>ERZ869936.1252-NODE-1252-length-18937-cov-33.340748_pt1 | contig 18937 bp, 15 predicted proteins | sample MGYA00520876_ERZ869936 | MGnify/ENA primary metagenome ERZ869936 (study PRJEB32218, sample SAMN09650985) | biofilter metagenome | isolation source: enrty point of leading RO module | place: Saudi Arabia: Thuwal, RO plant located on Red Sea | collected 2016-02-17...
GGCCACATTCAGCTACAACGCGGCGCCGGCGTCCTCTATAATGGAAGCCTCGCCCCGGCGTTCCCGCCCCACGCCTTCCCGCCCACGAATCTCTGGTAGCACCATGACGCGCTCCCTGCTGATGCTCTTGCCGATCGCGCTGCTTGTCGGCGCGCCGTTGTTTGTTCTCGACGTGGTCGCGGCCGACGACAATCCGGCCGCAGAAAACGCAGAAAACACCGTGGTCGTCGGCAAGTGCCAAGACGCCAAGTGTCGGGCCGACAAACCGGCGTCGCCGCCGGCCGACTGGTCGCACCGGCAGATCGAGAACTTCCCCGAGGAAGAAACGCCCGTCTCGCTGTTCAACGGTCGCGACTTGAGCGGCTGGGAAGGCCACCTCGATCCGTATTGGAGCGTCGAGGACGGCGTGATCGTGGCCCGCAACGATGAAGACAACGCGCCCCAGGTCAGCACCTATCTGTTGACCAAAAAGCCGTACCGGAACTTTCGCCTCGTCTTCGAAAGCAAGCTGGTCGAAAGCGAGATGCACTCCGGCATCGCGCTGTGGGGTCGCAAGTACGACATCGACGGCGAGGCGTTCAGTTACCAGGGCCATCTGGTGATGTATCCGTCGGGCTACGGCTTCTGGGATTTGTACCGCCGCAATCTGATCTATCAAGACAAAGACGGTGCGGCCCGCGCCGCGGGGCACCAGCACGACTGGAACAAGATGGAGATCCTGGCCATCGGCGACCGCATCCGCCACGTCATTAACGGCAAACTGGTTGCCGACTGGACCGATCCGCAACCCGAGCTGTGTGGCCGCGGTCCGATTGGGCTGCAACTGCACTCGAACAGCGTGCCGCAGGAAGTCCACTTTCGCGGCCTGGTGATTTCCGAAGACCCCGAGGACACGTTGATCACCGTCGAAGAAGAGGTCGCAAAGTAACGCGTCGCCAGCCGACGCGCCCCGCCGCGCACTCCAACTGCCAGACACCTGTCTCGTCGTCGCCCTGCCTGCCGCAACGTCCCGCCCGCCGCACCGCGCCGCTATCGGAAGCCTATCGCCTTGCAGAATTCGTATCGCTATCTCGCTGTTGCCGCGCCGTTGCTGGTCGTCGTTGTCGCACTCCTGACGGGGCGAGCGCCGCTGGCCGCCGACACCCCGGTCGCCGAGCGTGGAGATGTTGCGGATGCCGCGCCCTCGCGGTCGTCGGCGCCGCCCACGACCCCCTACGAGCCGGAGATCGAACCCGCCTCGGACCAGGGCGAAAAGGCGATCGCCGGCTTCGAGCTCGATCCGCGCTATCGGGCCGAACTCTTCGCGGCCGAGCCGATGCTGGCCAATCCGGTCGCCTTCGACGTCGACGAGCAAGGTCGCTTCTACGTCGTCGAGTCGTTTCGCCACGGCAACACGCCCGAGTCGACCAACTCGGACGACGACCTGGCCTGTCGCACCGTTGAAGACCGCATCGCCATGCACAAACGCAAACACGGCGACGCCTGGCGGACCTTCACCGAACGGCACGAACGGATTCGCCTGTTGGAAGACACCGACGGCGACCACCGGGCCGATCGCTCGGTCGTCTATGCCGACGGCTTCAACAAGCTCGAGACTGGTTTGGCCGCCGGTGTGTTGGCCATGCGCGGCGGCGTCTGGTTCACCAACATTCCCGATCTGTGGCGGTTGCACGATCGCGACGGCGACGGCCGCGCCGACGAGCGGCAGGTGCTCTCGACCGGCTATGGCGTTCACGTCGGCTATCGCGGTCACGACATGCACGGACCGCTGCTCTATGTCGACGGCAAAGTCTATTGGACCATCGGCGATCGCGGCATCCATGTTCCGCTGCCCGACGGCACGCGCCTGGAAAACGCCGACCGCGGAGCCGTGCTGCGCTGCAACCCCGACGGCTCGGAGCTGGAGATCTATCACAACGGACTGCGCAATCCCCAGGATCTCACCTTCGACGACTATGGCAATCTGTTTACCGGCGACAACAATTCCGACGCCGGCGACAAAGCCCGCGTGGTGCATTGTGTCGAAGGTGGCGACAGCGGTTGGCACATCGGCTGGCAGTACATGGGCGAGCCCGACTACACCCGCGGGCCGTGGAACCACGAGAAGATCTGGTACCCGCAGTTCGAAGGTCAGGGTGCCTGGTTTCTGCCGCCCGTTTCCTGGTTGGGCAACGGTCCGGCCGGCGTGACGTTCTATCCCGGCACCGGACTGAACGACGACTATCGCGGGCACATGTTCATGTGCGACTATCGCGGCGGGCCGGGACAGTGTGGCGTGTACGCGTTTCGCTTTCAGCCGAAGGGGGCCAGCTACGAACTCGACAACCTGCACAAGTTCATGTGGGGCGTCTCCTGCAGCGACGTCGGCTTCGGCCACGACGGGCTGTACATACTCGACTGGGCCAGTTCGTGGAACGCCGCGAACAAAGGCCGCCTCTATCGCTTCTACGATCCCGAAACCATCGACTCGCCGCTGATCCGTTCGACACGCGAGCTGATCCGCGGAGGTATGGATCATCGCCCGGTCGACCAACTGGCCGTGCTGTTGGCCCACGCCGATCGTCGCGTGCGACTGGCGGCCCAATTGGCGCTGACGGATAAGGCCGCCGCGGGTGCCAAGACACTTCAGCAAGTCGCCTTCACCTCTGAGCATCAGTTGGCCCGCCTGCACGCCGTTTGGGGATTGGGTATCGTGGCCCGTCGCAACGGCGAGGTGCTCGCAGAGATCGAGCCGCTGCTGCTGGATGCCGACTCCGAAGTCCGCGGACAAACGGCCAAGGTGATGGGCGATGCCCGACACGCGGCGGCATTCGGGTCGCTCGTGGCGCTCTTGGGCGACGAGTCGGCACGGGTGCAGATGCTGGCCGCCACCGCACTCGGCAAACTCAAGAATCCGGCCGCCGTCGAACCGTTGTTGGCGATGCTTCGCGCGGGCGAAGACAAAGATCCTTACCTGCGGCATGGCGCTGTGATGGGACTCGTCGGCTCGGCCACGGCCGAGCAACTGGCCCGCCACGCGGCCGACGAGCATCCGGCGGCTCGGCTCGGCGTCTTGCTGGCGATGCGGCGACGGGCCGATTCGCAAATCGCGATGTTTCTGGCCGATGAGAACGAACGCATTGTCAGCGAGGCCGCCAGCGCGATCAACGACGTGCCGATCCCCGAGGCCATGCCCGCCTTGGCCCAGCTGATCGTGGTGTGTACCGATGCCGACGCGGTTACGAGCGCCGACGCCGGTGCTGATGCCTCTGCCCCGACGAGTGAGCAGAAGTCGCGGGCCAACTTTGCCCGTACGAATGAGCCGCTGGTGCGGCGGATACTCAACGCCAACTACCGCCTCGGTGGCGACGTCGAGGTGCGGCGCGTGATCGACTACGTGGCGACGCCGGACCAACCACCCGCGATGAAGCGCGAAGGGCTCGACGTGCTCCGCGATTGGGCCAGCACAGGGGCGCGCGATCGTGTCGTGAACCTGCAGCGGCCGCCGGCGACCCGCGAAGTCGCCACGCTCAAGCGGTTGCTGACCGCACAGCTCACCAGCATCCTCGAGTCCGCGCCCGACGAGGTGCAACAGGACGTCATCCAGCTGGTCCGCCACTACCGCATTCCCGGCAGCGACGATGCCTTTGTCGCCTGGGTACGTGACGGGACAAAGCCAGTCGAGACGCGCATCGAATCGCTCAAGCTGCTCGCCGAGCGCGGCGACGCGCGGGTGGAGGCCCTGGTCGACTTTGCCCTGGAGGATGACGAGGCGAAGGTGCGGGTGGCGGCGGGACAGGCCTTGGCCAAGCGAAACCCGCAGCGGGCCTTGAAGCTGCTGACGCCGATCGTGTTCGACAGTCCCTCGCTGGTGGAACGGCAACAGGCTCTGGCCACGCTCGGCACGATCGATCTCGAGGCAGTCGACACCTCCTTTGCCGATTGGCTCGATCGACTCGTCGCCGGCAAGATCGAGCCGCGTCTGCAGCTCGACCTGATCACCGCGGCGGCCGCGCGCAAGAGTCCGCTGGTGCAGGAAAAGTTGGCGGCCTATCGCGACTCGCTCGACCCGACAGATCCGCTGGCCGAGTATCGCGTCGCGCTCGAAGGAGGCGATGCCTGGCGAGGCCGCTTGATTTTCGTCGGTCACATGAAGACGAAGTGTCTCCGCTGTCACCAGGTCCGTGGCACCGGCGGATCGGCCGGACCCGATCTGACTTTCGTCGGCAAGGAAAAGACCCGCGAGTACCTGCTCGAATCGATTGTCGATCCGAACGCGCAGATCGCGCGAGGTTTCGAAACCGTCGTGCTGGTCACCGACGAGGGACGAATCATCTCGGGCATTGTCCAGGAAGAGACCGACGAGATGATCACGCTCCGCGAACCGGACGGCGATGTGGTCGAGGTGCCCGTCGACTCGATCGACGAGCGCGACGTGGGGCCCTCGGGCATGCCTTCGGAGATGGGCAAGGTGCTCGACGCCTTCGATCTGCGCGACCTGGTCGAGTTTCTCTCGACGCTACGGCATCCGAAGCGGCCACAGTGAGCGGTGCGGCTGGGTACAGGGTGCCATGTCCACGCTCGCGGGGCCATGCTTTGGTCAAGCTCATGCGTCTTCGCAGCACTCACCTGACAAGCAGCCAGTGGCACACATACGGCAGAGTCTGATGCCACCCGTCGCCCGGGGTCTGGTCCAATTTTCGGCCGCTCGATTCTTCCTCTTGCGAATCGTGGTGACCGAAAACTTGGACCGGACCCCTTCGTGGCGCACGCTGACCGCACGGGCTCGAGAGTAGAGTAAGCGAGGGACGTCTTCGTTGGTCGTTAAAGTCCCAGTCACGTTTCGGGCTATCTTTGGTCTGTCGCACATGCACTGGCGGAGCCATTGGCACCCTTGGCGTCGCCGCGCACCGCCCCGCCCTACTCGACTTCGACCAGCGCCTTGATAACCCCTTGCGCGGGATCGGCCAGCGCCGCGAAGTCGCCGATAAATCCATCGAGCGAAGTGCGGTGGGTCAGCCACGGATCGATGTTCAACCGGCCGCTCTCCAGCGCCGCAATCACCTCGGCGAAATCGGCCGGTAAGGCGTTTCGCGATGCCAGCAACGTCATTTCGCGCACGTGCATCTGGGCCGGGCGAAACGTGATCTCCGCGCCGGTCAGACCAACAAACACCAGACGTCCGGTCGGCGCGACCAGCGAGAATGCGGCCGCCATCGAGTCGGGATTGCCGGTCGCATCGAACACCAGCAGTGGCAGCTCGCCGTCGAGCAGGTCGCGCAGCCGCTCGGCCACTCCATCCGCGTTGTCTCGAACCGCGTCGCCACCACTTGCTTCGTCTCGGCCAGCCGATTCGGCCACCAGCGTTTGCGGAACCCCCAGCGCCGCCTGACAGAACTCCAGCCGCCGGGCGTCGCGGTCGATGGCCACGACATGGGCTCCGGCCAAGTGGGCAAACGCCGCCACCGATAACCCGATCGGTCCGGCACCGACGACGGCCACCGTCGCTTCTGCCGACAAAGCCGCACGACGCACCGCGTGGGCACCAATTGCCAAGGTCTCGACCAGCGCGAGTTGTTCGAGCGTGAGCTGCGAAGAGGGATGCAGCTTGCGGGCAGGCACCGTGAAGCGCGGTCGCAGGCCGCCGTCAACGTGCACACCCAAAACGGCCAGCCGTTCGCAGCAATTGCCGCGACCGCGGCGACAGGCGAAACAGTCGCCGCAATCGAGATACGGCTCGACGCTGCAACGGTCGCCGACGCGAACGTTCGTCACGGCCGAGCCGACGGCCAGCACCTCGACCCCCAGTTCGTGTCCCAAGATGCGGGGATAGGAGAGCAGCGGCATCTTGCCGCGAAAGGCCGCCACGTCGGTGCCGCAGACGCCGACCCGATGGACGCGAACCACCGCCTCGCCGTCGCCTGGCTCGGCCGGCTCGTCGATGTCGATCGGCTCGAACCGCTCCGGCTCGGTCAGCAGCACCGCTTTCATGATCTTCGGCCGCGCGAGGACGAATCAGGCAATGCCGGGAATGCGAACCGACGCTTCCGGCGCGCTACCCCAGACATACTCGCTGGGACCCGGCACCTTGATGTCGAACGCCTCGTCCCAGGTGACGTCCTTCCCGGAGTAGGCCGACTCGCGAGCCATGATGGCCATCAGCGTGCTCTTCGACATGTAGTCGCCGTCGTTGATCGGCTCGCCGGCACGAATCGCCGCGAACAGCTCTTCGTGCTCCTTCAGGTACATGTCGGTCTTGCGATCCTTGGGCCAGACTTCGAAGCCGCGGATGCGATGACCCATGACGTCGGCCGTCCCCTTGGTGCCCATGATGTAGTCGTTGATGTCGACGGTGCAGCCCGACTGTTGACGGCAAGTGCTAAAACACTTCGTGCCGTCGGCATAGGTGTAGACGCTGCAGAAGTGATCGTAGACATGACCGAACTCCTCGCCGGTCCGCTTGATGCGACCGCCGATCGAGCTGACCTTGACCGGATACTCGTCCTGCATCGCCCAGGCCATCTTGTCCAGGCTGTGAATGTGTTGCTCGTTGATCAGGTCGCCGGAGAGCCAGGTGTAGTAGAGCCAGTTGCGGACCTGCGTCTCCATCGGGCTCCAGCCCGGCTGGGGACGGTTGTACCAGAGCTCGCCCGTGTTGTAGGACGTGTGCAGGGCGATGATCTGACCGACGGCCCCGTCGTGAACGCGTTTCATCAATTCGCGTTTCGGCTCGTGGTAGCGATAGCAGAGACCCGAGACGACCGAGAGTCCCTTCTCCTTCGCCTGGCGGCACGTTTCCATCACCGAGCGCACGCCCTGACCGTCGACGGCGACCGGTTTTTCGCAGAAGACGTGCTTGCCTTTCTCGATGGCATAGGCGAGATGGGCCGGACGGAAGTGGGGCGGGGTGGCCAGCAGCACCACGTCGACGTCGCTGTCGATCACCTGTTTGTAGGCGTCGAAGCCGGCGAAGATGTGGTCGTCGTCGACCTTGATACGGTCGCCATACTTGCGATTTCGCTTCAGGTAGCGAATCCGCGGACCCATGCGATCGGCAAACGTATCGCCCACGGCCACCAGCTCGGCGGCGGGATCGGCCGTCAGCGCGTCCTTCACGGCGCCGCTGCCGCGGCCTCCGCAACCGACCAGGCCGACCTTGAGTGTCTCGCTGCCGGCGGCGTGAACCGCCCCGGCCATGGCCGACGTCAAACCGACGCCGACCGCCGCGGCTCCAGTCGTCTTGATGAAGTCACGCCGCGAGGCGGATTGAGAATTCGGGGAGTCGGCCATGACAGCTCTCCTGATGTTCCAGTTAGGTGGGGCGGGTGCTGGGTGGGATCGCGTGGTGGGGGAATCGCGACAGCTCAGTTGGATCTAGGTGGGATTCGCCGCCCGACGGCACGATGCGCGTGGGCGACGCGTGGGCCTCCAGCGGCGTGGTCCGACGACGTGCTACAGGCCAAAGACCTGGTCCATGCGGGCGGAGACGTCGGCCAGGTAGGCCTCGTCGCCGCCGGCCAGCTCTGCCGTCGCCCATCCAGTATACCCGATATCGTCGAGCGCCCGCCGTACCTCTTTCCAGTCGACGTCCCCTTCGCCCAGCTTGCAATCGAAACCACTGCCACCTTTGTCTTTACCCCAATCCTTGGCGTCCAACTTGACGATCCGCCGTCCGAGCACGCGGATCCACTCGTGGGACGGTCCGAACTTCTGATGATTGCCGATGTCGAAGTAGTAGCCGACCCAGGGACTGTCGATCTCGTCGATGTAGTCGCGGGCCTGCTCGGGCTTTTCGCAAAAGCCGTTCCAGACGTTTTCGATGAGGATGCGAATTCCCAGACGCGAAGCCAGCGGCAGCACCTTGCGAATCTCCTCGATCGAACGCTGCCAGACGTGGTCGTGGTTCTCGTCGTCACCGGTCACGCGGCCCGGCACCAGTAGCACCGTTGAGCCGCCGTAGTGATGCGAATCCTTAATCGCGCGGGTGAGTCCCTCCCGGCCCTTCGCGCGCATTTCCGGATCGGGCGAGGAGAGACGATAGACCCAGTGCCACGAATCGACCACTCCGTGAATCGGCAGCCCGGTGGCCTGACTGGCGGAGAGCACCTCGGCCTGATCGTAAGTGGCCTTGCTGTGCAGCGGGGCGTTCATCTCGGCTCCGTCGAAGCCGAGCTTCCTTTGCAATTCGAACTTCTCCAGCACCGACATGTCGCCTTGGACCATGCCCCACTTGACGGCCTTGTAAATCTTTCGCGGGGGTCGGCCCGGCGCGGCGGTCGCCTCTTCGCGGTGATCGGCCCACGAGGGCGTGCCGGCACGGGTCAGGGCGGCCGTCGCCAGGCCGGCGGCGGCACCGCGGAGAAAGTTGCGGCGCGAGAAAGTCGAATTGGCCATGACAGCCTCCGGTGGGATCGATTCTGAGCACCTACGCGCTGTTGTTTCGCGTGCTGCTGTTGCGTGCCTTCGAGTCGTATTTTCGCAGGCGGTCAGGCGGCTGACAAGCATCGCGGTCGGTCCCCCAACGGGCGTCGCCTCGCGATGCACGACACTCCCGATTGCACGGCGACCTCGCGGCGTTTTGATCAAACGCCTCGGCCAGGCTTCCTGCTTGCCTGGGCCCTGCTGGGCAACTGCGGTTCGCGACGAGCCCGCGGGATACTCCCAGCCCCGTGCAAGCACCACAATCGGCACAGCCGCACCCGCTGCGGCGGCCGGTTTTCTTCTTGCGCCGAGTGCCGCTCGCCAGGGTAAGCCGCGGCGAAACCTATACTTGCACGCGGTTTCGCCGCGGTGCTTCATGGCCGCGGACAGAAACGGGCGAGCCGCTCGCCGCACTCCGCTCCAACTTCGAGGACAGAAATCGAAATGCACTACGACTTGATCGTCATCGGTAGCGGTCCCGCCGGCCAAAAGGGTGCCATCGCCGCGGCCAAGCTGAACAAACGCGTGGCCATCGTCGAGCGCCGCGGACGCGCCATCGGCGGCGTCTGCCTGCACACCGGCACCATTCCCTCGAAGACGATGCGCGAGGCGATTCTGCATCTGACCGGGTATCGCCAGCGCGAGGTCTACGGCGATCAGTATCGCAACAAGCGGCACATCCGCATGGAGGATCTCAGCCGCAAGCTGCATCAGGTCACCGACCGCGAGCTGGAAGTCATTCAGGATCAGTTGGAACGCAACCGCATCGACATCTTTACGGGCCACGCCAGCTTTGTCGGTCCGCACGAGATCGAAGTCGAAAGCTCCGCAAACTACGCCCGGCTGCACGGGGAGAAGATCTTGCTGGCCTGTGGCACGCGGCCCTCGCGACCCGACCATATTCCCTTCGACGGCGAGCACATCTTCGACACCGACGAATTCCTGCACCTGGAAGAGATTCCCCGCAGCATGATCGTGGTGGGTGGCGGCGTGATTGGCATCGAATACGCCATCATGTTCGCCACGCTCGGCGTCGACGTAACCGTGGTCGATGGACGCGAGCGTCTGCTCGACTTCTGCGACCGCGAGATTGTCGACACCCTGCTCTATCACGCCCGGGCCCTGGGCATGACCTTTCGCCTGGGCGAAGAAGTCACGCAGATCGAGAAGCTCAACGAGAACACCGTGTTCGTTGAACTGAAGAGCGGCAAGCGACTGATCGCCGCCACGGCGCTCTTCAGTGCCGGCCGCGTGGGCGATTCCGATCGACTGAATCTGGCCGCGGCCGGACTCGCGCCTGACGGTCGTGGACGCATCAAGTGCGATGAGAACTATCAGACCGAGGTGCCTCACATCTACGGCGTCGGCGACATCGTCGGCTTTCCATCGCTGGCCAGCACCTCGATGGAGCAGGGCCGCCGCGCCGCCTGCCACGCCTTCGGCCAGACGTACGAGGCCTTTCGCCACATGCCCTACGGCCTGTTCACGATTCCCGAGATCTCGATGGTCGGCAAGTCGGAACAGGAGCTGACGGCCGACTGCGTGCCGTACGAAGTCGGGCTGGCCCGCTTCAGCGAGATCGCCCGAGGGCAGATCATCGGCGACGAGACCGGTCTGTTGAAGTTGCTCTTTCATCGCGAGACGCTCGAATTGTTGGGCGTTCATTGCATCGGCGACTCGGCCACCGAGATCGTGCACATTGGCCAGACGGTGATGGGCCTCGGCGGGACGCTCGAGTACTTCCGTGATGCCGTGTTCAACTATCCGACGATGGCCGAATGCTATAAGGTCGCCGCCCTCGACGGGCTGAACAAACTGGCCGCCGAGCGCAGCCCGGCCGCCGAGGATGCGGGTCCGCCGGTGATGCCGCCGGTCGACGTTCCGCCGACCGAAGCGGGCTTGGGCTTGAACGTCTAGGTTGGGGCTCCTCTGTGCGTTCTCTTGGACGACGCGGCGCGCTCCCGTAGAGCCGGGCCGCCTCGACGGACCCGCGCGGCCGGGCCGTATCGTTTTGTCCGCCGTCGGTCGTCGACCCCGTTGCACCCGGCCGCCGTCCGCCGACAATAGTCGACGTGAAAATCACCTACGCCACCGAACCCGATCTGGCCGTCGACGAGTTCGCCGATCTGCTCTCTCGTTCGACCCTCGCAACGCGTCGCCCCGCCGACGATCGCGAGCGACTCGATCGAATGCTCCGCGGGGCCGATCTGATCGTCGCCGCCCGCAATGCCGAAGGTCTTCTCGTTGGCGTCGCTCGGGCGATCAGCGACTTCAGCTTCTGCACGTACCTTTCCGATCTCGCGGTCGACGAGGCCTATCAGCGGCAGGGCATCGGTCGCGAGCTACTCCGGCAAACGCACGCCGCCGCGGGCGATGAGACGAGCCTGATTCTGCACGCGGCACCCGCCGCGGCCGACTTCTACCCGCACGTCGGCATGGAGAAGTACGACAACTGCTGGCGGATCCGCCGTCGTGGCGACACGACCGACTGACGCCGGCGGCCGTCTCAGTGCGGAAGCACACGCAGTTCGATCTTGCGAAATTCGATCGGGTGGCTTTCCGACTGCAGCGAGATCGTGCCGGACGTCAGCAGCGTGCCGTCGTCGAGCTGCGGCCGCGTGTATCGCATCACGGTCTCGCCGTTGACGCGATGTTCGATCGACTCGCCGCCCCGCACTTCGATTTCAATCGTCACCCATTCGTCGCCACGAAAAGTCTCGCTCTCGCTGTTGAGGCAGTGCTGCTTGAGTAGCTTCTCGTCCATCACCACATCGGTGCCGGGCGTGCAGAGATTTGCCGTCGGTCGATCGCCTTCGGGACGACCACCAAGCAGCTGCACCTCGATCGAGTCCGGGAACTTCTGATCGCGAGTCATTTGCGCCGGATCTTCGCCGTGCAGCATGAACCCGCTGTTGCGCCATGCCCAGGCGGGCCCCTCCGGACATTGCTCGCCGACGAAACGATACTCGGCCCGCAAGACGTAGTGCGAGTAGGGCGTCTCGTAGAAAAGATGGCCGAAGCGACCGTCGAACTTCTCGTACTGGTCGTAGGCCACCTTCAGCACGCCGTCTTCGACGCGAAACGTGTCGCCCACGTTCTCGCCCAGGTCGAAGCCGGTGATCTTCGGCGTCCAGCCCGTCAGGTCACGGCCGTTGAACAGTGAGATCCACTCGCCGGCGTCCGCAGCGATCGGTGCGACGTCCGCAGCCGCCTCACCATCGTCGGCCGTCACGTCGACGGCCGTCCACGTCGTCGGCACCGCGCCCAGCGCGACCGCGACCGCGCAGCAACTCCACCTCAGCCAGCCCATACGATTGTCCACTCCCGACGTGTGCTTCGACGACACGTCTTACGAGGCATCGCACGGCAACTTCGTATACTCGCGGCGGGCGCCGTTCGCCGTCGCCGCGGGCCGAGCGATCTGCCCTATTGTTGTCGCTCGGTGGTGAGCAGTGCCAGTGGCTTGTCCTTGGTCTGAAAACTCTCGGGCGGAGGAATGTCGTTTTCCTTGCTCGACGGGACCAGGGGGAAGCAGACTCGCAAGGTATTGCCGCGCAGCTCGTAGATAGCAGGCAGCGCACCCTGCTCCTTGTCGGACCAGATCATCTGCTTGGGCGAGGTCGACTCGTTGACCGTGAGGTCGACCGACAGCACCGCCTCGCCGCCCTTGCTGAGCGTGAGCCGATTGCCTTGGATCACGATGGCGTCGAGACCGAAACTTTCCAGGTCTTCGGCCTGGCCCATCGCTTCGACGGCTACAATCTTCCAGGTTCCCTGCAACAGGCGTGCGTCGTCGGCGCTGGCCACCGCGGCGGTGGCGACCAAGAGCAGGCCCAAGACCGTTGACAGAATCGTTCGCATTGCTGGCTTCTCCTCGTTATCCGAGCGCAGGCATGGGGTTGCCCGCGCGGGTCGTTGGCACGTCTTCCGAACGCTGCGCGGGGGCAGCTGCGGACCCCACCGGCCACGGCGGGCGGCGGAGTGTCGCAGGAAGCGGCCCGCCGGGCAAGCACGATTGGGCGTTGCTAGCACACGGGCGCGGCGGGGGAGTTTTTTTCGCCCTGGGCCGCAAAACGGGCCGAGTGCACAAAAACTCGAACTCTTGTCCGCGACGTGACTTAGCGGCGCGCGAAGCGGGGCAAAGTTGGCTCCCAAGTTCTGGGCCCCGTTGGTGTTAGGTTCTTGATGCCCTTCCCGCGAGTGGACGGCAAAAAACTCCCTCCTTTGGAATGGGCTGGCCATCCCGGGGTCTGGTCCAATTTTCGGCTGCTCGATCCTTCCTCTTGCAAATCGCGGCGACCGGAAACTTGGACCGGACCCCTTCGTCGCGCGCGCTGATCGCAAGGACTCGAAACAGGCAACAGGATGAACAGGATCGACCGGATCGAACGTCCCTCTTACGGCCCCTTTGGTCCGTCCATCCTGCGATCCGCCTGCTGCCAACAAGTTCGAGCCGGGTACCATGGCCACGCTGGCGTGGCCATGCTGCGTGCAAAGACACGCGTTCTCACAGCACTGGCTGACAAGCAGCCAGCGGTGGCACACAAACCGCAGTGCCACCCGTCGCGCGCAGCGGAAGTGTTGTGCTTACCAAATTGCCAAAGACCGGACGCACCCCGCTCGGTCCAAAATACCAAACGGGCGTCGCATCTCGAAATGAAAATGAGACAGCGGAAGAACGCGGCCGGGTGGCACGGACCGTCGATGTTGGGCTGTCCCTGTTGCGGGGCACCAGGAGGCCTGACCAACGCGATGGCCTTCGTGGCAACGGCCGACCGGCAAGCGCGGCCGATTTCACGTCCTCTGGTGCCTGTGCTTCGCTTGCTCGGTTGGGAGCCGGGTGCCACCGGCTGCTTGTCAGCCAGTGCTGGTGGCGCCCTAGTCGAACTGACCGAGGGCAAGGCACTTCGGTTGCCCCCAGCGGTCCGCGTTAGCCAGGAGTTCGTCGGCGAAAGCCGCAGAGGCCGAGACCCAACAGAGCAAGTCCGCCCAGGGCGAAGGTCGATGGTTCGGGGATGATTGGAATCGGCGTCAAGAGAAATGCGTGCGGAACGTTGTTCAGCTCGCCACGCCCCACGTCGAGCCGCACTCGTCCAGTGCCGAGTTGACGTTGTCCCGGTCGCGCCGCGGGTCTATTAGGTAACCAACACCACAGCCGGCTAGCAGGCGGCACGAAGCGGCCAGGTCGCCATCACCGACGCCACTTCGCAAGCGATGCCGTTTGCGTCGCGGTCTTTTTCGCCGATAATCGGTGTCCCAGACACTTCAGAGACTTTCCCCGACCCGATCTGGCCACCACGTGTTCCTGAAGATAACGTTCCGTTGGCGTTTTGTATTTTGGGCGCCCGCCGCCGTCCTTGCCTGTCGCATTCTGGTGCCAGTGAGCGGGTCCGCGGACGGCGCGGACGCGACCCCGCCGAGGATCTTGGCAGCAGCGACCGAAAACCTCATTACGCCGGCGATTCGAGATGTCGGCGTCTACGAGGATCTCTTTGCCAGGACGCTGGTGCTCTCCGACGGCACGACGACGGTGGCGCTCGTGGCTCTCGACTTGGGCGGACTGTCGCCCGTCGCCACGGCCGATCGGCTGCGAACGGTTGTCCATCGCGCGAGCAAGATTCCGATCGCAAATATCGCCCTGATCTGCTCCCATACCCACAACGCGCGCTGGCCGGAAAGTGACGACTGGCTGCGTGACAAACAGCCGTCGACGGCGGTGCTGCCGATCGAGGAGGCGTGGTTTGCCGATCTCGAAATCGAGAGTGATCACACGCGCTGGCTTTACGGGCAGATTGCGGAGTCGGTCAAGCGCGCGGCCGCGAGCCTTCGTCCGGCGACGCTCCGTACCGGGCGTCAGCACGCGCAGATCGGCCACAATCGTCGCAAGATGGGCGACGACGGCCTTATGAAGATGACGCCCAACCTCGAAGGCGCCGTCGTGCCCTGGGTCGACGTGCTGGAAGTGGTCGAGGCCACATCGGACGACGTGCCGACCGAGAAACGCATTGCCCTGTTGTTCTCGCACGCGGCCCATCCGGTCATCGTGCATGAGACCACCGAGGAGATCGGCCCGGACTATCCCGGCTACGCCGTCAAGCATCTGCGACGACTCCAAGCGGTCCAGGGCAGGTCGCATGAAGTCACCATGTTTGCCCAAGGCTGCGGCGGCAATATCAACGGCTATCCACTGCGTGGCGGCACGGCGGCGGCCGATGCCGCCGGTCTGTCGCTGGCAATGTCCGCGAATCAAGCGACCCACAAGTTGTCGATCGTCAGCGAGGGGCCGATCCGAGTTGCGTCGCGGCGTCTTGCCCTGCCGCTTCGGGTGCCGACGCCGGAAGAAGCCCGCCGATGGTTGTCGTGGCGTCCGGGCGATCCGATTCGGCAAGCGATGGTTGAGGCGGCAGAGGCGGGCGAGCCCAAGTTCATGCCGTTTCCGATGACGGTCATCTCGATTGGCGACGACCTCTGTTTCGTGCTGTTGGCCCAGGACATCTTTGCCGAGTACCAGCTGTTTGCCGATAAGGAATCGACTTTCGGGCAGACGTTCGTGTTTGGCTACGTCAATGGAACGGGAGGGTACGTCGGCACCAAAGCGGACTACGAATTGGGCATCTATGGCGGCTACGAGACATCTCCGCTGACGCAGCCCAGCGGCAGTTCCTATCGTTTTCCTCCACAGCCGCGCGTCGAGGCGCAGATTCACGAAGCGATTCGGGAAATGCTCAGCGAGGTCGGCAAGACCGCCGTGCGCTAGTGGCAGCAGCTCGCAGCCCGACAAGCGGATTTGCCGCCGCGGCCCATGTTGGGCCGGGTGCCATGGCCACGCTCGCGAGGCCATGCGTGTGCGAGAGCAGGCACGGTCCCAGCCCTGGCAGAGCCTGTGCCACGTGATCGACGACAACCTCCGCCGCTCAGCTTCTCTGCCTCGGATCAAACGTCGCGTAGAGACAGATTCCCCTTGCGAAATAGCACCGCGAGCGCATTATTGGCTGCATGGACGAGTACCGGGATAAACAGCGAATTCGTTCGGAAAAATACTAACGCCAAGACATAGCCGAAAACGAATGCCCCAACCGGATCGAAATGGAGCATCCCAAAGATCAGCGAAGTCACAAGGGCGGCACGTCGCCGTCCCCAACGCGAACTCCACATCGATAGTAGTAACCCTCGAAATAGAATCTCCTCAACAAGAGGTCCGACCACGACAAAAGCGAGGACGCTCAATGCGTTGGCATGCCAGTGCTTCTGGATAGGCGCATAGATCAACGCAATGTTGATCATCGATTCCACTAAAGACGGCGCAAAATAGGAGAGTGGAAGCAAGAACAAGTAGGCTGTCCCGAGTGAGATTCCAACAAGTGATATTGCCGTGAGCACGGACCATCCAACGGTCAACGCCGAATTCTCGGACGAGGTTCTCGCGTCGAGTGGGATGCCCGCCCGCATCATCGGACGGAGAAGGAAGAGCAACAAGATGATGTAGAACAAGGCCCCTAGGCTGGCCTCTGGCAGTGGTATGGTTGAATCGGATTCCGACCACTCGGGCCATATCAATCCGACGATTACGCCGCTTGCCACCAAGGATAGCGCAACATAGAGAAGGATCAACCATCCACGAATGCGGTAGTCAGAAGCAACCATTTGTTGACGTCGCCTTCATCGACGCGCGCTCCGGGGGCAGCCACACGCGCAGGTCGTCCCCACCGAAGCGTGTCGGCCGCGGAATCCCCCGGCCCCATCGTCGGATTTGCCGCGGCCGCCGGCTCTGGGCCACAATGACGGCATTCTAGCACGCACTCTGGCCGTTCAGGGGCACCCTGTCGATGATCTTGTCCGTATCGCCACGCCGCCGTTGGTATCAGTTCCGCCTGCGGACGTTGCTCGTCATTGCGGCGTTCTTGGTGATTCCTTTCGCCTGGGTGGCACACGAGCTGACCGTGCGGCGACGGGAAAAGCGAGTTGACGAGTGGCTTCTGAAGGAGTTCGCGTCGGTGTACGACCGCGATCTGTATATCTCGGAAGGCTTGCAGCCCCGCTTTCAAGAGAGCTGGTTGGAAAGGATGAGCAACGCGAGCTTCGGGCCTCGGGTATGGAGTGTCGACCTCAGTAAGCATGGGGTATTGAAGCCCGATGTGAGTGATGTGTCGAGGCTTGTCGATCTCACACATCTGAGACAGTTGTTTCTCGACGCCCAGGAAATTCGGGATATCACGCCGCTCGCCGAATTGGAACGATTGCACGCCCTGACTCTCGATGACACGCCCGTCAGCGATATCTCGCCACTCGCCGACCTGAGGAAACTGCGTTGGCTATCACTCTCCGGTACGCCGGTGCGTGACCTGACGCCGCTTACCGGAATGAAGAACCTGGAACATCTCTGGCTAGACGACACGCATGTGAGTGATCTCACTCCGCTGGCTGGATTGACGAAGCTCCAGGTGCTGGGCCTCACGGGCACGACGGTGAGTGAGGAACAGGTTCAAACACTCCACGAGGCGCTGCCGGAGTGTGACATCCGCCGGTGAGCCTGCCCAGGTTACCGCCAACCTAGGCGCGTCAGTGGCTGCGTCGTCGCCAGCCGTAGAGCCCCAGGCCCAGTAGCCCCAGCGCAGCCATCGCATAGGTGCTCGGCTCTGGAACAACGGCTTCCGCGGTACTTGCGATCCTAAACCCGAAGTTGAAGAACTCCTGGCCCGGATACGGGTTCGTGCTGATCCGGCCCGACGCAGCGAGGCCGTTCGAGAAGGCGCTCCACGAGCTGCCGCGAAGACCACGATCCGACCCAATCAGCGCTTCATTCCACTCCCAGACGTTGCCGCCTTGATCAAACGTGCCGTAGGGACTCGCCGAGAGGCCGTATTCGCCCACGTCGGTCAAGGGATAATCGAAGTCTCCAGTCGTGTAGCCGCCTCCAGGAATGCCGCTCTCCCGAAAATTCGCCGAGTTGCCGGTGTCGGCCGATGGCAAGTTGTTGTTGGGCATCGTATCGGGTCTCGGAAGAAAATCGCAGGTCCTGTAACATTGTCGGATATGCCGATCGCACCGATTGAGTGGGCTTTACGGGACCGTCAAAGTTTACCTGGCTTAGGAAGAATCAGGATCGGGAAGCGGTTTTTGCATGGCACGAATAGTGAAGCGAATGGATGCAGTTACCGTACTGGCAACGGCCAGACGGCGCCAGCGGCTGGCACGAATCGGCCGGGGTCGCCATCCTCAGCGCAGATAAGTTGCCGGCCGGTAGGGTGCTCGGGTTTTCCCCGCCTGGGCGCGCTGGGCGAGCAGTCCTCCGGAACCAGAATCGGATTTGCCGGCGCGGCCGATGTTGGGCCACAATAGCGGCATCGTCGCTCGTGCGATTTCCAAATGGGGCAGCCTCTCGATGACCTTGTCCGTATTGCCACGTCGCCGCTGGAATCAGTTCCGCGTGCGGACGTTGTTGATTCTGGCCGCCCTGGCGACGATCCCCTTCGCCTGGGTCGGAATGAAACTTCGGCAGGCCCAGAGATATCAGCAGGCCGTGACCTGGTTGGAATCGACGAACGGCTATGGTCCCGATACCGATATCGACGACAACATCAGCTGGTGGGAGAAGTGGGACGATAGCCTATTCGGAATCAAGTATTGCTACGTTGTCCTCCGCGATAAAGAGATCGAGGACATCTCACGCCTAGCCGGACTGAAGAACCTCACACGACTGTGGGTGATTGATACTCCGGTGCGCGACCTTGCACCTGTCTCGGGATTAGCCAAACTTAGTCATCTGGAGATCGAAGGGACGTTGGTTCGCGACTTGTCGCCGCTAGCTCAAATGCGGTGTCTCAAGCACCTCAATATCCGGCGCGCCGTCGTGGAAGACCTCAGCCCATTATCCGACCTTGGCTCGCTCGAAGACGTCAAGCTTGCCGAGACGCCCGTACACGATCTTTCGCCACTGGCCCACTTGAGCCATCTTGATTCCGTTCTTCTGGTCAAGACGAGCGTAACCGACTTGTCGCCGCTGGCCGGTCATCCGAGCATCACACAGCTAGCGATATCGAAGTCGCCCGTGCGCGACCTTGCACCCCTTGCCGACGCGACGTTGCTGACCCGGCTTACCTTGTGGGACCTCGATGTAACCGACCTAGCGCCATTGGCGAAGCTCAGGAATCTTGAAGAATTGCACGTGCACGAGATTCGGGTTGCAGATGTCACGCCTCTCAAGAACCTAAGTAGCCTGAAGAGGCTCAGTCTGGTCGATACTGACGTAACGGATTTGTCGCCCCTCGCAGGTCTGACGAGTCTCGAATTTCTTGATGTCAGCAACAACCGCGTCGATGATTTGTCGTCGCTGTCGAATCTAAAGAGCCTTCGAGAAATTCACGTTCGAGACACAGCGGTAACTCATGGCGAACGCGAATCGCTAAACCGAGTACTGCCCAACTGTAAGATATACGTGTGGTAACATCCCGTGCCTTGATCACCAGGTTTGCGAGTACACTCAGAACGTGTCCCGAATAGCGTGAAATGAGAAAAACTGCTACGGCTCCCCCTTTGG
>ERZ869936.1253-NODE-1253-length-18933-cov-7.047251_pt1 | contig 18933 bp, 9 predicted proteins | sample MGYA00520876_ERZ869936 | MGnify/ENA primary metagenome ERZ869936 (study PRJEB32218, sample SAMN09650985) | biofilter metagenome | isolation source: enrty point of leading RO module | place: Saudi Arabia: Thuwal, RO plant located on Red Sea | collected 2016-02-17 ...
CCGCAAATCGTCGAGCCGGATCAGGTCCCGCCCGCTGCCGGTCAGCGCCAACTCGAAGCCCGCACTCCGGCGCGCGAGGTAGTCGGCGCTGGAACGCAGCCGGCCACGGCCCTCTCCCGCGCGGAAGCTGCTGTCGATCTCGATGCGATTGCCCTCGAGGATGTTGCCCTCGAGCTCGATCTCGCTGATCTCGAGCCCGAGCGGGTCGTAGACCAGTCGTCCCCCCGTCAGCGCGAGGCCGCCCGCGAAGCGCGGCGCCGCGAGCGTGCCGTCGACGCGGATGTCGGCCTCGAGGCGCCCGGCCGCTTCGTCGATCTGCGGCACGATGCGCGCGCCCACGCCGACGTCGCGCACGTTGACCGTGAGCTGGCCACCGATCGGGCTCGCGCCGCCGAGCGCAATGTCGGCGACGCGGAAACTGCCGGCGATTTCCGCTGCCTCCGAGAATGGCAGGCTGAGCTCGCCCGACAGCAGCTGGCCGTCGTCGAGTTCGAAGGCCGCGAACCCGGACCGCGTCGACAGCGTCAGCCGCTCGTCCCAGGTGTTGCGGATCAGCCCGGCACTGACGTCGACCCGGCCGCTGCCCGACGGCCGGCCCGACGGGCCGGCGGCCAGTTCCAGCGCGCCGCTCAGGCGTTGCGTGAACTCGAGCTCGGTGTCGACGACCATGCGCAACAGGTCGAGCGGCAGCGACTCGAGTTCGAGTGCCGCCCGGTAGCCGTCGTCGGCGTAACGGCCGGCGAGGCACAGCGAGCCGCCGTCGGCGGTGTCGAAACAGCCGCGCGCGGCGCGCAGCTCGCCGGGCACGATCTCCAGGGCCATGGCCTCGCGCAGCGTCACGCGCGTGTCGTCCGGGCTCACGAGTTCGAGCGTTGCCAGGTCGCCGGTCCAGCCGCTGGCGGGCTGCCGCTGATCGTCGAGTCCGCCGCTCAGCTACACGCTCGCCCTGCCTTCCGCGGCGTCGAGCTCGAGCCGCAGCCGGTGCTGCCCGGGGTCGCCCGCGAGACCCGCGTCGAGGTTCTCGATACGACGTCCCCCGGCCTGCAGGCCGGCCAGCTCGAGCTCGGCGGCCAGCAGCCCGGTCGCTTCGCCGGGTGCATTCGCGAAAGCGAGCCGGTCGACAGCCCAGTCGCGCCAGCCGAGCCCGCTGGCATTCAAGTCCACCTCGACCCGCGGCCAGGGCTCGTCGCGCAGCACGCGTCCGCTGGCCGTCACGCGCCCGTCCGCATCCGGCAGCAGGTCGGCCAGCGATTCGCTGTCGACGCGAAACTCGATACCGCCGGCCGCGTCGAGTCCACCGTCGATGGCGAGCCGGGTGCTCCCGGAGCGCAGGTTCACGGCGTCGAATGCCAGCCGTGCATCCTGCCAGCTCACGGTGCCCGATGCCGCCACCGGCCGCGCGCGCAGCTGGCCGTCGAGCTGCCCGATGCGCAACTCGACGGCCAGTGGTTCGAAACGACCCTCGGCCTCGAGCTCGGCGCTGACGCTGCCGGGCCAGTCCGGCAGCAGTGTCTCGACGCGGATGCCGGCGGTGGCGAGGTCGGCGCGGAACAGGCCGCCGTCGCGATAGTCGACGGCGACCTCGCCGCGAAGCTCACCGCCGAGCACGCGGCCCTCGTCGATGCGGAAGCGGACGCCAGCGGGCCCGCCGCCGCCGGCCAGAACGAAACGGCCCTCGGGGAGTTCCGGTGCGGACAGCGCGACCTCGCCGCTCAGCGTCCAGTCGTCCGGCGCGCCGCGCACCGTGACGTTCGCCGTGGAACTCGACAGGCGCGGGTCCGCCGGCCTGAGCGGCCACTGCAGCGCCTGCCAGTCGAGCGCCAGGTCGACGACGCCGGCGTCCAGGTCGACGACGCCGCGGGCATCGACGCGTGCCTCGCGATGTCGCACGAGCAGCGACTCGACGTCCAGCCGGCGGCCTTCGAGCGCCAGGCTGCCGCCAGCGGACAGCTGCTCGCCCTCCGGCCAGTCCGTGAACCAGCGGCCCGGGTCGAGGCGCGCGACGTCCAGCCGGGCCGCGGCGGCCAGGCCCTGCTGCCAGCCGAGCCGGCCGTCCAGGCTGGCGGCGAGTTCCGGCGACGTGCCGCGCAGCTCGATCTCGTCGAGCCCGGCAAGATCGCCGGTAACGTCCAGCTCGAGGCCGAGCGGCGCGGCCCGCTGGGTCACTGCGCGTGCCGTGCCGCGGGCCCGGTAGTCATCCGGGGCGCCGCTCACGTCCAGCTGCACGTCGGTGAATTCGACGAGCGTGCTCCCGTCGGCGGCCACGAGCGGCAGCGACGGCGACGTCAGTACGAGATCGGCGACGGGGCGCTCGAGCGGCTGCGCAATCCGTCCGCGGATGCGTGCAGCCGGCTGCTCCGTGGCCGCGTCGAGCTCCAGCGCCGACGGGTTGCCGCCGATTTCGGCCCGCACGCGGCCCGGCAACAGGCCGAGCGCGGCCTGGCCGGGCGTCTCGAGCTCCAGCAGCAGGTCGAGCGGGTATGGCGCCTGCAGCGTCAGCGTCCCGCGCGCGCTGAGACGGCCGTCGGGAATCGCGACGACGAGACGCTCGATCAGCAGCTGCTCGTCCAGCCGTGCGTCGAGCGCGATCGACCGGGCGGCGAACAGGCTCTCGCCGGCAGGGCCGGCCACGCTGACCTGCTCGAGTTCGAGCCCGCGGACTTCGATCGGCAACGGCGGCGCGAGCGCGGCGAGCACGTCCGCGAGCGGCAGCTCCGGGCCGCCGGCCTCATCGTCGGCAGCGCCGGGCCCCAGCGTGACCGAGAGCGACGCCGCGCGCGGCCCGTCGACGACGAGCCCGAGCGGAAACAGGTCCGGATCGAGCGCGAACTCGACGCGCTCGCTCTCGACCCGCGTCTGGCCGTCGACGAAGCGCAGTTCGGTCACGGTTAGCCCGCCGCGCAGCGAACCGCTGACCTGGCCGGCCAGCCGGCCGTCCAGCGCGGACCCGGCGCGCGCCCACAGCCAGGCGGCGCCGGACGCCGTGTACAGCAGCCAGCCGGACAGCAAGGCCAAGAGCATCGCCACCGCGAGCAGCGCATAGGCGGGATAGCGCAGCCGGCGCATCACAGCAGCGGTGACCCGACCGTGAAATGCAGCCGCCAGGGCCGGCCCTCGATGTCGAGGCCGCGCGCGACGTCGACCCGGATAGCGCCGGCGATCGAGTACCAGCGGACGCCGAGACCGACGCCGCGGCGCAGCTCTCGTTCGCTCCAGTCATTGAAGGCATTGCCGATGTCCGCGAACGCGGCCACCGACCATTTCGGCAGGACCCGGTACTCGATCTCGGCACTGGCGGCGATGATGTGATTCGAACCGACGTCGTTGTCCGACAGCGACTCGAAGGCGTAGCCGCGCACGCTCGCGCTGCCGCCCGCCTTGAAGCGGTAGCTGTCGGGCAGCTGCGTCAGCGACAACTCGAAGGGTTCGCCGTCGACGGTGCCGGAAAGCTTGCGGACGTCCGCATCGGTGAAGCCGGCCTCGGCCCGCAGCAGCAGTTTCAGGCGATCGCCGTACAGGTAGCTGCGCCGTGACGAAATATAGGCCTGGGTGAACTCGCGCTCCGAGCCCCAGGCTTCGTTCGACGTGAACAGCCAGGCCTGCTCGCGGTGTCCCTCGATATCGAAAGCGCTGCCGCTGAAGGCCGGCCAGTCCCACTCGATGCCGACCGAGATGCTGTTGATCGTGTTCCTGAACAAGCCGCTGAAGCGCGGATCGGACGCGATGTCCTGGATATCCTGGGCCGCGCCCTCGCCCGGCCGGTAATCGAAGGACTCGCGGGTGAACTGCACGAAGATGGTCTCCAGCACCTGCTGGAATCCCTGCTTGCGGTCGCGCACGTGCAGGCGGCCGAAGCGCGCGTCCACGTTGTCCACCTGGCCCGTCGCGAGCGTGACGAAGCCCTCGTCGTCCACGTTGCGCTTGAACTCGAGGTCCTGGCGGTCGGAGCGCAGGCCCGTCGTCGCGACCCAGAACTGGCGCTCGCGCGTGCGCCGCGGAATCCGGTAGTCCGCGCGCACCGACAACTCGTCGTCGACCTCGCTGTAGCCGGTGCCGATGTCGAGGCGGTCTCCGCGCGTCGACAGGCGATGCCGGCTCCACAGTCCCTGCAGGCGTATGCCGGTGTCGTTGCCGAAGCCGAGGCTGCCCTGGTAGGTATCGCGGTAGTCGCTGCCCAGCTCCACCTTGAGGTCCACGACGGGCGGATCGGCATCGAGCCGGCGCTGCTCGCGGACTTCGATTGCGGTGAAATAACCGGTGCGCCACAGGTCGAGCCGGAACTGCTCGAGCAGTTCCGCGTTGTAGGGCTCGCCGGCTTCGAAGCGCGGCACGTTGTCAAGCACCCAGGGCCGGACGAGCTGCTGCTCGTAGCTGATGTCGCCGAAGCGCGCCTGTTCGCCCGTGTCGAGCACCAGCGCGAGATCGGCGCGGTTCTCGCGCAGGTCGATGGCGATGCGTTGCTCGGTGAAGCGCGCCGACAGGAAGCCGTGCGCTTCCGCCACCGACAGCACCGCTTTTTTCTCGGCCTCCCAGCGTGGCTGGTTGAGCACGGCCCCGCTCGGCAGCGGCCACGCCCTGAGCCATTCGCGCAGTTCGCCATAGTCGCTGCCGGCGCCGACCAGGCGAATGTCGGCTTCGCCCACGCGCACCGGTTCGCCGGTGCGCACCTGGATGCGCATGCGCCAGACGTCCTCGCTGACCCGCGCGAGGTTGCTGCTGATCTCCGGCTGGTAGTAGCCGTAGGGCTTCAGTGCATCGCGTACGCGCGACTCGGCTTCGGCCGCCAGCTCGTCGAAGCGCCGGGCCGAGATCCGGGTTTCGGTCAGTCCGAAGCGTTCGAGGTGCTGGCGAACGTTGCCGAGCAGCGGCTCGCCTATGCCGCTGACGGCATAGCGCAGCTCGTCCGCGTCCGCGGAGGCGGAAACGAGCAGCAGCAGGCAGGCGATCGGGCGCAGGCGGGCATTGCTGGTCACGCGACGTCGTTTACCAATAAGCGGGCGGGTCGCCCATTGTACAAGGGCCGGCCGGGGCCGGGGCTCTGTCCCGGAGGCCGTGGTTTCGCGTCTCTCCCCGCCTTCCTGAGCGGCAGTTCACAGGCGCGGGCCGCGCAAATTGACAGCACGGCAGGTGCGTGCCACGATCGATTCACGATTGAAAAAGGCACACCTTTCGAAAGGAAGGGCCGCAAAGCCACCGGTCTAAGGGGATTCCTAGGACAGCGGGGTTGCCAATACGTTCCGGAGTCACCCGTGGACTCCGCGAGCCCGGCCCCGTTCCCGGCGCAGCCTGCGCCATCCCCGTGACGACCGGCCGCGGCCGCTCCTGCCGACGAGACGTGTCACGAGGAGCGGCAGCATGGCAGGCAATACCCTTCGCAAGTCCGGTGCATTCCGGCTCGGCTCCCGCGGCCAGACCGTCGTCCAGCCGGACAGCGAGGCCGAGGTCGCGCGCATCCTGGGCGCGGACAGCCGGCACGAGCCGCCGTTTCGACCGCGCGGCGCCGGCAGCGCGGCGACGGACTGCAATGGCACGCCGGTCGGCACGATCATCGATACCCGCGGACTGAATCGCATCGGCCCGGTCGACCTGCAGCAATTCACGGTCAGCGTGCAGACCGGCGTGCGTATCCGCGACCTGGCGAGCGAGCTCGCGGCCCAGGGCCTCGAGCTGGAAGGCAGCCACGACCTGATGGACCGCAGCGTTGGCGGTGCGATTGCAAGCGGCTGTATCGGCCCGTCGATCGGCACGGACGGCGGGCTGTTTGCCTCGCAGCTCTGCAGCGCGCGGCTGGTGACGCCCGGCGGGAACCTGTTGTGCGTCGGCCCGGAAAAGCAGCAGCTGCTGTCGGCGACGCGCCTTTGCTACGGACTGCTTGGCGTACTGACCGAGGTAAGCTTGCGCGTGCGTCCCGTGCGCCCGTTCTCCGCCAGTCACCGACGTCTCGGCATCGATGCCTTCGCGGCCAATGCCGACAAGATCGCGCGCAGCCGCGCCGGCGTGAAATTCTTCCTGATGCCGTTCCGCGACCGGGTCTACCTCGACCTGCGCCGCCACGACGAGGCCGCCGAGGACGGCGGCTCGCTCGCGTGGCGCTTGAAGGACTGGGGCGAGAGCACGGTGCTGCCGCAGGTGTTCCGCTCGCTCAAGCACGTCGTGCCGATGGCCGGCGTGCGTTACCGGCTGGTCGACGAACTCAGCCGCCTGACCCAGGGCCTCGTCAACAACCGGCTGGTCACGCGCGGCAGCAGCTCCGCGCTGCAGCCGTCCGGCAGTGCGCGCAGGCTGCACTATTCGACCTGGGTTTTTCCGGCCAGCGACTTCGGCGTCGTCGCGCGAGCCTACCGCGACTTCTGCGTGAGTACTCACGAGTCGAGCGGTTTCCGTTGCGACATGCCCGCGATGGGATTTCGCCTGAGCCGCGACACGTCGGCGCTGCTCTCGCCGCTGTTCGACGAACCGATGATGGCGCTGCGCGCCGTGTCGACCCAGCAGCACGGCTGGGAGGACTTCGCGATGGACTTCGCCGCGTTCGCGGAACACTGGGGCGGGCAGCCGTTGTTCAACCAGTCGCGCTGCCTGACTCCGGACCACGCCCAGGACACGCTCGGCGCGCGGCTGCAGTTTTTTCGCAAGATCCGGCGCCGGATCGATCCGCACGACCGCATGCTGAGCCCGTTCCTGGCCCAGTTCTTCCTGTAGAGCCTGCCCTCCCCGCCACCCGCCGCCCGGCGGGAATGCATCCATTCCGGCCTGCCGCGCATCTCAGAGATGCGCGGTCGCGTGCCCGTTGCGTTGCCGTTTTTTAGTGTTATACTCCACTAAAACACCAGTAGACCAGAGGCAGCCATGCGCCGCTTGCTCCCCCTCCCGATAATGACTCTCGCCGCCGCCCTCGCGGGCTGCGGCGTCGGCGAAGCCCGGACCGCGGTGGCCGAGCCGGAACCCGCGCCCCTGCCGGTCGTCGCGGTCGACGTCGCCGTGACCGACCTGTACGCGAGCTACCACGCGACCTCCACGCTGGCCGCCGATGGCGAGGCCGGTGTCCGTACGCGGGTCGCGGGCGAGGTCGTGGAGATCCTGGTCGAGGAAGGCGACCCCGTGGTCCAGGGCCAGTTGCTTGCGCGTCTCGACGGCGAGCGCCTGCGGCTCGAAATGCTGGCCGCGCAGGCGCGGCTGGCCGAGCGGCGCAACGAGTACCAGCGCCAGCTGACGCTGGCCGAACGCGGGCTGATCAGCCGCGCCGCGTTCGACAGCCTGCAGTACGAGGTGGATGCCCTGTCCGCCGCCTGGGAAATCGCGCGCCTCGACCACGCGTACACGGAGATCCGCGCACCGATTACCGGTGTCGTCTCGGCCCGCGAAATCAGCGTCGGCGAGCATCTCGAGGCCCGCCGGCTCGCTTTCCGCATCAGCGACACGTCGCGGCTGGTCGCCGAACTGCACGTACCGCAGACCGAACTTCACCGTATCCGGGCGGGTCAGAGCGTAGTGGCGCGGGTGGATGCGGCCGGGCCGGCCGCGGTGGAGGCGACGGTCGCCAGGCTGAGTCCGACCATCGACACCGATACCGGCACCTTCCGGGTCACGAGCTATATCGACAACCGCGAAGGGCGCTTTGCGCCGGGCATGCTGGCCCGCATCGACGTCCGCTACGAGAAATACGAAAAGGCGCTTGCGCTGCCGGCAGGCGCTATCATCGAGGAGGACGGCGAGCACGTCGTCTACCTCGTTCGCGATGGCCGCGCCGAGCGCCGCACTGTCGACCTGGGCGCACGTGACCGCGGCCTGGTGCAGGTAACGCGCGGGGTCGCCGCCGGGGACAGGGTCATCCGCGACACCGGCGGCGTGCGCGACGGTACGCGGGTCCGGGCGCAGGACGCAGGCGCCGGACCGGCGGCGCGGACCTGACGAATCACAAGGGAGCCTTACAGCATGACAGCCATCCGGGGGGCGGCCGCGCTGGCCGCCGCGTGCCTGCTCGCCGCCTGCGGCAAGCCGGGCGAGCAAGCAGAAAAGCCCGAGCAGGAACAGGACGAAGCGGCGCCAATCCCGGTCGAAGTGGCGGCGCCCGTGCGCGGCGACATCTACTCGACCTACGCGGGCACGGCGCCGATCGAGGCCTTCGCCGAAGCGACGGTCGTCGCCAAAGTGCAGGGCGAGATCCGCGCGCTGCACGCCGAGGAAGGCGACCGGGTGCAGGCGGGCCAGGTACTCGCGACGCTCGACGGCGACCGGCTGCGGCTCGAACTCGCACAGTCCGAGGCCAACCTGCAGAAACTGCGACGCGACTTCGAGCGCAACCAGGACCTGCGCGAGAAAGGGCTGCTGAGCGCCGGCGACTTCGACAAGATCCAGTACGAAATGGAAGCGCTGGAGGCGTCCTACAACCTCGCGAAACTCGAGCTCGACTACACCCGGATCCGCGCGCCGATCGACGGCGTCGTGTCGGAGCGCATGGTCAAGGTCGGCAACACGATCGACGTGAATTCGCCGGTGTTCCGTGTCACCAGCCTGGATCCGCTGGTGTCTTACCTGCACGTGCCCGAACGCGAATATCGACGCGTCGCGAACGGCATGCCGGCGTTTCTCGAGGTCGATGCGCTGGCCGGGCAGCGTTTCCAGGGTGTCATTGCGCGCGTGAGCCCCGTCGTCGATCCGGAGACCGGCACTTTCAAGGTCACGATCGAGGTCGACGATGCCAGCGACCGACTGAAGCCAGGCATGTTCGCCCGTATCGCTGTCGTCTCGGACATGCACGCGGACGCGCTGCAGGTCCCGCGGGCCGCCATCGTCGACGACGGTGGCGCCGACAGCGTCTTCGTCGTCGAGGAGGCCGTGGCCCGCCGTCGCGGCGTCACGACCGGCTTCGTCGCGAACGGCTTCGTCGAGATCACCGAGGGACTCGGCGGCGACGAGCAGGTCGTCGTCGTCGGCCAGACCGGCCTGCGCGACGGCACGCGCGTCGAGGTGATCAACGGCGCCGATGGCGACGCGGTCGCCGCGACGCCGGTCGACGCCGGCGAAGACGAAGGCTGACGGGGCCGACGGTATGCGTCGATTTATAGAAATCGCCACCCGGCGGCGGGTCACCGTGACGATGTTCACGGTCGCGATCGCGCTGTTCGGACTGGTCTCGCTGTCGCGCCTGAACGTCAACCTGCTGCCGGACATCGCCTACCCGACGATCACGGTGCGCACCGAGCTGACCGGCGCCGCCCCGGTCGAGATCGAGAACCTGCTGACGAAGCCGGTCGAGGAAGCGGTCGGCGTGATCCGCAACGTCCGCCAGGTGCGGTCCGTTTCCCGCTCGGGCCAGTCGGACGTGACGCTGGAGTTCGTCTGGGGCACGGACATGAACATCGCGGGCGTCGACGTCCGCGAGAAGATCGACATACTCGAGCTGCCGCTCGAGGCCGGCCGCCCGCTGCTGCTGCGTTTCGATCCCTCCTCCGAGCCGATCATGCGCCTCGGCCTGCTCAGGAACGAGGGCGTGGCAGCGCCGGCCGGGGGCGACGAGGAAACGCTGAAAGCGCTGCGACGACTGGCCGAGGATCGCATCAAGAACGACCTCGAGGCCGTCGAGGGCACGGCCGCGGTCAAGGTCAGCGGCGGCCTGGAGGACGAGATCCAGGTACGGGTCGACCAGCGCAAGCTGTCGCAACTGAACATCAGCATTGCCGACATCGCCGCGCGTCTTCGCGCCGAGAACGTCAATCTGTCGGGCGGGCGGCTCGAGGAAGGCACGCAGCGCTTCCTGGTGCGCACGATCAACGAATTCCAGACGGTCGACGAATTCGCGGATGCGATCATCGCGACGGTGGACGGCACGCCCGTGTACCTGCGCGACGTAGCGACCGTGAATCGCGGCTACAAGGAACGCGAGGCCATCACGCGCATCGACGGACGCGAGTCGGTCGAACTCGCCGTCTACAAGGAAGGCGACGCGAACACGGTGCAGGTAGCGCGCCGCATTGCCGCACGCCTCGAATCGCTGCGCGAGACGCTGCCGGACGACCTCGAGCTCAAGCTGGTTTACGACCAGTCGGGTTTCATATCGAACGCGATCGACCAGGTAACCTCCGCGGCGCTGTGGGGCGGCGTGCTCGCAATCATCGTGCTGTACGGTTTCCTGCGCGACGCGCGCGCGACGGCCATCATCGCGGTGGCCATCCCCGTCTCGGTGATCGGCACCTTCCTGCTGATGTACGGTAACGGCGTGTCGCTGAACATCATGTCGCTCGGCGGCATCGCGCTCGCCGTCGGCATGCTGGTCGACAACGCGATCGTCGTCCTCGAGAACGTGGTGCGCAAGCGCGAGCAGGGCCAGGCGCTCGAGGAAGCGGCACAGACCGGCACCACCGAGGTCGCCGGCGCCGTGGTCGCGTCCACGCTGACCACGGTCGCCGTGTTTTTCCCGATGGTGTTCGTCAGCGGCATCGCGGGCCAGCTGTTCCGCGACCAGGCGCTGACCGTGACCTTCGCGCTGCTGTTCTCTCTGCTGGTCGCGCTGACGTTGATCCCGATGCTTGCCGCGCTCTCGCCATCGCGCCGCTATGCCGGCGACGACGACGACGCACCGCCGACGGGCTTCACCCGCGGCGTCGCGCTCGTGCTGCGCGGCGGCGGCTTCGTCGCGCGGCTGATCGGCTACGTCGGCCGCGGCCTGCTGTGGCTGCCGGCCTACCTGCTGGAACGCCTCCATCGCGCCTGCGCGCGCGCCTACGGCCCGACGCTCGACTGGTCCCTGCGCCACCGCGCCGCGGTGCTGTTGATCGCGTTCGGTATGTTCGCCGGCACGCTGGCCCTGATCCCGCGGCTCGGAACCGAACTGATCCCGCAGCTGTCGCAGGGCGAGTTCAACCTGCAACTGCGCCTCGCCCCGGGCACCCCGCTCGCCGAGACCGATCGCGCGGTGCGCGCCGCCCAGGTCGCGGCCGCGCAGCTCGACGCGGTGGCGACGACCTACTCGGTCGCCGGCACCGGCAACCGGCTGGACGCGAACCCGGTCGACGCCGGCGAACACACCGGCACGCTCGCCGTCACGCTCGAGCCCGGCGCCGATCGCGCCGCCGAGGAGCAGGTCATGGCCGAACTGCGGCGCGCGGTGTCGCGTCTCCCCGGCACGCAGTTCGAGTTCAGTCGACCGGCGCTGGTGAGTTTCGCGAGCCCGCTGCAGATCGAGATCGCGGGATTCGATCTGGACCAGCTCGAAGACACCAGCCAGCGCGTAGTGGCCGCGTTGTCCTCCTCGCCGCGCTACACGGACGTTCGCACGACCTTCGAACAGGGCAACCCGGAAGTGCAGATCGAGTTCGACCAGGAGCGCGCGGCGCGCCTGGGACTCGCCGTGCGCGACATCGCCGACCTGGTGGTGGCGAACGTCCGGGGGGAGCTCGCGACCCGCTATACCTGGCGCGACAAGAAGATCGACGTGCTGGTACGCAGCGTCGACAACGACGACGCCAGCGTCGAGGAGATCCGCAAGCTGATCGTCAACCCCGCATCGCCGCGGCCGGTCACGCTCGACGCGGTGGCCGACGTCCGCATCGCACTGGGCCCGGCCGAGATTCGCCGCGCCGGGCAGGAGCGCGTCGCGATCGTCAGCGCGAACCTGGCCTACGGCGACCTGGGCACGGCGGTCGCCGAGGCCGAGCGCCTGCTGCTGGCGGTCCCGATGCCGCCCGGCATCGTCGCCGCTGTCGCCGGGCAGAACGAGGAAATGCAGGAGTCGTTCCGCTCGATGCAGTTCGCCTTACTGCTCGCGGTGTTCCTCGTGTACCTCGTCATGGCCTCGCAGTTCGAGTCGCTGGTACACCCGTTCGTCATCCTGTTCACGATTCCGCTGGCGCTGGTCGGCGCCATCCTCGCGCTGTTCCTGACCGGCACTACGATCAACGTGGTCGCGTTCATCGGCCTGATCATGCTCGCCGGTATCGTCGTCAACAACGCCATCGTACTGGTGGACCTGATCAACCAGCTGCGCGCACAGGGCAGCGAGCGCTTCGACGCGATCCGCGAGGCCGGCCGGGCGCGGCTGCGGCCGATCCTGATGACGACGCTGACGACCGCGCTCGGCCTGCTGCCGATGGCGCTCGGCTTCGGCGAAGGCGCCGAGATCCGCGCGCCGATGGCGATCACCGTGATCGGTGGCCTGCTGACCTCGACCGTGCTGACGCTGGTCGTCATACCGGTCGTCTATTCGCTGCTCGACCGCAAGCGCTGGCCGGCCGCGGCCGGTGAGCCGGCGGCGGCCGTAGGCCGGGGCTGAGGCCATGCGCCACACGGAATTCGCCATTCGACGCCCGGTCACGACCGTCGTCGTGTTCGTGGCGCTCGCGCTGACCGGGCTGATCGCATCGCGGCTCCTGCCGCTGGAGAAATTCCCTGACATCGAGTTCCCGGGCATCTTCATCCAGATACCCTACGAGGGCTCGACGCCCGAGGAAGTCGAGCGCCTGATCACCCGCCCGGTCGAGGAGGCGCTCGCGACGCTGTCCGGCGTGGAGCGCATGCATTCGACTTCGACCGACAGCCAGGCGCAGATCTTCCTGCAGTTCGGCTGGGACCAGAGCATGGGCGCCAAGGGCATCGAGGCGCGCGCCAAGGTGGACGGCATCCGCGGCCAGCTGCCGCCCGACATCCGCCGGATCTTCATCTTCACCGGCTCGCTCGGCGACCAGCCGGTGCTGCAGCTACGCATCTCGAGCGACCGCGACCTGTCCGACAGCTACGACATGCTCGACCGGATCCTGAAGCGCCGCATCGAGCGGGTTGCGGGCGTCTCGAAAGTCGAATTGCACGGCGTCGAGCCGCGCGAAGTCCGCATCCTGTTGCGGGCCGACCGACTGGCGGCGCACAGCGTCGACCTCGGCCTGCTGCAGCAGCGGCTCGAGCAGAGCAACTTCGCAGTCAGCGCCGGCCGCATCACCGATGGTACGCAGCGCTTCGCCGTGCGGCCGCGCGGCGAATTCAAGTCGGTCGAACAGATTGCCGACCTCGTCATCGACAACGGCACGCTGCGCCTGCGCGACATCGCCGACGTCAGCATGCGCAGCCCGGAACGCGAATACGGCAGACACCTCGACGGCACCTACGCGATCGGCGTGGCCGTGAGCAAGGCGACCGGCGCGAACATGGTCGAGGTCACCGATGCCGTCATGGAGGAGGTCCGGCGCATCGGCGAACTGCCACAGATGCAGGGCATCAACATATTCGACCTCGACAACCAGGGCGAAAGCGTCCGCGAATCGCTCGCCGACCTGCTGAACGCCGGCCTGATAGGCGCGCTGCTCGCCATCGCCGTGCTGTACCTGTTCCTGCGCCAGCTTACGACGACGCTGATCGTCACGGCCTCGGTGCCGTTCTCGCTGATGATCACGCTCGGCGCGATGTACTTCGCCGATATTTCGCTGAACATCCTGTCGATGATGGGCCTGATGCTCGCGGTCGGAATGCTGGTCGACAACGCCGTCGTGGTGACCGAGAGTATCTTTCGCTACCGTGCGCAGAATCCCGACGAACCGGTCAAGGCGACCCTCGCGGGCGTGCGCGAGGTCGGGATCGCAGTGATCGCCGGCACGGCGACCACGATCATCGTGTTCCTGCCGATCATGTTCGGCACCAAGACAGACATCACGGTGTTCCTCACCCACGTCGCGGTCACGATCATCGTCGCGCTGGTCGCCTCGCTGCTGATAGCCCAGACGCTGGTGCCGATGCTCGCGGCGCGCATCGCGGTCCCGGCAAGCGCCAACGGCGGGCGCCTCATGCAGGCGCTGACCGGCCGTTACGTGAAGAGTCTCGGCTGGATCCTGCGGCACCCGTGGTACACGTTTGCCGGGGTCATCGGGATTTGCGCCGTCGGCGTCCTGCCGCTGGTGCTGCAGCTGGTCAAGTTCGACGCGTTCCCGCAGGACGTCGGCCGGCGCCTGTTCATGCCGTACCACATCGAGGGCCAGCATCCGCTGGAGCGCGTCGAGGCCGCGGTCGACCGGATCGAGCAGTACCTGTTCGAGAACCGCGAGGAGTTCAACATCCGCTCGGTCTACAGCTACTTCGACAAGGGATCCGCGTCATCGACCTTGCTGCTCACCGACGAGGACGAGGCAACGCTGACGACGACCGAAGTGATCGAACGCATCGAGGCCGACCTGCCGATCCTCGCAATCGGCAAGCCGAGCTTCTCGTTCGACCAGCAGGGCGGCGGTGAAGGCTTCAGCCTGCAGATTACGGGCGACTCGACTTCGCGGCTGAACGAACTCGGCCTGGACGTCATGCGTATCCTGCGCACGGTCCCCGGCCTGACGGACATTCGCTCGGACGCGCAGGCCGGCGAGCGCGAGGTGCAGGTGCGGGTCGACCGCGATCGCGCCGCGGCAATCGGGCTGACGACACAGGACGTGGCCAACTCCGTCTCGGTCGCAATGCGCGGCCAGAATCTGCGCGAGTTCCGCGACGAGAACGGCGAGATCGGCGTGCGCGTCGCCTTCCGCGAGAATGACAAGCAGTCGATCGACCAGCTCGGCGAGCTGCCGCTGTTCACCGCCGACGGCCGCCGCGTGCGTCTCGGCACGGTGGCGACTTTCCGCGTCGGCCGTTCGCCGGAAACGATCCGGCGCACCGACCGGCAGACCTCGGTGACCCTGTCAGCCAACCTCGAGGAGGACTTCTCGCTCGACAGCGTGCGGCCCGAGGTCGAGAAGCTGATGAACGAGTTCGCCCTGCCGCCCGGCTATCGCTGGAAATTCGGCCGTGGCTTCGAGCGCAATGACGAGACCCAGCAGATGATGGCCGTCAACATCGCGCTGGGTATCGCCTGCATTTTCCTCGTGATGGCCGCGCTGTTCGAATCGCTGCTGTTCCCGTTCGCGATCATCCTGGGTTCGATCGCGTTCTCGGTGCTCGGTGTCTTCCTGTTCTTTGCGGCCACCGGCACGACCTTCTCGTTCATGGCCTCGATCGGCATCATGATCCTGATCGGCGTGGTCGTGAACAACGGCATCGTGCTCGTCGATCACATCAACAACCTGCGTGGCGAGGGCATGTCGCGCAACGAGGCGATCGTCGAGGGCGGACGGGACCGGCTGCGGCCGATCCTGATGACCGTCGCGACGACGATCCTCGGGCTGGCGCCGCTCGCGATCGGCAGCACGCAGATCGGCGGCGATGGCCCGCCCTACTACCCGATGGCGCGGGCGATCATCGGCGGCCTCGCTTTCTCGACCGTGGTCTCGCTGCTCGTCGTGCCCGCGTTCTATGCCTACTTCGACACGCTCGCCCGCTGGTGGCGCAAGGTCAAGCGAACAGCCCGCGCCGGCAGCGCGAAAGCGCGCGGCGCAGCGGCAGGATAGCGAGCGGCAGCAGCCAGAAGGCCGCACCGCCGCCGTGCGAGTGGCCGACCACGACCACGGTGTCCGGCGGCGCGTCGCGCTGGAAGTCCTCGAGCGGCAGGAACGCGAGTTCCGAGGTATCGGCCGGGCCGAACTCGGCCAGGAAACTGCCGTCGACCGCATCGTAGAGCTCAATCAGCAGGTCGTAGTCGCCGGTCGGGTAGCCGGACTCGAGTTCGGTAACGATCACGTACTCGTCGTCGCTGGTCGCACCGTTGATCGTGAAGTCGCCCGTGACGACGTACTCGTTCCACGGACCGCCCTCGTAGCTCAGGAAGCCCACGGCGTACACGTCGATCGCGTCGTAGTAGCTGTCGGCGTCGAACAGCAGGTCGATGCCCCAGTAATAGCCGTCGTTGTCGTCGTCGTTGAACAGCACGACGTCCGCGGCGTAAAACCAGACGTCGTTGCCGGCCTTGCTGGTGGCCGCGGCACCGTCGCCTGTCGCCGCGCTGCCGCGCGGCTCGCGCGTGCCCGCCGACACCAGCGCCGCGTGGACGTGCTGTACGGCCTCCCCGCGCTGGCCGTCACGGCCGCCGGCTGGAATCTCGCGCGTCGTGGCGACGCGCGTCCCGGTCTCGCCGGCTTCCGCTGCCGGGATGCCGAGGACGCCTGCCGCCAGCAACGCCGGCAGCAGCTTTCCGGTCAAATTGAATACGCTGTTCATGAGCCGTACCCCTCTCCATCGTGTGCGAGTACGGGCCCATTACACCGTCCCCGGCATGAATCGGGGCTGAACCGCGCCGGGAACCTCAGTTTTCGAGCATGGCCGCCAGGCTCTCGATGCGCTCGGCAATGCGCTCGAGCACGCCCGCAGCGATCTCCGCCTGCGGGGCGACGTCCGCGTAGCTGCGCTGCTCGATGGCCTCGCGCACGCCCGGCAGGGTCTTGACGCCGTAGCCCGTGTAGAACCCGGGCGCGTAGACGTGGTGGCGGTACCAGGGCCGGCCGTCGAGACCCGAGTCGCGGGTCAGCAGCCGCTCGCTGGTGTACAGCAACTCGTTGATCGTTCGCGAGCCCTCGGCACCCTGCTCCAGCGCGCGGGCGTAGGCCGCCGCCGCATCCGCGAGCCGCTCCACGGCGTTTTTCAGCGGCGCGAGGTTGAAGTGCGGCACCTCGGGCTCGCCCGGCGGCGGCCCCAGCGCGTCGCGCGGGTCCAGCGCCAGCTCGTAAAGTCCCTCGGCCAGCTGTCGATTGCGGGTCTCGGTCTGCTCGCGCATCGACGCGGCGAGCGTCTCCAGTTCCTCGACGTAGGTCGCGACGTTGTCGGCGAGACCGTCGAACTCGAACGGCAGCAGCGGCGCGTTCGCGAGCCGCAGCGTCGCGCGGCCGGCCAGCCGTGACAGCGCCTCGCCGTAGGCGAGTCCCGGGTCCCGCCAGGTCGTGTAGTGGCGGTAGGTGTCGTACAGCGTATGGTAGCTGCCGCCGTCGCCCTCGCCGCTGAAAGACAGGTTGGCCGACGCGATGCCGAGGTGCTGCAGGAACGGCGTGTAGTCCGAGCCCGAACCCAGCGGGTCGAGGCGCAGCCTGTCCGGCGCCTCGCCCGCGCCGTCCGCCGCGATCGCCTCGCGCGCGAGGCGGCGCTCGAGCACCGACACGCCGGTCTGCGGGTCCCGGACGTCCGCGGCGACCTCGTTGAAGAAGGCCTCGAGCGTGTGGCTGCCGCCGATGCGGACGAAACCACGGCTGTTGCCGTCGGTGTTCAGGTAGGCGACCGCGTGCGTGCGCAGCTCGTCCGCGTAGTGCTCTGCCCACTCCGTGGAACCGATCAGCCCCGGTTCTTCGGCGTCCCAGGCCGCGTAGATCACGGTACGCGCCGGCGGGCGACCGTCCGCGGCCAGCATGGCCACCGCGCGCGCCTCGTCCAGCAGTGCGACCAGGCCGGAATTCGGGTCGGCGGCGCCGTGGTTCCAGCCGTCATGATGATTGCCGCGGATGACCCACTGGTCCGGGTAACGTTCGCCGGGCAGGCGCGCGATGACGTTCATCGCGGTGACCGTGCGCCAGTCGAAAGCGAGTTTCAGGCGCACGCGTGCCGGGCCCGGGCCCAGGTGATAGGTCAGCGGCAGCGCGCCCCGCCATTCGGGCGGCACGGTCGGCCCGCCCAGCGCCGCCAGCAGCGGCAGCGCGTCGCGCTGCGAGATCGGCAGCACCGGGATCTTCGTCAGCGTCGGCGCCTCGGCGCGGGCCAGGCGCTCGGCCCCCGGCAGCGCGGGCCGCCCGGGCGTCAGCACGTCGCCCGGGTAGGTGGGCATGTCCATGACGGAGCCGCGCTGCACGCCGCTTTCGTGCTTGTACGGGCCGGCCGGGTAGGCGTCGCCCTGCGCGTAGCCGTCGTCGGCCGGGTCGGAGTAGATGATCGTGCCGATGGCGCCGTGCTCGGCTGCCAGCTTCGGCTTGATGCCGCGCCAGGAACGGCCGTATTTCGCGATCGCGATCTTGCCCTCGAGGCTGACGCCGTAGCGCTCGAGCAGCTCGTAGTCTTCCGGGATGCCGTAGTTGACGAACACCAGCTCGCCCTCGACCTCGCCGTCGATCGAGAACGCGTTGTAGGGCGGCAGCAGCTCCGTCCGCTCCGCCGTGGCCGGGTCTTCCGCCAGCGCGTCTTCCTCGAGCGTCGCCGTGTACGGCGCGGGCTCGACGAGTTCGAGCTCGCGGGCGAGCGGCACCGGCAGCAGGATCTCGTACTCGGCGATCTCGACGTCGTAGCCCCAGGACTCGAACAGCGAGGCGATGAACTCGACGTTCTCCCGGCCGGCCTCCGAGCCCACGTGGTGCGGTCGCGCGGACAGGCGCTCGAGCCAGCCGGCCTGGCGTTCGGCATCCAGCAGTTCGTCGTAGCGGGCCTCGAGTTCGCGCTGCGCGTCGCTCGCCGAGTCGTCGAAGCCAAGCAGCGCATCCGCGCTGGCGACGGCCGTGGCGCCGGCCGCGAGCGCGGCGCACAGGATCTTCTGCATGTTGTTCCCCCGGTAGTATTGGCGGGCCCGGCGCGCCGGGTCCGGGCTCAAACTATCCCGAACGCCGCCGCCGGCGCAATTGCCGCGCGACTCAGGGTGCGGCGCCCGCTACGCGCGAGCGCAGTTCCGCGAGTTTCGCGAGCACGCGCTCGCGGTGTGCCGGCCCGATCCGGAGCAGAAGCTTCTGACCGCCGGACAGCGCTTCGAGCTCCGGGTCGGCGTACTGGTACAGCACGTGCGGCCTGACCAGGACCAGCGGCTCCGCCGGCGCGGGGGTCGCGAGCAGGTGGTCCAGCACCTCGACGAGTCGGTCGTTGAAGTAGGCATCCGGGTAGCCGAGATTGACGTAGGCATCCTGGAACAGCGGGTAGTAGCGCCGGTACAGGTCTACGATGCGCTCGAGGTCGGCCGAGACGAAGGCTTCGACGAGCGCATCGTAACGGCGGTAGTTGTCGGCACCGAGGCCATACTCGCCGCTGCCGTCCTGGCCGGCCGCCGCGAACGGGCTCGACAGCGGCTCCACCGGGCGCACGCGCTCGGCAACGCGCTGGCGCGGCAGGTTGTCGATCGTCGCGACGATGCGCTCG
>ERZ869936.1254-NODE-1254-length-18919-cov-20.163327_pt1 | contig 18919 bp, 33 predicted proteins | sample MGYA00520876_ERZ869936 | MGnify/ENA primary metagenome ERZ869936 (study PRJEB32218, sample SAMN09650985) | biofilter metagenome | isolation source: enrty point of leading RO module | place: Saudi Arabia: Thuwal, RO plant located on Red Sea | collected 2016-02-17...
CCCTGCGACGAACGGCCTAGGGGCGGACCCCCACCACCGGCGAGACGAAGTCCCTGCCTAATACTCGACTTCCCAGAGTGTGAGCCCGTGTGGTGGCGCAACCGTGCCCATGGTGGATCGATCCCTTCGATCGATGATCTGTTGCACCTCGGCCAGAGGGGTGTGGCCCCGGGCGACATCGTAGGACAGCCCAACCAGTGATCGCACCATCTGGTGACAGAAGGCATTGGCTTTGACCCAGAACTCGTGTCGCTCATCCCCGGCGTCCTCCCACCGGGCGAATTGGACCCGCCGCACGTTGCTCTTGCCATCGACCGACCGACAGAAGGACGTGAAGTCGATCTCCCCGACAAAGTGCTCGACGGCTGCCGAGAGGAGGGCGGGCTCGATTGCAGTCGTGACCGTCCATTCGTGGTGTCGCCTGAGAGGGTCGACAACCCGGGACGCATTCAGTCGATATCGATATGTCCGGGCCTTTGCTGAGAACCTGGCGTTGAATCCGTCATCGACGTTGGCGCAGCGACGGATGACTATTTCTCCACCGAGCATTGCATTCAAGGAGCGCACCAACTTCCCTTCGTCGAGGCCCTCCACCTGAAAGGAAACCACCTGCCCCCGCGCGTGCACTCCGGCATCGGTGCGCCCCGCAACGCTCGTCTCGGGTATCTCGCCAAGGAACGTGCTCATGGCCGATTCGAGCTCGCCCTGGACCGTGCGCTGTCCTTGCTGGCGGGCGTATCCCCTGAAACCGGTTCCGTCGTAGGACAGATCCAACCGGTAGGTGGGCATCAGAACAATGAGGAGAAGGCTGCGAAGGGGACAGCAAGGAGCGCTCGGAAGAGGGCGGCAACTGCGAACCCGATCAGCACGGAGACACCCGACTTGCGCAGGTCGAGGTCGGTCACTTCCTGAGTTGCGATTACGAGCAGGGCGAGATACCAAATGAGCCCAGCAGCCCCGATCAGCTGGTTGTTGCTCATGTCCGCGAGAAGGGGCAAGACCGCCATGCCCTGAACCCCGATCATCGTCTGCGGGCGGCTCATGGACTCGAAAAGCCAACGCGCCACACCCCACGTGGCAAAGGCGAGGATCAGCCATGAGATGACGGCGCCTATCACGAACTCGAGGAGGCCCCGGATGTCGAAGGCACCAAAAATCCCGTTGATGGCGAGGAGCCCGAGGTAGGTCAGAGCTCCTACCAGCGATACGAGGATCGCGGCGTCAGCCGGTGAGTCGCCGTCGAAATACGCCTGTCGGAAGGCCTCGCGCTGGAAGAGAGTCGCCCGAAACGCCCTGGTGAAGATCTTGGTCACGGCGGCGGAGGTTAGTGGTCAGCGACGGAGACGCACTCTTTCGACACTGTGATCGGCCGCCTTCTCCAGTATCAAGCTGGCTCTCTCCTTCGTCGGGAGGATGTTCTCGATGAGGTTCTTCAGGTTCACCGATCGCCAGATCTCGGATGCGACCTCCGTCGCCTCCTCATCCGTCAGCTTCGCGTACTTGCTGAAATAGGCATCAGGCAGGGCGAAAGCGGTATCGCGCAAGGCGAGGAAACGCTCGAGATACCAGGTCTCGATGTCGGTGGGATCGGCGTCTACAAAGATGGAGAAGTCGAAGTAGTCGGATACGAAGGCTCCCGATTCGCCGGCTTGCAACACGTTGAGGCCCTCGACGATGAGGATGTCGGGACGCTCGATGACACGCACCTGTCCCGGGACGATGTCGTAAGCGACGTGGGAGTAGACGGGAACCTCCAACTCGGTTTCACCGGCCGCCGATCTGGCTACGAACTCCAGTAGCGCCTTCCGGTCGTAGCTCTCGGGGAATCCCTTGCGATCGATGATGCCCCGATCCTCGAGTGTCGCATTTGGCAACAGAAAACCATCGGTTGTGACCAGCTCCACTATCGGGTGCTCGGGCCAGCGGGCGAGCATCGTCTGCAGCACACGGGAGATGGTCGACTTTCCGACCGCGACCGAGCCGGCGATCCCGATGATGAACGGGGCGGGCACCGGTGGAGTCCCCAGGAAAGTCTCGGTGACCGTCCCGAGTTGCGAGTGAGCTTTGACGTGAAGGTTGAGCAAGCGCGACAGTGGCAGATAGGTTTGCTCCACCATCGCCATGTCGAGGTTGACGCTGATACCTCTTATGTCTTCGATATCGGCCTCGGTCAGGGTCAGCGGCGTGTTGGCTCGCAGTGCTGACCACGAGGTGGTGTCAAAGTCGATGTAGAAGGGCGATGTCACGTTCGATGCGGAGGTTAGAAGCTTGCACACTCGTACACTGCGCCCCGTGAGAAGCCTCCTCTCCTGGATCGTCACCGTCCCCTTTCTGCTCGGGTTCGGCCTACTTCTCTTGTTCTTTGACATATTGGGTCGACTCGTGCGCCCCTTCTCTCTTCGAGGCTTCGAGTGGGTGATGGCCTGGCTGCAATGGTCGCTACTCGGCTTGTTTCGCCTGTTCGGTACCGACATAGAGGTCGAGAAGCCGGACGACCTCGCTCCGGGCACTGGTTACGCGATCCTCTCCAATCACCAGAGCATGCTCGACATAGTGATGATCGGTGGGCTACTCGTCTCGAATTTCCCCAAGTACGTCGCCAAGAAGGAGCTGAGCAACTGGATCCCCTCGGTCTCGCTGAACCTGAAGTGGGGAGGCAACGCCGTGATCGACCGCAGCGACGCCCGCCAGTCGATCCGAGCCATCAAGGAAATGGCGCAGACTGCCCAGCAGAGGGGCGTTTCCGTAGTGATCTTCCCCGAAGGAAAGAGGTCACGTGACGGGTCACTCCTCCCCTTCAAGACCGCCGGTGCACGCAGCCTCCTGGCCGCGGCCGACCAGCTACCGGTTGTTCCGGCGCTCATCTCCGGATCATGGCGCCTCAACCGGCTATTCCCCTTCCAACCCGGGTCAAAGGTGAAGATCATCTTCGGGAGCCCGCTTGGTCGCTCTCCAGGCGATGAGATGGAGAAGATCGACCAAGTCAGAACCTGGATGACAGCTCGCAGCGCTGAACTCGAACAGGTCAGTTCTCGCGAAATCCGCTAAATCACCACCAAGAACGACCGATATGAAGGTGGTGACACAGTTTCAGGCCTCCCTCATCGCCTCCGGCGACCCTCAACCCTTGCCCACGACCGTTGAGCTCAAAGAGGGCAAGCTCTCGATCGCATCAAATGGCCAGGCATTGGGCGACTGGCCCTTGGAGACTCTCGAGTTCGAGAGAGTGGTAGGTGGTGTGAAGCTGACCCTCGATGGAGAGGTGGCAGTGCTCAAGCTCACCGACTCCGATCAGTTCCATCGACAACTCGTAGAAGAGAGCTCGACGGACACCACAACCAAGACCAAAACCAAGACCGAGAAGCGCAAGAAGGACAAGAAGGTCAAAGAGACGCGAGCGTCGAGAAAAGCCGCCACAGAGGAATCCGCTCCCGCCCGCGAGGCCTCAACGGCTAAAGCGGAGGCAGCCGACAAAGACGGTTTCCTGGAGAGGCTCGACGAGAAGCTCGAGGTAGCCAGCAAGAAGTGGGACCGCTATCTCCCCGACTGGGCATTCACCCGCGGAGGTGTCGCCGTCGCCTTGCTGCTCTTGATCGCGATTCTGGTCTTCAGGGTCTTCTTCTCGTATCTCTTCTTGATCGTGGCTGCGATCGGCATGATCACGAGTGCGATCGCCCTACTCGATCAGGTCATCGCTACCAGGATCTTCCGCGGCGGGTTCACCCCGATACATGGCCTCATCGGTTCCCTGGTGCTCGTGCTGATAAGCCTCCTGTTGGCTGCCCTGTAACGCAAACGACTCAACCAAAAAGAAGCCGCCCCGGAGCTCCGGGGCGGTTTCACATTCGGGACTCAGGCTCTCAGACCAGCTCGATGATGGCTTCCTCTGTGGAGTCGCCACGACGTGGGCCCAGCTTCGTGATGCGGGTATAGCCGCCGGCGCGCCCCTCGTATCGCGGAGCGACCTCGTCGAAGAGCTTGGACACGGCCTCACGATTGCGGATGTCCTTGAGAACGATCCTCTTGGCGTGAAGCTCACCGCTCCGCGCCTTGGTGATCATCTTCTCCGCGTAGGGTCGAAGCACCTTTGCCTTGGTCAGAGTGGTCGTCACCCGGCCATGCAGGATCAAGTCCGACGTCAGGTTCGCCAGGATCTTCTTCTGATGGGAAGGAGAGCTCCCGAGCCGGGGCCCCTTGCGTGGGCGTGGCATCAGGAGGAGCTGCTTCCGGAATCTGCGAGGCTCAGGCCGAGCTCATCGAGCTTGGCTGTCACCTCGTCGAGGCTCTTCTGGCCAAAGTTGGTGATGTTGAGCAGGTCGTCAGACGTCCGCTCCACGAGCTCACCGACCGTCTTGATCTGGGCGCGACGCAGGCAGTTGCGGGGACGCTCCGAGAGGTCGAGGGCTTCGATAGGCAGCTCGAGGTCGGGAGACGTCGTGGTCTCGATCTGCACCTCCCCGAGCTCCAGACCCTGACCCTCGCCGATGTCGGCGAAGAGACCCATCAGTTCCCTGAGCGTCTTACCTGCCGAAGAAACCGCCTCGGTGGGATCGATGGCACCATTGGTCTCGATGTCGAGGACCAATCGGTCGAAGTTGGTCATCTGACCGACCTGGGTGTTCTCGACTTTGTAAGAGACTTTCCTGACCGGAGAGAAGATCGAGTCGACGGGAATCACTCCGATTGTCGAGGAACCGCCCTTGTTGGCGTCGGCCGTCCGATAGCCAACGCCCGGAGACACAAGTAGCTCCATCTCGAGACGACCGTTGGCGCTCAAGGTGGCGATGTGGGCATCGGGGTTCACTACTTCGACACCGGCCGGTAGCTTGAGGTCGCCGGCCGTCACCTCTCCTGCACCTTTGGCGGACAGGTAGAGAGTCTCGGTGTCGTGGCCATCCATGCGGACGACGATCCGCTTGATGTTGAGGATGATGTCGACGACGTCTTCGACCACCCCGGAGACGGTCGAGAACTCGTGCTCCACGCCTTCGATCTGGATTGTCGTGATGGCTGCGCCCGGGATGCGGGAGAGCAGCGTGCGGCGAAGCGTGTTGCCGAGGGTGTAACCGAAGCCTGGCTCTAGAGGCTCGACGATGATCCGCGACCGGACATCGGAGATCGGCTCTTCTTCAATTTGGGGACGCTGAACGATCAACAAGAGTTACCTCACTTAGAGTAGAGCTCGACGATCAACTGCTCGTTGATGGCCGTGTCTATTTGGTCCCGACGGGGATGGTCTTTCACGACCACCTTTCGCTCACCGGGGTCGACTTCGATCCAGTCCGGCACCACACGATCCTGGGTGTCTACCGAATGCTGGATAGCAATCATGTTCTTGCTCCGCTCCTTGATGGTGACCACGTCACCGGGGCGGACCTGATAAGACGGTATGTCAACCTTCTTGCCATTGACGAGAAAGTGGCCGTGGTTGACGAGCTGGCGGGCTTGCGGCCGCGTCGCAGTCAAACCCGAGCGCCAGACCACGTTGTCGAGGCGCTGCTCGAGCATCTGGAGGAGAACATCACCGGTGATCCCAGGACGTCGTGCCGCTTCTTCGTAATAACGACGGAACTGACGCTCCAACACGCCGTACATGGTGCGCAGCTTCTGCTTCTCGCGCAGCTGGATGAGATAGTCGCTCTCCCGGATCCGACCGCGCCCGTGCTGGCCTGGAGGATATGGGCGGCGATCGACGGGGCACTTCTTCGACTGGCAAAGAGGAGTGCGGGCGCGTCGACACGCCTTGTGACGGGGGCCTGTGTAGCGAGCCATCAGCCGCGTCTCCGCTTCTTGGGACGACAGCCGTTGTGGGGCATCGGGGTCACGTCCTTGATGTAGGTGACCTCCATCCCCATGTTCTGCAGTGTCCGGACGGCGGTATCACGCCCTGAACCGGTTCCACTGACGATCACGTCCAGCTTGCGGATCCCATGCTCGCCGGCGCGGCGAGCCGCCTCCTCGGCTGCGACTTGAGCAGCGTACGGGGTTGACTTGCGGGATCCTTTGAATCCCACAGAGCCCCCCGACGTCCACGCCACCGAGCCGCCATTGACGTCGGTGATGTTGATGATCGTGTTGTTGAAACTCGCCTTGATGTGCGCCTGTCCGTGGGAGATGTTCTTCCGCTCCCGGCGGCGCACTCGTTTGCTTCCTGGTTGACTTGCCACCGATGAACTCCTACTTCGTGACCTTCTTCTTGCCGGCTATCGCCACGCGGCGGCCCTTTCTCGTTCGGGCGTTGGTGTGGGTGCGCTGGCCACGAACAGGGAGCCCGCGACGGTGGCGGATGCCCTGGTAGCTGCCGATCTCGATCTTGCGCTTGATGTTCTGCTGCACTTCGCGGCGCAGGTCTCCCTCGACCTCGAAGTTGGCTTCGATGTGCCGGCGGATCCGTGTCACCTCGTCGTCGGTGAGTGACCTCACCTTGGTGTCGGGGTCGATGTCCGTCTCGGCGCACACCTGTTGGGCCCGGCTGAGGCCGATGCCGTAGATATAGGTGAGCCCGATCTCGAGTCTCTTGTCTCGTGGGAGGTCGACTCCCGCAATACGTGCCACTGGTTAAATCCTCATCCTTGACGCTGCTTGTGACGGGGGTTCTCGCAGATCACCCAGACGCGGCCACGACGTCTGATGATCCGACACTTTTCACACATTCTCTTTGTGGAAGGTCTTACTTTCACTGGTTACTCCAAAAGCTCTCGTCTCGCAGCAATCAGACGGAAATAGCCGTCATGGCGCGAGTGTCGCCAGGCCACACCACGACCCCTCTTGGAGGGTGACTAGGTGTCCTGGATCGAATAGTGGTCTCCGACCCACAAATCGGGAGGGGAGACCCCCAAATGTTAACCACGGCTGGCTGCCTCCTCAAATTCCACGGGCACAGGCTTCTCGCCGGCCGTGAAGATCATCGGCCCATCCGGCGTTATGGCCACGGTGTGCTCCCAATGGGCCGAAAGCGTCCCATCGGCGGTCCGGACTGTCCAGCCGTCGGGATCGACCTTGGTGTGCCGCTTACCAATGTTGAACATCGGCTCGATGCACAGAGCCATGCCCTTTCGGAGCTTCATGCCGCTGCCTGGCTCCCCGTAGTTGGGCACCTGGGGCTCTTCGTGCATCTCGCGGCCGATCCCGTGGCCTACGTACTCCTCGACGATGCCGTATCCATGGGCGCTACCGATCTCAGCGACGGCAGCTCCGATGTCACCGAGACGATTCCCAGACCGAACCTGGCGAATGCCGGCCCAGAGTGCCTCTTCGGTGGTCTCGATCAAATGACGGGCTTCTTCGGTGATATCCCCGATTCCGATCGTGAAGGCGGCATCGCCATGGAAGCCCTGGTAGATGGCCCCAGCGTCGACGCTGAGGATGTCGCCCTCCTCGAGCCGATACTCATTGGGTATCCCATGAACGATCACGTCGTTCGGCGAGAGGCAGAGTGTCGCCGGGTACGTCCCGTGATAGTTGAGGAACGACGACGTGCAGCCATGGTCTTCGATGATCTTCGCCGAGATTTCCTCGAGCTCGAGGAGGGACACGCCAGGAGCTGCCGCCTCGCGCACGGCCTCGTGGATGGCAGCGACTGTCGCCCCTGCCTTCTCCATCTTGGCAAACTCCCTACGGCTCTTGATCGTGATCATCCGATCGCGCCCCCTATGCGTCCGTCGCAGTGGATACACCGAGCTTCCCGAGGATCCTGTCGGTGACTTCGTCCACAGGTCCGATGCCGTCCACTTCGAGAATCAGGCCTCTCCGGCCATAGACATCGAGCAGAGGGGCCGTCTGGTCCTGGTAGACATGGAATCGCGTCCGGATGGTCTCTTCGGTGTCATCGGCGCGCCCCCTGGCGAGCAGGCGCTCCACCAGTTCGTCCTCGTCCACGTTGAACACGACAACGTGATCGAGGCCATCTTCCCCGATCAGGCCGTCGAGGGCCTCCACCTGGGCCGCCGTCCTGGGAAAACCGTCGAGGATGAAGCCACCCTCTGCGTCGTCCATGGCCATCCGGCCTTCGAGCATCGAGACTGTGATCTCGTCGGGCACATAGCCCCCCGAGCGCATGATCTCATCGACCTTGCGCCCGAGCTCGGTGCCGGTGGAGACATGATGACGGAACATGTCGCCCGTGGAGATGTGCGGGATTCCGAGCGCATCGGCGACGCGCTGCGCCTGAGTCCCCTTCCCGGCTCCAGGAGGCCCAACGAACAACAACCTCAAGTGAGGATTCCCTCGTAGTTGCGCATGGTGAGCTGGGACTCGATCTGCTTCATCGTCTCGAGGGCCACACCGACCACGATGAGGATCGAGACTCCCGAGAATGCGATTGCGATGCCCCAGATGGCGCCGGCGATGGCCGGCAGCACAGAGATCGTCGCGAGGAAGAAGGAGCCGGGCAGGGTGATCCGGTTCAGAATGAACCCCAGGTGCTTCGAAGTCTGGCGACCGGGCCTGACACCGGGGACGAACCCACCCTGGCGCTGGATCATCTCGGCCTGCTTCTCGGGATCGAACTGGATTGCGGTGTAGAAGTAGGTGAAGAAGATCACGAGGGCGAACAGGATGAGGATGTACCACCAGCTCACGCCCTGGGCGGCCCCTCCGAGGTTCTCGTCGATCCACCGGAAGACGGTCTGCACCCAGGCTGCGTCGGAAGGTATCGCCGTGATGATCAGCGACGGGATGAGCAGGACCGAAGTGGCGAAGATGACGGGGATGACGCCGGCCGTGTTCACCTTGAGCGGTATGTAGGTCGACTGGCCACCCATGACGCGACGGCCACGAACACGCTTCGCGAACTGGATCGGGATCCGGCGCTGACCCTGGTCGACATAGATGATCGAGACGATCATCGCCAGGAAGACGAGCATGATGACCACGAACCGCATCGGGAGCCCCGCAGCCACCGTCTGCCCCCATATCTGACCGAAGATGAAGGGGAACTGGCTCAGGATCGAGACGAAGATGATCAACGACATCCCGTTCCCGACGCCTCGCTGGGTGATGAGCTCACCGAGCCACATGACCATCGCCGTGCCGGCGGTCATCGTCAGAACGATCAGGATCACGCGAGCGGGCGTGTAGTTGGGGATCAGGTCGATCCCGTTGGTGAAACGACCCGAGTGGAACAGGAACGTGAAGCCGGTCGACTGGATCAGCGCCAGCACGACGGTGACATATCGAGTCCACTGAGTGATCACCTTGCGTCCGGACTCTCCCTCTTCCTGGAGAGCTTGCAGACGCGGGATGACCACTGTCAGGAGCTGCATGATGATCGCCGCGGTGATGTAGGGGATGATTCCCAGAGCGAACACGGAGAACTGCTCCAGCGCCCCACCGGAGAACAGGTTCAGGAGCCCGTAGATCCCACCTGCCTGCTGCTGCTGTTGGAACAGCTGGACGGCATCGAGATCGATGCCGGGCACCGGGATCGTGGCACCGAGCCGGTAGACCCCGAACATCGCGAGCGTGAACAGGATCTTCGCCCGAAGATCCGGGATCTTGAACATGTTTCTGTAAATGGAGAGCATTCGAGTCCTAAGAGTTCGCTGTCAACGGCTCGAGGTCAGAGGACCTCGGCCGTCCCGCCTGCCTTTTCGATCTTCTCTTTCGCCGTCTTGCTGAACGCGTGCGCCTTCACGGTCAGGGACTTGTCGAGGTCTCCCTCGGCAAGGACCTTCACCTGCCCGCGCTGGTGGATGAGACCACGCTCTCGCAGAGTCTCGGGGGTCACTTCGCTCCCGGCCTTGAACTCGTCGAGCTCTCCCACGTTGATCACGAGGTAAGGCTCCTTGTTCGGGTTCTTGAACCCGGGGAGCTTGGGAAGTCGCATCGCGAGGGGGGTCTGGCCACCCTCGAAACCGGGACGGAGGGTGTTGCGAGCCTTCAGGCCCTTGGTCCCACGTCCAGCGGTCTTGCCCCGGCGGCCACCCTCACCACGACCAACCCGGATCTTCTTCTTCTTCGATCCTGGCGCCGGAGCGAGGTTGTGCAGTTTCAGCTGTTCTTTCTTCTCAGTCATCTGGAATCACCCATCATCTCAAGCCTCTTCGACATCAACGAGATGACGAACCTTGTCAATCATGCCTCTCAGGGAGGCGTTGTCCTCATGTGTTGCCGACTGGCGGATCTTGCGCAGCCCCAGTGCCTCTACCGTTGCTCTCGTCTTGGGCTTCTCGCCGATGAGCGAGCGACGCAAGGTCACGGTCACCTTCTTCGCCTTAGCCATCGTCATCACCCGAATCCTTCGAATGGGCTCGAAGCGATTCCGTCGACCGATAGGCATTCAGCAGCCCCGGTGGGACGATCTCCTCGGGCTTCTTGCCACGCAGGCGGGCGATGTCGTCCGGCCGGCGCTGGCCGGTCAGGGCATTCATCGCGGCACGGGCGACATTGAGGTGCGTCGGAGAGCCGAGGGACTTGGCGAGGGCGTCCTTGACACCCGCTGCCTCCAGTATCTGACGCACGGCGCCACCGGCGATGACTCCGGTTCCGGGTGCGGCCGGCTTGACGAGGACCTTCGATGCTCCGTGCACGCCCACCTGATCGTGGACGACCGTCTGGCCGGCCATGGGGATCTCGACCATCTCGCGACGGGCGACCTCCATGCCCTTTTGGATTGCCGCAGGCACTTCCTTGGCCTTGCCGTAACCGACTCCGACCTTGCCGTTGCCATCTCCGACGACAACGAGAGCCGTGAAGCTGAAACGACGCCCACCCTGGACGACCTTGGACACGCGATTGATCTGGATCACACGCTCGTCGTACTGATTGGGATTGTTGTCATCTCTACGGTTTTGTTGGGCCATCAAACGCTCCTAGAACTCGAGCCCGGCTTCGCGGGCTGCTTCGGCCAGGGCCTTGATCCGGCCATGGTATTTGTATCCGGCGCGGTCGAAGATCACGGATGTGACCCCCGCCTCCTTGGCGCGATCTCCGACGAGCTTTCCGACCTTGCTCGCCGTCTCCTCGTTCAGGGCGTCGGAGCGGAAGTCCTTCTCCTGAGATGAGGCAGACGCGATCGTATGGCCTGCGACATCGTCGATCACTTGCGCGTATATGTAACGATTGCTGCGGAATACGGCGAGACGGGGACGCTCGGCCGTTCCGGTGATCTGCCTTCTCACCCTCTTGTGCCGGCGGCGGCGGGCTTCGGTGCGACTCGTAGCCATCACTTACCTGCCTTTCCTGCCTTGCGGCGGACGTACTCACCGGCGTACCTGATGCCTTTGCCCTTGTAGGGCTCGGGAGGACGGACCTTTCGGATGTTGGCGGCTACCTGGCCGACCTTCTCCTTGTCGATCCCGGTCACGATGATGCGGGTTGGCTCGGGGACATCGAATGTGATGCCCTCAGGAGCCTCGACGTTCACCGAATGACTGAAACCCACCTGGAGCTCGATGTCGGATCCTTTGAGCGCGGCCCTGTAGCCGACTCCCTGGATCTCGAGCTCTTTCTTGAAGCCTTCGGAGACGCCCTGAACCATGTTGAAGAGGAGGGCGCGACTCAAACCGTGCAAAGCCCTCGCCTGGGGGCTATCGCCATCGCGGCTCACGGTGATCACGCCGTCTTCCTGTTCGAACGCGACCCGCTCGTGAAATGTGCGGGAGAGCTCGCCCTTCGAGCCTTTCACGGTCACGTCTGTGCCGTTGATATTCACTTCGACGCCGGAAGGCAGCTCGACCGGCATTTTTCCTATACGACTCATGTCACCACACCTCGCAGAGAACCTCTCCACCGAGACGACGGCGGCGAGCCTCACGGTCGGGAAGTAGGCCTTGACTGGTGGACACAACGGCGACGCCGATCCCGCCCTGGACTCTGGGGAGTTCTGAGGCGCCCTTGTAGATCCGGTGACCGGGCTTGGAGACTCGCTTGATGCCGACGATGGCCGGCCGACGGCGCTCGCCATAGCGGAGAACCAACTCGAGCTCGCCGTGCGCGCCATTCTGCTTCTGCTCGTACCGATCGATGAACCCCTCATCGACGAGAATCTGGGCAATGCCGACTTTGAGTTTCGAGGACGGCATCGTCACGCGTTCGTGCCCCACCGAAATCGCATTGCGAATACGGGTGAGCATGTCCGAGATCGGATCGGTGACCATTACCACGATGCCTTCCTCACGCCGGGCAGCTCGCCAGCAGAGGCGAGCTCACGCACACAGATACGGCACATACCGAAGTCACGCAGGTAGGCGCGTGCCCGCCCGCACCGCTTACAGCGGTTGTAGGCGCGGACCTTGAACTTCGGCTTGCGCTTCGATTTTGCAATCAGAGATTTCTTAGCCATACAGCGAACTCAACTCCTATTCCCCTGACGCCTTCCGGAACGGAAACCCGAAGGCTTCCAGCAGGGCCTTGGCCTGCGCGTTGTCCGGGGCGGTTGTGCAGATCGTTATGTCCATTCCGCGAGTGGTCGACACCGAGTCGAAGTCGATCTCGGGGAAGATCAACTGCTCGGTGACGCCGAAGGTGTAATTGCCGCGTCCGTCGAAGGACTTCGGGTTGAGACCCCTGAAGTCACGGACACGTGGGATGGCCACCGCCAGTAGACGGTCGAAGAACTCCCACATCCGGGCTCCACGCAAGGTGACAGACACCCCAACCGCAACGCCCTCGCGAAGCTTGAAGCCTGCAATCGACTTGCGCGCCTGGTTGACCTTGGGCTTCTGCCCGGTGATCAGACTCAGCTCTTCCTCGGCCGATTGAATCGCCTTCCGGTCGTTGACGCCGTCGCCAACGCCCATGTTCACGACGATCTTCTCCAGGGTCGGGACCTCCATCGGGTTCTCGAGCCCGAGATCGGCCTTGAGCTTTGCGGCAACCTCGTCTTTGTACTTCGTCTTGAGGCGTGGTGCGCTCATAGCTCGCTCCCGCACTTGACACAGACGCGGACTTTGTTGCCGTCGTCGTCGATCTTGTGGCCGATACGGGTCGCGCCGTCCTTCTCGCAGACGATCATGACGTTGCTGGCGTCGATCGGCATGTCCTTGTCGATGATCCCGCCTTGCATTGTCTGTCCTGCGGGCCTGGTGTGACGCTTGGCAGTGTTCACACCCTCGACCTGGACCTTGCCCTCAGACGGGAAGACTCTCGTGATCTGTGACTCGACGCCGGCGTCCTTGCCGGAGATCACCATCACGGTGTCACCTTTCTTCAATTTCATATCACAACACCTCGGGGGCTAGGGACACGATCCGCATGAACCGGCGGTCGCGCAACTCGCGTGCCACGGGACCAAAGATGCGGGTCCCACGGGGTTGCTGGTTGTTGTCGATGATGACACACGCGTTCTCGTCGAATCGGATGTACGACCCATCGGGGCGACGCGACTCCTTGCGGGTTCGGACGACCACGGCGCGGACAACCTCGCCTTTCTTCACCGACCCACCAGGAGTTGCCTCCTTGACCGAGCCCACGAACACATCGCCGATGCCGGCATAGCGGCGTGACGAGCCTCCGAGAACGCGGATACAGAGCACCTCGCGGGCACCGGTGTTATCGGCGACCTTGACGCGCGTCTCCTGCTGGATCATCTGGCACGCTCCACGACCTCGACCACACGCCACCTCTTCTGCTTCGAGAGCGGACGCGTCTCCATGATCCTGACCGTGTCACCGACGTTGGCGTCGTTGGCCTCGTCATGGGCATGTAGCTTGGTGCTGGTACGCACCACCTTGTCGTACCGCGGGTGTAGCGACTGGGTGGGAACCTCTACGGTCACCGTCTTGTCGCGCGCGTCGGAGATGACGACGCCGACACGCGTTTTACGGCGATTTCTTGTTTGATTGTCGGCCATCAGGCACTCTCCTCGGCGCTTGCCTCACTGGCAGCTGCCCGTTCACGCTCCCGCATCACTGTCAGGATGCGGGCGATCTCTTTCTTGACTGCTTTCATGCGGGAGGTGTTGTCCAGCTGGTTCGTCGCCACCTGGAAACGCAGGTTGAACTGCTCCTCCTTCGCCTCGGCGAGCGCTTCGCTGAGCTCCTCACCGCTCATCTCGCGTATCTCGGCTACGTTCACAGCTCCTCCCTCGACACAATGCGCGTCTTGATCGGCAGCTTGTGCCCTCCTTTGCGGAGAGCCTCACGTGCGAGCTCTTCTGAAACACCGGCCAGTTCGAACATGACCCGGCCCGGCTTCACGACCGAAACCCAGAACTCAGGGCTTCCCTTGCCCGAGCCCATGCGGGTCTCGGCGGGCTTCTGGGTGACCGGCTTGTCCGGGAAGATGGTGATCCAGACCTTTCCACCACGCTTCACAGCGCGGGTGATGGCGACACGGGTGGCCTCGATCTGCCGGGAGGTAATCCAGCCCGGCTCGAGAGCCTGAAGGCCGTACTCGCCGAAATTGACCTTCGTGCCGCCCTTGGCGACACCGGACATTCGGCCCCGGTGCATCTTCCGATGCTTTGTCCTCTTGGGCATCAACATCGCTTACTCCTCTTCACCTGAATCGGCGCCGGCCTCTTCGGCCGCCTCTTCCGCCTCTGCAGTGCCAGACTGGGAGTCGGTGGCATCGGCGGTGTCGGTCGCGACGTCTTCTTCGGTGTCATTCACCGCTTCGTCGACGGTCGCGGTGGTCTCCTCTTCTTCGATGTCCTCCCGGGCGCTCTCGTACTCGATCTGCGCCTCGGCGGGTGTGGGACGCCTTCCGCCTCCGGCCTCGATGATGCGACGACCTTCGCGCGGCTCTCCTGACTCGACAACCGGTCGCTTGCCCCCACCGGCCTCGATGAGCCGCGGCTTGGACCCTGCCCCTGCAGCTTCCTCGGCGCGGGACTTGAGGGTCTTGCGAGTGCGACGAGGCCCACCTGCGGCGAGATCTGCCTCTGCTGCGATCTTCTCGCCAGAGCTCGGTCCGCTGATCACGACCTCGCCCCGGTAGACCCAGACCTTGACGCCGATTGCCCCAACCGTGGTCTTGGCAGTCGCCGTCCCGTAATCGATGTCGGCTCGAAGGGTGTGGAGCGGGACGCGGCCCTCGCGGTACCACTCTCGCCGACCCATGTCGGCGCCACCAAGCCGGCCCTTGCACTCGACTCGAACACCCTCGGCCCCTGCCTTGAGTGCAGATGTCACTGCGCGCTTCATGGCCCGCCGGAAGGCGATCCTGTTCTCGAGTTGGTCCGCGATTCCCCGGGCGAGCAGAGTCGCGTCCAGGTCAGGATCCTTGACCTCGTTGATGTTGAGCTTCACCCGGCGCTCGGTCATCTTCTCGAGCTCGCCTCGAAGACGCTCGGCCTCAGAGCCCTTACGGCCGATGACGACACCCGGGCGCGCCGTGTGGATGTCCACGATCAGACGGTCACGGGTGCGCTCGATGTCGATGCGGGACACTGCCCCTCGCACCAACTCGTTTCGCAGATAGTCGCGAATCTTCCAGTCCTGGTTTACGAACTCGACGTAATCCTTCTTGGAGAACCACTTCGACTTCCAGTCGGTGGCGACACCGAGCCGGAACGAATAGGGATGTACTTTCTGACCCATCAGATGACCTCCTCATCTCGATCCGACACGACGATGGTTATGTGGCTCGTGCGCTTGCGGATCTGGGTGGCACGTCCACGGGCCCGGGGCCGATACCGCTTCAACGTCGGGCCTTCGTTGGCGTAGGCCTCTGCGACGAAGAGCTCTTCTGCGTCGAGGGCATGGTTGTGCTCGGCGTTGGCGATGGCCGACCTCAGGACCTTGGCCACTGGCTCCGTCGCCCCGCGCGAAGTCAGCCTGAGCACGTGCTCCGCCTCTTCAACGGGGAGCCCGCGCACCAGGTCGAGGACACGTCGCACCTTGTAGGGCGACTGCCTGACGAAACGAGCGTGTGCTTTGACTTTCATACTCTCTTGGCGGCTTTCTCGGCATGGCCGCGGAATGTGCGGGTGGGCGCGAACTCGCCCAGCTTGTGACCGACCATCGACTCGGTGATGTAGACGGGGACATGCTTGCGACCATCGTGGACCGCGATCGTGTGCCCGATCATCTCCGGGATGATCGTGGAGCGGCGTGACCATGTCCTGATCACACGCTTGTCTCCGGACTTGTTGAGCTCGTCGACCTTGCTTGCGAGATGGTCGTCGACGAAAGGACCTTTCTTCAGTGAGCGAGCCATCAGCGACGACCTTTCTTGGTTCGGCGACGAACGATGTACTTGTTGGAAGCCTTCTTCTTGCTCCGGGTACGGCCTTCCTTCTGTCCCCAGGGGCTGGTGGGATGCCGGCCACCCGAAGACTTGCCCTCTCCACCACCGAGCGGGTGGTCGATCGGGTTCATGGCAACACCTCTGGTCTGAGGGCGGACGCCTTTCCAGCGGTTACGACCCGCCTTGCCCAGCTTGATCAGTTCGGCCTCTGTGTTACCCACCTGGCCAACCGTCGCCCGGCAGTCGAGCGGCACCTGCCGCATCTCTCCCGACGGAAGCCGGAGTAGGGCGAGGTCGCCCTCCTTCGACATGAGCTGGACCGACGCGCCGGCGGAACGGGCGAGCTTGGCTCCCCCACCTGGGCGCATCTCGATGGCATGAACGACAGTACCGGCCGGGATATTCCGGAGCGGAAGGGCGTTTCCGGGCCTGATCTCGGCACCGGAGCCCGATTCGAGCCGGTCGTCGATCTTCAGTCCCACAGGGGCGAGGATGTAGCGCTTCTCTCCATCGGCATAGTTCAGAAGCGCGATGCGGGCGTTCCGGTTCGGGTCGTACTCGACCGTGGCGACGCGCGCAGGCACGCCATCCTTGTCCCGGCGGAAGTCGATGAGGCGATAACGCTGCTTGTGCCCACCACCACGATGACGCGATGTGATACGACCGTGGCCGTTGCGACCACCGGTCTTGCCCTTCTTTGCGATCAGCGACTTCTCGGGGCTGTTGTCCTTGGTGACCTCGGCGAAATCCGAGACCGTCTGGAAACGGCGGCCCGGCGAAGTTGCTTTTCTCTTCTTGACGCCCATATCAGACTCCGAACAAATCGATTGAGTTGCCATCGGCAAGGGTGACGAGGGCACGCTTGGTGTCCTTGCGACGGCCGAAGGTGTACCCCTGGCGCTTGCGCTTTCCCTTGCGATTCATTGTGTTGACGCGAACGACCTTCACATCGAAGATGGCCTCGATGGCATCCCTGATCTCGGTCTTGTTGGACCGGGGATCGACCTCGAAGGTGTAGGTGTTCTGAAACTCGATGAGGTCGTAGGACTTCTCCGATACGACCGGGTAGCGAACGATGTCGCGTGGGTCCTTCATCAGGACTCACCCCCCTCGTCCTTCGATACATCGCTGTCCTTGACGAAGTCTTCATCAGAGATCTCGTAGCCGCTGGACTTGCCGATGGAGCCAACGGTGTGCGACGTGAAGACGACCTGATCCGACCACAGGACGTCGTAAGGAGTGATGTGACCGGGCTCGGCGAGGACGACCTCGGGAAGATTCCGGAACGAACGAGCTGCAACCCCGTCGATGGAATTGAGCACGACCAGCGTCTTGCCGGAGGCTCCCATCGCGGAGAGGAGAGCCGTCGCCTGCTTCGTCTTTGGCGCCTGCCAGTCGATGTTGTCGACGACCATCACTGCCGCCTCGGAGGCACGGGCCGACAGAGCGCTACGCAATGCAAGGCGCTTCATCTTCTTTGGGGTCCGCTGTGTGTAGTCCCTCGGCTTCGGGCCGTGAGCGACACCGCCACCCACCCACTGCGGTGAGCGAATCGAACCGTGACGGGCGCGTCCCAGGCCTTTCTGACGCCAGGGCTTCCGTCCACCGCCGCGTACCTCGCCTCGGGTTTTCGTCGAGGCCGTGCCACGGCGGGCGGCAGCAAGTTGAGCGGTCACCACCTGGTGAAGCACCGGGAGGTTCGGCTCGATCCCGAAGATCTCAGCGTCGAGTGAGATATCTCCCTTCGACTTGCCGTCAGATCCGAACAATGGAGCTTTGATCTCAGGCACGAGCCTTCACCGCCTCTCGAACCAACACGACGGAGCCTTTGGGCCCGGGAACGGAGCCTTCCAGCAGAAGCAGATCGCGCTCGGTGTCGACCCCGACAACATGGAGATTCAGGGTTGTCACCTGCTCACCACCCATGCGGCCGGCCATGCGCATGCCCTTGAAGACACGCGCAGGAGTCGCGCAGGCGCCGATGGAGCCGGGAGCACGGTGCTTCTTGTGGTTTCCGTGCGAGGCGCCCTGACCGGAGAAGTTGTGACGCTTGATGACACCGGCGAATCCTTTTCCCTTGGAAACCCCGGAGACATCGGCACGGGAACCGGCCTGGAAGACATCACCGATCTTGAGCTCCTGGCCCAACTGGTATTCGGCCGGGTCATCGACGCGCACTTCCACGAGGGTCTCGGCCGGAGCGACGCCGGCTTTCGCAAAGTGGCCCGCTGCGGGCTTGTTGACCTTCGAGGCCTTGACCTCACCGAAGGCGAGCTGGATGGCGTTGTAGCCATCGGCCTTCAGCGTCTTCACTTGGACGACGAAGCAGGGCCCGGCCTTGATGACGGTGACGGGGACGGCCCGCGCCTCGTCATCGAAGACCTGGGTCATGCCCAGCTTTCGTCCGATGATCGTGTTCATAGCTTGATTTCCACCTCTACGCCCGCAGGCAGCTCGAGGCGCATCAGCGAGTCCACCGTCTTCGGTGTCGGCTCGAGGATGTCGATGAGCCGCTTGTGAATGCGCATCTCGAAGTGCTCACGGGAGTCTTTGTCAACGTGCGGACCACGGATCACGCAGTACCTGTGGATCTCCGTCGGGAGGGGAATCGGGCCCTTGATCTTGGCCTGGGTTCGCACCACGGTCTCGGTGATCTTCTTCGACGACTCATCGACCACGTTGTGGTCGTAAGCCTTGAGTCGGATCCGGATCTTCTGGGAGTCAGCCATCAATACCTACTTGAGGATCTTGGTGACACGGCCAGCGCCCACAGTCCGGCCACCCTCAC
>ERZ869936.1255-NODE-1255-length-18908-cov-8.059672_pt1 | contig 18908 bp, 17 predicted proteins | sample MGYA00520876_ERZ869936 | MGnify/ENA primary metagenome ERZ869936 (study PRJEB32218, sample SAMN09650985) | biofilter metagenome | isolation source: enrty point of leading RO module | place: Saudi Arabia: Thuwal, RO plant located on Red Sea | collected 2016-02-17 ...
GCCCAGGTCGGAGAAGCTGCGCCGCCGGCCGCCAGCAGGATAACCGCCGCGGCCCGGACAAACAATTTTGTCGGCCACGATCCTCGCACAGCGAAGCGCATGTACTTTCCCGGCCGTCGAGAACGCTTGTTCGCCTTCCTCTATTTCTGCGAAGGCGCTCCCATCGGCTTCATCTGGTGGGCTTTGCCGGCTTACTGGGCGCACACGGAACTTCCGGTCGATCACGCAACCGCAATCACCGCCTACGTCGTGTTGCCCTGGAGCCTGAAGTGGCTTTGGGCGCCGGTGGTCGACGCCACGGCTCCCCGCATCGGCTACCTGCGCTGGATCATCGCGATGCAGCTTGCCATGGGGCTGGCACTGGTGCCCGTGGCCTGGCTCGATCCGGCACAGCAGTTCTATCTGTTGGCCGCGGCGCTGGTCGTGCATGCGTTTGCCGCGGCCACGCAGGACGTGGGCATCGACGGACTGTGTATGACCATGGTCGAAGAGCACGAGCTGGGCGAGGTGAACGGTTGGATGCAGGCCGGCATGCTGCTGGGCCGGGCCCTGTTCGGCGGCGGGGCGTTGCTGCTGGCGTCCTACACGTCGCTGGCGGTCAGCATCGGCGTGCTGGTAGCCATGCTGTGGAGCTCGGCGGTTTTGCTGGCGACTTTCGCGCCGGCCAGCGCCCGCGCGGCCGTGCGTTCCACTTCGGACGCGCAGCCACGTCCGCGGCTGATCTCCGTGCTGCGCTCGCCCTTGCTCTGGCTGGCGATTGCCTTTGCCTTGGTGAGCGGCGCCTCATTCGAATCGGTGGGTGCGTTGCTGGGGCCGTTTCTGAAAAGCGCCGGCTACTCGCTGGAGCAAACCGCCTGGTTCCAACTCGGTCCCATCGCGGCCGCCATGGCTTGCGGTGCCCTGTTCGGCGGGCGCATCGCTGACCGCTTCGGCCACGTGCGCGTGGCCGCGGCGAGCTTGCTGGCGCTGGTGCTGGTGAATCTTGCCCTGGCTGGTTTCGAAACGACCAGCATCAACAGCAGCGAACTTCGCTTGACGTTCATCGCCGTGATGTATGCCGTCGTGGGCGTATTCACTGCTTCGTCGTATGCCCTGTTCATGGACGTGGCCCGCGGGCCCTGGCAGGCCACCGTGTTCAGCGGGTTAATGGGGCTGACCAACGCTTGCGAGAGCGCTTCGGCCCGGACCGCGGGCATGCTGGCAGCCACCTTGGGATATCCGGCCGCATTCACTATGATGACGCTACCGTCGCTCGTGGGGCTGGCGATTTTGCCGCTCATACGACGGCGCAACTGATGCGGCGCCTTTATGTCATTCTCTTGCTCTGCTCGCGGCTGATCATCCATCGGGCCCGGCGCCGACGTCAATAAACCCCCTTTTGCTCCCCGAGGTGATACGCGTATGGATGTTGTGGACCATCTGGAGTTCGAGCACGAAGTCGTCCTGCGACACTTGACCGTCGACGACTTCGACGACCTGGTCGCCATGCAGCTACGTTGCTTTCCCGGCATGCACCCCTGGGGCCGCGACCAGATCGAGAGCCAGGTTCGCACCTTTCCCGAAGGGCAACTCTGCATCGAAATCGACGGCAAGCTGGCCGCCTCGTCGTGCAGCCTGATCGTCGACTTCGGCCAGTACTCGGCCTGGCACGACTGGAAAGTCATTGCCGACGGCGGCTACATCCGCAACCACGACCCCACGGGCGACACCCTTTACGGCATCGAGATCATGGTCGATCCCGAATTCCGCGGGCTGAAGCTCGCGCGCCGGCTGTACGATGCCCGCAAGGAGCTCTGTCGCGAGCGGAACCTGGCCCGCATCATTATCGCCGGCCGGCTGCCGGGCTACTCGAAACACTCCGACGAGATGTCGGTGCGCGAGTATGCCGAGGCAGTGATGAACAAGTCGTTGGTCGATCCGGTGATGACCACGCAGGTCTCCAACGGTTTCGTGCTGCAAGGGCTGATCGCCGACTACTTCCCCTCCGACAGCGAGTCGCGCGGCTGGGCGGCGTTTCTGGAGTGGATCAATCTCGACCACCGGCCGGGGGCCAAGCGCCGCTTTCACGCGGTCGAGACCGTGCGGATCGCCGTCGTGCAGTACCAGATGCGCACCATCGAATCGTTCGACGACTTCGCCCGGCAGTGCGAGTACTTCATCGACGTGGCCAGCGACTACAAGTGCGACTTCGTCTTGTTCCCCGAGATGATCACCACGCAATTGATGTGCTTGATCGAGGAGATGCGTCCCGGCATGGCCGCGCGGCAGCTCTCGCAGTTCACCGAAGACTACCTGGAATTGTTCGGCAGGCTGGCGGTGAAGTACGACCTGAACGTGATCCCCGGCACCCACTTCGTGGTCGAAGACGACAGGCTTTTCAACGTGGCCTACCTGTTCGGCCGCAACGGCGCCATCGGCAAGCAGTACAAGATGCACATCACGCCCAGCGAGCGCAAGTGGTGGGGCGTCGAGCCCGGCACCCGGCTGGAGATCCACGACACCGATTGCGGCAAGGTGGCCATCTGCATCTGCTACGACATCGAGTTCCCGGAGTTGGCGCGCATCGCCGCCGCCCAGGGAGCCCATGTGATCTTCGTCCCTTTCAACACCGACACCCGCCAGGGCTACCTGCGCGTGCGGTACTGTGCCCAGGCCCGCTGCATCGAGAACCATCAGTTCGTGGCCATCGCCGGCTGCACGGGCAACCTGCCGTTTGTCGACAACGTCGACATCCACTACGCCCAGAGCGGCATCTTTACGCCGGCCGACTTCTCGTTCGCCCGCGACGGCATTGCCGCGGAAGCCACGCCCAATATCGAGACGATCCTGATCCACGACGTCGACGTCGAACTGGCCCGCCGCCACCGCTCGAGCGGCACCACCAAGAACTGGTACGACCGCCGCAAGGACGTCTACCGCGTGCTGTACAAGCACGACGACCAGGACTGGGAGGCCTGACCGCGGGCACGCCGTCGCGGTCTGAACGACGCTCTGCCGAGCGATTCCCACGCGCTGCGGCTTGCTCAAACCCGCCGCGGCAGTCTAGGATCGCACCAGCCGCGACGTCCGCATTCCGTCATCCACGAGGAGCCCCGATGGCTAAGCTGGCCCACAGCGTCTTTTTCTCGCTCGCCGACAGTTCGCCCGAGTCGATCGAGCGGCAGGTGGCGGCCTGCCAGAAATATCTCAGCGGCCACGACGGCACCGTGTTCTTCGCCGTCGGCACGCGTACGCCCGACTTGACGCGCGAGGTGAACGTGACCGACTACCACGTGGCCCTGCACGTGGTGTTTGCCGATCGGGCGGCCCACGACCGCTACCAGACGCACCCGCGGCACCTAGAATTCATCGCGGAGAACAAGGCGTTTTGGTCGCAGGTGCGGGTGTTCGACGCCGACCTCGCCTAGTGGGGCCGAGCCCGAGGATGCGGGTCCGGTTATAGCGGTTGTGCCGGGGCATAAGCCGTTTGACGGCGCCGCCTGTGAGCTATGTTTTCACAGGGCGCGCGGGGCCTGGACCCACGCAAACACTGCTTTTTTGGGCGAATTCTCCATGGGAAACGGCATTCAAGAAACTCCTCGCGCCGGAATGGGAATTCACGAGCTCGTAGTCGAAGCGCACCAGGAAGTGCGCAAGGACCGCCGCGCGGAAACGCGCTACCCGTTCTTTCGACAGATCATGCTGATGGTCACCGGCAAGGTGCCGACGCACGCCTTCACGCGCGAGATCTCGAGCGTGGGCGTGGGCCTGCTGCACGACGTGCCGCTGGTGCCCGGCGAGGTCGAGCTGTCGATTCCCAGCAAGAAGGGCTACTCGATCCGCGTGCGCACCAAGATCCTGTGGTGCAGCCCGTGCGGCGAGGGGTGGTACATCAGCGGCGGCCAGTTCGTCGGCACCGCCTTCGTCGAGCAATAGCCTACGGCCCGTCTGCTTGCCGAACCCCGTCGCGGTTTCCCTGCGCAGGCGCACGCGCCCGTTGTAGGGCATCGGGTGGAAACGGCGCGCGTCGACGCTCACTTGCGGAGAATCAGTTTGCCGCTGCGGGTGACGCTCAGCCGGTAGGCGTCGGTACCGTGGCGAATCACGATTTCGCGCTCGCCGCCCATCAGATCGCGCGAGTTCACTTCGCGGGGCGTGTCGGACATCGATTCCGGGGTGCGGGATTCCATGGGCTTCTGCGGGTCGCTGCCGCCGGGCTGTGGGGGGACGTTGCTCACCGCTCACCTGCCGGCGTTGTTGGGAAGTTCGCTTGGCATGGGTGCCAGTTTTATTGTTATTGAGACTCGATGTCAATAAGCTTTTCACGAACTGGTAGGCGGCAGGTGCCGAGCCCGGAGCGCGGGACGATGAAGTCGTTCGATCGCAATACTTTACGCGGCGCCCGCGATTTTGCTTGGGGGTGATTGACACCCGGCGCCGAGCGAGTAAGATGGCGTCGAGTTGAGACGCGTTCTCAACACTGCTGAGCTAGCCCGCCACCCGGCTTTCTGCCGATTCGCCCGCCACGCTCGATTCCCCGCTCGCGTTGCCGTTCCAACGTGCGAGCTGATGCTCGCCGACGCGAGGCCTGCCTGCCTGAAAGGAGCAGCTACTGACGTTTGAGCGTGATTCGGGGACCCGATGTGTTTCCCACCTTTGCATTTTCACACCGAGGTTGAATCGACATGAATTGCCGTGTGTTTGTCATTTTGAGTTTGCTTGCCGTTGTCTGCGTGGCGCGGCCCGCCGAGGCGACGCCGCTTGCACCGACCGATGATGCGTTTGGATACCAGTTTTTGCCAGCCTTCAACATGAACTCGCCCCCGTTCGGCGCTTTTCTGCCGGCCGGGCTTACCACCACGGGCCACAGCACGCGTTCGGTGCTCGCTTTCGACGTCGCCTCGCTCGGCTTGACGTCGGCCGAAGTGGTTTCGGCCTCGCTCGATTTGTACGTCATCAGCACCGAGGCCACCACGTTCGGCGTCAGCCCCAGTGCCGCCAACCCGATCACGGTCAACCTGTCGGCGCTGGGCGCCGGTGCCTGGGATGAGACCACGGTCACCGACGGGTCGATTCCCGCGGTCGGCGCGCAGTACGACCAGTTGACGATCGACGCCATCAACCAGACCGTCTCGTTCGACGTGACGGCGCTGGTGAAGGACTGGCTCGACGGCACGGTCACGAACAACGGCCTGATCCTCGAAGGCGATACCCCGGTCGGCGGCTCGCCCGATTGGATTTATGCCGTGTTTGCTTCGAAAGACAACGGCACGGTGCCGCTCCCGCAACTGACCGTGGTTGAGGTGCCCGAGCCGGCCAGCGCCTGGTTGGCGCTTGTGGCGCTGCCCGCCTTGGCGTGGTTGGGCCGCCGCCGACTCGGTGCCAAGCAAGCTTAGCGATCTCCTTACGGGCGGCGGGCCGGTTCCCCCCTTGAGCCGGCTCGCCGCCGCCTTTTGGTTTTCTGCAGGACGCCTCGATGGATTGCAGCCCGGCCACGACGCGACGCTGGCGTCAGCGCGGCTTTTCGCTCGTCGAGTTGCTCGTGGTCATCGCCATTATCGGCGTGCTCGTGGCTCTGTTGCTTCCGGCCATCCAGGCGGCGCGCGAGGCCGCCCGCAGCTCGTCGTGCCGCAACAATCTGCGGCAGATCGCGGTGGCCATCCAAAACTATTCCGATGCGCACCGGCAGTTGCCGACCGCGCGGCTCGACTTCGGAACGAACGGGGCCGGCAACAGCACGTTTATCGCTATCCTGCCGTTTCTCGAAGAGGGCACCAGCGCCGACCTGTTCGACGAAACCAAGTCCTATCGCGCCACCGACGCGAACCTGAAAGTCGCCAACACGCCGATGCCGACGTACATGTGCCCGTCGATGGCCCTGCCGCGCCAGGTGCCCGAGCCGGACACGGCCTGCGGCGAATACGGGGCCCCGGGCAGCTACGCCGTGTGCACCGGGTCGGGACTGACGTTTGCCGCCAACCACGACGCGCTGTTCACCGACATGCCGCCGCACGACGGGACGATCGTCCACCCCAAGTACGGATACGTGACGTTCGCCAAGATCGCCGACGGCACGTCCCGCACGTTCATGGTGGGCGAAAAGGACTTCGGGCTGGAGAACTACATGTTCGACTCCTGCAAGCCGATGGTCGTGCGCTGGGGCGACACGCGCTGGGCCGTCGCCTATCCCGGCGTGACCTGGGGATCGACGCTGGCGCTGCCCAACAGCACGCGGCTGGTGAACAAGCAGTACGGATTGTTCTGGGAAGAGTACGACTCGTTTCGCAGCGACCACGTCGGCGGTCTGTATTTCGCCTTTGCCGACGGCAGCGTGCGATTCGTGGCCGACGACATCGAACACCGCGTCTACAACGCCCTGGCGACTCGCGCGGGCGAGGAAAACATTGACTACTAGAAAGACCCCGGGCGAAAGCGCGCACCTCGCCGCGCTGCCGTCCGGTGTCGCCAAGAGAGCAAAGGAAAGACCCATGCTTCGCTACGCCTTTGGAGCCCTTCTGGGGCTGGCCGTGCTCGGTGCTTCCGCGGCCCGGGCCCATTTTATCTGGCTGGACGTGCGCCCCGCTGCCGACGGCGGATCGCAGGCCGCGCTGTATTTCTCCGAAGCGCCCGAGCCGGGCGAGCCGCACCTGATCGGCAAGGCCGCGGCCACGAAGGTCTGGCTCCGCGGCGCCGACGGCGACGTGCAGGAAGTGAAGCTGGCCGCCCCCGCGGACGAGTCGGCCGCCCTGGTGGCCGAGTGCCCCGGCAAGTCGCCCGCCAGCCTCGAAGGCTCGTGGGACTATGGCGTCTATCAGCGCGGCCCCGGCACGGGCGTGATGCTGCAGTACTACGCCAAGCGGCTCCACGGCGATTGGGCCGCCCACGAAAGCCTGGCCCGGGCCAAGAAACTGAAGCTCGACCTGGTGCCCGCGCTGTCCGGCGATAAGCTGGCCGTGCAGGTGCTGCTCGACGGCAAGCCGGCGGGCGTCGATGTGGTGTTCGTCGATCCAGAGGGCGAACAGCACCAGTTGGAGACCAACGATGAGGGCCGCGCCGAGCTCGACGCTCTGCCGGGCCGCTGGGCCATTCGGGCCGGGCACGTCGACCCCGAGAAGTCGGGCGAGCGCGACGGCAAGAAATACAACCAGACCTGGCACTACGCCACCCTGGTGCTCGACGTTCCCCCGGCGTCGGCCAGCGCCGAGCCCGAGCTCTCGGCCATCGACGCGCTGAAGCGCGCACGCGACGGCCGGGCCATGTGGGAAGACGAGTTTCCCGGCTTCGCGGCCGACCTCACCGTGCACTACGACGACAAGGAGCTGCAAGGCACCGTCGAGATCGACGCCGACGGCGGCGTCACGCTCAAGCTGCCCGAGTCGCCGGCCGCCGATTGGGCCGAAGAGCAGCTCTATTCGCTGGTGCAGCACCGCATGCCCGACGGCGAAGTCTCGGAAGGCAACGTCACCTATGTCGACGAGGACGACAGCCATCCGCTGGGCCGCAAGATCAGCCTCGGCGACGAGGACTTCAGCAGCGCCTATCGCATCAAGGACGACGTGATCATGGAGGTCAATCGCTTCATGGGCCCCATGCGGTTCACGATCAGCGTCATGGAAATCGAGCGCAACGCCGAGAACAAGTACCTGCCGCGTTCGTTCACCATGAACTTCTTCGACTCCAAGACCGGCGAGCTGCGCCACGCCCTGGGCTACTGGAATTCCTGGCAGCGCGTGGGCCAGTTCGATCTGCCGACCAAGATCCTCGAGATCGACGCCCACAAGGGCGGCTCGACCACCAAGCAGATCATGTTCAACAACCTGCGCTTGCTGGCCGACAAATAGCCACCGGCTTTCTACCGATACGTCCGGAGCCACCGGCGACGGCGCGTTGCGTCAGACGCGCCGTCGCCGGTGGCTCCGGGCTAAACCTTTAGCTGTGCATTCGCGGCAGCGGGTCGCCCTCGGCGATGATCGTCGCTTCGGCCGCGGCCAGCTCCTCGAGCCGCGAACGCACCTCGGCCTCGGACGCGAAGCGCGTGGCCATCTGCACGTACGTGCTGTGGTGTCGGGCTTCCGATTCGAACAAGCTGCCGTAGAACTCGGCCAGCTCGGCGTCGGAGATGTGCTCGCGCAACAGCGAAAACCGCTCGCAGCTTCGCGCCTCGATCAGGCTGGCCACCAGCAAGCGGTCGACGGCCCGCTCCGGCTCGCCGGGCCGCACCAGGTCGTTCAGCTTGCGGCCGTAGCCGCTCGGCTTGAGCGAGCTAAAGCGAATGCCGCGCGCATCGAGCAGCGCCAGCACCTGCCGAAAGTGCTCGAGCTCCTCGACCACGATCTCCGACAGTTCGCCGCACACCTCCGGCACCCGGGTGCCGTAGCAGAAGATCAGGTTCATCGCGGTGCCGGCCGCCTTCTTCTCGCAGTGCGCGTGATCGACCAGGATCGCCGGCAGGTCTTCGTCGACCTGGGCCAGCCATCGCGCCTGTGTGCGTCCTTTGAGTCCCAGCATCTGACCGCTCCGTAGCTCTATTGCCCCACCGCCGCGCCGGCCACTTCGGCGTTGCGCCGGGCGATCATCTTCAGCACGCGCACCGGCATCAACCGCTTCATCCGCCAGAAGAACGTCGCCACGCGCGGCACGAACACGTACAGGTCTTTGCGGTCGATGGCTCGCAGAATGCGCTGCGAGACGTATTCGGCCGTGCACTTCGAGCTGCTCATCAGCTTCGCGGCCGTCTTTTGCTGGTCGTCGCTGGCGAAGCGTCCGCTGTTGATGATGTTGGTGGGAAAAAACGCCGGGCACACGCCGGTCACGCCGACGCCGTGCGGCATCAGCTCGCCGAACAGCGTTTCGGAAAACGAGAGCATGCCGGCCTTGGTGACGTTGTAGGGAGCCATGCTCGGTGCCGACACGATGGCGGCCATCGAGGCGATGTTCACGATGTGCGACCCGCGGTTGGCCTTCAGCCAGTCGACCATCGTGTGCACGCCGTAGATAGCGCCCCACAGGTTGATGTCGACGATCCACTTCCAGTCGTCGAGCGAGAGCTGCCCGACTTCGCCCCCCACGCCGACGCCCGCGTTGTTCACCAGCAAGTCGAGCCGCGGCCAGTCGGCGGTGAGCTTGTCGCGTAGCTTTTCCCACTCCTCGGGCTGGGTCACGTCGAGGTGCTCGACCCGGCCGTCGCCGCCCGCGCCGCGGACCAGTTCGAGCGTTTCGGCGCTGCCTTCGTCGTTCAGGTCGCACAGCGCGATGACCCAGCCGCGCTTGGCCAACTCCAGCGACAGGGCTCTTCCCAAGCCGCTGGCGGCTCCGGTAACAATCGCGTATTTCGTGTCCGGCATGGCGTCTCCCGGGTGGTTCGTGAGCGGTCGCCGAAGCCCGCAACGGGCCCTCGCAAGGCGACAGCAATCCTATCAACGTACCCGCCGCGGGGGAGGGAGGGAATCGCGCTGCAAGCGTCGCCAGCCCCCGAACCTGTACACGGCTCGCACACGCCCAGATTCCACAAATCCGTCAGATTCCCTGCATCCACGGAGGCCCCGTCCGAAACGCTTGCATGCCCGCCGCTTAGGCTCACAGATTCCGCGCCGACAGGACGATGAAATGTTGGAAAACCCACGACGACGACGGGTGCCTTGCATCGCACGAGGAACCCATCGATCGTCGCTTTCGTTTGGCGATCGCAGGGATGCGATCTCAAAGTGACGACGCCAGTCGTTGTTTTGCGAGCCCTGTGGAGCTTTGCTCCGAACCTGCGAGGTTGAAGCTGGCCAGGAGGGCCTACTTCAACGGTCTATTAGGCGGAGTTGGTGGACCAACCGTATGTCGCGTAGCCTTTCAACCACACAACCGGCCGGCTCGACGTTGATCGAAGACTGGCAATTGCTGGCCGGCCACTGCTCCGAACAGTTTGTTCCGATCACCGGAACGCCCGACGTGCGGCGCCGCATCGCCCAGTGGGAAGCCGAGCAGATCGCCTGCTTCACCAACCCCCGTTACCTCACGTGTGTGCGAGCCCGCGCGCTGCGGTACGTCGCCGAGATGCGCGGCTGCAGCATTCGCCAGATCTCGCAATTCTTCGACATCAGCGCCGAGGTGGTCGTCGCCTCGCTGTCGCTACTGGCCGAACCGGCCCGTCCGCAGGTCAAGGCCGTGCCCGTGCCAGTCAGCGAGTCGCTGGTCAAGGCTGCTTGATTTGGGAGGGACGAGGAAGTAAACGCCAAGACGCAAAGACGCCAAGGCGCAAAGAGGAAAAGAGCAAGAGAAACGAACAGACCTCTCATCCTCATCTTGTTCTTCTTCTACTTCTTCCGTCTGTTTCTTCCTTGTCTCTCTTTGCGACTTTGCGTCTCTGCGTCTTTGCGTTTCTTCCTCGTCGCGTTCCCTCCTTGTCTCTTCCTGCCGTTTCCTACTACGGCGAAACGTCCGCCCGGGCCCAGGCCTTGTCGAACAACTCCTTGGTCTCGTCCGCTTCGGCGGTGCGGTCCTGAGCGCGAAGGCTCTTCTCCAGGCCGAACAGGGCCCGGCCGCTGTGCGGGTTCTTTTTCAGGTCTTCGCGATACACGGCTTCGGCCTGCTCGGCCTGGTCGGCTTCGAGCAGCAGGCGGCCCAGCGTTTCGCGCTGGGGGAAGTACCACGGGGGCGGCTCGTCGTAGAGCAGCGTGTCTTGCAGCAACACGGCCACCCGGGCCCGCGCGATGGCCTCGTCGAGGTTGCCCGCGGCTTCGGCCCGCGTGGCGGCCAGGTCGTTTTCGGCGATGCTCAACAGCAGCACGGCCGAATGCCGCATCAGCAGGAAATCCTGCGGCGTCTCCGCCAGGCACTTCGCCAGCGCCTGCGCTTCCTTCTGCGCGCCGGCCGAATCGCCCTGTGCCGACAGCGCCTTGCCGCGGGCGTAGTGCCACATGCCGCTGAAGAAGGTCAGGTTCTCAGGCGGCGCCGGTTTGGCCAGCACCTCGTCCCATTTTTCGAATCGCACCAGGGCATACAGCTCCACCGGCAGAAAGTACTCGACCATGGCCATCTGCTGGGCCATCTCGGGCGTCAGCTTCTCGCCCAGCCGCTTGGCCGCCGCGATCGCGTCTTCGCTGCGTCCCTCCATCGACAGGGCGGCCCACAGAAAGTGGATGTTGTGCGGGTAGTACATCATCGGGTAGACGCCCATCGGCTTTTCGGCGGCGATGTACTTCTCGTCGACCTTGACCGCCTCGCGATTGGCCTCGACCGCGTCGTCGTACATGCCCAGCCGGTAGTAGATGTGTGAAGGCATGTGCACCAGGTGCCCGGCGCCGGGGGCGAGCGTGCCGAGCCGCTTGGCGCTTTCCAGCGCCCGCTCCGGATGGTCCGAGGCCTCGACCGCGTGAATGTGGTAGTGGTTGGCGCCCGTGTGGCTGGGGTTCTTGCTCAGCACGGATTCGAGCGTGGCGACAATCTCCTCGGTGCCGGGCAGGGGAGTGCGGCCGTCTTTCGACCACAGGTCCCAGGGGCGCAATTGCATCATCGCTTCGGCCGAGAGCACGGCGGCGTCCAGATCGTCGGGATAGCGCGTGGCGATGGCCTGCATCGCGTCGGCGTAGGCTTGATCCAGTTGCTTGCGGTCGGCATCGGGATCTTCCGAGTAGCGCTCGGAAAGCGCCGCCACGTAAGCCTGCTCCTTGGGCGTGGCTTGTTTCACCAGTTGTTGCGCTTTGCGCAGGGCCAGATAGGCCGCCTCGGTTTTCTCGGGCTCGGCTTCCAGGTTGTAGTTGGGTCCCAGCGACAGCGCGATGCCCCAGTGGGCCATGGCCAGGTTGGGATCCTCGGCCGAGGCCGCGCGAAACGCGCGAATCGCCTCGTCGTGGTTGAAGGCGAACATCAACTGCATGCCCTGGTCGAAGTACTTCTGCGCGAGCGGCTTGTCGGTCGTGACCTGGTGATGGATGTCGCCCAGGCCCTCCATCAACGGCGGCCGTTTGTCCGATTCGCCTTGAGCGGCATGCTGCCCCGCCGCAGGCGCAGCCAGCAGCGCGAGTACGATTAGAAAACACCAGACGCTACGCATGGGACACCTCCAAGCTCATGGGACACCCGAGGACGGGCAGCGGACGCGTTCGTTGCGGACAGGATCTACGGCCCGAGAAGGGTCAGTGGCAGCTTGCCGGGGGAAGCCGCCGATGTCAACTCCCGCGGCGAAAAACGCCCCCCGCGGCCGATGGCATTCTCGGGCATGGACGTTAACCTAGTACCCAGGGTTCGCGCTGCGTGTATTTTCCCGTTTGAGAGGAAACGTCAAGACGCAACGTCGCCACGAAAAGATCGCCCCTTTTCACGTCCACCGGCGAAGCGCCTTATCTCTCTCCGCCTTAGGCAACATCCATGTTCACCAATACGAATGCTCGGCGCTCGAAAGATAACGCGACTGCAAAGTCGCCCCGTTCCTTTCTTTGCGTCTTTGCGTCTCTGCGTCTTTGCGTTTCCCTCCTCGTCTCCATCGCACTGATCCCCGCCTCGGCATCCGCCGCCGACGGCTTTGTCCCGATCTTCGACGGCAAATCGCTCGACGGCTGGGTCGGGCAGGACATGAGCTTCTGGAGCGTCGAGGACGGTGCGATCACCGGCACGATCACGGCCGAGCACGCGCCGCCGATGAACCAGTACCTTGTGTACCAAAACGAGCTGGTCGACGACTTCGAGTTGAAGCTCGAGTTTCGCCTCACCGGCTCGACCACGGGCAACACCAACGGCGGGTTTCAATTTCGCAGCCGCCTGCTGCCCGGCGGGGACGTGGCCGGATACCAGGTCGACAACAACTTCGGCCAGCCCTGGAAAGTGCGGCTGTACGACGAGTTCGGCCGGCACGATCTGGCGCTCGAAGGCGAGCGCAGCCGCTTCGATGCCGAGGGCGCCAAGCACGTCGTGCCGCTCGAACTGGCCCCAGGGGCTCAAGACTTTCAACTCGATCAGTGGCACGAATATCACCTCGTGGCCGACGGACCCAACCTATCGCTGTCGATCAACGGCAAGCTGGTGGCCGTTTGCACCGACAACGATCCGCAGCAGTTCGAGGCGCGGGGCGTGCTGGCCATGCAACTGCATACCGGCCCGCCGATGAAGGCCCAGTTTCGCAACCTACGACTGAAACGCCTCTCCCGCGGCCAGGATCCTTCGCCGCGCGAGCGCCTGTGGGCCGAAGCCGCCCTGGCCTGGGAACTCGGCGAGCGGCCCAGTGCTCATCAACCGCCGCTGGCGGTCCACGGCCAGGTCGTTGCCGGCCACAGCCCGGATGGCCCCGCCGCGGATGCCGACGCCACGGTGGCTCAACTCGAAGACGGCTACTTCGACGCCGGCAAACAGTGGAGCGTGCCCGGCGACGCCGTGACCGTCTACCTGCGGGCTCGCGCTGCCGACGGCAATTGGTCGCAGGCTCTGTTCGCCAAGCGCGGCGGACACGACCGGCTGAACTTCAATCTGTTCGGCGCCGACCTGCCGGGCACGGACAGTGCCGACATCGGCTTCGAGATCCGCACCGACCGCGGCTTCTGTCAGGCATCGTTTCCCGTGACAGAGATCGACGCCGACGCCTGGCACGACCTCGTGGGCCGCTACGACGGCAGGGCGCTCGAGATTCTCTGCGACGGCCGGGTGCTGGCGCGTACCGAGGCCGAGGGCAACCTCGTATTGAATGACGAGCCGCTGTTGATCGGAGCCGAAACCGATGGCGACCGCGTCGTGCGTCCCTTCACCGGCAGCATGCAGCACGCGGCCGTGTGGACCCGCGCGCTCTCGGACGACGAACTGCGCACCGTGCTGGGGACGGACGACCGCACCGCCGCCCAGTCGCTTACGCCCGGCGACCACGATCGCAGGCTCACGGTCGACGGCCGCGAGCGCTCCTACCTGGTGCACGTGCCGCCAGGCTACGATGCCGGCACGCCGACGCCCGTCGTGCTGATCTACCATGGCGCCGGCATGAACGCGCGGCTGATGACGCTGTTCTGCCAGATGCACAAGAAGTCGGACGAGGCCGGATTCATCGCGGTCTATCCCAACGGCACGGGCCGCACCGGCCTGATGCTCACGTTCAACGCCGGCGGCCTTTCCGGCCCGTATGCCGAGCGGCAGGCCGACGACGTGCGTTTCACTGCCGCCTTGCTCGACGACCTGGCACGCGCGGCGAACGTCGACGCCCGCCGCGTGTACGCGACCGGCATGTCCAACGGCGGCATGATGTGCTACCGCCTGGCGGCCGAGCTATCCGATCGCATTGCCGCGGTGGCGCCGGTGGCCGGAACGCTGGCGCTCGAAGACTGCCAGCCGAAACGGCCCGTGCCGGTGCTGCACTTTCACGGCGCGGACGATGGGATCGTGCCTTTTGACGGACCCGGCGACAAGACGCCGGCCTTCTTGAGTTTCAAATCGGTCGACGATTCGGTGCGCACCTGGGCCCGGCTCAACGGCTGCCCCGAGGAGCCCGACACGCGCGAGCTGCCCGACGTGGAGGACGACCAGACCCGGGTCACCTGCCAGGTGTTCGGGCCCGGCACCGACGGAGCCGAAGTCGTGCTGTACACGATTCACGGCGGCGGGCACACCTGGCCGGGCGTCAAATCGCCGCTGGCGCTGATCGGCAAGTCGACCCGCGACATCTCGGCCAACGATCTCATCTGGGAGTTCTTCCAGAAACACGTGTTGAAGTAGAACCCTCTTGCAGGACGCTACCTGTCGGCCGGTACTCGCATTTCGAAGAAGCCATGACGCAACTGCTGTGGATCGTGGGCGGATTGTTGCTGGCGTTCTTCGCGTTCTTTTTCGCCTGGCGCGTGGCCAGCAACTACTTCACGCTGCCGTGCCCCTCGGGTTTGGGCTGGATGTTGGAGGGGTCGCTGGTCGACTGGTGGGCCGGCACCGAGAAGACGCTCGACCGCATGCAGATCGCGCCGGGGCAAACGATCCTCGAAATCGGACCCGGCCCGGGCCGCTTGCTCGTGCCGGCCTCGTTTCGCGTGCTGCCCGGCGGCCGGGCCATCGGCATCGACATTCAGCCCAAGATGATTGCCAAGGTCGAGGCCCGGGCCAAGCGCGAAGGCGTGACCAACCTGACCACCATGGTCGGCGACGCCACGAAGCTCGAACTGGCCGACGCCTCGGTCGACCTGGTGTATCTGTGCACGGTGCTGGGCGAGATCCCCGACCGCACCGCCGCGGTGCGCGAGTGCTTTCGCGTGCTCAAGCCCGGCGGCTGGCTGTCGATCACCGAGATCATGGGCGATCCGCACTACCAATCGCGCGGCAAAGTGCAACACCTGGCCGAAGAGGCCGGCTTCGCCCTCGAGCGGATCGACGGCGGCACCTGGATGTTCACGGCCAACTTTGCGAAGTCGTAGCCGCTGCAGTTGCGTTACGGCTTGCCTTTGGCGTCCTTGGCCTGTCGCAAGGCCCGGAGCAGTTCCAGCACCTTGTCATGCACGCCGCGCGATTGCGAGATCACGAGACTTTCGGCGATCGGCATGACCGTGATCGTGCCCGGCCCGCCCACGTCGTGCCACGTCTGATTGTCGACGCCGGCCGTGATGGCTCGCACTAAGGTGTCGTACGAGCAGGCATCCTTCTTCTCGATCAGATCGCCCACCGGGTAGACGCGCGTGATCTGCGACGACTCCGCCCGGTCGGCCGTGGAGACAAGCAACACGTCGTTCTCGATGAAGGCCACCAGGTCGTAGTCGCGCAGCAACAGCGAAAGCGCTGAACGAAGCGGGATATCCGCTACGGTGAGCGAAAGCGGCGTGTCGACGCCCAAGCCCAGATCCTCGAGCGCTCGCTTGTCCGCCTGGATTGGAATCTGGTCATGAAAGTCTTGAAAGTAGGCGACGACGTCCTGAAGCGGCGTGTCAATGAAGTCGGCCTTCGTGGGACGCGCAAGCGCAGCGAGAATCCGCTGCTCTTCCTTCGACGGCCGCGGCAGAAACTCGATCTTTTCGCAGAAAGCCACCGCCCCAAGCTTATCCGGAGGAGCGGCGAACGGATTGTCGCGCGGCGCCGCCGGCGCGTCTGACGATTCCGGTTCAGGGCCAAACGGGTTGTCGTCTTGGGCTGCGGTCGCCGGTGGATCCGGATCGCCGAACGGGTCGTCGTCGACCGTCACCGCAGCTTCGTCTGCCGGATCGCCGAAGGGATCCTCGTCGGCGATCAGGTCCTTCGCGCCGTCCACGAGCGGTTGGGGGCCAAACGGATTGTCCGCAATTTGGGCAAAGCTCGGCTGCCCGAGCCAGTCTCCGGCAATCAAAGCCGCCGCCAGAACGACAGGCAGAGACCACGAAGCACGCGCTGCGGAAGAAATCGTCACAAACATCGTCCTTCCTCCTCTGTTCAAGAAATGTTTCGATGCGTCCCAACTCAGATGCGATTCGCATCTATTCGCCGTGACGAAACTCCTGTGCCGCGCGCAGCGCTCGCAGCAGCGTCAGCACCTGGTCGTGGACCTCGCGCGTTTGCAAGATGACGACGGCACCGGCACCTGGCACGACCCGGATTTCTCCCGGGCCGCCGGACTCGCGCCACGTATGCGGCTTGACGCAGCTTGTGATCGCGTCGACCAAAGCGTCGTACGACGTGTCTTTCGTTTCGGCGAAATCGCTGACGGGATACGCGCGCGTCAACAGAATCGAGTCGGCCGTGGTCTGGGTGGTCACCAGCAGCACATCGTGCTGCACCACGGCGGTCAGGTCATAGTCGGCGAGCAAGAGTGCCAGGCCGGAACGCAGGGAAACCCCGTCGACGTTGAGCGTCACCGGCGTATCCGATCCGCGGCCCACGTCCTCGAGAGACGGCGTATCCAGTTGCATGGCGATGCCGTGGTAGTCGGCCAGATACGTGATCGCATCCTGCAACGGCATGTCGACGAAGTCCATCTTCGTCGGTTGCTCAAGCACCGCCAGAATCTTCTGATCGCTCTTGGGAATCGCTGGAAAAAACTCGGGCCGCTCACGACCGTCTGCTGCGTGTTCGTTGGTGGCCACCGGTTCGTTCTTGTCGGCGGCGCAACAGCGACTCACAGGGGATAGCGCCGTCAGAGACAAGGCCAGCGATCCGGCCGCGGCCATCACGAGTCCCATCGGCCGCGGCGCACGAGAAGCGTGAGAGATCCACATCGCCATTCCTCCTCTGTCCGAAGTAAGGGGTGTTGACGCGTCCCAAGTTAGAATCAATAAACTATCTATTCGCCCCGGCGAAGCTCCTGTGCCGCGCGCAGTGCTCGCAACAGCTTGAGAACTTCGTCGTGGTTGTTCGGCGATTGCCAGATGACGAGGCACCCGGCAGCCGGCACGACCGCGATTGTTCCCGGTCCGCCCTTGTCGTCCCAGGATTCGCGATTGACCGTCGTCTTGATTGCGTCGACCAGCGCGAAGAAGGAGTCTTGCTGCTGGGACTGAACCAGATCGCCCACGGGATAGACCCGCCTATGCATCGTCGAGTATTCAGCCTCGTCTTCGTGTGTGATCACCAGCGCGTCGTGCCGCACCATCGCGACGAGACCGTGCGGCCGCAGGACGATTGCCAACGCTGAGCGCAACGGCACATCGTCAACCGTCAAAGTCATCGAATCATTGCGAGTTAGTCTGAGAATCTCCCATGCTCGCTGATCGACGTGGAAATTAACTTCGGGGGCGGCATCCCTCAGCGAGGCCACGACGTCGCAAAGCGGCATGTCGCGTATGTCCATTTTCGTCGGGCGCGCCAGCATGGCCGCAATCCGCTCTTCGTGCCGCGATGGCCGCGGCAGAACTTCGCTCGTTTCGCTTTGCGCAATGTCGGGGCCCGGGGCAGACGGCCGCACGACGATCACGTTCACATGAGGCTTCTTTGGGGGTGGCGGCTGGAACTCAGGATCGAAGAAAAAGGGATTGTCGGCAAAGGGATCGTCGCACTCCTGCCCGTGGCCGAGGCTCGCGAAAGCGAGCGCGGTAATCGCCAGTGCCATCCGCGCTGCGGCCGAACACATGCGCGGAAGGCGTGAAGAGCCTATTTCGATCGTCGCTGCCATCGCCAGTTCTCTCCTGCCAAGCACGCGCGCTTGCGTTCGTTTTCGAGATGTCCTACCTGGCGGGTTGCATCTTGCGGCCCGCCCGCAGCGATCGCAGCAATTGCAACACGTCGCGGTGAACGTCTCGCGTTTGCGATATCACGAGGCACTTCACGTCGCCCACAACAGCGATGTTGCCGCGACCGCGGCTTTTCTCCCACGAGTCGGGCTCAACGCACTCGGTGATCGCCTCGACCAGCGCGTTGTACTCTTTTCCTTCGTAGTCCATCTCATCGCTCGGCTCGAGCAGGTCGCCGACCGGATAGGCGCGCGTCACCAGCCGCGACTCCGCGACGTCAGCCGTCGTAATCATCAGCACGTCGTCCTTGACGAGCGCCACTAGATCGTGGTCGGAAAGCAATAGCGACAGCGCGGCGCGCAACGAGAGACCCTTCACGTTGATCGAGACAGGCACGTCCGATTCGATCCCGATATCCTCCATGGCGCGCGAATCGAACTGGACTTGCAGGCCATCCTTGCGGTGGTATTCTCCCAGGTACTCGACGACGTCTCGCAGCGGCCTGTCGACGAAGTTGATCTCCGTCGGTTGCTCGAGTGCCGCGAGGATTTTTTCCTCGTTGGCGGAGAGCGCGGGCAGGAACTCGGGCATCGTCACCCGCTGTGCGGGGGCGGTAGCAGTGAGAAGGCGTCGTTCATACTCTTGGCCGCCGCAGCGGTCTGCCAAGCCGACCCAGATAGTGGCGAGTACCGCAAGTAGCACCCCGTTCGATCGCAGAGGCGTCAGCCGCGGCGCACGAAAAGCGCGAGTGTTCCACATCGCCATTCCTCCTCTGTCCGAAAAAAGAGTGCTGACGGGCTCTGAAGAAAACTCCCCTGCTGGCTTAGGCTGCTAGCTGGATCGGGTGCG
>ERZ869936.1256-NODE-1256-length-18905-cov-5.550928_pt1 | contig 18905 bp, 15 predicted proteins | sample MGYA00520876_ERZ869936 | MGnify/ENA primary metagenome ERZ869936 (study PRJEB32218, sample SAMN09650985) | biofilter metagenome | isolation source: enrty point of leading RO module | place: Saudi Arabia: Thuwal, RO plant located on Red Sea | collected 2016-02-17 ...
TCCAAAGGGAGAAGTGCCGCCAGTATTGTCTCCCGCGCTGTTCGCCGCCCACCGACCCGAGATCGTGGTCCACTTGGCCGCACAGGCGGGCGTGCGCTATTCGATCGAGGCGCCGCGCAGCTATGTCGACGCGAACCTTGTCGGCACGTTCGAACTGCTTGAGGCCGCCCGAGCCTACCCGCCGCGGCATGTGTTGATGGCGTCTACCTCGTCCGTCTATGGCGCCAACGCGGACATGCCCTACGCCGAGAACGCCAAGGCCGATCACCAGATGTCGTTCTATGCGGCAACCAAGAAGGCGACCGAGGCGATGACGCATTCCTACGCCCATCTCTACGACCTGCCGGTGACGATGTTCCGCTTCTTCACCGTCTATGGCCCGTGGGGACGCCCCGACATGGCGCTGTTCCTGTTCGTCAGGGCGATGCTGGAAGGCCGGCCGATCGACGTCTTCAATCACGGCCGGATGAAACGCGATTTTACCTATATCGACGATCTGGTGGACGCGGTCGTTGCCCTGGCCGATGTGCTGCCACGCGAGAATGTGGGACCATTCGACAGTCTGAGCCCCGTTGCGCCGTTTCGCATCGTCAATATCGGCAAGTCCGAGCCAGACACGCTGGCAGACTTCATCGCCGCCATCGAGGCCGCCCTTGGGATCGAGGCGAAGCGCAACCTGATGGAGATGCAGCCCGGCGATGTCCCGGCGACATGGTCGGACACCACGCTGCTGCGGGCGTTGGTCGGCAAATGCCCCAGTACGCCCCTCTCGGAGGGCGTCCCCGCCTTTGTCGAGTGGTACAAGAGCTATTACGGCGTCACGGCGCGCTGAGAAGAGGAAGACGACGGATGCGTATCGCGATGATCGGAACAGGCTATGTCGGGCTGGTCTCGGGCGTCTGTTTCTCGGATTTCGGCCACGAAGTCGTCTGCGTCGACAAGGACCCGTCGAAGATCGACAGGCTGCGGCGCGGTGAGATTCCTATCTACGAACCCGGCCTGGACACCCTTCTGGAAAAGAACATTGCCGCCGGGCGTCTGTCGTTCACGATGGATCTGGCCGAGGCTTTGAAAGAGGTCGAGGCCGTGTTCATCGCGGTCGGCACACCGACACGCCGCGGCGACGGGCATGCGGACCTGAGCTATGTCATGGCTGCGGCCGAGGAAATCGCGCGCGCCGCCAAGGGATACATCGTCGTCGTCACCGAATCGACGGTGCCGGTTGGAACGAACCGCAAGGTGGCCGAGACGCTGAGGCAAACGAACCCCGATCTGGATTTCGACGTCGCCTCGAACCCCGAATTCCTGCGCGAAGGGGCGGCCATCGACGATTTCATGCGCCCTGACCGTGTTGTCGTCGGCATCGAGTCCGAGCGTGCGAAGGCCGTCATGGAGGACATCTATCGCCCGCTGTATTTGCGCGATTTCCCGATCGTGACGACCGATCTGGAATCGGCCGAGATGATCAAGTACGCGGCCAACGCCTTTCTCGCGACGAAGATCACCTTCATCAACGAGATCGCCGCGCTGTGCGAGAAGACGGGCGCCGACGTGCGCCAGGTGGCCAAGGGCATTGGGCTTGACGGCCGGATCGGAAACAAGTTCCTGCATGCTGGACCCGGTTACGGCGGCTCGTGTTTTCCCAAGGATACCAGCGCCCTGGCGCGGATCGGCCAGGAATTCGCATCGCCCATGACGATCACCGAGGCCGTGATCCGCGTGAACGACACGGTAAAGCGCCGCATGATCGAGAAGCTTCGGGACTTGTGCGACGACAGCTTTCGGGGCCGCCGGGTCGCCGTCTTGGGGGTGACCTTCAAGCCCAATACCGACGACATGCGGGATGCGCCCTCTCTCACCATCGTGCCCGCGCTGATCGGCGGCGGCGCCGAGGTGCGCGTGGTGGACCCGCAGGGTCGGCGCGAGGGTGAAGAGCTGTTGCCCAACGTGGCCTGGGACACCGATGTCTATGAGGCGGTCAAGGATGCCGATCTGGTTGTCCTGCTGACCGAGTGGAACGAGTTCCGCGCACTGGACCTCAAGCGCATCGCGGCATCCATGCGCACCGCCAGGATGGCCGACCTTCGTAACATTTACTCGGCGCCGGAAGCCGAAGAGGCGGGATTCGAAGCCTATGTGTCAGTGGGACGCCGCGACTATCGCCACGACGCCGTCTGAACCGGGACAGCCTTATCAGTAGGTGTAGCCGTAGCCTTCGTCCATGTGGCGGCACTTGTTCAGGACGATGCCGGCGACATTGGTGTATTGGGCCACTTCGCGCTCGGTCTCGTCGATTTGCGAAACCGTCGTGCTCTCTGCGGCTGCGACGATGATCGCGGCATCGACCAGTTTCAGAAACGCGCGCGTCTCTTCGCTGATCAGGACCGGAGGGAGATCGAAGAGCATGATGTCGGGACGATAGGTCTGTTGGATATCGTCCAGAAGCTCTGCCGTTCGCGACCGGTTCATCAGCTGCGCGGGATCGGGCACCGGAGCCGTCGTGATCGAGATGATCGTGTTTTCCTGAAGCCGCAGCGCCTGTTCCTCGAACGAAACCGCCTCGGTCAGAACGTCTTCGAGGCTGGCCGAAGGCTGGACACCGAAGGCCTTGCCGACGGCAGGGCGCCGGAAGTCCATGTCGAACAGGATGCCGCGGATCTCCGGCTGCCGGCCGACGCCCGCGATCAGGTTGCAGGAAATCGTCGTCTTGCCACAGTGCGGCGTGGCCGAAGTAACGGCGATGCGCGTCCAGTTGTTCCGGCGCATCTCGAGCAGAAGCTTGGTGCGCAGGATATCGAAATGCTGGCCGTCGCTTGACACCTTCGAGGCGAAGATGCGCGACTTGGTCAAGGTGTCCGTCGACGGATCGAATTGGGCTACGGCCTCCCAGGCGGCGTCGGTCGCCTCGGCCTGCGCCGCACGGCGCGACCTGTGACGCGGCTGGATATCGGACCTGACAGGGCGCCCGCCTTCGGTTCCGTCTCTTTTTTCACGAGCCCTCGCCAGGGCGGCTTGCAACTTTTCCACGGCTATCCGTCCATTCCTTGATTATCAGAGCCCCAAAGCCTGAAGGATCTGTGCGAACAGGAGATCCAGCGGAAGGTAATATGTATGCACTGCCCACACCGCGGCAGGCACCGCGACGATCACCGCGGCAATCAGGGCCATGTGAATTGCCCGCCGCCGCTTCTTGACGCTTTCCTGCTCGATGAACGGAATGGTCGCAAGCGGCTGCACGCCGAGGCTGCGCATCAGGTCCACGGGACGCCGAATGGCGCGGTTCGTCATCTCAAGTAGGACGAACAGAAGCGTGGCCAAAGCCGTACCGGCGATCACGCCGCCGCCGGCCAGAAGTTTCCGGTTCGGACCGCTGGGATGGTTGGGCGGCGTCGCGCGCTCGATCACGGACACGCGCTCGCCGCGCCCCTGAACCTCGATGCTTTCGCCGACCTTCGCCGTGGCGAGCGAGGAGACGGCCTGATTGTACTGGTTTTGCACGTTCTCGTAGTCGCGGGTCAGAGCCTCGAGACGGATGGCGTTCTCGGGCGTCTTTTCGATCGCTTCCTGCAACCTCGCCAGTTCTTCCTCGATCTTGACGACATCGGCTTCGAGAAACTCAATTCGCGCGTCGATATCGGCAAGTTGCAGTTCCAGAACGGCTTGCATCGGATCGGTTGTCCGCTGCGGGTCGCCGTTGCCCGTCATCGACCCCTTCAGCGCCTCGATCTGCGCGCGCAGCACTTTCACACGCGGGTTCGACTCGGAATAGATCGAAAGGGCGGAGTTGAGCTCATTCTGAAGCTGCTGCAATTGCTGCTGTTCGGGTGAAAGCCGAACCGGTTCCGTGCCTGCGGTTCCGACCGCCAGCAACCGGTTGCGCTGCTCGCGTTGCGAGACAAGATCGCGCGAGTTCAGCGTCAGCCTTTCGAGTAGCTGGGACTGGCGTGTCAGCCTGTAATCCTGCTCCTCGGGCAACGCATCCTTGTTCGCTTCCTTGAAGGCGACGATCTGAGAGCTCTTCCGGTTCAACTCCTCGCTCAGCCGCTCGACCTCGTTCTCGAAGAACTCGGCCGTTTCCGTCGCCTCTGTCTTGCGGATGATGGCGCTTGTGTTCTCTACAAGCGTCACGAACTCATTGACGATGTCAGAGGCCATCTGCGGAGTGTCGCCGGTAAACGAGATTTCCATGACCGTGGCGCGCCGGTTTCCGCCGGCCTGCACGTTGATCCGGGTGCGTTCTTGCATCCTCTCGAAGACGTCGTCCGGATCCAGGCGGCCCTCGCCCTTGAACACGCCGTACTTGTTGGCGACGTCGATCATGTTGGCGCGCGTCAGCAGACGTTCTTCGATTATCTGAAGCTGCTTTTCGGCCGAAGTCTGAACGGTCACCGTCACCATCTCGTCCGGGATCTGCGCGCTTTCCACCAGAAGCCGTGCTTCAGCGCGGTATGTCGGCGGCAATGTCATCGCCAGACCGATCCCGATCACGGTTCCCAAAACAACGAGGACCAGCATGATGGGAAGCCGCCGAATGGCGAGGGACACGTAGAATTTGATATCGGTGTTCATTATTCCGCAGCCTCTCCGGTCATCGAAACTGCCGGCAGGAAGATGCCGTCGTCCAGCACCTCTTCCACGATCGCGGCATCCACAACTCGTCTTTCTTCAGTAGCGGCATAGACCATCGAGAAATCGCAGAGCTTGTTCACAAGTCGCGGGATCCCGTGGGAGTGTTCGTGCACGAGGTCGATCGCCTCGGCGGTGAACTCCGAGCCGGTGCCGCCCACGTGGGTCAGCCGGTGCTGGATATATCCCGCAACCGCCGCGCGATCGAGCGGGCCTATGTGATACGTCGCGGTGACCCGCTGTGCGAATTGCCTCAGCTCAGGGCGCATGATCATCTGGCGCAGTTCCGGCTGCCCGACAAGCACCAGTTGAAGCAATTCGTCCTTGTTCGAGTTGATGTTGGTCAGCATGCGCAGCTCTTCCAGGCCCTCGACCGAAAGATTCTGTGCCTCGTCGATCAGAAGGATCACGCGGCGCCCGGCGGCATATTCCTCGATGACGAAATCCTGAAGCTGTTGGAAGAGCGTCACGTAGGCGGCCGACAGATCGGTTTCGACTCCGAGCGAATTCAGAACCCACTGAAGCAGTTCGCCCCGCCCCCCCTGCGCATTCGAGATCAGACCAAGGGTCACATCATCGTCAAGCGTCTGTAGAAGGCGTTGAATCAGCGTCGTCTTTCCGACGCCGACCTCACCCGTAACGATCGTGATCGGAGCGCGGGTGATGACGCCGTATTCCAGCACCGAGAAGGCGCGGCGGTGGGCGCGAGACCAGAACAGGAAATCTGGATCCGGAAGCAGCGTGAACGGCCGCTCGGAGAATCCGAAGTATTCCATGTAAAGGTCGTTACTCGTCATGGTCTCACTATATCCCACCGCTCGTATAAGCGCAGCCGCTTTGAATGTCTTCTAGTACGTTTGCGGAAGCTACATGATGTCGCTGTTGCGGCATTTCTACAATTCCTAAGCGTCGGCCTCCCGAATCACCAGAATGAATCGAATCCGCATGGCGAATTGTTTCTAGTTTCGAAACAGAATTCAGCTAATCCGATAACCGTTTCTATGGTTAATGGCTATCAACCTTAACGTGTGCAGTTTGCGTGCACACCGATTCCGCTCCGAATGTGGCGAAATTTTGTTGATTGACTGTATCATCGCCGCCGATTTGCGTAGCAGCGACTTCGCCGCGCCGTCAAAGTAGCGTTAAAATTAGGCATTCGCGCTCGTCTTCCTTGATTATCAGCAACCAAGTGTTAGGACTAAAAGCCTGACATCTTCCGTTCACAATGCTGCTGCAAAGATGACTGGAAGTGAGTTTCTTGTGTTCCAGGGGGCCGGGCCAGCCGGCTGAAGTTTATGACAGTACATTCGACGAGTATCAGCCGGTCATCCGAACTTGCACCGGTCACTTCCAGACACGCGAACGCAAACGGGGGCGTTTACCGCTTGGTATTCAAGCGGACGTTCGACGTGACGGCGGTCTTGATCGCACTTCCCTTCGTTCTGCCCTTTCTGACCCTGATCGGTCTGATCATCGCGACCGACGGTTCGTCTCCGGTCTTCCGGCAGGAGCGCGTGGGCAAGGACGGGCGCCGCTTCGTCCTGTGGAAATTCCGCTCGATGGTGCCGGATGCCGAGGAACAGCTCGAGCAGCACCTTTCCGAGGACGAGACTGCCCGTCAGGAGTGGGACGCCAAGCAGAAACTCAGCACAGACCCGCGTGTGACCCGGATCGGCCGGATCCTGCGCCGCACGTCGCTTGATGAACTGCCGCAAATCCTGAATGTGCTCAAGGGCGAGATGTCGCTTATCGGACCGCGTCCGATGATGCCCTGCCAGCAGGCGCTGTATCCTGGACAGGCCTATTACCAACTGCGGCCGGGCATGACCGGAAGCTGGCAGGTTTCGGCGCGTCACAACAGCGACTTTGCCGAGCGCGCCATGTTCGACGACCAGTACGATCGTGAGCTGTCTTTCGCCACGGATCTGCGCATCCTGCGGGATACGGTTCGAGCGGTTTGTCGCGGCACGGGCGTCTGAGTCACAGCCTTCTCCATCCAGTCCATTCCGGGTATGAATGCCGCATCTTGGTGTGATACTCAGAGTGCGATTTTCAATTGGAGTTGCTGATGTTCGGGTCATCCATTCTCAGAACGCTGACCGTGGTCGCGGCCCTTGCGGCATTGACCGCCTGCGACAGTGCCGAAGACCGCGCCCAGAAGCACTATGAAAACGGTCTGAAGCTGGTCGAGGATGGAGACTTCGCGCGCGCGATGGTCGAGTTTCGAACCGCCGTGTCGCTCGACAGCGCAAGCCCGGAACTGCGCCTGGCCTTCGGCAGGGCCGCGCGGCTGGCCGGCAATATACCGGAAAGCTACACCCAGTATCTGAGGGTCGTCGAATCGACACCCGAGAACATGGAGGCGCGCCTTGCCCTTACCGAAATGGCCATCGGCGCCCAGAACTGGGAAGAAGCCGAACGTCATGGCGAGGCTCTGGTTCAGGCCAATGCTCAACTGGATGGCACAGAGACCGCCAAACTGGCGCTTGAATTCCGCGAGGCCGTCGTGGCCGAGAACCAGGCGCGCATCCGCGACCTGACCCGAGAGGCCGAGGCGCTGTTCGAGACGCGACCCGAAGACGGCATACTTCAGAAAATTCTGATCGAGGGCTATTCGGTCGAAGGTCGGACGGAAGACGCATTGCGGATTACGGACCTTGCGCTGGAACTGGATCCGAAGAATCGCACATTGTATTTCGCCCGCGCGCAACTGCTGCAACGTGGTGGCGATCTCGATGCACTCGAACGGCATCTGCGCCAGATGGTCGAGAATTTCCCGGACGACGACGAGATCAAGGCCGTCCTGCTTCAGCACCTTGCGAGCCAGGGCAAGATCGCGTCTGCCGAGACCTTCTTGCGCGATGAATTGGCCGCCTCGAACGACAAAAGGTCGGCGCATGTGTCGCTGATCGCGTTTCTTCGGCAGGTCCACGGCAACGCGGAGGCGCTGGAGGAGCTGGAAACCGCCATCGCCACCTACGAAAATAACAGGCTGTTCCGCGCGCTGCGCGCGAGCGTCCTGTTCGAGAACGGCGACACGGACGCCGCCATCGCCGAAATGCAAGGCGTGATCGACGGGGCCGAGCCGAGCGATGAAACCGATCGGTTCAAGGTCACGCTGGCCCGGATGCTTCTAGCGAATGGCAACGAGGTCGGCGCCCGCGCCATGGTCGAAGACGTCCTGACGCATGATGGCTGGAACGTCGAGGCGCTCAAGATGCAGGCCCGTTGGTCCATCGACGCCGACATGCCGGAAGAGGCGCTTGACAGTCTGCGCAAGGCCCTGGATCGCCAGCCTGAAGATCCGGAGGCGCTGATGCTGATGTCCGAGGCGCATCAGCGCAACGGCAACCCGGAACTGGCACAGGACCTCATGGCACTGGCGGTCGAAGCATCCGACAATGCGCCGCGCGAAAGCCTGGCATTTGCATCCGTCCTGGCGCGCGAAGAGCGTCTGCGCCCGGCAGAAGACGTTCTTGTCCGTGCCTTGCGGCGATCACCGAACAGCGTCGAATTGCTCGTTCTGTTGGGACAGGTGCACGTCGCATCGCAGGACTGGCCCCGCGCCGAACAGGTCGAGGCGGCGCTGCGCCGCGTCGGAACGGAAGAAGCGACGGTGCGCGCCGAGGAACTGCGCTATCAGATCTTCGGACGCCGCGAGGGCCGGGACCGGGCTATCGCCTATCTGGAAAGCCTGGCCGAATCGGACGAGGGCAGTACGGCGGCTGTCGTCGCCCTGATCCGATCCCGTCTTGACGAGGGCAAGGGCGACGAGGCACTGGACCTTGCCCAGCAACTTGTCGAACGCGAACCGGACAACCCACGGGTCAGGATCGTTCTGGGCAACACTTATGCCGCTCTGTCCAGATTCGACGAAGCCGAAGACGTGATCCGGAAAACGCTGGACGAAACGGGCGATCCTGCCGTCGCGCTGCAACTGGTACGGCTCCTTGGCTCGCAAGCCCGCGTGGAGGAGGCAAAGCGCGTTCTGGACGAGGCGCTGGCCGTAAACCCGGACAACCCCGAACTCTTGTGGGTCAAGGCGACCTTCCTGGAGCAGGCCAACGACATCGACGGTGCGATCGCCATCTACGACGCCCTGTATCAGCGCGACAGCGGTTCGGCCCTGATCGCGAACAACCTCGCCAGCCTGCTGGCGACCTACAAGACGGATGACGAAAGCCTGGACCGCGCATTCCGCGTCGCGCGGCGGCTCAACGGAACCGACGTCCCCGCGTTTCAGGATACATATGGCTGGATCCTGTACCGGCGCGGCGAGCATTCCGAGGCGGTGCGATATCTCGAACCCGCCGCACGGGGGCTGCGGGGCGACCCGATCGTTCAATTCCACCTTGGAAAAGCCTATCAGGCCGTGGGACGGGAAGAGGACGCCTTGAGTGCATTTAAAGATGCGGTGGCGGTCGCCGCCGAGGACGATATGCGCGCGCAGATCGTCGAAGCCCGCGAAATCGTGTCGTCGACAGAAGACGGAAACGGGGATCAGTAACTCGCAAATTGTTGCAGATGTGGCGCAAGTCCGCGCTGCAATATCGCAAAAAGTTAAGAAAAGGCTTTGTCTTAACGCCGCCTATAAGCAATAGTGTGGGCGAAAGTTTGGTATGCACTTTGGGGGAAGTGTCGTTATGAAAGTGGGAAAAATGAGAATGTTTCTTCTCGGTCTCGTCGCCGCGTTGTTCGCGACGAGTGCTGTCGCGCAATCGGGCTATCAAATTCGTCCCGGAGATACTCTGCAGGTCGAAGTTCTCGAGGACTCGAGCCTGAACCGCTCGGTTCTGGTTCTGCCCGATGGAACTATTTCGTTCCCGTTCGCGGGAAGCGTGCAGGCCGCAGGTCGGACCGCCGCTCAGGTCGATTCGGCGATCACATCCGGGATTGCAGGCAACTTCGCGTCCGAACCGAACGTCTTCGTGACAGTGCAGACGCTGTCGGAGAGAGCCGTCGGCACCGGACCAGCGCAAGTTCACATCTACATGATGGGCGAAATCGCGGCGCCGGGCGAGAAACACTTGCGTCGGGGTACGACCCTGGTCCAGGCTCTGGCCGAGACCGGAGGATTCACCAGCTTTGCGGCGACGAAAAGAATCGTTCTGCGTCGCATCGACAGCCGCACGGGGCAACAATTCGTGCGTAGGATCAACTATAAGGCAATCGCGGACGGGGCAGCTGTTGGAGGTGACATCGTTCTTCGTGACGGTGACGTGATCATCGTGCCCGAGCGCCGCCTCTTCGAGTAGTGCGGATGACATATTTGCGGACGGGTCTGACTTTAACAACCACCCTAGCGCTTTCGGCAATCAGCCACCCTCCTGCGTTCGCGCAGGAGGGTCCTGGCTTGACCGGAACCCTAAGTTTCTCTCAGGGGATCGAATGGAGCGACAACGAAGATCTGGATAGCGCGACGTCCGGATCGACGCTGACCTCGCGAACGGGCCTGGGATTTGCTCTGCAAAGCCGAACCCGCGCCGAAACGTTGTCATTCAGACTTGGCACCGACATCATCGGACAGTCCGGCGGCGGTGCCGACGAAGACTTCCGATTCCAGAACGAACGAGCGGGACTGGACTATGAACGCCGGGGCGCAGGTTCAGCCCTGACATTCTCGGCCAGATATGCCGAAGGTGACCTGGACGACCGGACCTTCGCACCCGACCCCATCAACGCGCCGGATACCTTCGTGGTCGACGACGGAAGCCTGGCGTCCACCAGCCTGAACGCGGCATTGGAATTCGGCATCGACGCGCCATTCGGACTTCGCCTCGAGGCCGGCTATCGGAACCAGGATTACTCCGGTACCACCGACCCCGACCTGACCGATAGCGAGACGATCTCGGTCGATGCCCTCGCCCGGTTCCGGCTGACGCCGACACGTGCGATCCGCGCTTTGGTGGGATACTCCGTCGAAGACGAAGAAGGCGTTCCGGACGATATCGAGACAAGCTATGTCGGCATCGGAATCCAGGATGCGACCAGTGGCGGGCTCAGCTATTCTGCGGACCTTCTGTTCGACCGCGTCGAGTCGACCACAACCGACGATGGCGTCGGCATCGACGTGTCGATCACCCAGACACGGCCGCGCGGAGACATCGGCTTCGATGTGAGCAGCCGGATCGACGAGGATGGACGGCGGACCGAAGCATCGGTCCGGCAAAGCGTTGCTCTGCCCACAGGTGGCCTCGCCTACTCGCTGGGTGTAGTCGATCTGGAGGGCGACTCGTCGCTTCGCCCGCGCGGGTCACTGGCATACAATCGCCAGATGAAAAGCGCGGCGATCACGGCGACCTTGGCGCTTGAGCCGACGACCGACGGCACGACCGTCACGAACGACACCGAGATCGTCCTCGACTATTCGCGCGAGATCAATTCGCGTGCCGGATGGTCGGCGGCACTCAGCTATCGTGTCGCGGATGAGCTGGGCGGGGCCGGAGATGACGAGCGCGCGGCGGCAAGGATCACCTATTCGCAGGCGCTGACGGAAGACTGGCAAATGAACGCCGGTGTCGAGCATGTTCGCGAAGTCGATGGTGGCGGACCGTCGGAAAGCTCGAACACGGTCTTCTTCAACATTCAGCGCGACATCGCATTCGGCTTCTGATCGAATGAACAAAGGCGCGGACGGATCGTCCGGCAGACCCCTCGCAAGGATCGGCGGGGGGTTGCTCTTTCTTGTGGCAAGCAACAGCCTGATCGAGATCACGCTGCAACTGGGAGACCGCGGCATCTTCGGCCTGCCCCGCTTCCGGTCGCTCGTCTATGAGTACGGCGGGTTCTGGCCCGGCCTTCTGAGCGACTGGCGCCCGAACTATCCGCTTCAACCGGCGACGATGTTCCTGACCTACGGCTTCCTGCACGCAGGTTTGTGGCATCTTGTGCTGAACATGATCACCCTGGTGTCCTTGGGACAGGCCATTCTGATTCGGATCGGAACGGCGCGTTTCGCGCTTTTGTATGCGGCCGCACTTCTGGGCGGCGCGGTCGGATTCGCGCTTCTGTCCGACACGTATCGCCCGATGGTCGGCGCCTCGGGTGCCCTGTTCGGTCTGGCAGGCGCCTTGCTGGCGTGGGCATACGCCGATCGCGCCCGGCTGAGCGAGCGCCCTTGGCCTGTCGTGCGCGCGGACCTGCTTCTGATCGCGCTGACCGTGGTCCTGTACTACGCGATGGACCGACTTCTTGCCTGGGAAGCGCATCTGGGCGGGTTTGTCGCGGGATGGGCGGTAGGTTGGCTGATTGACCGCCACGAGCCGAATTAGTCGCGGACCGGGGTTTCGCAGCACTCGAGCCAAGGCTAGGCTTTGCTTCGGGCAAGAAAGGGTAGAGCGGACGTGTTCACCAAGGACGAGTTGCAGGACGCGCACCGACTGGTTCGGTCGTACATGCCCCCCACCCCACAATATGCCTGGCCGCAGCTAGAGGCCCGGCTGGGCTGCAAGGTCTGGGTCAAGCACGAAAACCATACGCCCACGGGATCGTTCAAGGTGCGGGGCGCATTCACCTTCATCGACTGGCTGAAGCGCACTCAGCCCGATTGCCCCGGCATCGTGACCGCGACGCGCGGCAATCACGGTCAGGGGCAGGCGCTTGCCGCACGCGCCGCAGGCATGCGTGCGCTGGTTTACGTGCCGCATGGCAATTCGGTCGAGAAGAACGCGGCGATGAGGGCCTTCGGAGCCGAACTGGTGGAATTCGGCGCTGACTTCGACGAGGCACGGGAAGAGGTGTTCCGCGTGGCCAAGGCCGAGGGGCTGCACTTCGTCCCCCCGTTTCATCCTGAACTTGTCCGTGGCGTCGCGACCTATGCCTACGAATTGCTCACCGCACGGCCGCAGATCGACACGCTGTACGTCCCGATCGGCTGTGGCTCGGGCATCTGCGGCTGCATCGCGGCGCGGGATGCCCTGGGTCTGTCGACGAAGATCGTCGGCGTGGTCTCCGAGACAGCCCAGACCGCAAAGCTTTCCGCCGAGGCCGGCCGTTTGATCGAAACCGCCCCGCCTCGTACCTTCGCCGACGGCATGGCGGTGCGCGTGCCCGTCCGGGCTGCGCTGGACATCTACGGCCCCGGCGCGGAACGGTTCGTCACCGTCAGCGACACCCAAATCGCCGAGGCGATCCGGGTCTACTTCAGCGATACGCACAACCTGGCCGAGGGCGCTGGCGCCGCGCCGCTTGCCGCTCTCATGCAAGAGGCCGAGGCGATGAAGGGGCGCGAGGTGGCACTGATCCTTTGCGGCGGCAATATCGACCGGGAGTGGTTCCTGACAGTTCTTCGGGGGGACGTGCCCGAGGTGTAAGCCTAGCTTGACAAGGTCGTGTCGAGCTTCAGGCGGCCTGGTTCCCAAGCCATGCCGCCGCCGTCGCAAGGTCATGCCGGAAGCGTTCGGTCTCGGCCCGACGCAGATCATCTGTCGGCAGGCGCAAAATGTAACTCGGATGGACCGTGACAAGGATGGGCGTCCCGTCGGCGGTCTCCTCGATCCCGCCCCGCCGCTTCAGGATGCCCTTGCGGTCGCCGGTCAGGCTTTCCAGCGCGGTGCCGCCCATCGCGACGATCAGCTTGGGTGTGACCAGCTCGCGCTCGATATCCAGCCACCAACGGCAATGCTGGATCTCATGGGAATTGGGGTTCTGATGCAGGCGGCGCTTGCCGCGCGGCGTGAACTTGAAGTGCTTGACGGCATTTGTGACGAACAGGCGGCCGCGATCCAGCCCCGTGGCAGCCAGCGCCTCGTCAAAGACCTTGCCGGCAGGTCCGACGAACGGTCGGCCCTCCAGGTCCTCGCGGTCTCCGGGCTGTTCCCCGACCACCATGATCTCGGCATCAAGCGGCCCTTCGCCAGGTACGGCCTGCGTCGCGTCCTGCCAAAGCGGACACCGGCGGCAGCCGTCCAGTGCCGCGCGATACTCGGCCTTCGAGCCCACGGGGGGCGGTGTGTCGCGGTCTGCCATCAGTCGCTCCGTGATCTTCCACGCACGGGCGGGGGCCAGTGTGGGCGCCGCCTCGGCCATCTGCTGCGCGCGGGTTTGTGCGCTGGCGATGAGGTCCGGAATCAGTTCGGCCTCGGGCATGTTCTTCCAGTACTTCTTCGGCATCTCGGCCTGCATCGCCTTCACCATCAACCGTGCGGGATTGAAGATGTTCCGGAAGTAGGTCCGCCAAAGGTCCTCGGTCGCGTCCTCGGGCAAGGGCGGCTTCGGCTGACCGGGCGCAAACGAAAGCGCGCTTGCCTCGAAGATCGCAGTCAGATGGGGGGTGACGATGGTCCAGTCCATGTCCCCGAAGCGTCGAGCAAAGAAGGGTGCGGTCGGTTCGGTGATGAAGTGGCTGGGTTCGAACCAGGCGGCAAAGCGACGGCGTCCCGCGTCGGGCGCGCCGATTTCGCGGAACCGCACGAAAGCCGTCATTTTGTGCTTGTCCCGGCGTACTTCCTTGGCCATCGCTTGCAGTTTTGCGACATTCGCGTCTCCCCGGTCGGCCATTAGTCCGGGCGATGTCCGCAGACGCCAAAGCAGCGCATAAAGCCGCGCGAAACGTTCCGGATCGCTGTGCCAGACGACGTCCTCGGCGAGGCCCAGGAAGGCTTTCGGCACGGTCAGCGCAGCTTTCCCGACCGCTGCCGGGGCGTCGGCGAAAAGATCGCTGACCTCGGGTTGGCCGCGCGTCCAGAGAACGCTCTCGGGCGGGACATCCGCAGCGATCAGCCCGCGCGCCGCGTCGCGCCACGCAGCGAACGTGCCTGTTTCGGGAAGTGTTACGTGCCGCATCAGAGCAGGGATAGTTGTTCCGGGGGCGGCGCGAACCGCGCCTTCAGATTTGCCAAGTCTAACAGGCCGCCCGGCGACCAGTCGGTCAGTGTTAGGAACGGCCTGGCCTGTTTCAGGTTCGCGCCCATGCGCCGAAGGTCGTCGTAGCGCAGGCTTCGGTGTCGCCGGGTCGTCAGGATCCTGTCGACCGTCCGTGTGCCGATCCCCGGGATGCGCAGCAACATCTCACGCTCGGCCCGGTTCACGTCGACGGGAAACCGGTGCCGGTTGGCAAGCGCCCAGGCCAGCTTGGGATCGACGCTCAGGTCCAGATTGCCGTCCGTGGTCGCCGAGGTGATCTCGTCCAATTGAAAATCGTAAAACCGAAGCAACCAGTCCGCCTGATACAAACGATGCTCGCGTACAAGCGGAGGTTTGACCAACGGCAAGGCGGCCGATGAATCCGGGATGGGCGAAAACGCCGAGTAATAGACCCGTTTCAGATGATAGCTGGAATAGAGCCGCGTCGAGGTCTTGAGGATGGTCGCGTCATTGGCGCCATCCGCGCCAACGATCATCTGGGTCGATTGGCCGGCGGGCGCGAATTTGGGCGGCCTCTTGCCGGTGAACGAGCGTTCCTTGCGCGACTCTTTCAGAACCCGCACATCCGCCATCGCTTTCCGGATCTGATCCGGCGATTTCTCAGGCGCATAGGATTTCACCGCGATGTCCGTCGGCAATTCGACGTTGATCGACAGCCGGTCGGCATAAAGCCCGGCTTGCTCGATCAGTTTGGGATCGGCGTCGGGAATTGTCTTGAGGTGGATGTATCCGCGAAAATTATGCTCCTGCCGCAGCGATCTCGCGATGCGCACCATGTCCGCCATCGTATCGTCGGGCGAGCGGATGATGCCGGAGGACAGGAACAGACCTTCAATGTAGTTCCGGCGATAGAATTCCAGCGTCAGATGCACGACCTCTTCCGGCGAGAAACGCGCGCGCTCGACATTCGACGACACGCGGTTGATGCAGTAGGCGCAGTCGTAGATGCAGAAATTCGTCATCAGGATCTTCAGAAGGCTGATGCATCGGCCGTCCGGCGCGTAAGCGTGGCAGATGCCCGATCCGGTGACCGAGCCCAGCCCTTTGCCGTCGCGCGAATCGCGCTTCGCCCCGCCCGACGAGGCGCAGGAGGCATCGTATTTCGCGGCGTCCGACAGGATCGCCAGCTTTTGCTCGAGAGTTTTGCTTGCCATGATGTTCACTATATGTTCGCAATACGCTCCACGCAATGTACTGCGACATGGCGCGCAAAGAAAAAAGCGGCGCCCGCACTGCGGACGCCGCTCCTGTTCGCACCGGCAGGGCGCAGCCGCGCCGCTCCGGCCTTATTCCTCGTCGCCTCCGGCGTCGTCTTCCTGCTCGATCGCCGGAACCTCGTCGGCATCGGGCGATTCTTCTTCTTCGTCGTCCGCCTGGCTCGCCAGTCCCGACGGGGCCTGGATGTTCGCGATGACGAAATCGCGGTCGATGGTCGGCACCGCACCTTCCGGCAGGTCGATCATCGAAATGGTCAGCGTGTCGCCGATATTCAGACCCTCGACGCTTCCGGTGATGTGATCGGGGATGTCGCCCGCGGTCACCTTCAGTTCGACCTCGGGACGCACCATTGTCAGAACACCACCCTTGCGGATGCCGGGGCACTTGTCCTGGCCGACGATTTCCACGGGGATGTAAAGCGCGATCTTCGACGTGCGCTTGAGACGCATCAGGTCCAGGTGCGTCGGCAAGTCCTTGACCACGTCGCGCTGCACGTTGCGGCAGATGACGCGGACATCGTCGTGACCGTCCACCTTCAGATTGAACAGCGTGGCCAGAAACCGGCCATCCTTCAGGCGCTTGTACAGCACGTTGTAGGGGATGTTGATCGGAAGCGGATCTGCGCCGCCGCCATACACGATGCCAGGTACGAGCCCGTCTCTGCGAGCTTGACGGGCGGCCCCCTTGCCTGTCCCCGTCCGTACCGTGGCGTTAAGATCAGGGATCTCACCAGCCATGGTCAATTCTCCAAATTTTCAAGTTCGGGCGGCCTCCAAGGGTGTCCGCCCATGAGATGCGGCGTATAGCGGGGGTCCGGTCGGATGGGAAGAGGGAAATTCGCGCTGTCAGCACGCCTCGAAAAGGAAAGCGCCCTTGCCCAAAGCGAAGCCGAAAGGCACGACGAGAGAGGATCGTGACGCGTGAATGGCGCGATGGCCCACAAGCCTTATCAGAGCGGACAAATCCGATACGGCGAGACGCACCGCGACGAAAACACTTTCCTCTGTCATGACCTGTTCTCCGGTCAGCCTTTCCACCACGTCCGCTGTCACGAATTCAAGCGCGCCGCGCGCCAGCGAAATGCGCAAGCCCGGCCCTAAGGCTTCACTCCTGCGTCCGAGAAGGCGGGAGTATCGTTCGGCCGCCTCGCCGGGGTTACGCGAGGCGATGACAAGCGCCACGAGCTTCTGCGCCCCGTTCCGGTGTCGCGTCCAGCGCGGCTGCCACAGTGCATCGGGCGTATGGTGCGTGCAAATCTGCACCCGACCCTCGGGGAAAGTCCCGGCCTGAAGCCGGGCGACGCTGAACGAGGCCCGGATCGCACCGGCGTCGCAATCGACATCTCGCGAGAAGTGAACCAGCGGTCGCATCGGATAGCCCGCTGCCGTCAACGCGGCATGGCGTTTTTCGACATCGGCCGCTCCGAAGGCGACAAGGTGTAGACCCGCCCGTTTCGCCAGTGCCGCGTTGAATTCCTGACCCAGCGGCGTGTCCGCCGTATGCGTCAGAATTTCCAGATAGCCCTGCGGCAGCATCACGCAGATGTTGCCTGTCCCGGTCAGTTCCGGCTTGCCTGTAGCCGGATCAGGCTGAACCTGCGCGGAAAAGGGCGTCGCGGTGAAGCCCAGCGCGTCGAGTTCGCTTCGCGCCGCGTCGATATCGGCCACGAAATGGCCGGTATGGTCCAGGAACAGCGCGCCAGGCGGAGGTACGTGGCCGGGCATGGGCTCCCCGGGCGCCGGTGTCTAGTCGAAGAACGAGTAGTTCGCCTCGATCGCACCATAGGCGCAGTTCGCGTCCAATAGCGCGCCATGAATTGCCGCGTCGTCCATGCGCGACAACTCCCCGACATCGACGAAGGTCGCCGAGACATGCTCCAGCTCGGGAGCATCCGGATCGCTCAGGTCCCAGGTCACGTAGCCGCAGACCAGGTTGCGGTTGCCTTCCCAAGTCCCCATGAAATCGACCGTTCCCAGGAAACGATCCACGGGGTACCAGCTGATACGGTATCCGGTCAGGTGATCGACCGGGCCCTTTGATGTCAGGACATTCGCCTTGCCCCGGCTCATCCGGAAATTGGCAGGCATCGCCACCAACGGGCCGCTGATCACCGGACGCGCGGCGCGGGGCGCTGCCCCGGCTTCGACGGCCTCGAACAGCTGTGCGGTCGCTTCGACGATGGCTGCGGTTTCGGCCGGAAATTCCGGAGACGCCGAAACGGCAGCCGGCATCTGGGCCTGCGCGGGCACGACAAAGGCGGCCGACAGAAGCACTGCGGCCGCGAAGTGTTTTACATACTGACGATCATGAGCACTGGTCATGGCGCCAAGTTACGCCCGAACCCCAATTGCGGCAAGAACATGGCGCGATCCGGGCCGATTTTCGGCACAAGCCGCGGCAACTTTGCATCATGCGGCTACAATCCCCGCAAATCCGCCAGATCGTTTATCCGAGACGTGTGTGGCGACTCACGACCAGTCGCCGCTAAACCCCTTCGGGACCAGAAGAATATCGCGATCGACATCCTTGATGTCGCGTTTTCCGCAGAACGCCATGGAGAGATCCAGTTCCTTGTGGATCACCTTCAGCGCCTCGGTCACGCCCTTCTCACCCATCGCGCCCAGACCGTAGACCATCGCGCGGCCGATCATCGTGCCTTTGGCGCCCAGCGCCACGGCCTTCAGAACGTCCTGACCCGAGCGAATACCCGAATCGAACCAGACCTCGGTTTTGTCTCCGACAGCCTTCACAATCGGCTCAAGCGCCCGGATCGAGGACAGCGCGCCGTCCAGTTGCCGTCCGCCGTGGTTCGACACGACGATGGCATCCGCGCCCAGTTCGGCGGCTTTGATCGCGTCGTCGACCTCCATGATGCCCTTCAGCACGACCTTGCCGCCCCAGAAATCCATGAGTTCCTTGATACGCTCCCAGTTGAGCGACGGGTCGAAGGCCTCGGCGGTCCAGGAGGACAGCGACGACGGGTCCGACACGCCCTTGGCGTGGCCGACGATGTCGCCGAAGAAGCGGCGCTTGGTCCCCAGCATTTCCAGCCCCCACGGCACCTTGGTCATCATGTTGGCGACCGAGGCGGGGGTCAGCTTGGGCGGCGCCGACAGGCCGTTCTTCAGATCGCGGTGCCGCTGACCCAGGATTTGCAGATCGACCGTAATGATCAGCGCCGAGCAGTTGGCATCATG
>ERZ869936.1257-NODE-1257-length-18900-cov-7.499390_pt1 | contig 18900 bp, 17 predicted proteins | sample MGYA00520876_ERZ869936 | MGnify/ENA primary metagenome ERZ869936 (study PRJEB32218, sample SAMN09650985) | biofilter metagenome | isolation source: enrty point of leading RO module | place: Saudi Arabia: Thuwal, RO plant located on Red Sea | collected 2016-02-17 ...
AGAGGTAGCCGTCGGCCCAGAGGTAGCCGTCGGCCCAGAGGTAGCCGTCGGCCCACAGGTAGCCGTCGAGTCCCATCAGGTAGTAGTTGCCGTTTGCGTCGCGGTTCGCGCGGCCGCCGAAGTGCGTGCCCTTGAACTCGGCGGCGACGTCGAGGCCGCGGTTCGCGCAGTCGTACACGTCGCCGTAGACGGCGGCGTAGGCGTCGACGAGGCCAGACCCTTGCTGGAATACGCTGTAAGCCAGCTTGCCGCCCGCCGTCACCGCGGGTCGCGCCGTCGACATCAGCTTGCATTTCACCTGGTCCGGGGTGAGGCCCGGGCTCGCCTCGAGCAACAGGGCTACCGCGCCGCTGACGACCGCTGCCGACTGCGACGTGCCGGACATCTCGAAAGTATTGTTGCCCAGGTAGAACTCCGGGTGCTTCCGCGCTATGGCGTCTTCCGCTTCCATGATGCCGCGCACGTGGCCGCCCGGCGCGACGATCTCGGGCTTGACGAAGCCTTCCACGGTCGGCCCGGCGGACGAGAACGAGGCCAGGATGTCGTCGGAGCCGTCCGCGGGCGTCCCGGCGTCGCTCATCGCGCCGACGGTAATTACGTAGGGTACGTTGCCGGGTACGCCGACGGTCATTGGGTCGGGACCGACGTTACCGGCCGAGGCCACGACGACGATGCCGGCCTGCCAGGCGCGCATCACGGCGAGGTTCAATGGGTCGTCCCAGTAGTGCGAGCGCGGCGGCGCACTGAAAGACATGTTGATGACGCGAACCCCGTACTTGTCTCGATTGGCGACCAGCCAGTCGATGCCCCTGATGACGTCCGCGTAGGAGCCGCTGCCGTCGTCGCCGAATGCCTTCACGGACAGCAGGCGAGCGTTCGGTGCGACGCCATTGTGGAGCTTCGACTTCGTTGACCCGCTACTAAGGATGACCGAACTGACGTGCGTACCGTGGCCGTTGTTGTCGGTCGATCCGTAGGGATCAAAGATCCCGGTGGTCGCGTCGTAGTGACCCAGGATGCGCCAGCTGCTGCTCGTGTCGCGCGCCAGCCAGCCGCCTTCCCAGACACCGGTGTCGATCACGGCGACGGTCACGCCGGCGCCTGTGATGCCCTGGGCGTGCAGCTTGTCGGCATTGATGATGGACGGGTAGAAAGTATCGGGTTGCGGCGTGCCGGCTACCGTTAGCGCGTTGTCCTCGATTAGCGCGATGCCCGGTAATCCACGCAGCTCTCTGGTCGCGTCGGCGTCCAGGTTTGCCGCTGCCGCATCGATGATGCCGAGGCGATGGGTCAATTCTCCGCCGGCGGCATCGATGGCCGCGATTGCCGTCTCGGTATCGGCTGCCTGGACGATATAACGCTGGGTCGTTGCGGCCGTGTCGCCATCATGGTTGGCGAACCACGCGCAGCCCGTGACCACGAGCGAAGCGAGGAGTATCTGCAGCGTTCTTGACGTCATGGCGAAATCCGGGGTTGAGTTTTTTTCGGACGGGCTTGCGGGCCTGTGCCAATTACACGGCATCCCGGGGCACGGCGGGAGTTCACAACGCGCACCGGGCGAGGCGGGACTGTGACGCGGGTCACATAATGCGGGTGTCAAATCAGGCGCCGGACGGCGCGAGCAGGTCAGATTTCCAGTCGGCGACCGCCCCGGAACAGCGCCGCCAGCGGCTGCGCGCCCAGCCAGTAGGCCAGCTCGCGCGGGTGGCCGACGTCCCAGGCGGCGAGGTCGGCGCGCTTGCCGGCCTCCAGCGTCCCCAGCTCGTCGGCGAGCCCGAGCACGCGCGCGGCGTTGCGCGTGACGCCGGCCAGGCACTCGGCCGGCGTCAGCCGGAACTGCGCGGCGGCGATCGGCAGCATCGCGAGCAGCGAGACGACCGGCGACGTGCCGGGGTTGCAGTCGGTCGCGAGCGCGATCGGTACGCCGGCTGCGCGCAGCGCCGCGACCGGCGGGCGCGTCTCCTCGCGCAGCATGACGAACGCGCCCGGCAGCAGGACCGCGACGCTGCCGGCCTGCGCGAGCGCAGCAATGCCCGCGTCGTTCGAGTACTCGACGTGGTCCGCGGACAGTGCGCCATAGCGCGCCGCGAGCGCGGCGCCGCCGCAGTCGCTCAGCTGGTCCGCGTGCAGCCGGACCGGCAGGCCGAGCTCGCGGGCGCGCTCGAACACGCGCGCGACCTGGGCGGGCGTGAACGCGATCGACTCGCAGTAGGCGTCGACGGCGTCGGCGAGGTTTTCCTCTGCCACTGCCGGTAGCACCGTGTCGCAGACGAAGTCGATGTAGGCGTCCGCGTCGCCGTCGAAGTCGGCCGGCAGCGCGTGCGCGCCGAGGCAGGTCGGGCGGACGCGCAGGCCGGCCGCGCCGCCGGCGCGCCGCGCGAGCCTCAGCATGCGCAGCTCGGTGTCCAGGTCGAGGCCGTAGCCCGACTTGATCTCGACGGTCGTGACGCCGTCGCGGCAGAGCGCGGCGAGCCGCCGTGACGCGCCGCCGAGCAGGTCCTCGTCGCTCGCCGCGCGCGTCGCGCGCACGGTGGACATGATGCCGCCGCCCGCGCGCGCGATCTCCGCGTAGCTCGCGCCGGCCAGGCGTTGTTCGAACTCTGCGGCGCGGTCGCCGCCGAACAGCAGGTGGGTGTGGCAGTCGATCAGCGCCGGCGTCAGCCAGCGGCCCTCGGCCGACCAGCGCTCGGCGGCGTCGCCGGACGGCAGCCCGGCCGCCGGCCCGAGCCAGGCGATGCGGCCGTCGGCGACGGCGAGGGCGGCGTTCTCGACCGTGCCCCAGGGGTCGTCGCCTGCCGCCGCGCCGGGGCGCAGCGTCGCGAGCTTCGCGTCGGTGATCAGCAGGTCCCAGCTCGGCATCGGCGGCGCGGATCCGGTTGCAATTCGGAGGGCCCGAACGGTAGCATGGCGCCAGTTGTATATACAACCTGCCGGGCAGCGATCCGGCGGGCGCATCGGGGGACGAGTGACGACGCTATTCGCGAACAGGGCGCTGACCGCGTCCGGCTGGCAGTCGAACGTGCGGATCGGGGTCGGCGCGGACGGGCTGTTGCACGAAGTGCGCGCGGACGCAGAGCCGCGCGCGGACGAGACGCGCGCCGGCGTCGTGATCCCCGGCCTGACGAACGCCCACAGCCACGCGTTCCAGCGCGCGCTGGCCGGCCACACCGAGCAGCGCGGCCCCGACGACCGCGACACCTTCTGGACCTGGCGCGAGCGCATGTACGGTCTCGCCAGCGTGGTCGACGCGAAGCGGCTGACGGCCATCGCGCGCCAGGCCTACGTCGAGATGCTCGCGAGCGGCTACACGGCCGTCGCCGAGTTCCACTACCTGCACAGCGAGCCCGGCAGTGCGCCGTCGGAGGCGATGTTCGATGCGCTCGCGCAGGCCGCGGACGACGCCGGCATCCGCCTGACCTACGTGCCGGTGCTGTACGAGCGCGGCGGCTTCGAAGACGAGCCGCTGAGCCCGCGCCAGCAGCGCTTTGCGCGCACGCTGCCCGAGTTCCTCGCACACTACCGCCGCTGCCGCGAGCGCGCGGCCGGCGAGCTCGAGGTCGGCATCGGCGCGCACAGCCTGCGCGCGGTCAGCGGTGCGTCGCTGTCCGAGATCGCGGGCGCCGCCCGCGGCGACGGCGTCCCGCTGCACATCCATATCGCCGAGCAGCAGCGCGAGGTCGAGCAGTGCCTCGCCGTGCGCCACCGCCGGCCGGTGCGCTGGCTGCTCGAACACCACGACGTCGACCGGCACTGGTGCCTCGTGCACGCGACACACCTGGATCCCGATGAAGTGACCGCGCTCGCCGAGAGCGGCGCCGTCGCCTGCCTGTGCCCGAGCACCGAGGCCAACCTGGGCGACGGGCTGTTCCCGCTCGCGCCCTACCTCGCGGCCGGCGGTCGCATCGCGATCGGTTCCGACAGTCACATCTCGATCAATCCGTTCGAGGAGCTGCGCTGGCTCGAGTACGGCCAGCGGCTCGTCGCCGAGGCGCGCAACATCGCGGCGATCGGCGGCCGCCACACCGGCCGTGCACTGTACGAGCGGGCCGCCGCCGGCGGCGCGCAGGCCGGCGGCACGACGAGCGGCCGGCTCGAGCGCGGCGCCACGGCCGACCTGCTGTGCCTCGACGACGAGGACCCGATGCTGGCCGGGCACGGCGCGGACACGATGCTGGACGCGCTCGTCTTCTCCGGTTTCTCGCTGCCGCTCGACCGGGTCATGGTCGGCGGCCGCTGGCGCGTCGTCGACGGCCGCCACGCCGACCGTGAGCGGACGCGCGCGGCCTTCCGCGCAGCCGTCGCCGGCATCGCTGCCGATCTCGACGGGGCGCCGGAATGAGCGTACGCAGCGTGCCGCGTTACCGCGAGCTCAAGGACGGCATCATCGCGCGTATTGCCACGGGCGAGCTCAAGCCGCGCGACCGCGTGCCGTCCGAGAACGAGCTGGCCGGCACGCACGGCGTCTCGCGCATGACCGCGAACCGGGCGCTGCGCGAGCTGCACGCGGAGGGCTATGTCGAGCGTATCGCCGGGCGCGGCACCTTCGTCGCCGACCTGCGCGCGGCCTCGCACGTGCTCGAGGTGCGCAACATCGCCGAGGAGATCGCGCACCGCGGGCATCGCCACAGCGCGCGCGTTCTCGAACTCGCGCGCAGGCCGGCCGATGCGGAGGTCGCGCGCGCACTGGCCGTCAGGCCGGGCAGCGAGGTGTTCCGCGCGCTCGTCGTGCACGCCGAGAACGACGTGCCGCTGCAGCTCGAGGACCGCCACGTCGCGGCGTGCTTCGCGCCCGGGTTTCTCGAACAGGATTACACGGTGACGACGCCGAGCGCCTATTTGAGCGCGGTCGCGCCGCTGGCCCGGGCCGAACAGGTCGTCCGCGCCGAGCTGCCGGACCCGTCGGTCCGGCAGCACCTGCACATGCCCGAAGGCGAGCCCTGCCTGGTCGTCGTGCGCCGCACCTTTGCACGCGGCCGGCCGGTCAGCTACGGCCGCCTGCATCACCCCGGCAGCCGCTTCGAGCTGGCCGGCCGATACACGCCGCCCGGCGCGGGCCGCGGCGGCCGACAGAGAAAGGCAACGCAACCATGAGCGACCCCCGTACGATCAAGGCGCCGACCGGCGTCTCGCTGCAAACCAAGAGCTGGCTGACCGAGGCGCCGCTGCGCATGCTGATGAACAACCTCGACCCGATGGTCGCGGAGCGCCCCGGCGACCTCGTCGTCTACGGCGGCATCGGCAAGGCCGCGCGCAACTGGGACTGCTACGACGCGATCGTGCGCGCCCTGCGCGAGCTCGGCGACGAGGAAACGCTGCTGGTGCAGTCCGGCAAGCCGGTCGGCGTGTTCCGCACGCACGCGGACGCGCCGCGCGTGCTGATCGCGAACTCGAACCTGGTGCCGGCCTGGGCGACCTGGGAGCACTTCCGCGAGCTGGACCGCAAGGGGCTCATGATGTTCGGCCAGATGACGGCCGGCTCGTGGATCTACATCGGCAGCCAGGGCATCGTGCAGGGGACCTACGAGACCTTCGTCGAGATGGGCCGCCAGCACTACGGCGGCGACCTGGCCGGCCGCTGGATCCTGACCGCGGGCTTAGGCGGCATGGGCGGCGCGCAGCCGCTCGCCGCGACGATGGCCGGCGCGTCGATGCTCGCCGTCGAGTGCCAGTCGGACCGCATCGACATGCGCCTGAAGACCGGCTACCTCGACGAGCGCGCGGAGACGATCGACGAGGCGCTCGCGATCATCGATAGAGCCGTCAAGGACCGGCGCGCCGTGTCGGTAGGCCTGCTCGGCAACGCCGCCGAGGTCCTGCCTGCGCTGCTCGAGCGCGGCGTGCGCCCCGACGCCGTGACCGACCAGACGTCCGCGCACGACCCGGCGAACGGCTACCTGCCGGCGGGCTGGAGCGTCGAGGAGTGGATCGCGAAGCGCAGCGACGACCCGGACCTCGTCGCACGCGAGGCGGCCAGGTCGATGGCCGTGCACGTGCGCGCGATGCTCGACTTCAAGAAACTCGGCATCCCGGTGTTCGACTACGGCAACAACATCCGCCAGGTCGCGTTCGACGAGGGTGTGCACGACGCCTTCGACTTCCCCGGCTTCGTGCCCGCCTACGTGCGGCCGCTGTTCTGCCGCGGCGTGGGCCCGTTCCGCTGGGCCGCGCTGTCCGGCGACCCGGAGGACATCTACCGCACCGACGCGAAAGTGAAGGAGCTGATCCCGGACGACGAGCACCTGCACCGCTGGCTCGACGCCGCCCGCGAGCGCATTCGCTTCCAGGGACTGCCGGCGCGCATCTGCTGGGTCGGGCTCGGCCAGCGCCACCGGCTCGGGCTCGCGTTCAACGAGATGGTGCGCTCGGGCGAGCTCAGGGCGCCGGTCGTGATCGGCCGCGACCACCTCGACTCCGGCTCGGTGGCCAGTCCCAACCGCGAGACCGAGGCCATGGCCGACGGTTCCGACGCTGTCTCCGACTGGCCGCTGCTGAACGCGCTGCTGAACACCGCGAGCGGCGCGACCTGGGTGTCGCTGCACCACGGCGGCGGCGTCGGCATGGGCTACTCGCAGCATGCCGGCATGGTGATCGTCTGCGACGGCACGGAGCGGGCCGACCGGCGGCTCGAGCGCGTGCTCTGGAACGACCCGGCGAGCGGCGTCATGCGGCACGCCGACGCGGGCTACGCCGAGGCACTGGCCTGCGCCCGCGAGCACGGCCTGAACCTGCCGATGGCGGGAGAGCCGGAATGAAGATCGAGCTGAACGGCCAGCCGGTCACGCTGGCGGAGTTGCGCCGTGCCTGGAGCGAGCCGGCGCGGCTCGCGATCGGCGCGGATGCGCGCTGCCGCATCGAGGAGTCGGCCGCGCTGGTGCAGAAGGTGATCGCCGGCGGCAAGTCCGTCTACGGGCTGAACACCGGCTTCGGCCAGCTCGCGCAGGTGCGCGTATCCGACCGCGACCTCAAGCGCCTGCAGGAGAACCTCGTGCGTTCGCACGCGGTCGGCGTCGGTCCGCTGCTGCCGGATGCGACCGTGCGGCTCGTGCTCGTGCTGAAGGTCGTCGCGCTGGCGCAGGGCTACTCGGGCGTACGCCCGGAACTGATCGAGGCGCTGTGCGCGCTGCTCGAGCACGAGATCTACCCGGCGATCCCGGCGAAAGGCTCGGTCGGCGCGAGCGGCGACCTGGCGCCGCTCGCGCACCTCGCCGGCGCGCTGCTCGGCTTCGGCGAGGTCAGCGTCGACGGCCAGCTGATGGCCGCCGAAGATGCGCTCGCCGCGGCCGGGCTGGCGCCGCTGGAACTCGCGCCGAAGGAAGGGCTCGCGCTGCTGAACGGCACGCAGGTATCGACCGCGCTCGCCCTCGCGGCGCTGTTCCGCGCCGAGCATGCGCTGGCGGCAGCGGTCACGGCCGGCGCGATGTCCGCCGACGCGGTCAAGGGCTCGGACACCCCCTTCGACGAACGCATCCAGGCCGTGCGCGGCCAGCCGGGCCAGGTCGCGGTCGCGCGCCTGCTGCGCGAGCTGATGCAGGGCAGCGAGATCCGCGCCTCGCACCTCGAGTGCAGCCGCGTGCAGGACCCGTACTCGATCCGCTGCCAGCCGCAGGTGACCGGCGCCTGTGTCGACGTGCTGCGCCACGTCGCGCTGGTCCTGACGACGGAGGCGAACGCGGTCAGCGACAACCCGCTCGTGTTCGCCGCGAGCGGCGAAGTGCTGTCCGGCGGCAATTTCCACGCCGAGCCGGTCGCGCTCGCCGCCGACTACCTCGCGCTCGCTATCGCGGAACTCGGCGCGCTGTCCGAGCGCCGCATCGCGTTGCTGATCGACTCGCACCTCTCCGGCCTGCCGCCGTTCCTCGTGAAGGAGGGCGGCCTGAACTCGGGCTTCATGATGGCGCAGGTCACGGCCGCGGCGCTGGCTTCCGAGCTCAAGTCGCTCGCACACCCGGCCAGCGTCGACAGCCTGCCGACCTCGGCCAACCAGGAGGATCACGTCAGCATGGCGACCTTCGCCGCGCAGCGCCTGCACGGCATGCTCGACAACGTGGACGCGATCGTCGCGATCGAGGTGCTGGCCGCGGCGCAGGGCATCGAGTTCCATCACCCGCAAAAGAGCTCGGCGACGATCGAGACGATCATCGGGCAGGTGCGACATTTCTCGCCGCCGTACGAAACGGACCGCTCGCTGTCGGCCGAGATCGAGCAGCTCGCCGGCATCATCGACGGCGGCTCGTTCTGCGAGCACTGCCGCACGCTGCTGCCGAGCTTCGACGCGTGAGCGACGACTACGCGTTCACGCCCGGCCACGCGCCGCTCGTCGTCAGCATTCCGCACGACGGCCGCGACGTCCCGGACGCGATCGCCGCGCGCATGAGCGAGGTGGGCCGGGCGCTGCCGGATACCGACTGGCACGTACGCCGGCTGTACGGCTTCGCGACGACGCTCGGCGCCTCCGTGCTCGCCGCGCGCTGGTCGCGCTACGTCGTGGACCTCAATCGCCCGGCGGACGACGCCGCGCTGTACCCGGGGCAGGTGTCGACGGGCATCTGTCCCGCGCGCACGTTCGGCAACGAGGCGATCTACGCAGACGGCGGGACGGTGGACGCGGGCGAACGGGCGACACGCATAGAGCGCTACTGGCGCCCGTATCACGAGCGGCTCCGCCGCGAGCTCGAGGCCGTCCGCGAGCGCCACGGCTACGCGCTGCTGTGGGACGCGCACTCGATCCGGAGCGAGGTGCCCGCACTGTTCGACGGCGAACTGCCGGTGCTGAACGTCGGCACCTGGGACGGCCGCAGCTGCGCTGCGACGATCGAGGACGCGTTGTGGGCCGTCGCCTCGCTCGCCCCTTACTCCGCCGTCAGGAACGGCCGCTTCACGGGCGGCTACACGACGCGCCACTACGGCCGGCCCGCGCACGGCGTGCACGCCGTGCAGCTGGAGCTGGCGCAGCGGGCTTACATGGACGAGCGCACGCTGCGCTATGATGAGCCGCGCGGCCGCGCGCTCGCGGACACGCTGCGCGCCTTGCTGCGCGCATACCTCGAGAGCGCGCACGCACTCTACGCCTGAGGCGCTTCACGATCGGGGGATAGCATGCGCAACGAGAAGGGACTGCACGCACTCTTCGCGGAGGACGCCGAACGCGCCGACGAGCTGGCCTGGGGCCGGCGAGCGCATCCGCTCACGCGCCGCGGCTTCCTGCGCGGCAGCGGGCTCGCGGCCATGAGCGCGGCGCTCGGCGCCGCGATCCCGTTCGCCGACTACCTCCCCGGCGGGCTGATCCCGGCCGCGCTGGCCGACAGCGACGAGCCGTTCGCGCTGCCCGGCAAGGACGGCCTGATCCTGCTGAACGACCGGCCGATCAACGCCGAGACGCCGGCGCACCTGCTCGACGACGCGGTCACGCCGGCGAGCCGGCTGTTCGTGCGCAACAACGGCATCCCGCCGGAGGCCGACAAGATCAATGCCGAAGACTGGCCGCTCGAAATCGCCGGCGAGGCCTGCGAGCGCCCGCAGACGCTGACGCTCGGCGAACTGAAGTCTCGCTTCCGGCACCGGACCCTCAGGTTGCAGCTCGAGTGCGGCGGCAACGGCCGCTCCGAGTTCAGCCCGCCTGCCAGCGGCAACCAGTGGACGACCGGCGCGGTCGGTTGCCCCGAGTGGACCGGCATCCGGCTAGGGGACCTGCTCGAGCATGCCGGCTTGAGCGACAAAGCCGTCTACGTCGCCTACGAGGGCGCGGACCGGCACCTGTCCGGCGACCCGGCCAGGCTGCCGATCTCGCGCGGGGTGCCGCTCGCGAAGGCGCTGGAAAACGAGTCGCTGCTCGCGTTCGCGATGAACGGCGAGCCGCTGCCGGCGCTGCACGGCTACCCGCTGCGTCTCGTCTGCGCCGGCTGGCCCGCCTCGGTGAGCGGCAAGTGGGTGAAACGCCTGCTGGTCCGCGACCGCGTCCACGACGGCGAGAAGATGCTGGGCGCCTCCTACCGCGTGCCCTGCAAACCCGTTGCGCCCGGCGCCGAAGTGGCGGACGAGGACATGTGCATCATCCACTCGATGCCGGTGAAATCGCTCATTACGTTCCCGAAGTCCGGCACCGTGCACGCCGGCGGCGAGCGGCTCGCCGTGCGCGGGCACGCATGGGCGGGCGACCTCGCCGTCGCGCGCGTCTACACGTCGATCGACTTCGGCGCGACCTGGCAGCGCGCGAAGCTCGCGAGGCCGGCGAACCGCCTCGCCTGGCAGCAGTTCTCGGACGAAGTCGCATTCCCGGGTCCCGGCTACTACGAGGTCTGGGCGCGCGCCGTGGACGCGCAGGGACGCTCGCAGCCGATGGTGCTGCCCGGCTGGAATCCGCGCGGCTACCTGAACAACGCCTGCCACCGCATCGCGGTGAAGGTCGAGGCATGAAGCGGCTCGCGCTCGCCTGGCTGCTCCTGCCAGCTCTCGCCGGCGGCGCCGGGATCGACGAGGCGACCGGGCTCGTCCGCGCCGAGGGCTGGGAGCTCGTGCGCGCGCACTGCGGCGGCTGCCATTCGCACGCGCTGGTCACGCGCCAGCGCGGCGACCGCGACACCTGGCTGCGCATGATCCGCTGGATGCAGGCGACGCAGAACCTGTGGCAGTTCGACCCTGCGGTCGAGGCGCAGATACTCGACTACCTCGCCGCGAACTACCCGCCGCAGGCGGACCGGCGGCGCGCGCCGATCCCGCCCTGGCTGATGCCGCCGTCGGGCTGAGCGCGCGCGTGGGCAGGTCAACGGACGGCCCGGATGCGGCGCCAAAGAAGAAGAAAAAGAAGCGCGAGGGCATGGTTGCGCGCGTGAAGCGCCAGGGCCGCGAGGCGGCCTCGCTCGGCAACACGCTCGTCTCCCGGCCGCGGGAGTTTCCCGGCGAGGCCGGCGGCCTGCTGAAGCGCTCGTTCCGGACGATGTGGATGGCGCGCGGCGGCGGTTTCTACGCCTGCGGCTTCGTCGTGACCTTCGTGATTCTCGAGCTGCGTACGATTGCCGACGAGATCGGCGCCGCCTCCGGCTTCGTCGACTTCGTCAGCGAGCAGTTTCTCGAGTTCCTGCTGCGGGTCTCCGTGCAGTCGATCGTCAACACGGTGTACGCCGCGCTGTGGCCGCTGCTGGCGCTCGCGGAGTTCGAGTACCTCGGGCTGGCCGTGCTGCTGCTCGGCTATTTCGGCTTCGACCGCTTCCTGAAGCCCTCGCTGACGCGCTGGCTGTTCGACGGCGTCGAGGAGGATGCCGCCGGGTCGGACGACGGGACTAGCGGTTGAGGGCGAGGTGTTCCCGCCAGCTCGCGGTCACCGGGTCGACGGCGGTGATCGCCTCGCGGATGTGCGCGAGCCGCGCGCCGCGCCGGAACTCGACCTCGCCGTCGTCGATGCGCATGCCCAGCCGCTCGAACACCGGCATCGGGTCCGGGAAGCCGATCGTGTCGGCGTAGCGCCGCCACAGCGGCATGAACACGCTGCGTCCGGCGATCTCGTCGAGCTTCGCGAACAGCTCCGGGCCGCTCCAGACTTCGGCCGACGGCAGGCAGCAGGCTTGCAGTTCCGCGAGCACACCGTCCAGCGTCTGCTTGCCCCCGCTCTGTTCGCGCAGTTCGACGTCGGCCATCAGTGCGAGCGCCGCGCCGCTCCAGTAGACCTTCATCGTGCCGGCGCGCGTGCCGCCGGCGGCCGCATCGTTCGGCGACAGCTCGGGCCGCGACAGGCGGCCGCGCTCGAAGCCCTCGTAAAGTTTCTGCCAGGCGCGGCGGTCGTCGTAGGCGCCGGCGCGCGCGAGCAGCACGTTCTGGTAGTACTGTGCGAAGCCTTCCGATATCCAGCGATGGTTGCGCGCGACGTAGGGCAGCATCAGGTGGCTGAACTCGTGCGTCGCGGTCCAGTCATCGAGAAACGCGGTAAGCGGCTGTGCCGGGTTCACGAACAGCTCGACGGATTCGCCGCCGTCGCGCACGACCCGGCCGAAGGGCACGGCGCCCCGGTCGTCGCGTTTGCCGTCTGCGACCGGTACGACGACGACCTGCGGCGATGGGCTCGGGAAGCGGCCGTAGGCGAGGCTCACGTCGGTCGCCGCCGCCTTGACCCAGCGCAGCAGTTCCGCGTTGTCGGTCGGCACGACGCCGTTCAGCAGGCTGACGCGCAACGTGGCGCCCGGCACGTCGACCTCGGCGTACTCGAAGCGGCCGAACGCGGCCGGTGCGTCCGCGCTTTCCGGCGACTTGCGCACCGTGTAGCTCGTGCCGCTTTCGTCGCGCGGTTGCCACGGCACCGAGACCGCGACGCCCGGCGGCAGCCGGAAATCGACACGCAGCTCCGTGTGCTCGTCCACCTCCGGCCGCCACAGCCACGTGGACGGCGAGGCGACGAGGTTGTCGGCGGCGAGCGCGCGGTTTTGCCGCTGCGCGTCCGCGGCCGCCGCGAGGTCGACCGTGTAGGCCATGCAGCGAATGCCCTCGGACGGCACGATCAAGCGATGGTTGCGCAGGCGGATCTGCGGCGTCTCGTCGCAGTTGCGGAAGTCGAGCAGGAAGCGGCCGGCACGGTTCGAGCGCGCCGCGACGCTGGTAACGACGCCGTCGAACAGCGCGGCGACCGTGATCCTCTCGAGGTCCGGATCGACGGTCACTGTGTAGTGGTGGACGGCGGCGGGTCGGGCGTGTGCGCTGCCGCAGCAGAACAGCGCGAGCGCGAACAGGGTGCGTGTGGCTGCGGCGACGGCGCGTGGCGGCATGCGGTGCGATTCCCGTGATCGATGTTCGCCACGGTCTTCGCAGCCCGCGGCACGTGGCCGGCGCGGCACCGGCCTGCCGGCAGGGCGCGCGAAAAAATACTGCGCTCGATTATCCCCGCCGTGGCGGCGATGAAAAGCTTGGCCCCATGCGATTGTGATCGTAGTCACACTCGCGTCCGCGCGCGCGGGACCTGTGCACGGCTCGCCGTTCAGCTTGCCTTCAGGCGGGCGCGCTAGGCTTGTGCGTCGGGCATCGGCCGTTGAATGAGAACCATTCGCATTGCGACCTTGCCGGGTGTTTCGGATCGTAACCGGCGCATCCCGACCGCGCACGAATGGTTTAGACTCGGCCCCGGTCGCGGCATCGACGACCGCTTGAGGCGAATACTGAGGAGAGGACATTGGAGAAGATTGCGAGACGCCAGTTCATCCAGCTGTCGGCTGTCGCCGCCGCTGGTTGTGTCATCGGTCGCGGCAGGGTGGCAGAGGCGCAGGACATGCCGAAGCTGTCGGAAGACGACCCGGCCGCGAAGTCCCTGAAGTACGTGCACGACGCGAGCACGGTCGACCCGGCAAGCCGGGCCAACCCCGCGGAGAACCAGAACTGCGCGAACTGCGCGCTGATCCAGGGCGAGGACGGCGCCGAATGGCGTCCGTGCCAGATCTTCCCGGGCAAGCTGGTCAACGCGAACGGCTGGTGCTCCGTCTGGGCGCCGAAAGGCTGAGTTGACGTTCATGGTGCGGGCACCGGCGGCGACGCTGCCGGTGCCCGCCGTCGCTCACGTTGACGAACCCGGACGTCACGCACTTCCATGACGCGGACAGCGGCACGCTGTCCTACGTCGTCAGCGATCCCGGCAGCCGGCGCGCCGCCGTCGTCGACCCCGTTCTCGGCTACGACCCGGTGTCCGGGCGCACGGACCGCGCCACCCTCGAGCCGATCGAACGCTTTCTCGACCGCGAACGTCTCGAGCTCGACTGGATTCTCGAAACCCACGCGCACGCCGATCACCTGAGCGGCGCCGGCCCGCTCAAGGACGCGCGCGGCGGACGGATCGCGATCGGCGAGGGCATCCGCCGGGTGCAGGCGCATTTCGCAAAGCTGCTCAACCTCACCGACCTGCCGGCCGACGGCAGCCAGTTCGATCACCTGTTCGCGGACGGCGAAAGCTTCACGATCGGCGAGCTGGCGGCGCGCGCGCTGCCCACGCCGGGCCATACGCCGGACAGCCTGACCTACGTCATCGGCGACGCCGCGTTCGTCGGCGATACGCTGTTCATGCCGGATGCCGGCACCGCCCGCTGCGACTTTCCCGGCGGCGACGCCGGCGAGCTGTACGATTCGATCCAGCGCATTCTCGGCCTGCCGGCCGCGACGCGAATCTTCGCCTGCCACGACTACCGTCCCGGCGGGCGCGAGCTGCGCTGCGTCGCGAGCGTGCGCGAGCACGCGGCTGCGAACGTGCACGTCGGCGGCGACGTTGGGCGCGCCGACTTCGTCGCGCTGCGCGAGGCACGCGATCGCACGCTCGACCTGCCGCGCCTGCTGTTGCCCGCGATCCAGGTCAACATCCGCGGCGGCCGGCTGCCGCCCGCCGACGACAACGGCACCGTCTACCTGCGTATCCCGGTCGACCGCCTGTAGCCGCCTGTTAGCGGCCATGCCGACGTGTACAATGCGGAGCGCCGGCGATCGCCGGCATTTCGCACGCATCCGGAGAAAGCACCGTGTTCGAGACGCTAAAGGCGTTGCCGTCCGACGCCATCCTCAGGCTCATCAGTGAATACGCCGCCGACGAGCGAGCCGAAAAGATCGACCTCGGCGTCGGCGTCTACCGCACCGAGGCCGGCGACACGCCCGTGCTCGCCGCGGTCAAGGCAGCCGAACGGCGCATCGTCGACACGCAGGCCAGCAAGTCCTACCTCGGTTCGGGCGGCGATCCGGGCTTCAACGACTTTGCCCGCGACCTGACCTTCGGCGACAGCGTCGCGGCCGAGCGCGTGACGACGCTGCAGACGCCGGGCGGCTCCGGCGCGCTGCGCGTCGCCGCCGGCCTGCTGCTGCGCGCACGCGGCGACGTGACCGTGTGGCACAGCGACCCGACCTGGGCCAACCACGTGCCGCTGCTCGGCGGCGCCGGGCTGAAGCTCGCCGCCTACCCTTACTACGACGCGGAAAACTGCGCGCTGCGCTTCGACGACATGCTCGCGGCCATAGACCGCATTCCGCCGGGCGACGTGCTGCTGCTGCACGGCTGCTGCCACAACCCGACCGGCATGGACCTCGACGCCGAGCAGTGGCAGGCCGTCGCCGAGCGCGTCGTCGAGCGCGGCCTGCTGCCGTTCGTCGACCTGGCCTACCAGGGATTCGCCGACGGCCTGGAGGAGGACGCCGCGCCGATCCGCCTGCTCGCCGCCCGCGTGCCGGAGATGCTGGTCGCGACCTCCTGCTCGAAGAACTTCGGGCTCTACCGCGACCGCGCAGGCTCGCTGTCGATCGTGTCGAGCGACGCCGGGACGGCCGGCATCGTCAGGAGCCAGGCGCACAACCTCGTGCGCACGATGTACTCGATGCCGCCCGACCACGGCGCGGCCATCGTCCGCGAGATCCTGGCCGACGACGCGCTGCGGTCCGACTGGCTCGGCGAGCTTCGCGAGATGCGCGAGCGTCTAAAGGACATGCGCCAGCGGCTCGTCGCGGCGCTGCGGGACCATGCCCCGGCGCACGACTTCTCGCACGTCGCGCGAGCCAACGGCATGTTCTGCTTCCTCGGGCTTGACGAACAGCAGGTCGAGCGGCTGAAGAGCGAGCGCGGCGTCTACATGGTGAACTCGAGCCGTATCAACGTCGCCGGTATCACGCCGGCCAACGTCGACTACCTTGCCGAGTCCGTGGCCTCAGTCCTGTGACGGCGGCGGCACCGCGTCGCCGCCCCAGAACAAATCGTCACCGACGCTGATGCCGTAATGCTCCGTGCTGCCGCCGGGCAGCTCCAGCACGAAACGCACGGGTTCCGTCGAAGCGATCGAGCGCAACGACTGCGGTTCCGTGTCCGTCACGATCGTGGCGATGCGCCCGTTGCCGCGGGCGAACAGCATGTCGAGCGGTATGAACGTGTTCTTCATCCACATCGAGCGCGTCTGCTCGCTGCCGTATACGAACAGCATGCCCTCGCGCGGTCCCAGCTGCCGGACGTGCATCAGGCCGCGCGCCTGCTGCTCGCGGTCGAGAGCGAGCCAGACCGCGAAGTGCTCGCAGGCGGTCGAGGTCGTGATGACGACCGCGCTTTTGGCGAACGCGGCATCGAGTTCCGGCGTTGCGCGGGCGACCGCGCAGAGTCCCAGCAGCAACAGCGCGACGCGGCGCATTCAGTCGGGGCTCCGCCAGTCGACGCGCCCCGTGTAGCGGAGCTCGCCGAGCGTCACGCGGCCGTTGCCGGCCTGCTCCGCGAGCGGCGACACGCAGTAGAGGATGCCGCTGACGCGGTACTCCCCCGCGCTGCCCGGCAACGCCTCCTGCGCGTCGACGTCGGACCAGCAGTGTTCGTTGTCCGCCGTGGAGTAGAAGCGCCCGTTGTCTTCTTCGATGAGCGTCACCGTCGCGGGCAGTTCCCTGGCCGCCCGGCCGCGCTCGAGGCCCGGCAGCGCGACGATGAAGGCGAGGCGGCGTTCACCGGCCCGGCCCGCGAAGCGCAGGCGCGCGCCGGCTTCCCGCGGGCGGCGCATGCCCTCGCAGGCGAGCCCGGCTCCGTGCCAGTCGAGCGCCGCCTCGACGTCGCCGTAGAGGTCGGCCCGCAACAGCCCGCCGGCGACGCAGTCCGCGGACATATCGCCGGCCTCGCCCGGCGCGCAGCCCGCCAGCGCGAGGGCGGCCAGCAGCATCGCCAAGCCGAAGCCGGGCAGGTTTTTTTTGCAATGTCGCGGCACTTGGCTGGTCACAGTTGATTCCGGGTGCAACGGTACCCGGTCATTCCGGGCGCCGGGCGCTCCGGTTCAAATGCCCCGGGGCAGGCCCTACAATGGCACGCCTTTTCGGGGAGCCGATCACAAGCCGGAGCATCGGATGAGCGTAGCAGAACAATTCCAACAGCTCGAAAAACATGTCGACAGCCTGATCATCGGCCAGGCGCACCTGATCAACCGCATGCTCATCGCGCTGCTCTGCGACGGTCACCTGCTGGTCGAGGGCGCCCCGGGCCTCGCCAAGACCCGCGCCATCAAGGTGCTGTCGGAAAGCATCGAGGGCGACTTCCACCGCCTGCAGTTCACGCCCGACCTGCTGCCGGCCGACCTGACCGGCACCGAGATCTACCGGCCCGCCGACGGCAGCTTCGTATTCCGCGAGGGTCCGCTGTTCCACAACCTGATCCTCGCCGACGAGATCAACCGCGCGCCCGCCAAGGTGCAATCGGCTCTGCTCGAGGCGATGGAAGAGCGGCAGATCACGGTCGGCGAGAAGAGCTACCCGCTGTCGCCGCTGTTCATGGTCATGGCGACGCAGAACCCGATCGAGCAGGAGGGCACCTACCCGCTGCCGGAGGCGCAGCTCGACCGCTTCCTGCTGCACGTGCAGGTCGGCTACCCGTCGGTCGAGGACGAGCGCCGCATCCTCGTCCTGAACCGCAACGAGGCGAAGGCCGGCGAGCGCGATGCGTTCCGCCCGCCCGTGCCGCTGCCGCAGAGCGCGGTCATGGCCGGGCGCCAGGAAATTCTCGGCCTGCATCTCGCCGACGAACTCGAGCAATACATCGTCAACATCGTCGTCGCGACCCGCGATCCCGGGCGCGTCGACGATTCGCTCACCGGGCAAGTGATGTACGGTGCCAGCCCGCGTGCCTGCATGGGCATCGACCGGGCCGCGCGCGCGCGTGCCTGGCTGGCCGGCCGTGACTACGTCGCGCCTGAAGACATCCAGGAAGTCGCTCCCGACGTGTTGCGCCACCGCCTCGTCCTGAGTTTCGAAGCGGAGGCCGACGGCGTCAGCGCCGACTCGATCGTCGCGCGCATCCTGGACGGCGTCGGCGTGCCCTGACGGAGCTCCGCGCGATGCGCCACGATCACCTGTCAGCGGATGCCTCGCCGGTCAGCGTCAGCCAGAAGGGGCTGATCCGGCTCGCGGGCCCGGCGCGCTCGATCGCACTCGACGTGCTGCGGGTGAACGCGCTGCAGACCGGCGCCTACGTCTCGCACTTCAAGGGCCGCGGCATGGAGTTCGACGAGTCGCGGCCCTACCAGCCGGGCGACGACCCGCGCAACATCGACTGGCGCGTGACCGCGCGCTCGACCGAGGCCTACACGAAGCTGTTCCGCGAGGAGCGCGAGCGTCCGGTGCTCGTGACGGTGGACCTGCGCAGCCACATGCACTTCGCGACCCGCGGCAGCTTCAAGTCGGTCATGGCAAGCCGCGCCGCGGCGCTCTTGTCCTGGTCCGCGCACTACCGCGGCGACCGCCTGGGCGGCATCATCTTTGGCGATACGCAGCACCGCGAGCTGAAGCCGCGGCTCGGCCGGCAGGCCGCGCTGCGCTACCTGCACGAGCTCGTCGGCCACCCGGCCTGGCGGCGCGATGCCGCAGAGCGCACGGTCGATCCTGCCCAGCCCTTCGCCGCGGCGATGTCGGCACTGCGACGCGTGGCCCGGCCCGGCAGCCTGGTCATCGTCATCAGCGATTTCGCCGGCTTCGGGCGCAGCGCGCAGGCCCACCTGTCCGGCGTGGCCCGGCACAACGAGGTGCTGGCGCTCGCGCTCAGCGACCCGCTCGAGCGGGAGCTGCCGCCGCCCGGCCACTACCGGCTGGTCAGCGACCGCGAGGAACTCGAGATCGATACCGTCGCCGCGACCGCACGCGCCGACTACCGGCGCGGCTGGGCCGAGCGCCGCGCGGCGCTCGGCGCGTTCTGCCAGCGCTACGGCGTGCACCTGATGCCGATGTCGACCGACGAGGATCCGGTCGAGTGCCTGCAGCAGGCGCTCGGGCGCCGGACGCACTGACCTGCGGCCATGGACCCGACGGAAATCCCGCTGCGTGACCTGCACCTGCCCGACGCGGTCGGCTGGTGGCCGCCGGCGCCGGGCTGGTGGCTGCTCGCGCTCGCGGCGCTCGCGGCAGTCGGCTGGTTCGCGCTGCGCGCCTTGCGCGCGTGGCAGCGCG
>ERZ869936.1258-NODE-1258-length-18884-cov-3.740825_pt1 | contig 18884 bp, 16 predicted proteins | sample MGYA00520876_ERZ869936 | MGnify/ENA primary metagenome ERZ869936 (study PRJEB32218, sample SAMN09650985) | biofilter metagenome | isolation source: enrty point of leading RO module | place: Saudi Arabia: Thuwal, RO plant located on Red Sea | collected 2016-02-17 ...
CTGCCGCTGGGTTTGGGCGCCGTGCTGCTACTCTTCCGCCGCGCCAGTGAGGCGATTTTCGACTTCTGCAACGAGACGATGTCGGCCGTGTATCTCGCAGCGACGAAAGACCGGCTGTACTGCGACAAGCCGGACAGCCCGCGCCGCCGGCGGACGCAGACGGCGATGCACGAGATCACCAGCGCACTGATCCGCCTGATCGCGCCGATCCTGCCGCATTCGGCTGACGAGGCGTGGGCCGCGCTGCACAAGACGGATGTAAAGTCGCAGGCGAGCGTTCACCTGGAGCTGTTCCCTGAGCCCGGCGCGGTGGCGTGTGATGCGGACTGGTCCAAGGTCATTGTGCAGCGCGATGTCTGGACGAAGGCGCTGGAGGAGGCTCGCAAGGCCAGCGAGATCGAGAATCCGCTGGACATGGGCCTGGAGGTTCCTGCGACCGATGCGCTGAAGAAGTTCGCACTGGTGGATCTGGCGGACCTGTGCGGCATCAGCCGGCTGGCGCTGGTGGACGGCGCGACATCGCCGAAGGTGCTCGATCTGCGAAACGAGCCGCGTTGCGAACGTTCATGGAAACGGGATGGCACGGTCAAGTCGCGCAGCGATGGCAGCACGTTGTGTGATCGCTGCGCCGCGGCATTGGGCCTTGATTAGCGGTTGCACCGAAGTTGCACCCGTGACGCGATCGTATTTCACGAATCACGGTGTAGTCCCGCCCGGCCCGGTGCACCTTCGGTGCGACCGCTAACCATTTGCCGCCAAACTCGCGCCTCATTCGATCCGATAACGGAAAGGATGAGCCAGTCGATCCGTCAATGCATCCCCGCCGACCGCGATGCCGCCACGGCCTTTGTCAAGGCGCAGGGCGATGGTGCCGCGTCGATGCCAGACCTGAGTTCGCTCGACTGCCAATCGAGCCTGGTGGCGCTGGAAGGCGAGGAGATCAAAGGCGTGGCGCTGTGCTTTCGCCTGGACCCGGCCAGCGCTGCCCGCCAGCTTTCGGTCGTGACGGCTGGCAATGATCCGGAACTGCTGCGCATGCTCGTGGACAAGGCGATGGCCAAGCTGGCGTCGCACGGGTTGCACAAGTGCCGCGTGCTCTGCGGCGACGGCCAGGAGCCGGCCGACCTGTGGGGTGCCTCGCAGTGGCCCCCGCGCGAAGAGGAGAAGCCGACCAAGGACGGCAAGAAAAAGGGCAAGGCGAAGAATGCGGCGTGAACCGGGTGGGGCCGCCACTATCAAATCCCAGATCTCATATCCCAGACAGGCTCCAAGCTGAAAACCTTAAGAACCGAGTTGGAGCGATCCCCTCTTTTCCGCTACGATTCGCCCCAATCAGGCGATGTCAGGCGAGGTGTGGAGTTGTTGATCCGGCGACGGGCCGGCGGACGCCACCCTGCGCCGAGGCGTCCTCGCATTTTCACGCCAGTACCATGCCCAAACGCACCGACCTCAAAACGATCCTCATCATCGGTTCCGGCCCGATTGTCATCGGCCAGGGCTGCGAGTTCGACTACTCCGGCACCCAGGCCTGCAAAGCCCTTCGCGAAGAGGGCTACCAGGTCGTGCTCGTCAACTCGAATCCCGCCACGATCATGACCGATCCGGAGATGGCCGATCGCACCTACATCGAGCCGATCACGCCCGAGGCCGTGACCAAGATCATCGAGAAGGAAAAGGACGGCCCGTTCCACATCGACGCCCTGCTCCCCACGCTCGGCGGGCAGACCGCGCTCAACTGTGCCTGCAAACTGTTCGATGACGGCGTGCTCACGCGGCTCGGAGTCGAGATGATCGGCGCCAACCGTGAAGTCATCTACCGCGCTGAAGACCGCAAGATGTTCAAGGAGATCGTCGAAGGCATCGGCCTGAAGATGCCCAAGGCCGCGACCGCCAACTCGATGGAAGAGGCGCTCCAGGTGCTGGAGATGACCGGCCTGCCCGCGATCATCCGGCCGGCGTTCACGCTCGGCGGCACGGGCGGCGGTATCGCCTACAACCGCGAGGAATTTGAAGACATCGTCAAGCGCGGCCTCGACGCCTCCATGACGCACCAGGTGCTCATCGACCAGTCGGTGCTCGGCTGGAAAGAGTACGAGCTGGAAGTCATGCGCGATCACGATGACAACGCCGTGATCATCTGCGCAATCGAGAACTTCGACCCGATGGGCGTCCACACCGGCGACTCCATCACCGTCGCCCCCGCGCAGACGCTCACGGACCGCGAATACCAGCGCATGCGAGATGCATCACTGGCGATCATCCGCGCGATCGGCGTCGAGACCGGCGGCTGCAACATCCAGTTCGCCATCAACCCCAATCCGACCAGTGACGAAGGCGAGATGGTCGTCGTCGAGATGAATCCGCGCGTGTCGCGCAGCTCGGCCCTTGCCTCCAAGGCGACCGGCTTCCCCATCGCCAAGATCGCCGCCAAGCTCGCCGTCGGCTACTCGATGTGGGAACTGCCCAACGACATCACGAAGAAAACCGTCGCCTGCTTCGAACCGACGATCGATTACGTCGTCACGAAGATTCCGCGCTGGACATTCGAAAAGTTCCCCGAGGCGGATGAAACGCTGACCACGCAGATGAAGAGCGTGGGCGAAGCGATGAGCATCGGACGCACCTTCAAGGAAAGCCTGCAAAAAGGTCTGCGCTCGATGGAGATCAAGCGGTTCGGTCTGGGGCTGGACACGCAGGATGACTGGCTCAATTCGATGCGCCTGACGCTCACGTGGTTGAAGGAGAAGCATCCCAACGCGCTGCCGGCGCTGCAGAAGGTCGCGGCCAGCGCGACAGGTTCGAAGGTCGCGTCGGAGCTTCAGGCTGTCTCGATCCTGTACCACGACCCGGTGCTGTATCCGAAGCTCGATGCCGCGGCCAAGCAGCAGCTTGATGTGCTGCTTGAGAGCCTCGGTGCGGGCCACGGGTCCGTGTTCCGCGAGGCGGCCGATCATCACATCGGCGCCGAGCAGATGGTCGATTCGGTCTGGCCGATCGATGCGGACAAGCTTCAGCGCAAGCTGAACGTGCCTTCGCAGGGTCGGCTGTTCTACATCCGCTACGCCTTCAAAATGGGCTGGACCATCGAGCAGGTGTTTGATGCGACGATGATCGACCCCTGGTTCCTCGACCAGATCAAGCAGCTCATCGACTTCGAGCAGGTGCTGATCGGCTACGCGAAGCTGGAAGACCTGCCGCGCGACGTCCTGTTCAAGGCGAAGCAGATGGGCTACTCCGATGCCCAACTTGCGAATCTCTATCTCGGCAAGATCACGCCGGCGAACACGCTCACAGTGCGACGCCATCGCCAGCAGCAGCGCATCGCGACGGTGTACAAGCTGGTGGACACGTGTGCCGCCGAGTTCGAGGCGGCCACGCCGTACTTCTATTCGACTTACGAAAGCCCGATCTGGCAGGTGGGCGTTGAAGGCGAGGCAGGCGGCACGCCCGCGGTTTTCGATGATGAAGTAGAGACTCGTCTCACGGAGAAGAAGAAGATCGTCATCCTCGGCGGCGGCCCCAATCGCATCGGGCAGGGCATCGAGTTCGACTACTGCTGCGTGCAGGCTGCGTTCGCCGCCCGCGAACTGGGCTACGAAGCGGTGATGATCAATTCGAATCCGGAGACGGTTTCGACCGACTACGACACGAGCGATCTGCTCTTTTTCGAGCCGCTGACGTTTGAAGACGCGCTGAACATCTGCGAGAAGCTCAACGGCCAGCCGTTCAAGGGTAAGGGCGAAAAGTCCGACGGCCTCCTGGCGGGCGTCATCGTGCAGTTCGGCGGGCAGACACCGCTGAACCTGGCGCATGCATTGGAACTCGCCGGCGTGCCGATCATCGGCACGAGCGTCGAATCCATCGACCGCGCCGGCGATCGTGAGCAGTTCCGTGAGCTTGTGCAGAAGCTGAAGATTCGCCAGCCCGCCAACGGCATCGCATCGAATCCTGATCAGGCTGTCGAGATCGCCAACAAGATCGGTTACCCCGTGCTTGTTCGCCCCAGCTTCGTGCTCGGCGGCCGGGCGATGGAGACCGTCTTCGACGACAAGCAGCTTCGCGAATACTTCCACATCGCGCTGGGCGCCAGCGATCTCGCTGACCAGCCGATTCTCATTGACAAGTTCCTCGCCGAGGCGATCGAGAGCGATGTGGACGTCATCGCCGACTACGGCGCCGACGGCGGCGGCAAGGCGCTGGTCTGCGGGGTGATGGAACACATCGAAGAGGCGGGCATTCACTCCGGCGACAGCGCCTGCGCGATTCCGCCTTACTCCCTGCCGCCGCACGTCGTCGAAGACTTGAAGCGTCAGTCGCGTTCGCTGGCCGAGGCTTTGCAGGTGCGCGGCCTGATGAACGTGCAGTGGGCGATTCGCCGGCCCGACGCGAAGTCAGGCACCGACTTCGAGATCTACGTGATCGAAGTGAATCCGCGCGCCTCCCGCACAGTGCCTTTTGTCAGTAAGGCAACGGGGCATTCCTGGGCGAGGATCGCCGCGAAGGTGATGATCCAGGAATCGCTCGCGGCCCTGGGCGTTGATAACGAAGTCACGCCGACGCACACCTCGGTGAAGGAATCCGTCTTTCCCTTCAGCAAGTTCCCGGGCGTGGACGTCATCCTCGGCCCGGAGATGCGTTCGACGGGCGAGGTCATGGGCATCGACGCGGATTTCCCGATCGCCTTCGCCAAGAGCCAGATGGCGGCCGGCACCATTTTGCCGATCAAGGGCAAGGTGTTCATCTCCGTGCGCGACATGGACAAGAAATCGATCGTGCCGGTCGCGAAGAAACTGCTGGAGATGGGATTCACCGTCGTCACCACCGGCGGGACGCGCGCGTTCCTCGAGCAGCACGGCGTCGCCACCGAGCGCCTCAAGAAGATCAGTGAAGGCCGGCCCAACTGCATCGACCTGATCAAGAACAAGGAATTGGCGCTGATCATCAACACGCCGACGCGCAAGGGCCTGAACACCGATGAAGGGCGTTTGCGATCGACGGCGGTGCGCTTCAGCGTGCCGATGGTGACGACATCCACCGGCGCGGCCGCGGCCGTGCAGGCGATTGAAGCGCTGCGAGCCGGCACGTGGGGCGTGCGCGCGATCCAGGATTATTTCACGTTGGAAGGCGAGCCCGCCGCCGCCGGTTCAGAGGTTGTCCGGTGAGACGAACTCGGTGTCGTACAAGTCATCGGGCATCTGGCGAACCGCCAGTTCATCCAGTTTCATGCCCATGATGGCGACGATCGAAGGGTCGATGCAGAACTGCGCGCCCACGACACACACGCCCGGAGCCACCTGTCGACAATGGCGCACCGTCAGCGCCTGCTGCCCCAGCGTGTAGTGTTCCACCAGCAATGACATGCGCCACAGTGTGCCGGGAGGGATTGGCACAGAGGTGATGAACCCCATGCCGGTCATGCTGACATCGCGAATGCTGATGCGAATCGGGTCCAGAGAGTGAGCGCTGTCCAGCAGGGGCGTAATTGCCGCATCAATGCGCACGGATCGTCGCACGGCGCGGCGTTGATCCTGTTCACGCCGACGTTGGACCGCTTCGATCCGCTCGATGGAGCGGAGAACGCTGCGGCCTTCGGCGGGTTGAGCGCTGGTGGGACTTCCTTCCTTCATGACCTCATCTGTCTGCACCCGGTTCATGCATCGCGCCGCGTGGCGTTCACGACGATGGCATCGGCGTACAGGAATTTATCGGCATCCAGCCGAGGGAACTCAATCACATCATGGTTGGGCTGGTCGTTGCCCGGGGGGCGAGCGTGTCTCGATCTGTCCAATAAAAAACCTCCCGGGGTTACCGGGAGGTTGAATGGGTTCGTTCACTGGGACCCGAATCAGGGAATCGGGTACTTGCTCAGGTGCAGCGGCTCTTCGATCAGCCAGAATCGATCCCAGTCTTCGAAGATCTGACGCTGCGTCGTGTCGAGCGAGCGGGCGATGTAATTGCATCGCTGCTCGTGGGTGTGGGCGATCGTCTTCATTTCAGGCGACATGTTCGCACGAACGGACGACGCGGTGATGGTATTCGAGCAACCCACCGTCATCATGCCGATCGCCAGGACGAGGAGGGCTCCGCCACGCTTCAACCAGGTCTTGATCATCTGTACCACCTTGCAAAAAGGACTTGGTGCCAACTCCACAAGGGCATTGTCGCCAAGTCCTTAGCGGTTGTCAAACCCAAAGTTGAGGCGATTTCAGGCCGGTTCGAACGGGCCCGAACATCACTTGAACTGTGCGGGGTCTTCAGTGGCCTTGGCGGGGTTGGTCGGAATCGGGGCGACCGCCGGGCCGCTGGCCACGGGGCCCGAGCCGGCCATGGGGAACAGGAAGATTTCCACGCGGCGGTTGGCCTCGGCACCCTTGGGGCCGTTGGCGACCACGGGCTGGAACTCGCCGCGACCGGCGATTTCGATCCGGGTCGGCGAGACGTTCGACTTGGTGAACACTTCCTTCACCGCGATCGCTCGGAAGGCCGAGAGGCCCCAGTTGTCGCCGAACCGGCGGACGTTGGTCGCGTTGGTCACCGGCACATTGTCCGTGTGGCCGACGACACGAACGCCGTAGCGCGACGCGATCTCACTGTTGATGATGCCCGCCAGCTTCGCCAGCGCCGACTGGCCGTTGGCGTTGATCTCGGTCGAGCCGAGGGCGAAGGTCAGATCGCTGCGGAGCTTGACCATGCCGCGGCGGCTGTCGTACTCCATCAGTTCGGGGTTGTTGGCGGCAAGCTGCATCAGCGCCTGGTCCAGCGCGGCCGGGAGCATCGGGCCCTGCAGCGGAATATTGCCCGCATCGGCCAGACCGGCGCGAGCCGCATCCAGCGCCGCCTGAAGCGCGTCGCGGTCCGCCGTCAGCTTGGCGATCAGCGTCGCCTGGTTCGGGTCGGTCACCGGACCAGCCGCGCGCAGGGCGTCAATCTCCGCCTGCTTGGAGGCGATCTGTTCCTTCAGATCAATGATCTGTTCCTGGGCCTTGCGCTCTTTCATCGCCAGGGCGTCATACTGTCCCTGCGAGATACAGCCGCCGGCCGTGAGAAGTGCGATACCTAAAATGACCACCTTGGTCGACATCCGTGTCATAGCGTGCTCCTTGCGAGAATGGGTTGTCCAAACCTGACTATAAGATTACCGTTTTCCCGGGCAAACGCAAGGGGTGAACACCGTTCGGGCTGGACGGGACATCTCGTGGCATGCTTCTGCTCGGAGAAGCATGTGGGAGGCTCCAAATGCCCGGCAGCGCCAGGTTGCTACTTGTTCCGGCAGCATGCTTCTCAAAGCAGAAGCATGCCACGACCCCAGCCAACCGATGCCCGACGCTCCCCTCATTCTGATCAACGCCGGTGCCGTGCGTGACGCGGTGGAGATCAACGCCCGTCCGGGCGCGATCGCCCTGCGTGACGGCCGGGTGCTGGCGGCCGGGGACCCCGCGCAGGTGCGGCGCGAGACAGGCGAGCCGGACCGGGTGATCGAGCTGCCTGACGCGCTGGTGATGCCGGCGATGGTCAACACGCATTGCCACCTGGATCTGACCGGCATCGGCTCGCGGCCGCGCGAAGGGGATTTTATCTCGTGGGTCGAGATGGTGATGCGACTGCGGCCGGGCGAGGAGGCAGCGATCACTGAAGCGGTGCGGCGAGGCCTGCGCCTTTCGCGCGAGTCCGGGGTCGGCCTGATCGGCGACATCGCCGGCAGCGGTGAAGCGGTGATCGCGCGGATGAAGGCGCCGCGCGAGGATCGCCTGTCCGGCACGAGCGTCATCGGGTGTTTGGGCTTCGGTGAGGCGGCGACCGAGGCCGCACGCGACGTGCGCGAGCGCATGCGCCGCATCGGCACCTATCCCTACGCGCCGGGCGACATGATCTGGATGGGCGTGCAGCCGCACGCGCTTTACTCGGCCGGCCGCAGCCTGTTTTCGTTCGCGGCGCGCGACCTGCCACGCTCGACGCACCTGGCGGAGACGAAAGAGGAAGTGCAGTTCGTGCGGACGATGGAGGGCCCGTTCCGTGAACTGCTCGAAAGGCTCGGCAAGTGGGACGCGTCGATCGACATTTCCGCCAAGAGCCCCGTGGCCTACCTGCGTCACGTGCTGGCGGTGAATCCCTGGCTCGTCGCGCATTGCAACTATGTGGATGATCGCGACATCCAGACGCTGGCCGAGACGCGCGCCAGCGTGGCGTACTGCCCGATCGCCAGCGAGTACTTCGGTCACGAAGGGCATCGCTATCGCGATATGATCGAAGCCGGTGTGAATGTGTGCCTCGGTACGGACTCGATCATCTGTCAGCCGGCGGACGAAGCGCAACCGCTGGGCATCCTGCCGCAGATGCGAAGGTTGTTTCGGCGTGATCGCATTGATTCGGACACACTCTTGCGCATGGCGACGACGAACGGCAAGCAGGCGCTGGGATTGCACAGCGTTGACTGGCCCGACCGCTGGATGAGCGTGCGCTTCGATCGTGATGACAAGACGGATGCGCTGGCGCAGGTGTTAATCAACGATGAACCGGCGCGCCCCATCGATTAGCGGTCGCACCGGAGCACCTTCGGTGCAACCGCGAATCAGCCGATCGATCGTTATCCTGTCGTGATGCAACCCGTTCAACACATCGGATACATCGGCCTGGGCATCATGGGCAGCGCCATGGCGGCGAACCTGATTAAGGCCGGCTTCAAGGTCACCGTCTGGAACCGCACCGCCTCGAAGTGCGACGCGCTGGTCGCGCAGGGTGCCGAGGTCGCCGCCTCGCCCGATGACCTCGCCACGCGCGAGCCCGACGTCATCTGCCTCAACGTCAGCGACACGCCCGATGTCGAGCACGTGCTCTTCGGTCCGCGTGGCCTGGTCGAAGGCGCGCGGCCCGGGCTCATCGTCGTCGATCACTCGACCATCAGCCCTGTCGCCACGCAACAGTTCGCCGCGAAGCTCGCCGATCGGCAGGTCGTCTTTCTCGATGCGCCTGTCTCCGGCGGCGACGTCGGCGCGCGCAACGGCACGCTCACCATGATGGTCGGCGGGCGCGAGGACGCCTTCGAGCGATGCAAGCCGATGTTTGAAGCCATGGCCAAGTCGATCACGCTGCTGGGCCCGGCCGGCGCAGGCCAGGCGTGCAAGGCGTGCAACCAGATCGCGGTCGTCTGCAACCTCATGGGCGTCTGCGAGGCGATGGCGCTGGCGCACCGCAGCGGACTCGACGTGCAGAAGATGATCCAGACGATCAGCGGCGGCGCGGCCGGCTCGTGGCAACTCGCCAACCTCGGCCCGCGCATCGCCAAGGGGGACTTCGACCCCGGTTTCATGATCGACCTGGTGCTCAAGGATCTGGCCATTGTTGCGGACACGGCCCGAACCAAGTCCCTGCCCCTGCCGGGCACCGCGCTGGCCGAGGCGATGTTCCGCGCCGTCAAGGCGGCGCAGGACAACACCGGCGACACAACCGACGGCGGCCGGCTCGGCACCCAGGCTATGGCCAAAGCCTTTGAGAAGCTCGGCGGGTTCAGATTCAGCGACTGAGCCGGGCGTCGCTGCGCGGGTGGCACTGCAGATCCATCCTGCCCGAACATTACTGCTTGCACCGATTTTGGCGGTTTTCCTGCTTTTGGGTTTGGGACCTGTCCGATGACTTCGTAGACTGTTGTTGTCTGAGAAGGTGGGTTCCCACCACCGATACAGGATTCGTCGTGGCACCAGACCAATCGTCATCTTTGCGCTGTCGCAGTGCGTTCACGCTCGTCGAGTTGCTGCTCGTCGTCGCGATCATCATGATTCTGATCTCGCTTCTGCTGCCGGCGTTTCAGCATGCCCGGGACAACGCCAAGCGCAGCAAGTGCGTGACGAACCTGCGCGGCATCCACCAGGGCGTGATCAACTACGGCACGTCCAACATGGGCCGTATCTTCATCATCCGCGGCCGGTCGGTGCAGAAGGCGTTCAATGCGATCGGTACAGGCGTTCACAACAATCGCAACTGGGACAAGGACATCGACTGGGTGCTGGCAATGTCAACCGTCGGGCTGGCGCAGGGACCTAGGCGCGACCAGGGCGGCGGCTACCAGCACTATGACCCCTCGCCCTTGTGGGATTGCCCCGCGCGTGACTACAAGAGCCAGTGGGAAGTCGGATTCCCGCAGCTTGTCATCAGCTACCAGTACTTCGGCGGCATCGATAAGTGGATCAACGACACCGGCACCTGGCAGGCGCGCAGCCCGCTTTCGATGAAGTCCGATCCGCGCTGGGCCCTGGCGGCTGACGCGGCGATGAAGATTGACGGCGTCTGGGGCGGCGGCCGCGCCAGCGCGTACGGCGGCCTGCCGGCACACAAAGCACCCAACGCGGCGTACCCCTCCGGCGGCAATCAGCTCTACTTCGACGGCTCCGTCGAGTGGTTCGACTTCGATGAACTCATCATGATCCACTCGTGGAACCCCAACGCCCGCAAGTGCTACTTCCGCCAGGAAGATCTGGGCGTCTGGTCGCCGCCGGCATCGGCGTATGGCGCGCCGTGAGGCAGAAGTCAGAAGTCAGAAGTTCAAAGTCCGACGTCAGAAGCGGCGGGTCAAGGCGATTCTGATGTCTGTTTGTTGACGTCTGCCCTCTAACTTCTCTTTTCCGACTTCCGACTTCTCACTTCTGCGCTCTGCCTCGGTATCCTGCTGTGCATGTCGAATGAACCGACGCCCTCCGGCAGCGATTACCAACCCACCGATCGCCGTCCCATCGCCAGCCGGGAACGCGCCGTCTTCAAACGCGTCGCGGCGATCCTCGTCTCGCGCGGCGTCACCGCCAACGCCATCTCCATCTTCGGCATGATCAGCGCCATCGTCGCCGGCGTCGCGCAGTTCCTTACCTCGCACTGGATCAGTGGTGCACGCGCGCTGATCGTCATGGCGACGATCGGCATCCAGCTTCGGCTCATCGCCAACATGCTCGACGGCATGGTCGCGATCGCCTCGGGTAAGGCATCCCGCGTCGGCGAGCTTTACAACGAGATGCCGGATCGCGTCGCCGACGCGGCCGTGCTCATAGGCGCGGGCTACGCGATCGGCGGGGAGCCGACGCTGGGATGGCTCGCGGCAGTGATGGCCGTGTTCGTCGCCTACGTCCGCGCCATGGGCAAGGCCGCCGGCGCTCACAACGAGTTCTGCGGACCCATGGCTAAGCAGCATCGCATGGTCGCCATCATCGTGACATGCCTGGTCATGGCGGTGATTCCCAGTTCGATCACGCCCGCGTGGGTTCTGCCGTCATGGCTTGGCGGACGCACCGTCAGCCTGATGGCCCTGGCGCTGGCGATCATCATTGTTGGCTGTGTTGCGACCGCTGTGCGGCGAACCATTCGTATCGCTCATGCACTGAAGTCCTGAGTCTTGTGTCCTGAGTCCGGAGTCTTGTATCACAACATGCGAGGCATGCTGCTCCAAGCAGAGGCACGGAACGATTCGTAGTCCCGGTTTGACGACTCAGGACCCAGGACTCAGGACCCAGGACTCAGGACTTTCACCCCCATGTCCACCCACGATCGCCTCTTCGGCTACCAGCACGCGTTCGATCATCCCATCACGGTGATCATCGTCAGCGCGGTCGCGCTCGCGCTCGCGCTGTCGTTGCCGACCATCCTCTTGCTCTCGAAGCTCGGCAAGATCGATGACAAGCTCCGCAAGGAATTGGTCGCCCGCTGCGTGTCGTGGATGATCATGGCCCCAGTCATGCTCGTGCCCATTCTCCTGGGCGCGGCCTGGACGATCGTCGTCATCACGTTCGCGAGCCTTCTGTGCTACCGCGAATTCGCCCGTGCCACCGGCCTGTTCCGGCACCGCCTGGCCAGCTTCATCGTCGTGCTGGGCATCCTGGGCATTCACTTTGCCGCGCTGGATCACTGGTACGGCTTCTTCGTCGCGCTGCCTTCACTCACCATCGCCATCCTCGCCGCGTCGCAGATTATTCAGGACCAACCGAAGGGCTACATCCAGCGCGTCGCGCTGGCAGTCGTCGGCTTCCTGCTCTTTGGCGTCTGCATGGGACACCTGTCCTTCTACGCCAATGACGTGAACTATCGGCCGATGCTCATCATGATCCTCGCCGGGGCGCAGCTCAACGACGTCTTCGCTTTTTGCAGCGGCAAACTGTTCGGCCGGCGCAAGCTCGCGCCGAACACGAGTCCGAACAAGACGATCGAAGGTTTCATCGGCGCGTTCATCCTCACGACAACGCTCGTCGCGATCATGGCGCACTATGTCTACATGGACACGCCGCTTGATCAGCCCGTGCGTCTCATCTGCCTGGGCATGATCGTCAGCGTCGGCGGAGCGATGGGCGACCTGATGCTCTCTTCGATCAAGCGCGACCTGGGCATCAAGGACATGGGCAGTTTCATCCCCGGTCATGGCGGCGCGCTGGACCGCTGCAACAGCCTGCTGCTGGTCGTGCCGGCGACGTTCCACTACATCGGCTTTTACGTCGGCATCGGACTTGATGGCGCAACGCGCATCATCACGGGTGAAGGATGAACATGGCCGCAGATGAACGCCGATAAACGCAGATGGTTTTGATTGATTGGGACCTGAGTCACGCTTGTGAAGTCCTGTTCGAGTCGCCTGGTTGGTTCAATTCAATATCCTCATCTGCGTTCATCTGCGGCTACTAATGACCACACGAGCATCCCGTGGAAGACTGGAAATACGATCCCGCGCACGACCTGGGCCTGCCGATGAAGCAGCGCCTGCGCAGCCTGAAGCGCGAGAGCGGTCTTATCGAGTCGATCGCGCGCCTCGGCTGGCGCGCTTTCATCCGCACGTACCTGACGCTCTGGCATCGGCTCAGCGTGACGGGGCGCGAGCATCTGCCGGCCGAGCCGCCGTTCGTGCTCATCTGCAATCACACGAGTCATCTCGACGCGATCACGCTGGCGGCCGCGATGCCGGCGAGCATGCGCGACCGTGTGCTGCCTTTAGCCGCGGGCGACACCTTCTTCGAGACGCCGCTGCTCTCGGCCTTTGCCGCCGGCCTGATGAACGCGCTGCCGATGTGGCGGCACAACTGCGGCCGGCACGCGCTGAAGGAACTGCGCGAGAGACTGATCGAGGAGCCGTGCGGTTACATCCTGTTCCCCGAAGGCACGCGCAGCCGGGACGGCACGCTGCTGCCGTTCAAGCCGGGCCTGGGCATGATCGTCGCAGGCACGGCGGCGAAGGTCGTACCGTGTCACTTGGGCGGTGCCCATCGTGCCTGGCCCCCGGGCAAGCGGATGCCGCGGCCGTACAAGCTGCGCCTGCGCATCGGCGAGCCGATGCTGTTCGACTCGGTGGAGAATCGCCGCGAAGGTTGGGAGCAGATCGCCACGCAGGCGCGTGCGGCGGTGGAAAGTCTTGCGCCGAAGGCGTGAACTCACGTCTTGGCGCTTGGCGGCTTCTTGCCGTCGATCATCCAGAGGTATGAGAACGCGGCCCGCATGCGCGGCGGTAGAACCAGCGTGAGCAGCCCGCGCGCCAGAGGTCTGGCCAGTGCGATGCCGATGACGCCGGCGGCGATCAGTCCCAGCGGCATGATGCGCATGAGCCATCGATCTTCCTGCTGGACGGAGGGGCCGCCGAGCTTCAATATGATGAAGAGGATGCCCGCTGCCAGCAGCGGTAGGCCGACGGCCAGCAGGTGATATCCCCAGCGCCGCCAGTGCGGAAAGATGATGGGCCAGATCATCCCCGCGATCAGGCCGATGGCAGGCACAGCCAGTACACCCGCGGCGCGCACTTGTTCACGCTGCCTTTCGAGCCGCTGGGCCAGCGCCTGCATCTGCTCGGGCGAATGGGGCGACGTCATCTCCCACCTCCGGTGCGTCTGATCCAGTTCCTCCATGATGCCGACCATCGCCGCGGTCATGGCGCCGCCCGCGCCAACCAGAAGATAGACGCAAAAGAGCACCCACAGGCCCCAGAGGAGCTTGGCACCGCGCCTCTTCCACGGGTCGAACTGGACGGACGTATCGTTGGCCGGTGCGAAGGTCCCGCACTCGGGGCAGCGGCACAGGAGCAACTGCGTGTTGGACTCGCGCCGCACCGGCTGGCCGCGCAGGTTGTAGCCACAGCTTGCGCAGAAGCGATCGACTTCGACATGCGCCAGCGCTTCGAGCTGCTCGAAGCTCGTCGTGGGCTGCGGCGTGTTCTCATGTGTTCCGTTCATTCGCTCAGCATCTCGAATCGCCAGTCATCGATTGCGATCAGCGACGATGCATCCACCTCGATCCCAACGCCGAACGGTGCGTCGATCACGCTGCCGATCTCGATCGCGCCGCCTCGGATGTTCAGCGTCGGGTAGCCGCGCTCGTGCTTGCGGTACGCATCACCATGCCTCTTGAGCGTCGCCTGCTGCACCGCGTCAGGCCACATCGACAGGCCGCCGAAGTAGTGATGCCCGTTGCGTTCGACGTGCGCGATGCCCAGGTTCGCCGCGACGCAGGCGTCCTGCAGCACGGCGATCGGGCCGACGTTGGCCAGGTCCTCGCCGCTCATGATGCAAGGCGTCTGGGGGTCCGCCTCGCTGCGCGACCGCATGAGGCAGGCGTTGGCGATGCCCTTGAAGACGCCCTTGCAGTTCTTGAAGCTCGTTCCGCGATAGCCCAGCGAAAGGGCGGTTGCCGCGCTTTCGATTAGGCCGTCGGATTCGTCGATGATGATCGTCGGGCGGTCGCGCCAGACGTGCATTGCCTTGCCCACTGCTTCGCTCAGCGCGACATCGCGATGCAGCGGCTGCTCGACGAACAGCAGCCCGCGCATGAAACCTTCGAGCGAAGGCTCGCGTGACAGACGCGTCCACAGCTCGCGGAACGGCGCGATCGAGCCGTAGAACTCGTTGCCATCGAGCGTGAAGGCGAAAGTTTCGCAGTGCTCGCCGATGACGGCCGCGAGTTGTGTGAGCCTTGCGATGTCGCGCTCGGCATCGCCGCAGAGCTTGATCTTGAAGTGCGTCAGACCATACGCCTTGATGCAGGATTCCAGCGACTGCGGCAAGCCGTCGTTCATGCGTTCATCCGCGGGGATGTCACCGTCCGTGATCGGATCCGCCAGGCCGACGGTGTGCCGCGCGATGATGCGGCGCAGGGGCGGCGGCAGGTAGTCCGAAGGCGCATGCTCATCGAGTTCATCATGCAGGTCGCCCAGCCGCGTGCCCAGCGCCTCGCTGCGCAGGGCGCTGGCGAACGTCGTGTCCATCGCCCGGCAGAAGCCATCAATCGCGGCACGCTCGACAAGGCTGACGCCGAAGGCCCAGAGCAACGGGGGAATTGGCTTGGTCCCCTCGCCCCCTGGGAGAGGGTGAGGGGGAGGGCTTACCTTGCGATTCTCCGACGCGCTGCTGGAGACCGTTGCGTTCCCGCCCTCACCCCAGCCCTCTCCCGAGGGGAGAGGGGGCCGGAACCCAGCCCAACGCATCTGCATCGTGTACACCTGCTGCCACAGGTCGAACACCGTGTCCGCCTCGCGAATCTCCACGGCGATCTCGCACGCATGGCGAATCACCGCCAGCATGTCGCGCAGGTCATCTTCAAACGTCGTTGCCGGATCCTTTGTGAACCACTTGGGCGGCAGGCCGTCGGCCGCGTAGCCGCGCGTTCGCTTACCGTCGCATTCCATCTCCAAGGACACGACCAGGTGCGGCAGGGCGGTGAGCGTGGCGATGCCGTACTTGAATGGCATGCGCGTGTGCATGTTCAGAATGCGAAGGTCGGCGGATAGGACGCGGACAGACATGCGGTCATGGTACCGGCTTGTCCTTATCGGACGCACCCGTGCCCAACCCGCCGCGCGAATTGGTCGATGTCCCCTTTACGTCCGCGTGTCGTTTTCGCCGGACTCGAACAGGGATTCACACAGGGAAAGAGATCATGCTTCGCTGGACCATTGCCGCGCTCGCCGTTTTGCTCTTCGCCTCGCAGGCCCGCGCGGTGCCTGTTGAGCTGACGCTTACCAACTTCATCGGCACCAGCAGCGAGGCCAAGATCACGCTCGACGACACCGACGGGGTCATCACTGGCCAGATCGACGTGGTGCCGAATCCCAACATTGGCGACCTGCGCGGCGTGTTCTTCTCCTTCTTCGATGACACGATCCTGGGCGGGCTCAACATCACCAGCCCGGACCTCAACGCGCTGAAGATCGACGCGGGCAAGGTGTGGAAGGTCGGCAACGCCCATGTCAGCGGCGGCGGCACGCCGGGCCCGTTTGACATCGGCGTCGAGCTCGGCACGCCGGGTATCGGCAAGGATGACATACAGTCCACGTCGTTTCTCGTATCGCAAGACGCGCTGAGCCTTCGCCTGGATATGCTCGACCTCGAGTCCTTCGCGCTGCGGATGACCAGCGTCGGCCTGCCAGGCAGCTCGCGAAGCGGTTCGAGCAAGCTGCGCGTCGATGAGATTCGTTTTCTGACCGACCCTGATCCCACGCCTGATCCCCCCGGCGATCCGCCCATCACCCCGGGCAACATCCCGCCGAATCCTCAGGATCAGAACGTCAACGCGCCCGTGCCTGAGCCGGCGACGATTGCCCTGCTGGCAGTTGGCGCGGGCGTGATCGGTGTACGTTTCGGTCGCCGCCGTCGCTCGGATCAATCTGAAGCCTGACACAGGCCAACGAATTCCATTCGAATATCCCGCTGACCTCGCCGGTTCCTTCTCGCGGCGGCGCGCGTTACGATACGCGCCCTTCGTAACCCCTCGATCAAGGAGCCAGCGATGAGAATGAAGCGTTATGCCATCGTGTCCCTGCTTGCGCTGTTTGCCGCAACCTCCGCACAGGCCGCCCTGCGAACCGGGACGATCCAGTACAAGCACGGTGACGTCGTGCTGGAAGGTTATCTCGCCTACGACGATGAGAAGGTCACGGACAAGGCCCCGGCTGTGCTCATCGTGCATCAGTGGATGGGCCTGACCGACTACGAGAAAGGCCGCGCCAAGCAGCTTGCGGAACTCGGCTATGTCGCCTTCGCGCTGGACATCTACGGCAAGGACGATCGTCCGGCCAACCGCGGCGAGGCGGGCAAGTTCGCCGGCAAGTACAAGACGGATCGCGCCCTCTTTCGCCAGCGCCTGAACCTGGGCCTGGAGCAACTGCTCGGCCAGAAGAACGTGGACGCCAAGCGCGTCGCGGCAATCGGCTACTGCTTCGGCGGCACCGGTGTGCTCGAGTTGGCCCGCAGCGGGGCGGACGTGGCCGGCGTCGTCAGCTTCCACGGCGGCCTCGATTCGCCCACGCCTGCCGACGGCAAGAACATCAAGGCGAAGGTGCTTGTCCTGCACGGTGCCGATGATCAGTTCGTGCCGGCTGAAGGCATAGAGGCGATGAAGAAGGAGTTCAACGACGCCGGCGTCGACTGGCAGATGATCTACTACAGCGACGCGGTACACAGCTTCACGCAGAAGATGGCCGGCAACGACAAGAGCGCCGGCGCGGCGTACCACGCCAAGTCGGACGCACGGTCGTGGGAGGCGATGAGGCAGTTCTTCGATGAGGTGTTCGCCAGGTAGAAACCGGCCTCGAACAACAAGCAGTGCAGTCCGCACAACCGGAGCAGTTTCACGTTCCGGCTTCGTTATCGCATGACGATGTCTGGCCGCGGCAGACGGGCAAATCGTTGACTTACCGCGATGCCCTCCGCGCGGCCGATCATCCAGGCGTTCGCAGCGGCCGCGCGCCGCGGCTGGTCCGCGCTGCGCGCCCCTTTCGTCGCGCCGGGCGAGCCTTCCACCTCGCCCACCGACGCGTTGCTCGATTTCGCACCGCACACGCCGACGCAGGGACGATTCGACCTCGTCGCCATCGACATCGACGGCACGTTGCTCCGGCCCGATAAGCGGCTGGCGCATCGTGTCATTCGTGCCGTGAGCGAAGCATCACAGCGCGGCGTGAAAGTCGTCCTGGCGACGGCCCGTCCGCCGCGAAGCGTTCGCGCCATCTACGAAGCGCTCAACCTCGATACGCCGCAGATCAACTACAACGGCGCGCTCATTCACGACCAGCGCGCCGGCCGCGCCATCCTGCATCAGCCAGTGCCCGTGCAGCTCGGCTCCCAGCTCATCCGCTACGCCCGACGCGTTGATCCCAACGTCATCATCGGCGTCGAGATCCTCGACCGGTGGTACACCGACCACACGGACCACGCCGGGGGCACGCGAACGACCGGCACCTTCCGCCCCGACTTCGTCGGCCCGCTCGAAGCCTTCATCCACAAGCCCGCGACAAAGATCCTGCTGCAAGGGTCGCCCGAACGCCTCGGCCGGGTCAAGGCCGCGCTGTGTGACCGGTATCGCAAACGCGCGTCGATCCTGATCTGCGACTCGCAGCTCGTGCAGGTGCTCCACGCCGGCGCCGACAAGCAGGTCGCGCTGGAGCGGATCGCCCTGTCGTACGGCATCCCGCGCAGCCGGGTGATGGCAATCGGCGACGCCCCCAATGACGAGCGCATGATCCGCTGGGCGGGCCTGGGCGTGGCGATGAAGAACGCCTGGCCGACGGTCCGCGCCGCGGCCGGGGCGATCGTCAGCGGCAACGACGCGGATGGCGTGGCCGAGGCGCTGAAGCGATTCGTGCTGGCGTGATTCCCGTTCCGTGGGCGCAGGCCGCATTCCACATTTATACTCGACCAGCATGGCACAAACGCTCGACCCGCGCAACAGGGATGTCGTGAACTGGGTGGATGGCGCGTTCATACCGCGCGACGCCCCCGCGGTGCCGGTGTATGACTCGGGGTTCATGCACGGCAAGCTGGTATGGAGTTCTCCGCGACTCGTCCGGCGGCGGGTGTTTCGACTGATGGATCATCTTGCGAAGATTCGTCACTCGGCCGAGCTGAACTTCTGGCCGCGCGTGCCGGCGGATGAATGCATCA
>ERZ869936.1259-NODE-1259-length-18878-cov-5.135844_pt1 | contig 18878 bp, 20 predicted proteins | sample MGYA00520876_ERZ869936 | MGnify/ENA primary metagenome ERZ869936 (study PRJEB32218, sample SAMN09650985) | biofilter metagenome | isolation source: enrty point of leading RO module | place: Saudi Arabia: Thuwal, RO plant located on Red Sea | collected 2016-02-17 ...
TGACCAGCGTCGCCTCGGTATAGCGCGGCGGCGGTTGGGTGAAATGCTGCTCCGGCGTGATCTCTTTCTTCTTCGCCGCCTCGCCCTCGGTGATCTGCGGCAACCGCTTGTCGTCGTCGTCCACGACGTCGTCGCGGCCCTCCTCGTAGACCTTCAGGAATCCGTCGAACAGAACCACCTGACCGGTGGCGCGCAACACGACCTGGCCATCGCCGCTGGCCACGTCCACCGTCGTCCGCTCCAGCCGCGCGCCTTCCATCTGGCTGGCCAGCGTGCGCTTCCAGATCAGGTCATAAAGCTTCCTTTGATCGGCATCCTTCAGCTTCAGTGCCTCGACATCGGCCGCCATGTCGGTTGGCCGGATGCACTCATGCGCCTCCTGTGCGTTCTTGGCCTTGTTCTTGTAGATGCGCGGATTGTCGGGAACGTAGGCGTCGCCGTAGCGGTCCCTGATCGCGTCCCGCGCCGCCGTCACCGCCTCCGGCGCCATGTCGATCCCGTCGGTCCGCATGTAGGTGATGTGCCCGGCCTCATACAGCCGCTGCGCCACCTGCATCGTCTGCCGCGCGCCGAATCCGAACTTCCGGCTCGCCTCCTGCTGCAAGGTCGAGGTCATGAAGGGCGGCGAGGGGTTGCGGCTCGCGGGCTTCGCCTCGACCGATGTCACGACCAGATCGCGCGAAGTGATCGCCTGCACCGCCAGTTCCGCCGCGGTGGCGTCCGGGATATCGAACTTGTCCAGCTTCTTGCCGCCCAGAACGGTCAGCCGCGCCTCGTAATCCTGTCCGCGCGGCGTCGTCAGCACCGCCTTGACGGTCCAATACTCCTGGGCCCGGAACGCCTCGATCTCCATCTCGCGCTCGACGATCAGCCTGAGGCAGACCGACTGCACCCGTCCCGCCGACTTGGCGCCGGGAAGCTTCCGCCACAAAACCGGCGACAGGTTGAAGCCCACCAGGTAATCCAGCGCGCGCCGCGCCAGATAGGCATCGACCAGATCCTGATCCACCTGGCGCGGGTTCTTCATCGCCTCGGTCACTGCCGACTTGGTGATCGCGTTGAACACCACCCGGCTGACCGGCGTGTCCTTCTTGATCGCCTTCCGGTCCCGCAGCGCCTCTTCCAGGTGCCAGGAAATCGCCTCGCCCTCGCGGTCGGGGTCAGTGGCCAGGATCAACTCGCCATCCAGCTTCAGCGCGTCCGCGATCGCCTTGACGTGCTTTTTCGACTCGGGCGCCACCTCCCATTTCATCGAGAAATCGTGGTCCGGATCGACCGAACCGTCCTTCGGCGGCAGGTCGCGCACATGCCCATAGCTCGCCAGAACGACATAGCCGGAGCCGAGATACTTGTTGATCGTCTTGGCCTTGGCCGGCGATTCGACAACGACGACGGGCATGGAAATCCTTTCGGGACGTGCTCGAAAAACGGCGGCGATTGCCGCTTTGGTATGGCGGCGGAACATGTGGGGTCATCCCGTCCCTTGTCAATCCGCCAGGGTTCGGCGATCCGTTTTGCGCGGCGATCAGGCGCTGACGACGCGCGACAGCATGCCGCCCGCGTCCCGCCGGATCCGCCCGTCGATCTCCAGCGCCGCGATCTCCGAGGAGACCCGGCTCGCCAACCCGCCGATGTCCCGTATCAGTTGATCCTCCGGCACCGGCGAAGGCCCGAGCCGCTCCAGGATCCGACGGTGCAGGTCGCGCATGTCGCGCGGGGGCGGCGCCGCCGATCCGCGCGCCGCGACGCCCCGGACAACCGGTTCCGAATGGGGCCGCTCCAGCGCCTCCATCACGTCCTTGGCCGACCGGACCAGCACCGCGCCGTCCCGAATCAGCAGGTTCGACCCGGACGCGCGGGCATCGAACGGATGCCCCGGCACCGCCATCACCTCGCGCCCCTGGTCAAGCGCTGTCCGCGCGGTGATCAGGCTGCCGGATTTCGCCGCCGCCTCGACCACGACGACCGCCTGCGACAGGCCCGAGACGATCCGGTTCCGGCGCGGGAAGTCCCGCGCCTGCGGCACCATGCCGGTCGGGTTCTCGCTCAATCGCAGGCCCTTGTCCTGCATCTCCTGCGCCAGAACCGCGTTTTCCGCCGGATAGACCACGTCCACGCCGCCCGCGAAAACGGCGACGGTTCCGTTCTCCAGCGCCGCCAGATGCGCTGCCGTGTCGATGCCGCGCGCCAGACCCGAGACCACGACATATCCCGCCTCGCCCAATGCGCCGGCCAGCTTCCGCGCCATGCGCGTGCCAAGCGACGAGGCGTTTCTGGCGCCCACCAGCGCGATCATCGGTTTCGCCAGAAGTTCGACCCGCCCCATCGTCCACAGGATCGGCGGCGGGTCGGGAATGCGCGTCAGCGCCTCAGGGTAGTCCGGCGCGCCGAAGGCGACGGGCACCGCGCCCGCCTGCCGCGCCCGGGCCCACTCGTCCCGCGCAAAATCCATCCCGCAGGGCCGGTATTCGGTGATGCCCGCCTCGGCGGCGATGCCGGGCAACGCCTCCAGCGCCGCATCCGCGCTGCCGTATTCGCCCATGAGCCGGAAGAAGGTCGTGACGCCGACGCGTCTGGATCGCAAGAGGCGGAGCCATGACAGCCACACTTCCTCTGTGAGGGGTGGGGTGAGAGGGTGGGTGGAAGGGGATAAATCCTTGGCCATCCTGTCTCCGCCGTCTTGCTGAGAACGCTTATGGTGCGAGTCGGTTAATGGCCTCTTAATGCTGAACCTTTTCGAACCCGCTATTTCTGGGGAGCCTAGCCGGCGCCGCCCGCGGGGCCCTATCCGATCATTCGACGCACTCGCTCCGAGGAACCTTGCGGAGTGCCGAACGTTGGCCCGCCGGGATGCAGACGGAAGCGGTGCGATGGCAAAAGGCAAGAAGAAGGATGAAGACGCCGGGGACGCCCTGTCGCCGTCGCGCAAGTCCGAGGGCCGGGTCGAGGCGTTCCGCGATCTCGCCCACCGCATCGCCGACGGCGAGGTGGTCACCGTCCCGACGCTTCTGACCGGGCAGGCCCGGCGGCAGCACGTCCGCGAGACGCTGCGAGAGGACCACGCCCGCCGGATCGAACAGCGTGATCCCGGCGCCAGCAAGAAATTCGACGAGCTCTCCGGCAGCCTCTTCAAATTCTTCCGTGGCACCGCGCTTCTCTTCTACCGCGACATGGTGGGACAGGACAGCGAGATGCCCTCCGTCATGGCGCTGGGCGACGTGCATCCGGGCAATTTCGGCATCATGCCGGACGAGAACGGCGCGCCGATCTTCGGCGTCAACGATTTCGACGAGACGATCTACGCACCCTTCACCTGGGACATCCGTCGGGGCGCGGTCGGCTTCTGGATCGCCGCCGCCGAAGTGGGCGGCAAGAAGCGCAAGAAGCGCCGCAAGATCGTCAGGAAATTCCTCAAGGGCTATCTCGACGCGATGGAGAACTACGCCGAGCGCGCGACCGAGAAGAACGACAGTTATCGGATGGACAACTCGCCCAAGGTGATCCGCAAGCTCTTCGAAGACGCGTGGGAGAACCGCCGGGACTGGCTCTGGGACGATTACCTGAAGCCGTCCGGCCGGGGGTTCCGCGCCGATGGAGAATTGCAGCCGGTATCGAGCGAGATCGAGACATTTCAGAAAGCCATCAAGGAACTCGCCAAGGGCAAGGACATCGGCAAGTCCGACCGGGCGGGCGAACTGAAGGTCAAGGATGTCTGCGTGCGTCACGGCCAGGGCACCGCGTCGCTCGGACTGCCGCGCTACTACGTGCTGATCGAAGGCCCGTCAAAGGACGCCACCGACGATCTCATCATCGAATTCAAGCGTGCCCGCCGTTCGGCGCTCGAGGGTCTGACGCCGCCCTCGGACTTCCACGCCGGCGCCAAGGCCGACCGGATCGAACACGGTCAGGCCGTGCAACTCGCCCACGGCGATCAATTCTACGGCGCGGTCGAGATCGACGGAAAAAGCTTCATGACCCGCGAACGCGCGCCGTTCCGCGACGACATCGACCTCGACGACATCGGCTACAAGACGTGGAAGAAATACGCCCGCGTCTGCGGCGCGGCGCTGGCGCAGGCCCATGCGCTCTCCGACGACCTGGGCCAGATCGACTACGACGTGGAACCGTCGATCGTCGCCGCCGCAAGTCCGCGCAAACTGTTCATCGCCGACATCCTGCGCCTTACCGAAGAGGCCGCGGACCGGTTGAAATCCGATCACACGCACTTCCGCGAGGACCATGCGCGGGGCGCCTTCGACAAGATCGACAAGGTCTATCGCTGAGGCACGCCCCGGTCGGCTTCTGGCGCCAGAGCCGCGAGCCGGCAGTTCCTGATCGCGCTCAGGCCGCCGAGCCGCCGACCGTCAACCCACCGATCAGAAGCGTCGGCTGGCCCACGCCCACGGGCACCCATTGCCCCGCCTTGCCGCAATTGCCGATGCCCGGGTCCAGCTTCATGTCATTCCCGACAGCGCGGATCCGCCGCAACGCCGTGGCACCGTCGCCGACCAGCGTCGCGCCCTTCACCGGGCGGCCCACCTTGCCGTCCTTGACTTCATAGGCCTCGGTGCAGCTGAAGACGAACTTGCCGTTGGTGATGTCCACCTGCCCGCCGCCGAAGCCCACGGCATAGATGCCGTCCTTGACCTCGGCCACGATCTCGTCGGGCTTAGCGCCGCCCGCCAGCATATATGTGTTCGTCATCCGGGGCATCGGCGTATGGGCATAGCTTTCGCGCCGCCCGTTGCCCGTGGGTGCGACCCCCATCAGGCGGGCGTTCTGCCGATCCTGCATGTACCCTACCAGCACGCCGTCCTCGATCAGAACGTTCTTGCCCGATGGCGTGCCCTCGTCGTCGACGGTCAGCGAGCCGCGCCGGTCCGGGATCGTACCGTCGTCCAGAACCGTCACACCCCTCGCCGCGATCTGCTGGCCCATCAGTCCCGCGAAGGCACTGGATTTCTTGCGGTTGAAGTCGCCCTCCAGCCCGTGTCCGATCGCCTCGTGGAGCAGAATGCCGGGCCAGCCGGGTCCCAGTGCCACGTCCAACACACCGGCCTTCGCCGGTACCGCTTCCAGGTTCACCAAGGCGATCCGCAACGCCTCGCGCGTCGCGTCCTGCCAATGCTCCGGCTCCAGAAGCCTCGTCAGCCGGGTCCGACCGCCGCCGCCGTGACCGCCCGATTCGCGCCGCCCGTTCTCTTCCACGATCACGCTCACGTTCAGCCGGGTCATCGGGCGCGTGTCGGTCACCACGTGGCCCTCGGGCCGCAGGATCGCCACCTCCTGCAACGACGCCGCGATGGTGGCCGAGACCTGCACGACCCGCGAATCAAGCTGGCGCGCAAAGGCGTCGATCTCGGCCAGCGTCTCGACCTTCACCGGAAACTCCGCATCCGCCATCGGATCGGTGTCGCCGTAAAGCTTCCGGTTCGTCGCCTGCGGCGGCTCGGCCAATGTGCCCCCGCCGTCGCCCACCGCCAGCCGCGCCGTCTCGGCGGCGCGCCTCAGCGCGCGCTCGGATATCTCGGTCGAATGCGCATAACCCGCCGTCTCGCCCCGGACCGCGCGCAACCCGAATCCCTCCGACGCATCGTAACTCGCCGTCCGTAGCCGCCCGTCGTCGAAGGACATCACCTCGGACCGCCGCCGCTCCAGGAACAATTCGCCATCGTCGGCGCCCGCCAGCGCTTCGCGCAGCACCGACAGCGCGGTCTCCTGGTCCAGAAGCGTCTCGAAGGGGCGGAAATCGGCGGTCTCGGCCATGTCTCGGGGTCCTTTCCAGCGGCTCCGAAGCGGCTGAATGCCGCAACGCGAAGCCTTGTTCCTACCCCCCTAATATGATTTCTACCCGCCAGAGAACAACAGGCCGGCGAGCATCCGATTTCGGCGGCCGTGGAACGTGATTGCGAACAGGACCACGAGACACATGCGTCTAAAGACCATTTCGACAGGCATCGCCGCGTTGTCGGCCGCCATCTTCAGCGCCGCAGCCGCCTATGCCCAGGACCTTCCGATCATCGGTCAGCCCAGGCAGGGCGAGATGGGCTGGCAGCCCGCCGCGACCGACATTGCGGACGACATCCACTGGCTGGACGGTATGCTGCTGGTCATCATCACGGCGATTTCGCTCTTCGTCGTGGCGCTTCTGGCGATCTGCATCGTGCGTTACAACCGCCGCGCCAATCCGAACCCGGCCAGCTTCACCCACAACACGCCGATCGAAGTGGCCTGGACGGTCATTCCCATCGTCATCCTGGTCTTCATCGGCGCCTTCTCGCTGCCGGTCCTGTTCAAGCAGCAGGAAATCCCCGAACCCGAGGTTTTTGTGAAGGCCACCGGATACCAGTGGTACTGGGGCTATGAGTATCCGGACGAAGGCATCTCGTTCGAAAGCTTCATGGTGGGCGCGGGCGAAAACCGCCTGACCCCGGAAGTCTCGCAGGAACTGGCCGACCTCGGCTATTCCGACGACCAGTTCCTGCTGGCCACCGACACCGCCGTTGTCGTGCCGACCGGCAAGGTCGTCGTGGTGCAGGTCACCGGCGCCGACGTGATCCACTCCTGGACCATCCCGTCCTTCGGGGTCAAACAGGACGCCGTGCCGGGCCGCCTGGCCGAACTGTGGTTCGAGGTCGACGAAGGCATGGAAGGCGTCTATTTCGGTCAGTGCTCCGAATTGTGCGGTCTCAGCCACGCCTACATGCCGATCACCGTCAAGGCCGTGACCCAGGCCGAGTACGACGCCTGGGTGGCCGAGAACAAGGTCGCGGGCACCTACGTCCAGCCGGGCTCGGTCCGCGTCGCAGCCACCGAGTAACGCCGCATGACCGAAGTCTCGATCAACGCGACGCGCGAGTACGAGCCGACCTTCGGCGACTACGTCGCGCTTCTGAAGCCACGGGTGATGTCGCTCGTGGTCTTCACCGCGTTGGTCGGTCTGATCGTCGCGCCGGTCTCACTGCACCCGTTCGAGGCGTTCTGCGCGATCCTGTTCATCGCTGTCGGGGCAGGGGCCTCGGGCGCACTGAACATGTGGTACGACGCCGACATCGACGCGGTGATGCGCCGGACCGCGAAACGGCCCGTGCCCTCGGGCCGGGTCGAGCCGGGCGAGGCGCTGGCCATCGGCCTCGGCCTTTCGGGATTGTCGGTGGTGATGCTGGGCCTGGCGACGAACCTGGCAGCGGCGGCGCTTCTGGCCTTCACCATCTTCTTCTACGCCGTGATCTACACGATGTGGCTCAAGCGCTGGACGCCGCAGAACATCGTCATCGGCGGCGCGGCGGGTGCCTTCCCGCCGATGGTGGGCTGGGTCGCGGCGACCGGGTCGGTCTCGGTCGAGGCGGTGCTGATGTTCGCGCTGATCTTCATGTGGACGCCGCCGCATTTCTGGGCGCTCTGCCTGTTCATGCGGTCGGATTATGACGATGCGGGCGTGCCGATGCTGACCGTGACCCATGGCCGACCCGCCACGCGCCGTCACATCCTTGTCTATACCGTCCTTCTGGTTCCGGTCGCCCTGGGCCTGGCGCTGACCAGCATCGGCGGACCGGTGACGCTGGCGGTCGCCGTCGCGCTCAACCTCTGGTTCCTGAAGGGCGCGCTCAGCATCTGGCGCCGGGACGAGGTCATGGCCGAGGCCGACGATTATTCCGTCGAAAAGAAGTTCTTCCGCTTCTCGCTCTATTACCTGTTCCTGCATTTCGGCGCGCTGGTCGCGGACCTGACGCTGCGCGCGGCGGGGGTGCTCTGATGGAACTCAAGGCAACCCACGAAATCCACAAGCGGCGCTTCTCGCGCAATCTCGGCGTGGGACTGGCGCTTCTGGCGATGGTCGCCATCGTCTTCGGCCTGACCGTCGTCAAGGTCAAGCGGGGCGATGCCATCCAGGGCTTCGACCATGTCGTGCGCCCCGAGATGGTGCCCGTCGAGGGCGGCAACTGATGCGCGCGTATTGGGACAGTCTCGACGCCAAGGGCCGCACGGCGGCACGTCTTGTCGGCGTGATCTTCGTCATGGGCTCGCTCGCCTGGCTGTCGGTGCCCGCCTACGACCTGTTCTGCCGGGTGACCGGGTGGGGCGGGGCGGTGGACGTGGCCGAAGCCGCGATGGACGAACCTCTGGAGCAGACCGTCGCGATCCGCTTCGACGCCTCGCGCGCCAAGGGTCTCGTGGTCGACGTGCATCCGGTCGAGACCCACATGACCGTCCGCATCGGCGAAGAGGCGCTGGCCTTCTACGAGGCCTACAATCCGACCGACAAGCCCATCGCCACGACCGCCAGCTACAACGTGGCGCCGTATGCCGCCGGGGCGTTCTTCTCGAAGATCCAGTGCTTCTGCTTCGAGTTGCAGGTGCTTCAGCCCGGCGAGCGGGTGACGATGCCCGTCAGCTTCTTCGTGGAGCCCGAAATCCTGGACGACCCCGACGCCAGGTTTGCAAAGACAATCACGCTGTCCTACACGTTCCACGAGACCGACCTGCCCGAAGAGTATGCCTCCGAGCAGGCGGCGCTGGACGCGTCTGGCGGCGCCACCGACCTTAACTAAAACGCCCGAGGGAACGAACCGACATGGCGCACGAAAAGAACCACGACTATCACATCCTGCACCCCTCGCTGTGGCCCTTCATGGGCGCGGTCTCGGGCTTCATCATGCTGTTCGGCGCCGTCCTGTGGATGCATGGCGTGACCTGGATCATGTTCGCCATGGGCGCCGTCGGCGTCGCTTACGTGATGTTCGCCTGGTGGGCGGATGTGGTGAAGGAAAGCCAGATCGGCGACCATACCCCGGTCGTCCGCATCGGCCTGCGCTACGGCTTCATCATGTTCATCATGTCCGAGGTCATGTTCTTCGCGGCCTGGTTCTGGAGCTTCTTCAAGCACGCCATGTACCCGATGGGTCCCCAAAGCCCCGCGGTCGACGGCGTCTGGCCGCCCGCGGGGATCGAGACTTTCGATCCCTGGCACCTGCCGCTCATCAACACGCTGATCCTGCTGTGCTCGGGCGCGGCCGCGACCTGGGCGCACCACGCGCTGGTCCACGAGAACAACCGCCGCGACATGGCCAACGGCCTGATTATCGCGATCCTGCTGGGCGTGCTGTTCACCATCTTCCAGGCCTACGAGTACAGCCACGCCGCCTTCGGCTTCTCGGGCAACATCTACGGCGCGAACTTCTTCATGGCCACGGGCTTTCACGGCGCGCATGTGATCATCGGGACGATCTTCCTCTTCGTGTGCTACCTGCGCCTGCGCGCCGGGCACTTCACGCCCGAGAAGCATATCGGCTTCGAGGCGGCCGCCTGGTACTGGCACTTCGTGGACGTGGTCTGGCTGTTCCTGTTCGCCGCGATCTACATCTGGGGAAGCTGATCCCCGCGATCTTGCGCCGGCTTCGCCGTCGCGACAGAGAGGGGGGCGCTGCCCCCCTCTTGGCTTTCAGCCAATTCACCCCCCGGGATATTTCGGGGCCGATGAAAACAAGGTGACGCGCCCCCCGGGCGCCGGTGCGATCCATGAGGCGATACCTGGTTCCCCTGATCTTCGGTCTCGGCGGCTTTGCCGTCCTGATGGCGCTTGGGCTGTGGCAGGTCGATCGGCTGGCCTGGAAAGAGGCGATCCTGGCCGAGATCGACGCCCGCATCGCCGCCGCGCCCGTCGCCGTGCCCGCCGATCCCGACCCCGAGGCCGACCGCTACCTGCCGGTGACCGCCACCGGCGCCTTCACCGGCGAGACGTTGCGCGTCCTGGTCTCGGTCAAGGACCGGGGCGCGGGCTATCGCCTGATCTCGGCCTTCGAGACAGGGGACGGCCGTTCGATCATGACCGACGAGGGTTTTGTCGGGCTGGACGAGAACGCCGCGCCGGGCCCGGCGACGGGCGTCACCGTCACCGGCAATCTCCACTGGCCCGACGAGACCGACCGCTGGACCCCCGCGCCGGACCTCGGTCAAAACCTGTTCTACGCCCGCGATGTCGCCGCCATGGCGCAGGCGCTCGGCACCGATCCGATCCTGGTCGTCGCCCGGACCGTGTCGGGCACCGACGCCCGCGCGACGCCGATGCCGGTCACCAGCACCGGCATTCCGAACAACCACCTCGGCTACGCCGTGCAATGGTTCGGCCTGGCCGCCGTCTGGCTGGGGATGACAGCGTTCCTGCTCTGGCGTATCCGGAACCGAGCCGTCTGAGGGAAAGACCGATGAAATACGTCTCCACCCGGGGCGACGCCCCTTCGCTCTCCTTCGAGGACACGATGCTGACGGGCCTCGCCCCCGACGGCGGTCTCTATGTGCCCGAAAGCGTGCCCACACTCGACGCCAACACCATTAAACGCCTCAACCGCGACGACTACGAAACACTGGCCTTCCGCGTCATGCGCCCCTTCACCGGCGACGCCTTCACCGCTGCCGAGTTCGAGGCGATCATCGCCCGCGCCTAGGCCGATTTCGGCAGTGTCGCGCGCGCGCCGCTCAAGGAGGTCGACCGCGGGCTCTGGCTGATGGAGTTGTTTCACGGCCCCACGCTGGCCTTCAAGGACTTCGCGATGCAGCTGATCGGCCAGATGTTCCAGACCGTCCTGGAGCGCCGGGGCGAGCGAATCACCATCGTCGGCGCGACCAGCGGTGACACCGGCAGCGCGGCCATCGAAGCCTTCCGCGGCCTCGACAACGTGGATGTCTGCATCCTCTACCCCCATGGCCGCGTCTCCGAGGTGCAGCGCCGCCAGATGACCACGCCCGCCGAGGCCAACGTCCATGCGCTGGCCGTCGAGGGCACCTTCGACGACTGCCAGCGGCACCTGAAGGACATGTTCGCCGACCAGGCCTTCAGGGGCGAGGTGCGGCTCGCCGCCGTCAATTCGATCAATTGGGCGCGGGTCCTGGCGCAGGTCGTCTACTACTGGTGGGCCTCGGCCTCGCTGGGCGGGCAGACGCTCAGCTTCACCGTGCCCACCGGCAATTTCGGCGACATCTACGCGGGCTTCATCGCCAAACGCATGGGGCTCGCGACGGACCGGCTGGTGATCGCCACGAACCGGAACGACATCCTGCGCGCCGCCGTCCAGGGCGGTCGGTACGAGGTGGGCACGGTCCACCCCACCATCAGCCCCTCGATGGACATCCAGGTCTCGTCGAATTTCGAACGTCTGCTGTTCGACGCGATGGATCGCGACGGCGCCCGGGTCGCGGCCCTGATGAACAGCCTCAAGCAGTCGGGCGGCTTCACCATTCCCGAGGCCGCGCAGGCGCGGATCCGGCGCCATTTCGACGCCGACAGCGCCAGCGAAGAAGAGACCGGCGACCGCATCGCGGCCACCTTCGCCGATACCGGCGAACTCGTGTGCCCGCATACCGCAGTCGGCCTCGACGTGGCCGAGACGCATCTCGACATCGACGTGCCGATGGTGGCGCTCGCCACGGCGCACCCGGCCAAGTTCCCCGACGCCGTCGAAGCGGCCACGGGCATCCGTCCGCCTCTTCCCAAGCACCTGGGCAACCTTTATGACCGGTCCGAGCGGGTGACGCGGGTCGAAAACGACCTTGCCGCCATCCAATCCGTGATCCGGGAGAAGCGCGCCAAGTGACCGTTCATCTGCACCGCATGCCGAACGGCGTCCGCGTCGTGACCGAGTACATGCCGGGTCTGGCCTCGGCCGCCGTGGGAGTCTGGGTCAACGCGGGCGGCCGCCACGAACGGATCGAGCAGAACGGCGTCGCGCATTTCCTGGAACACATGGCGTTCAAGGGCACCCGCACCCGCAGCGCGCTTCAGATCGCCGAGGCGATCGAGGACGTGGGCGGCTACATCAACGCCTATACCAGCCGCGAGATGACGGCGTACTACGCCCGTATCCTGGCCGAGGACGTGAACCTCGCGCTCGACGTGATCTCGGACATCGTGCTGAACCCCGTCTTCGACCCGCGCGAGATCGAGGTCGAGCGCCACGTCATCCTGCAAGAGATCGGCCAGGCCCACGACACGCCCGACGACGTGATCTTCGACTGGCTTCAGGAACGCGCCTTTCCCGACCAGCCGCTGGGCCGCACCATCCTCGGCGCCGCCGAGCGCGTCGAGACCTTCGACGCGGACGACCTGTCGCGCTTCGTCGCGGAACGTTATGCGCCCGGCAACATCATCGTCGCGGCGGCAGGCGCGGTCGATCACGACCGGATCGTGCGCGCCGCCGAAGCCGCCTTCGGCCATTTGCGGCCGGGCGCGGCGCAGCCGGTCGAAGCCGCGCGTTTCGGCGGCGGCGAGACGCGGGTGGAAAAGGCTCTGGAACAGGCGCATTTCGCGATGGCCTTCGAAAGCGCGGGCTACCGCGACGACGACATCTACACATCGCAGATCTTCGCCTCCGCCCTCGGCGGCGGCATGTCCTCGCGTCTGTTTCAGGAGGCGCGGGAAAAGCGCGGTCTCTGCTACACCATCTTCGCCCAGACCGGCGCCTATTCCGACAGCGGCCTGATGACGATCTATGCCGGGACCAGCGGCGAGGAGATCGGCGAACTGGCCGAGTTGACGATCGACGAACTGAAGCGCGCCGCCGACGACATGACGGATGCGGAAATCGCGCGGGCGCGGACGCAGATGAAGGCGGGCCTGCTGATGGGGCTTGAAAGCCCGTCCAGCCGCGCCGAGCGCCTGGCCCGGCTTCTCGCGATCTGGGACAGGGTGCCGACGCTTGCCGAGACCGTCCAGCGGATCGACGCGGTCAGCACATCCAAGGTGCGCGATCTGGCGCGGGCGACGGCGGAACGGGGCGCGGCGGCGATGGCGCTTTACGGTCCGGTCCGGCGCGCTCCCGAGTTGCAGGCGCTGACGGGACGGCTTGCCGCCTGATGCTGCGTCTCAGGGGGAAGGTCCGGATCGACACCGAACGGATGGTGCTTCGCCCCCCCGTCCATTCCGACTACCGCGCCTGGGCGGCGCTCCGCGAACAAAGCGCCGACTTCCCGAAACCCTGGGAGCCGTCGTGGTCCTCCGACCACCTCACCCGAAAGGCCTTCGTGAACCGCGTCTACTGGGCCAACCGCTCGATCGCGCAGGGCACCGCGCTGCCGCTCTTCCTGGAGCGCCGCACCGACCGTCAGCTTCTCGGCGCCATCACGCTCGACAACATCCGCCGGGGTCCTGCCCAGGCGGGCACCATCGGCTACTGGATCGGCGAGGGCTTCGCGCGCGAAGGCTACATGCGCGAGGCCCTGACCGCCGTCGTCCACCACGCCTTCCAGGTCCTCGACCTCAGCCGGCTGGAAAGCGCTTGCCTGCCCGAGAACACCGCCTCGCGCGGGCTTCTGGAGAAATGCGGCTACAAGTACGAGGGCGACGAGGAAAGCTATCTCCAGATCAACGGCCGCTTGCGCAACCACGTGCTCTACGCCAACCTGCGCGCCGACCGTCGCGGCCGTGTCGAGGGCTGATCCCTCGCGGGCGATGCACCGAAGCCGCAATAACCTGCCGTCGCGTAAATTTCCCCTTGGCGGAAATGCGCACAAGACCGCATAACGTGCGTGGATAGTATCCGGAACAGGGAAAGGCAGAGCCAATGGCAGGCAAATTCGAGATCTTCAAGGACAAGGCGGGCGAGTTCCGCTTCCGTCTCAAGGCGGGCAACGGACAGGTGATCCTGGCCAGCGAAGGCTACAAGGCCAAGGCCAGTTGCAAGAACGGCATCGAATCCGTCCGCAAGAACAGCCAGATGGACGGCCGGTTCGAGCGCAAGGCCACCAAGTCCGGCAAGTGGATGTTCAACCTCAAGGCCTCGAACGGCCAGGTCGTCGGCACCTCCGAGACCTACGAGAGCGAGAAGGCCCGCGAAAACGGCATCTCATCGGTCGCCAAGAACGCCCCCGACGCCAAGCTCGACGATCAGTCGGCGGCCTGACGGGCCACATCCAGGGCAGGGGCGCGCACCGCGCCCGTCCCCGAGCCCCTTCGGATCAGGCGGGCCGTTCGGCCTCGTAATGCTGGGCATAGAACCCGGCCAGCGTCTTGCCACGCTCCTCGCGGAACCGCGCGCCCTCGGTCATGTCCGCGATCCGATCCACCCGGAACATGCGGAAATCGTCGCGCAACTCGCACCACCCGACCAGCGTCCAGACCTTGCCCCAGAACCATAGGCCCAGGGGCCGGACCACGCGCTCGGTCCGCGCACCCGCCTCGTCGGCGTAATCCAGCGACAGCCGCACCCGCGCCTCGACCGCCCGCTCGATCCGGTCCAGAAGGTGCCGCGCGCGGTCGTCCAACTCCGGCATCTGAAAGGCGTGCACCTGCACCGCGGCCGCCCGCGCCCGCGCGTCCTCGGGCAGGACCGCACCGATCTTGACCAGCGCTTCCTCGGCCGCCGCCGCCATCGCCGCGCCGCCCCAGGCACGGATCAGCCGCGCGCCAGCGACCAGCGCCACGATCTCGTCGCGCGTGAACATCAGGGGCGGCAGGTCGAACCCCTCGCGCATAATGTAACCGACCCCGGCCTCGCCCTCGACGGGCACGCCCGAGCCGATCAGGTCCGCGATGTCGCGATAGATCGTCCGCTCGCTGACCTCCAGCTTCTCGGCCAGCGCGCACGCCGTGGTCAGCCGACCGCCCCGCAGATGCTGCACGATCTGGAAAAGGCGGTCGGCGCGGCGCATCAGGCCGCCTTGGTCGCTTCGAACAGCCCGATGGAATTGCCGTCGGGATCGAGCGCGTAACAGAACCGCCCAACCGGAAGCGGGATCGGGCCCGAGACCACCGAGCCGCCGTTCTTCTCGACCCGCGCCGAGGTGTCCTCCAGCGTATCGGGCACCGCCAGGTGGATGGTCGGGCCTTCGCCCGGACGCGCGGGCGTGCCGGGATAGAGGTGGCCGGACACGCCGCCATCTGGTGAACTCAGATCGGCCATCGGGTTCGGCCCTGTGTCGTCGCGCTTCATGGTGAACTTGAACACGCTCGAATAGAACGCGATTCCGCGGTCGATGTCACGGACGGGGATTTCGGTCCAGACGACCGAGTTGGCAGGTGGGGTTGTCATGTCGGGCTTCCTTTCTTGAGTTGATACGCCCTTCTCGCACACCCCTCCTGACAGCATCCTGTCAGGATGTTTCCGCAGCCCGCTCCGCGATCCGCAGGCACAGCCGCGTTGCCTCGGCCATGTCCTGCACCGACACCCATTCCAGCGGTCCGTGGACGTTCTGCATCCCCGTAAACAGGTTGGGGCAGGGCACGCCCATCTCGGTCAGGCGCGACCCGTCGGTACCGCCCCGGATCGGCACCGATTTCTCGGTGATCCCCAGATCGGCCAGAGCCGCCCGCGCCAGGTCCACCGGCGTCATGTCCTTCTCCAGCCAGTAGCGCATGTTCCGGTACTGCGGCGTGATCGTACAGGTGATCTCGGCCCGGGGCTCCGTCGCCCCGATCGTCTCGCAGACCTGCCGAAGCAGCGCGCCCTTCGCCTCCAGCCCGTCCAACTCGAAATCCCGCAGGATGAACCGCACCACCATCTCGGCGGCGCTGCCCTTCATGTCGACGGCATGGATGAACCCCTGATGCCCGTCGGTCGTCTCGGGCGTCATCGTCGCCTGCGGCAGCGTCTCGACGATCCGGGACGCCAGGTGGATGGCGTTGACCAGCTTGTCCTTGGCGTCGCCCGGATGGATCGACACGCCCTTGACCGTCACCACCGCGAAATCCGCCGAGAACGTCTCGAAGACGATCTCGCCCAATTCGCCCCCGTCGAAGGTATAGGCGAAATCCACGCCCAGATCCTTCGGCAGACGCTCATCCACGCCGCGCCCGATCTCCTCGTCGGGCGTGAACGCCACGCGGACCGTCGGTCGCTTGATATCCGGGTTCTGCAACAGATGCCGCGCGGCGGTCATCACGATCGCCACCCCGGCCTTGTCGTCGGCCCCAAGCAGCGTCAGACCCGAGGCCGTCACGATATCGTCGCCCACCTTCTCGGCCAGGTAGGGAAAGTCCTCGGGCGTCAGCGCCAGGTCCGGATCGTCGGGAAACGTGATGGCACCGCCGTTATAGCCTTCGATCACGCGGGGTTTCACGCCCGTCGCGTTGAACTGCGGCGCGGTATCGACATGCGCCAGGAAGCCTATCGTCGGTCCCTCCACGTTCCCCGGAATCGTCGCGATCACCGTGCCGTAATCGGTCTTGGTCACGTCGCCTGCGCCGATGGCGGTCAACTCCTCCACCATCAGATCCAGCATAGCGTGCTGGATCGCAGTCGAGGGCGTCGCGGCGCTGTCCATGTCCGACTGGCTGTCGATGGCGCAATAGCGGACAAGGCGGGTCTTCAATTCATCGTCGAACGTGGTCATGGGGCCTCCTCGGTCGGATGCCGCGAAGGGGCCTCAGCAGCGGGGCGGTGTCAAGCGGTGAGCCGCGCGTCTTGGCCACATCCGCTGCAAACGCCGGTGTCGTCCTCGCCGCTAATGTCGCCAACCCAATCCCGGCGGGCAATTTGCGGTATACCAGTCGGTGCAACACAGCAAGGACGATACGCGCGTGGCGACGTGACCACGAACACAGTTGAGGGTTACTTCTCGATCTTCAAGCGCAGATGAAGGGTGTTTACCAGCATTGCGGCAAGCAACATTTGCACGGTTATCTGGCCGAGTTCTACTTCCGCTTCACGCACCGCGTGTCCAAGGAGATCGACGACACGATGCGTGCCAACGCGATCCTCAAGAACGCTTAGGGCAAGCGGCTGACTTATCAGCGGACTGACTCAGTCGTCGCCTGAGTTCCGCAACTTGGTCGCCACCTTGCTGACTGGTCAGACTCGGATTGACTCTCGGATGTGTCGGAGTCCCCCTTTATGGGGCTTCGGCTTCATCTTGAGAAGGCTCCGCACCGTGACATCAAATGACCCCATAGTTGACGCCCTTCCTGCTTCCACGATGGACGATCTACATCTATCACGTGGACGTTACATTCAGCAATATTCCAGCCTCGAGCAAATTCAAGTCAATGTGTTTGCAGAAGCGTTTAGGAGAAATCCAGACGACAGTGTTGACCACTTTCGAAAGGACTTGGCGAGTTTCACCTTCAAGAAAATGGTCAATTCACGATCCAGGGGTCAGGTTCTTGAAAAGTGGCTAACGGGAAGGACGCCGGAATATACGCAGTTCATACGTTCGCTTTTCAAGGAGTGCGCCAAGGTGGATGCATTTCGCAACCATGTTATCCACTGGCGACCGCAAACACGCTCAGTCAAAATGCAAAACACGGTGAAATCAGTTGTCATTTTGGTTGATGATTTCCTTAGTATTCCGCCAATCTCAATACCCGAAATAGAATACGAGGCAGGAAGGATAAGGCTTGTACAATCCGGCTTTTCTGCATGGTATCATCATATCCGGGGAGAGCAAACGGACCGCCTGTCGCTTGAAGCATTGCTTCAAATAGTTCAGCGCCCATTGCCCTATCCGCCAACGAGGGACCATCCGCTAGTCCGTAACGCTATAATACGGATACCCCAGCAGCCTCCATCTCTTCCGTAATCCGAATTTTGAAACCGGCCTGTCGGTCTACGTCAAGCTTCGGCATTTGCTTTCTCAAGCATATAATCGCCTAACCTTAATACTCTGTTAACCGACCTTAACGTCCCCACCATATCTGGTGGTGAGCCGACGCAAGCGCATATCCGTGCCATACACTTTGCCGACAGTTTGCCGACGCTTTGCGGCACCCGGTCCGCCCTCCGGGACCCTCAAAACAAGGGCGTTAACGTTTGAGCAGGGCTTGCGGCGGACCATCGTGCGTCCGTTGCCTGCGTGCGGTGCCTTCACTTCGGCTTAGGGCAGCTCGTCCGACGGGATGACCGGAAAGAACCGGCCCCCCGACCAGACCCCGAACCAGCCCTCGTGATGCGCTCCGATCTCGACCAGCCGGTAGAAGCTCTTGCGGTCGATCAGCGCCTCCAGATCGGCGCGCACATGGACATAGGGCGACGGCTCGCCCGTCTCAGAATCCCGTTCGACTCGAATGGGATGCGCCTCCCCGGCCTCGACCGCGTCGCCCACGTTCGTCTCGAAGGTCAGCACCTGGGTCTCGCCATTGCCCTCGGCCTCGAAATCGACGGCGACGAAGGGCGCGTCCTCTACCGTGATCCCCACCTTCTCGACCGGGGTCACCAGCACATAGCGGTCCCCGTCCTTCCGCAGAATCGTCGAGAACAGCCGTACCAGTTCCGGCCTCCCGATCGGCGTGCCCAGATAGAACCACGTCCCGTCCCGCGCGATCCGGATGTCCAGATCCCCGCAATCCGGCGGATCCCACAGATGCACCGGCGGAATCCCGCGCGAAGACGCCGCCCGCGCACTCGCCGCCAGCCCCTCGGCGGTCGGTTTCACAATCATTTGTTCTTTATCTTCTTTTGCCATTTGTACCCGGCGCCATACTTCGCTCTACTGGGAAGCATAGTCAGAACGGGAGCGATTGCCATGACCGATGCCGCCGACCTTGTGGCCGAAATCGAAACGCTTGGAGGCAAACTGGCCGAGGCCAAGGCCAGTATCACCCGGCGTTTCATCGGTCAGGAGCGGGTGGTGGACCTGGTCCTGTCGTCGATCCTTTGCGGCGGCCACGGCCTTCTGGTCGGCCTGCCTGGCCTCGGCAAGACCCGTCTCGTCGACACGCTCTCGACCGTCCTCGGCCTCGACGGCAAACGGGTCCAGTTCACGCCGGATCTGATGCCCGCCGACATTCTCGGCTCGGAAGTGCTGGAAACCGGCGCCGACGGCTCCCGTGCCTTCAAGTTCATCCGCGGCCCGATCTTCTGCCAGCTTCTGATGGCCGACGAGATCAACCGCGCCAGCCCGCGCACCCAGTCGGCGCTCCTGCAGGCGATGCAGGAGAAGGCGGTCACCAT
>ERZ869936.1260-NODE-1260-length-18870-cov-5.277863_pt1 | contig 18870 bp, 17 predicted proteins | sample MGYA00520876_ERZ869936 | MGnify/ENA primary metagenome ERZ869936 (study PRJEB32218, sample SAMN09650985) | biofilter metagenome | isolation source: enrty point of leading RO module | place: Saudi Arabia: Thuwal, RO plant located on Red Sea | collected 2016-02-17 ...
TCGTCGGCTGGTCGTCGATGGCGTGCAGTTCCTGGCTGGGGATGCCTATGTTGCAGACGACCAGGTGGTCGCGGATAATCGGGGCGATTTCCTTCAGGATTTCAGAACGGATCATTGGTCGCCGTAGCCTCCCCAGAAATTCGCGTCGGTCAGGATGGCGACGGGCTTGTTGCACATGAAGGTGTATTTCAGGATGTTGTCGAGTTCGTCCACATCCTTCTTCCAGTGGAAATGGTAGGTCGGGATGTGCATCTGTGCCAAGAGCGCCTTGGTGTGGACGGCCATCTCGACCTGGCAGGCCACCGGCTCGCGCAGCTCGCCCCGGTAGGAGATGATCATCGGCAGCGGCATCCGGTAGAACTGGATCAGGGTGGCCAGCGTGTTGATCGTCACGCCGATGGCGGTGTTCTGCATGATGATCGCGGGCCGTTTGCCGCCCATCCACGCGCCCGCGCAAAGGCCCATGCCCTCGTCTTCCTTGTTCGACGGGATGTGGAAGATATCGGGGTGGCGGTCGATTTCGTCGATGACGCCGGCCAGCTGCTTGCAGGGAACGGTGGTGACGAACGAGATGTCGTTCGCCACAAGGTCGTCCACTATCCTTTTGTCAATGCTCATCTATTTCCGCTTGTCCTGTCTTGCCCGGCGGCCGGGCGGTTGCCTTGATCGGGTATCACGTCCGGGTGCGCTGCACATGCACGGCGCATCCCGCGTGGCGCACGACGCGCGCGGCGGTCGAGCCGAGGAAGTAGTCGCTGAGGCCCGGGCGGTGCGATCCGATGACGATGCAGTCGACGCCGTTGTCGGCGGCATAATCGATGATCGAGCGCGCGCTGTGGCCGGACAGGATCACGGGCGTGACGCCCTCCAGTCCCGCCGTCTTGTCTGTCAGCGCTTTGCGCGCCGCGTCGAAGCCCGCCTGGATCACGTCCTCGTCCAGATAGGCGCGGACCGTGCTTTGCGGCGCCTCGTGGACGTGAAGCGCGATGATCTGGCCGCCCTCGGCCCTGAGCGCGCGGGCGATTTCAAGCGTTTCGGGGGAAATGCCGTGGTCCAGCGCCATGGCCACGAGGATCTTGTGATACATCGCGTCTCTCCTTCACTCCCAGGGCCGAAGCATGATCTTGGGCGCGGCCACACGCCCGCCGCGCAGGTCGGCGAAGGCCGCCCAGCCCTGGTCCAGCGCGCGCGTCTCGGTCCAGTCGAGCGCGCCGAGGCGACCGTCGAAGATCGCCTGAGCCGTGTCGCGGAAATCCTTGGCGTCATAGGCATATGTGCCGATGAAGGTGATCTCTTGCAGCGTCATGCGGCGCACGTCCAGACCGCCCGTATCCTCGCCCAGACCGATATGCACGATCACGCCCCCCGGCTCGGCATGGGCCGAGGCGATGGCGCGGGTGCCGGCATAGCCCACGGCATCGACGACCAGCGGGAACAGGCCCTCGGCCTGCGGCGTCACCGTCTCGCCGCAGTGATCGGCCAGATAGGCGCGGCGGGCGTCGTTGGTCTCGGCAATCGTGATGTCTTCCACCCCCATCGCGCGAAGCGCCAGCGCCGAGGCAAGACCGATCGCGCCGCCGCCCAGGATCAGCGCGCGGGGCGTGACGGCATCGTGCAGCGCCGCCAGACCCAGGCGGCAGGCGTGCCAGCCCACTGCCAGGGGCTCGGCCAGCGCGGCCTTGGTCAAGGGCACCTCGTCGGGGACCTCGACCAGGTTGATCTCGGGCATCGAGATGTATTGCGCAAAGGCCCCCTCACGCGGCGGCATCGATATGATCTGCCGCTTGGGGCAAAGGTTCTCGCGCCGGGCCAGACAGGCGGGACAGGTGCCGCAGGTGACCAGCGGATTGACCGTCACACGTGTGCCGTCGCGGGGGCCGCCCGTGATCACGCCCGCGGCCTCGTGGCCCAGGATCAGCGGCGCGGGGCGGCGGTCGTCATGGCCGAGATAGGCGTGCATGTCCGAGCCGCAGATGCCCACCGCGTCGACCTTGATCAGATGCTCGCCCGCGCGGTTCTGCGGGTCCGGGACCTCGCGGAAGCCCAGCGTTTCGACGCCTTCGTAGACCAGGGCCTTCATCGTGCGCGACATCCTTCGGTGACCGTTTGCGCGGCACCATAGCCCGAGGGTTCGGCGGATGGAAACCGGTCTGTCGCCCAGAGGGGGCGCCGGCCGGCGCGCCCGAATATCCGGTGCGCGTCAGCCATTGGCGGTCAGGTCGAAGGTCTCGTCGGGGAAGTATTTCGCCAGACGCACGTCGGCGGCGCGGGCATGGCCCTCCATCCCCTCCAGCCGCGAGATGCGCGCGGTGGCCTCGGCCACGGGCTTGGCGCCTTCGCGGGTGGCGCGCTGCCAGGTGACGATCTTCATGTACTTGTGGACGCTGAGGCCGCCCGTGTAGCTGGCCGCACCACTGGTCGGCAGGACGTGATTGGTGCCCGACGCCTTGTCGCCGTAGGAGACGGTCGTCTCTTCGCCCAGGAACAGCGAGCCGTAGCAGGTCAGCCGGTTCAGCCACCAGTCCAGATCGTCGGCCTGCACCGTCAGGTGTTCCGGCGCGTAGTCGTCCGAACAGGCCGCCATCTCCTCGCGGTCGGCGCAGAGGATCACCTCGGCGTAGTCGCGCCAGGCGGCTCGGGCGTTGTCGCCGTTCATCTCGGGCAGGTCGTCGATCAGGCCGGGGACCAGCTCCATGACCTTCCCGGCCAGAGCGCGGTCGTCGGTTATCAGCCAGACGGGCGAATTGTAGCCGTGCTCGGCCTGGCTGACGAGGTCGGTCGCCACGATGAAGGGATCGGCGGTCCTGTCGGCGAGGATGAGGCTGTCGGTCGGCCCCGCGATCATGTCGATGCCGACGCGGCCGAAGAGGATCCGCTTGGCCTCGGCCACGAACTGGTTGCCGGGGCCGACAAGGATGTTGGCCTTGGGCAGGCCGAACAGGCCGAAGGTCATCGCGGCGACGCCCTGGACGCCCCCCATCGCGAGGATGCGGTCCGCGCCGCAGAGATGCGCGGCGTAGACGATGGCGGGCGCGATGCCGACGCCGGGTCGCGGCGGCGAGCAGGCGACGATGTTCCGGCACCCGGCGACCTTGGCGGTGGTCACCGTCATGATCGCGCTGGCGATGTGGCTGTAGCGCCCGCCGGGGATGTAGCAGCCCGCGGCATTGACCGGGATCGCCTTTTGCCCGGCGGTCAGGCCCGGCACGATCTCGGTCTCGAAATCGGCGACGGTGGCCTTTTGCGCCTCGGCGAAGCGGCGGACATTGTCGTGGGCGAACTGGATATCCTGCTTCAGCCGGTCGGGCACCTCGGCGATGGCGGCCTCGATCCCGGCCTCGTCCAGAATGATCTGGCCCTCGTACTTGTCGAAGCGCCGGGCATAGTCCAGCGCGGCGGCGTCGCCGCCCGCCTCGATGTCGTTCAGGATGCCCTGGACGATGTCGTGGACATCGGTGGCGTCCGAAGTCGAGGTCAGCGTGGCTTTCTTGAGGTACTCGCGGGCCATGATCACCGGTTCCTGATTGCAGCAAGGGGCGGATGCGCGGCCGGGATCCGGACGAATCGGCGCATGGCTGCGATGTAAACGCTTGCACGACACGAATGCAAGCGTTTACATCGCGCCTGCGGCCTGCATTGGCCGCCGGTCCGAGAGGGTCAGAAGACAGCCATGAGCCAGCATCGCAACGCACCCACATTGCACGACGTCGCCCGCAAGGCGGGCGTCTCGACGGCGACGGTGTCGCGCTGCCTGAACGCGCCCGACCGGGTCGTCGCCAGCACGCGCGACCGGGTGATGGCCGTGGTGCGCGAATTGGGCTATTCGCCGCATTTCGGCGCGCGCGTCATGGCGGCCAGGCGCACGAACACCATCGGCGCGATCATCCCGACGATGGAAAACGCGATCTTCGCGCGCGGCGTCCAGGCCTTTCAGGAAGAGTTGCGGACCCACGGCTATACGCTTCTGGTGGCCAGTTCGTCGTACCGCGCCGAAATCGAAGAGGAACAGATCCGCGCGTTGGTCGCCCGTGGCGCCGACGGATTGATGCTGATCGGGCAGGACCGGGATCGGGCGATCACCGATTTTCTGGCCGCTCAGGGCGTACCCGCTCTTGTGACCTGGGCGCTGGACAGCGACGGCGGCCTGCCCGCGATCGGCTTCGACAACCGGGCCGCAATGCGGCGCCTGACCGGAACGGTGCTGTCGCTGGGGCACAGAAGGATCGCGGCGATCAGCGCCCGGACGGCCGGGAACGATCGTGCGCGGCTGAGGGTGGCGGGCATCCGCGACGCGCTGGCGGCGGCGGGATTGGACGCCGCTGTGCTGCCGGTCGTCGAGACGGTCTACGAGATCGACGCAGGCGCGGCGGCCTTCGCCGAGCTGATGGCCCTGAACCCGCGCCCGACCGCCGTTCTCTGCGGCAACGACGTTCTGGCGGCGGGCGCGCTGCGCCAGGCGCGCGAGATGGGGCTGGAGGTGCCGCGCGATGTCTCGGTCACCGGCTTCGACGACATCGAACTGGCGCGGATCGTGACCCCTGCCCTGACCACGGTGCATGTGCCGCATCGCGAAATGGGAACCCGGGCCGCGCGTCAACTGGTCGAGATGGTGGAGCGCAAGGCCGCCGGCCGCACCGTCGCGCTGGAGGCGCAGCTTTGTCTGCGCGACTCGCTGGGTCCGCCGCCCGATTAGACCTCAGTCCTCGTGAATACCGTCGGCGGTGAAGACCCCGCCCTGATAGACCGCCGCCGGATCGTCGGCGGGCGGCCGCGCGGTCGCGGCGTCGATCTTGGCGCGGTAGGCCTCGGCGCTGTCCTGGGGCCGCCAACCCAGATACGCCACCTCGCGGTTGTCCCACCACGTGGCGTCATTGGCGGACGCGCCGTAGATGATCGGACAGCCCAGGCGCGGCACGGCGAAGATGCATTCGATCAGCCGCACGAGGTCGTCGTAGCTGAGCCAGGAGGCGAGCATCCGGTGCGTCGTGGGTTCGGGAAAGCAGGTGCCGATGCGGATCGAGGCGGTCTCGATCCCGTACTTGTCGTGATACATGCTGGCCATCGCCTCGCCGAAGACCTTGGAGACGCCGTAGAGCCCGTCGGGTCTGGTCGGCGACTTGGCGTCCAGCCGTTCGGTCTGCTTGTAGAACCCGATGGCATGGTTGGAACTGGCAAAGATGATGCGCGGCCGGGTCGATGATTTCCGTGCGGCCTCGTAGAGGTGGAAGATGCCGTCGAGATTGGCGTTGCGGATCACCGTCCACGGCGCTTCGACCGCCTGCCCGCCCAGGTGCACGATGCCCTCGCAGCCCTCGACCAACGCTTCGACCGCATCCTTGTCGCCCAGATCGCAGGTGACGATCTCTTCATGCGTCTCCGCCGGACCGATGTCGTCCCGGTCGGACAGCCGAAGCACATCGGCCAGATGCGTCAGACGCTTGCGGCAGACCGACCCCAGTCCGCCCCCCGCTCCGGTGATCAGCAATCGTTTCATTCGAGAAATCTCCCTTCTGGCCTGACCCGTGGCTACCCTTTGGACGGCGCGACGACAATCCCCGCCATCTCAGTCCGCGCCCTCGTGGGCGGCATGCGCCGCTTCCAGCCTGGCCCAGTCGAACGAGACGCCGATACCAGGGACGTCGGGGGCGACGGCCATGTGATCCTCGATCACCAGCGGGCGCGCGGTGTAGCGGTCGATGGGAAACGAATGCACCTCCAGCCAGCCGGGGTTCGGTTGGGCCGAGACCAGGCTGACATGCAGTTCCTGCATCCCGTGGCTGCACGCCGGGATGCCATGACCGTTGGCCATGCGCGCCACCCGCAGCCAGCCGGTTACGCCGCCGCAGTTCGACGCGTCGGGCTGGATGTAGGACAGACGCGCCTGGTCGAAGGCGTATCCGAATTCGTGGATCGTGTGCAGGTTCTCGCCCATCGCCAGCGGCATGCCCGTGGCCTCGGCGATCCGGCCATAACCCCGATAATCGTCGGGGATGACGGGCTCTTCGAACCAGGTGATGTCGTAGGGCGCGAAGGCACGGGCGGCGGCGATGGCCTGGTCCACGCTCATTGCATAATTGGCGTCCACCATGAAGGCCACGTCCGGTCCGATCAGGTCGCGGACGGCGGCGATGCGTTCGATGTCGTCTTCCAGCCGGGGCTGGCCGATCTTGATCTTCACGGCGTTGAAGCCGCGGTCCAGATAGCCCCGGATGCTGTCCAGAAGTTTCGGCAGCGGAAAGTTCAGGTCGATCCCGCCCGCATAGGCGCGGCAGGTCCGGCCCGCGCCACCCGCCATCTGCCAAAGCGGTTTGCCGGCGGCGAGGCAGCGCAGGTCCCAAAGCGCGATATCAACCGCCGAGATCGCGAACGAGGCGATGCCGCCGCGTGCCACGTAGTGCACGTGCCACTGCATCGCGTCGTACAGCGCCTCGACATCGCCGGCATCCCTGCCAACGAGATATGGCGCGAGATCGTGTTCGATCATCGCCGCGATGGCGTGTCCCCCCTTGCCGCCGGTGTAGGTGTAGCCCGTGCCCTCCTGCCCGTCCTCGAGGTGCACGGTCGCGGTGATCAGTTCGAAATGTGTGTGATCGCCGTGCTTGGCGTCGCTCAGCACCTCGTCGAGCGGCACCGCGAACCGGCGCACTTCGATGGAATCTATGCGCGCCATCGGCGTTCCCCCCCTATTGCCTGCCCGGCCAGAAAAGCACGGAGACAGGCCGCTCTGCAACGGCTGCCGACCAAGGCTTGACCGGCGCCGCGATAACTTACTAGTGTAAAGCCGGATGTTTGCGCGCGGAAAGATTGCGGAGACGAACATCGGGGGCCGACAGGAAGGCGGCCTGAAACTGCGAGGTTCGGCGTCGGGCATGGACGGCACCAAGATCAGGAACATGGAGGAATTCGCCGCGCTGAGCGGCGTTTCGCGTCCGACCCTGTCGAAGTATTTCAACGACCCGACCAGCGTGCGCAAATCGACGCGCGAACGGATCGAGGAAGCGCTGGAGCGCTACGACTACCGGCCGAACATCTTTGCCATCAATCAGAACCGCAAGCTGACCAAGAACATCGGTATCGTGGTCCCCTACCTGGCCGATCCGTTCTTCGCCGAGATCGCGCGCAATATCGAGGAACGCTGCATCGACGCGGGTTTTCACCCGACGCTGTTCAGTTCCCACGGCAAGCCCGCGCTGGAGATCGAGATCCTGGACAACCTGCGTTCGCTGAAGCCCGCGGGCGTTCTTCTGGCGCCGATCGGGCGGCAATCGGACAAGGCCGGGATCGAGGCATTCTGCCGGAACGTCCCCACCGTCCTGTTCGACAGCAACATCGCGGGCATGGGCGAGGCGTTCATCGGGTCGGACAATTACAGCTTCGTCTCGCAGACGGTCGAGTACCTGAGCCGCACCGGCGAGGCGCCGTGTTTCTACGAGATGAAGAACCCGGCCAACCCCAACGCCAACAAGCGGCGGCTGGCCTATCTGGAGATGATGCAGCGGCTGGGGCTGGAGCCCCATGTCATCAGCGTCGACGGCGAAGGCTGGGCGTTCGAGGAGATCGGGCGGCAGGGCGCGTTCAAGGTGTTCAGCGAAGACGCATTGCCAACGCGCACGGTGCTGTGCAGCAACGACCGCCTGGCCATCGGGTTTCTCTCGGCCTGCTATGAGAGCGGCGTGAAGGTCGGGCGCGGCCCGGAATGCGATCTTCGGGTCGCCTCGCACGACGATCACCCGTTTTCGCGCTTCACCTGCCCGTCGCTGACTACGGCGGCGCATGACTACGATTCGGTGTCGAATCATTCGGTCGAGACATTGCTTCGGCTGATCGAAAGTGGCGGCCGGTTCGACAGCCGGAAAGAGACGCTGTTTCCGGCGCGGCTGATCATGCGGGATTCGGCCTAGCCCAGAACCGAGAAGCTCGATTCCTCGTTGATCTTTCGCCTGCGCGAATAGAAACCCGCGTCGATGGTCCGCCCGATATACGGCAACTCGAACTGCATCGGCCTGGCATCGTGGTCGCCGCCGTTCTCGCAATAGCCGATCAGGGCCGCCATCAGCTTGCCCGCGATGGCGGCGTTCTTGTACTGGTTCCCGCTGGTGCCGCAGGCCATGTAGAACCCGTCGAGCGAGGACCGGTCGTAGATCGGTATCCAGTCGGTCGAGGCATCGTAGAGGTCGACCACGCCCCGCATCCGGCTGGGAATGCCGAGGCTGGGCACGCGCTGGCCGTAGCGCAGGGCCTGCGTGGTCCATTGATCGGTGAACTCGCGCGGATAGTCGGTGTCGCTGTCGACCCAATGATCCGGATCGCAGTCGGGGTCTTCCGACCCAATCAGGATGTGGTTGCCGTGTTCGGGGCGGCAGTAGCAGGCGATGTCGCTGTCCGAGACGATCATGCCGCGCGTCTCGAAGTCGAACCCGGATGGTGCGGGTACATGCACGACCTCCTGCCGAAGCGGTCGCGTGGTGATTGTCATGTCGTCCAGCACATCCGCCATCGCGTTCACGCGCGCCGACCCGGGACCGGCGACGTTCACGACGACGGGGGCGTGAAGCTCCTCACCCGAGGCAAGCCTGACGCCCTTTATGCGACCGTTTTTTCTAATTATTTCAGTGACTTCCGCGCAAATCCTGAAGTCCGCACCATGCCGCCCGGCCGCTGCCGCCAGGTTCTGGGACGACAGCGCCGGGTCGTTGACGTAGCCCGCCAGCGGCCAGAACACCGCGCCGTCGATGGCGCCGCCAGTCGGTTCACCGAAGCCCGGTTTGTCCATCCGCTTCGGCGGCGCGAAGCGGTCCAGCGCATAGATTGGCAGGCGCTCGCGGAGCTGAGCGGCGTCCCACTCCTCGACGGGGATGTCGAGCGCGCGGCTCATCTCCAGGTGCTTCGCCATCAAGCCGTTGGCCGGCGTCTTCATGACGAGGCAGCCGCATTGACGGAATTCGGCCAGCGCCTCGTCCGCAGAAGCGCCAAGATAGTCGCGCCAGTCGCGCCAGTAGTGATACCCTTCCCAGGCGAAGGCGGTGCCTTCCAGCGTCGAATAGTGCATCCGCACGATCGCGCAGGACCCGGCGGTCGAGCCGTGGCCGATCTGGCGGTTGCGGTCGAGCGACAGCGTCTTCCATCCCGCCTTCGCCATCTCGTAGGCCACCGCCGTTCCGATGACACCGGTGCCGATGATGATCGCGTCCGCCGTTCCGGTCATGTCGCCTCCTCCAGTCCTTCGGTGAACAGGCGCAGGTCCTCTATCTCGTGCGGCTTGCCGTCCTGCCCGGTGAAGGTCTTGAGATAATAGGGGATCATCCGCGCCCGTTCCGCCATCGATTCCTGCAAATCGGCGTCGTTGTAGCCGATTTGCATGTAATAGAGCACCCGCGCCCGGATCAGGCTTTCGGCGTCGTCATACCCGAAGCGGGCGAACATCGCGGTCAGCGCCGCGATGCGCTGGCCGTCCGAGGCGTCGAGCACGCGCCGAACCTGCCCTGACCTCCGCGCCCAGTCCCGGATCGCGAAGTCGAGGCGCACGTCGAAGCGGCGCGGGTCGATGAAGGCCTTGAAGACGGTGCAGACCGCGCCGGTGATCGTCGCCGCGCGCGCCTCGGCGGCGGTGACGATGGCGCGCGTGTTGGTGGACAGCCAATCGTCGAGAAGCGCCTGAAGAAGCGCGTCGCGGTCCTTGAAATACCAGTAGAAACTGGAGCGAGAGACCTGCATCCGCCCCGCCAGCGTCAGGATCTTCACGCTGTCGATGCCGTCCGAGACCAGCATCGCGCGGGCCGCGTCCAGCCAGTCCTGCCGCGTGACCTTGACGTTGCCGGCCGGGGCGGCCGGGGCGCTCACCCCCGCATCGCCCGGCCCTCGGGGTCGTAGGGCGACGGCGCGATCACGCGGGCCTTGCGCTCGGCGCCGACGATATGGGTCGTCAGTTCGGTGCCCACGTCCGACACGTCGCGGTCGATCAGCGCCATCGCCAGCGATCGGCCGACGGTGTGGCCGTAGTCGCCCGACGTGATGAAGCCGACCTTGCGCCCGTCCGACCAGACCGGCTCGTATCCGTCCGCATCGGCGTCGTCCGCCTCGACCTCCAGCGTGAGCAGGATCTTCTCCGGCCCGCCGCCGTCCTTCTCGGCGCGCGCCGGGGCCTCGCCGATGAAGCCGGATTTCGACCAGTCGATCCAGCGATCCATGCCGGTCATCCCGGGCGTGTAGCCCTGGGTGAATTCGCGCGACCAGATGCCGAAGGATTTCTCCAGCCGCAGCGACAGAAGCGCGTTGTAGCCGTATTCGGTGATGCCGCTTTCCGCCCCTGCCTCCAGCAGCAGACGGCGCAGCATGATATGGTCGCCCATGCGGCAGTGGATCTCATAGCCCAGTTCGCCGGTGACAGACATGCGCCCGACCTTGCAGCGGAAGAGGCCGATGTCGAAGTCGCCGCAGCCCATGAAGGGCAGATCGCCGACCGGCTGATCGGTGAGGCGCTGTATGACCTCGCGCGATTTCGGGCCGGAAAGCGAGAACCCGGCGGTGTCCTCGCCCAGGTCGCGGACCGTGACGCCGTCTTCCAGATGGTCGTTGAACCAGCGCATGTGCCAGCCGCGCAGATAATAGCTGCCCATGATCCACCAGGTGCCGTCGCCCCAGTTGAACAGCGTCAGATCGCCCTTGAGCCGCCCGTCATGGCCCAGCATCACCGCCAGACGCGCGCGGCCCGGTTTCGGCAGCCTGGTGGCCATCAGCTTGTTCAGCCACGCCTCGACGTTCGGGCCACTGACCTCGTAGCGCGAGAAGCCGGTGATATCGAGAAGCCCGACGCCCTCGCGGACCGCCTTGCACTCCGCGCCCACGATGTCGAAGGCGTTGGAGCGCTTGAGCGACGGTGTTTCCTTGAACCCACTCTCCGCGAAGTAGAGCGGCACCTCCAGGTCCCAGGACTGGCCCCAGAGCGCGCCGGCCTCGGTCATGTCGCTGTAGGCAGGGGCCGTCTTCAGGGGCCGCCCGGCGGGCAGTTGCTCGTTCGGATAGGTCATCACGAAGCGGCGGGAATAGAACTGGCCCGTCGTCTCCTTGATGTACTGCTTGTTCTCGGCCCAGACGCCGTAGCGGGCGACGTCCATACCGTAGACGTCCGCCTCCGGCTCGCCCTCGATGATCCATTCGGCCAGCGACTTGCCGACGCCGCCGCCTTGCAGGAACCCCGCCATCACCGCACAGGCGCACCAATAGCCGCGCTTGCCCGGCACGGGGCCGACCAGCGGGTTGCCGTCGGGGCTGAAGGTGAAGGCGCCGTTGACCCATGTCTTCACGCCCACGTCCTGAAGCGCGGGATAGCGGTGGAAGCCCGCGATCAGTTCCTCCTCGATCCGGTCGGTCTGTTCCTGGAACAGCTCCATCCCGTAATCCCAGGGCGCGCCGTCCATCGCCCAGTGTTCGTGGTTGATCTCGTAGATGCCCAGCAGCACGCCCTTCTGATCCTGCCGAAGGTAGGTGAATCCTTCCAGATCCACGGTCATCGGGATCTCGAAATCGAGCTTTTCCAGCGCCGGAATCGCGTCCGAGATCAGGTAATGGTGCTTGAGCGGCGACACCGGCAGTTCGATCCCGGCCATCCGGCCCACCTGCTTGGCCCAGAGACCGCCCGCGTTGACCACATGCTCGCAGGAAATCGTGCCCTTCTCCGTCACCACGTCCCAGCCTTCCAGCGTCTGGCGCAACTCCAGCACGCGGTGGTGCTCGATCACCGTCGCGCCGTTCTTCTTCGCCGCGCCCGCATAGGCGTGGACGACACCCGTGGTGTCGATATACCCCTCGCGGTCGGCCCACATGCCACCCAGCAGGCCGTCGGGCGACATGATCGGGTTCAGTTCCACCGCCTCGTCGACGGTGACCAGACGGCAATCCTCGATCCCGATGGACTGATAGATGCGATAGGCCGATTGCAGCCATTCCCAACGGTCGGGCGTGCCCGCCATGGTCAGGCCGCCGGTCATGTGAAACCCGATGGACTGGCCGCTTTCCTTCTCGATCTTGGGCAGAAGGTCGATGGTATAGGCCTGAAGCGCGGCGATGTTCGGATCGGCATTCAGGGTATGGACACCGCCCGCCGCGTGCCAGGACGATCCCGCCGTCAGGACCGAGCGTTCGATCAGCGCCACGTCGGACCAGCCCATTTTGGCCAGGTGATACAGAACGGACGCGCCCACGACGCCTCCCCCGACGATGACGACGCGATAGTGAGATTTCATGGACGGCCTCCCGGTCACTTTCCGGGGACCCTAGGAGCCGCTGGACAGGGGTGTCCAGAGAGTTTGCGACATGGGGGCGTCAGCGGGCGACACCGGCGAGGCAGACCACATCGATCAACCTGCGGCCTTCGCGTCTGTGCGAGCGACACCGGATTGGCGAAAATCCGAAAAACCCTGGTGGCTCAGGAGGATGCCCCGCCACTGGCCTTGGCGAACCATTCCGAGATCGCCTCGGGACCGGCACCGTATATGCCTGCGGTTCGAAGTTCGCCGAGGCAGGCCGCGGCATCGCGGACGGGCCGCGCGATCCGGTCGGTCCTGCCCTTGCGCCAGACCCAAGCGACCCGACCGGCACCGTCGATTTCGGCATAGAACGTTACTGACATTGCCACCCCCCAAGGTGTCTGGTGTCATCCGGGTGTTACCGTAATCGGCCTGATCGCGATTCGAAAACCCTGAATGCGGGCGATCGCGGTTATCCACAGCTTGGCGCCCAAAAACCGGTCGGCGCGACTTCTTTCTGCTTCCAAAGCGCGACAAAGGCCGCCACTTGCTCGCGCATACCCGGCGGTCCGAGGCCGGAGGGCACCACAGATCCTTCGCGCGTGACAAAAGGTACCGGACGCAACGCGTCCAAGCGCATTGTCGCGAACGCCGGACTGCGGCTTGCACGGCGAGTGCCCGCTTCCAGTCCCTTTTCTGAAGTTCATACCGCTGTTTCGACGCAACTGCCTCGGCGGGGCCGAGGCAGTCTGATCAGGCAATTCCTTGCTTGTGAATTCGTCAGTGTGCCTGTTGCGTGACGGGCGTGATCTTGCCGATGGGCGCTCCGGCAAGCGCGCCATGCTCCCGCAGCGTATCCGGACTGTCGGCACGATAGACGCAATAGGTGCCCTCGCCGGTGAGATACGAATGATCCCATTCGATGATATCGCCGAGTTTGGCGATGGCCGCATTCGATCCTGCCGAGATTTTCTGCTTCTTGTCCAGCCCGAAGAAACCGACGCCGGGTATGGGACGTTCGATCACGAACACCTGATGTCCGTCACGCACTTCGGACCCGGCCGGATCACCGCCGCCCACCACAGGAGAATTGACGAACAGAACCTCCGAAATTTTCTCCGGAGTGATTGAAGCAGTCTCCATCAGCGCGCGAACCTCGTCCTCGGATTCGGCGGTGACGACGACATAGCTGTCGGTGCCCGCCGAAAGCGTTTCGTCGACGGTCAACCCGTGTCGCTGCATAAGCGCGTCCGACGGTGCCTCGAACGGCGCATCCAGTTCCACGACGTATTGACCTGCCATTGCGGCGGCGGGCGCAAGCAACAGGGCAGCAAGGCTGCAACGGATGATCGAAGTACGGAGCATGGAAACCTCCCTTGTTGAAATCGATGTCATTCGGTTTCCGTGACATTTTTTCCGGAAACCGACTAAACTTGTGCGCAATCCCGTGCCGAAATGTCCTGAAGGAAACCCGAAATCGGCCCGAAATCTGAAATATTGTCGATCGGAGAGGCCCGATACGACCCCGAGACAGGCAAGTTGTCCGGGGCGGATGGGAAACCGATACGGCTGCGGCGCCAGTCTGCTGACGTACTGTCGGTACTGGCCGCCAATCCAGGAGAGGTGGTGAGCCGCGATCTCCTGATTGAATCGGTCTGGAACGGCGTTGCGACCACGGACGACTCCCTGATCCAATGCGTCTCTGACATACGACGTGCGCTTGGAAAGGACGCGATCGAAACCTTTCCGAAGATTGGCTACAGGCTTTCGGTGAGCGCGAACGACATCCCCACCAGGACCAGAGCGTACCGCTATGGCAAACCGGCTGTGCTCGGCGCCGCCCTCGCGCTTTTCGCCGTTGGCCTCGGCGTCTGGTCGCTGCGGCCCCCGACTGAAACGGATGCGACAGCCGCCGCCATAGTTCCACCAGCCATCGTGGCTGAAAAGACGCTGGCAGTTTTGCCATTTGTGAATCTCGGCGGTGGCGAGGCCCAACAGTTCTTCGGCGACGGTCTCAGCGAGGATTTGACCACCGACCTCGCGAAGATATCGGATCTCACAGTCATTTCCTATGCCTCCAGCGACGATTTTGCAGACGCCGAGACCGGTTTCAGGGATATCGCGAGCGACCTGGGCGTGCGTTACCTGGTGCGCGGCACGGTCCGCCACTCCGATCAGCGCGTCCGTATCAACGTCTCTCTCATCGACCCTTACGAAGGGGTCAATGTCTGGGCGGAACGCTTCGACCGGGTGCAACAGGACCCCTTCGATATTCAGGAAGACGTCACGCGCGCCATTGTGGATGCGTTGTCCCTGACGCTTGAAACCGAAGACGCGCCATCGCGTGTCGCCCCTGACGCATACTTCATGTTGCTTCGCGGGCTCGAACCATTGCGAGAGAACACCGTCTCCGGCAATCGGCGCGCGCGTGAATTCTTCGAGCAGGCGCTCGAACTGGACCCGAATTACGCACGCGCGCATGCCTACATCGCCGTCGCCCACGGCCGCGACATGATGTTCGACTACTCGCGAGAGCCTGGCCGCGGGTCCGTTCAGACCGGACTGGAGGCTGCGATCACGGCGATACAGCTCGACCCGGATTTACCCAATGCCTATTTCGCCCTGGCCGTGCTGAATCTCGCAATCGGCGAACACGACAAGTCCCTCGCGGCAGCGCGACATTCGATACGGCTCGATCGGAATTTCGCAGATGGATACGCGATTTTGGCAGAGGCGGGCGTCTACGGTGGTGATCTGAACGAAGCGCTTGAAGCGATCCGGCACGCGAGACGGTTGCACCCTCACCATCCGGCGAGCTATCTCTGGATCGAAGGACACATCCTTTTCCAACTCGGCCATCCCGAGGCAGCGCGGCCGTTGCTCGAACAAGCGATCGAGATGACACCCGGTTTCGTTCCGGCGTACGTGACGTTATCGGCCGCCTACTCGGAATCCAGCGACGCCGAGCGCGGCCGATCGGTACTGGACGCTGTCGAGGCTGTCGAACCAGGGTTCGTCGTCGACACATTCCTCGAAATGACACCGTATGCCTCAGACGACCGTCGGCTTCGGCTGGCCAATGCGTTGCAGCGTGCGGCGGCCGACTGATTGCCCCCGATCGAACGGTGCAGGTATGGCAATTCAGAAATCCGTCGGCGCTCCACCCTCTTGCTTGCGGCGCTCCACGAAGGCGGCCAGTTCCTCGCGCACGCCCTCGTCCATCGCGGGCGGCTCGAAGGTGGCGACGATCTCCTTGAAGAGACCATGGGCGCGTTCCGCGGTCCAGACGCCGCCCTGGTCCAGCGCGAAGGCCTCGAAGTTGCGCCAGTCGCTGACGAAGGGCTGGTAGAAGGCGCTCTCGTAGCGGTCCTGGGTGTGCTGGATGCCGAAGTAGTGCCCGCTGGATCCGACTTCGCGGATCGCGTCCAGCGCGATCTCGTCCGGCCCCGTCGCCCAGACGTCGGGCTCCATGTAGCGTTGCAGCATCTGAAGGACTTCGCAGTCCATGATGAACTTCTCGGGACAGGCGATCAGCCCGCCCTCCAGCCAGCCTGCGGCGTGATAGACCATGTTGGTCCCCGACTGCATCGCGGCCCAGAGGCTGTTCGACGTCTCCCACATCGCCTGCCCGTCTGGCACGTTTGCCGCGCAGACACCGGAGGACCGAACCGGCAGGCCGTAGTACCGGGCCATCTGGCCGGTCATCTGGGTGGCGCGGATGTATTCGGGCGTGCCGAAGGCGGGCGCGCCGGATTTCATGTCGACGTTCGAGGTGAAGGTGCCGATAACGGCGGGCGATCCCGGCGCGACGTACTGAAAGAGCGCGATGGCGCTGAGTGCCTCGGCGATCGACAGCGTCACCGCACCCGCCATCGTGACCGGCGCCATCGCGCCGGCAAGGGTGAAGGGCGTGACCACCACGGCCTGCCCGCGCCTGACGCAGCGCAGGCAGCCGTCGATCATCGGCTGGTCGTGCTTCAGCGGCGAGGTCGAGTTGATGTTGGTGTACATGTAGGGCGTGGCCCGGAACGCCTCCTCGGAAAGGCCGTTGGCGATCTTGACCATCTCCATCACGTCCTCGACCCGCTCGCGGCCCAGCGAGTAGGCGTGCATCACCTTGTCGGTCAGCGTCAGCTTGTCATAGAGCACGTCGAGGTGCCGGACCGAGGGGTGGATGTCCACGGGTTCCACCGGATAGCCCCCGGCGAAATGGATGCAGTTGAAATACTGCGTCAGTTTCAACAGGTTCGCGCATTGCTCGCGCGTGCCCGAGACTTTACGGCCAAGTTCCAGATCGTAGTAGTTGGGCGGCGACGAGACGTTGCCGAAGACGATGTGGCCCTTGCCGATGGTCAGCACGCGATCCGGGTTTCGCGGCGTCAGCGTGAAGTGCGCGGGCGCCTTGCCCACCATCTCCATGACCCAGTCCCGGCCCATCCTGACGTTGGTGCCCTCGACCTTGCAGCCGGCCTGGCGGAACAGCTCCTGCGCCTCGTCGTTCAGGAATTCGATTCCGATCTCTTCCAGGATGCGCATCGCGCCGTCGTGGATCGCCTCGACGCCGGCCTCGTCCAGAGGCTCGGTCGGGCGGTCGGTGTTCAGCGGGACGCGCCACGGCATTTGCTTGAACAATTCGCGCGAGCGGCGCTCCTTGTTGGCCGTGCGCCCGCCCGAGCGGCGTTTTTTCGTGGCGGTGTCCGCCATGGCATCCTCCGAATGACCCGTGACGCCAGTCTCTCGCCGATCTCGCGGGTTTTCGGAAAGAAAACCGACGGATTGTGTCGCAGTCGGAACGTCAGGCCGTCTTTTGCGCCGCCAGCCAGCCAGGCAGTTGCGTGATGTCGTCCAGGACCGCATCCGCCAGATCGGCCAGATCGGGCGCCGTGGCGATGCCGGTCAGGACCGCGACGGTCGCCATGCCCGCCGCGCGGCCTGCCGCCAGGTCATGACGGCTGTCGCCGACCATCAGCGTCCGCGCCGGGTCGGTGCCAGTCGCGATCGAGAACGCCAGAAGCGGCCCGGGATCGGGCTTGGCGCCATGCCCGGAATCGTAGCCCGCGACGAAGGCGAAATGATGCGCGATCCCTTCCGAGGTCAGATGGGCAAGCGCAGGCGCCTCGCCGTCGTTCGTGACCAGACCCAGCGTATGGCCCCGGGCCAGCCGGGTCAGCGTATCGCCAAGCCCGGGCACGGGAACCTGCGGCGTCCCGGCCGCGATGCGGTTCGCCATCGCCTCCAGGTGCGGGGCGGGCAGCCCGGTGGCGGCGGCCAGCGCCCGGCCGACCTCGCCCGAGGTGCCCGCGATGACGATGGACGAGGGCCGGAAGCCCTGCCCGATGTCATAGCCCATCGCCTCGGCGGCGACGGGGATCAACGCCGGATCGCCGGCCCCGATCTCGACCAGCATCCGTTCCGCCCAGGCGCCCCAGGTCCGGCGGAAATCGAACAGGGTTCCGTCCTTGTCGAAGATGATCGCTTCTGTCATGTCCCATGCCCGATGATTGACACTTGCCGCCAGCATTCAGAAAGTGCCGCCATGACGTCTTACCGGCTTCACGCCTCGCTTGGCTACAACCTCTCGCTTGCCGCGCGGCTACAGGAGCGCCGGCTGGACGACGCCCTGAAGACCCTGGGCCTGACGCGCACCACATGGTGCGTGCTTCTGGCCGTCGGCGTCGAGGGACACCACCAGCCCTCGGACATCGCGACCTTCATCGGGATCGACCGCACCGCGACCTCGCGCGCGCTTCGGAACATGGAAGCGGCAGGCCTTCTGACGCGGAAGGCGGGGTCGGATGACCGCCGGACCACGCGTGTCACGCTGACCGACCTGGGGCGGACGCGGATCGAACAGGGCGCGCCCTTCGCCATCGAGAACAACCGCCTGATGCGCGCCAAGCTGACCGAGTCGGAGCATGCCGAACTGATGCGCCTTCTGGGCAAACTGACCGAGGGCGAAAGCGCGGACTTGAGCGTGTTCTGAACGCGCGCCTCAGCGGCCTTTCCAGACCGGATCGCGTTTCTCGGCAAAGGCGCGGGCCCCTTCCAGTTGATCCTCGGACGCATAAAGCCGGTCCACCGTCGGCAATTGACGCCCGGTGATGCGGTTCAGCGCGTCCTGAAACTTCGAATCCTCGGCGTCGCGCACGACCTCCTTGATCGCGGCATAGACCAGCGGCGGGCCTGAGGCGAGGAGACGCGCCAGATCCCAAACAGCGTCCTCCAGACGTTCGGGCGGCACCACCTCGCGCAGAAGGCCCCAGCGCGCCGCCTCGGCGGCATCCATCCAGCGCCCGGTCAGCAGCATGTCCATCGCCACGTGATAGGGAATGCGCTTGCGCAGCTTGACCGAGGCCGCGTCCGCCACCGTGCCGGACCGGATTTCCGGCAGCGCGAAACTGGCCGTCTCGGACGCCAGGATCAGGTCGCAGGACAAGGCCAGCTCGAACCCGCCGCCGCAGCAGATGCCATTGACGGCGCAGATCACCGGCTTGTTCATCTGCGGCAATTCCTGAAGCCCGCCGAAGCCGCCGGGACCATAATCGCTGTCGGCCGCCTCTCCGCCGGCGGCCGCCTTCAGATCCCAGCCCGCCGAAAAGAACTTGTCGCCCGCCGCCCGCAGGAT
>ERZ869936.1261-NODE-1261-length-18869-cov-7.156213_pt1 | contig 18869 bp, 14 predicted proteins | sample MGYA00520876_ERZ869936 | MGnify/ENA primary metagenome ERZ869936 (study PRJEB32218, sample SAMN09650985) | biofilter metagenome | isolation source: enrty point of leading RO module | place: Saudi Arabia: Thuwal, RO plant located on Red Sea | collected 2016-02-17 ...
CGTGATCGGAATCACGGCGGCTTGTCGTACGCCACAAATCGCCCCCGTCACGTTGATCGACATCAGTCCCGCAGCGCTGGAAGTTGCTCGCGAGAATGCCCAGCGCTTGGGTGTGACCGAGCGCGTGGAGCTGATCGAAAGCGACTTGTTTGAGGCGGTAGCTCCGCAACGCACTTTCGACATCGTCGCCAGCAACCCGCCCTACGTCACAACCGATGAGTTGGCGGCGCTGCACCGCGACGTCGGCCGATACGAACCGGAGCAGGCTTTGGCCGGCGGAGCGTCGGGTACCGATGTGATCGAGCGACTGATTCCCCAAGCCGCCCAGCGCCTGACCGCCGGCGGAACGCTCTTGTTGGAAATCAGCCCGATGCTACAACAGCGGGTCGAAACGCTGGTCGCCGCAGAAAAACGGCTCGAACATCAATCAACGATCAAGGATCTGGCCGGGCTGCCGCGCGTGGTGGTCGCGCGGCGACCGTAGCACGACGCGAATCATGCATCGCCACACACGGCCGATGTGGAACCAAAGCGCGGCACATCGACGAACCAACCGACGGAACGAGCCCAGCGATGGATTGTCTGCGAATGACCGGCGGCGTGCCCCTTCGCGGAACCGTCTCCGTGGGCGGATCCAAGAACGCCGCGCTGCCGATCATGGCTGCCGCGTTGCTGGCCGACGGGCCGGTGAAGCTTTGCGGCGTGCCCCGAGTGGCCGACGTCGACACGCTGGCGCTGCTGTTGGGCCACTTGGGCGTCGAGACCAAACGCGACCGCGACGGTCACGTCCACCTGGCCACCGTCGATCCTCGCCCAATCAAGGCCGACTACGAGCTCGTGCGACGCATGCGGGCCAGTTTTTGCGTCCTGGGACCGCTCGTAGCGCGGCGGGGCAGGGCGGTGGTTTCGCTGCCAGGCGGATGCAACATCGGCACCCGGCCGGTCGACTTACACCTGCGCGGCCTGGAAGGCCTGGGCGCCACGGTCCGCATCGAGCACGGCTACGTGGTCGCCGAAGCGCGGCGGCTCGTTGGCACGACCATCGACCTGTCAGGGCCCTGCGGCCCGAGTGTGACCGGCACGGCCAACGTCATGGCGGCTGCCGCCTTGGCTCACGGTCGCACCGTGATCACGTCGGCGGCCCGGGAGCCGGAAGTTGCCGACTTGGGCCAGTTTCTCAACGGCCTGGGTGCCAAGATCTCGGGCTTAGGAACCGCGACCATCGAGATCGAAGGTGTCGAGCGCTTAGGCGGCGGCGAGCACCACGTAATTCGCGACCGAATCGAAGCAGGCACGCTGCTGATTGCCGCGGCCATCACGCGTGGCGAAGCGACGGTCGACGGCGCGGACGAGACACAGTTGCGATGCGTGCTTGACGCGCTGACTGAGGGCGGGGTCGAAATCTCATTGGTGCCCGGCGGCGTGGCCGCCGGCGTGTCGCGGCGCGGTCGTCCGTTGCACATCACGGCCCGTCCCTATCCGGGCATTCCGACCGACCTTCAAGCGCAGTTCATGGCGCTGACCTGCGTGGCCGACGGCCGCAGCACGATTCGCGACGCGGTCTTTCCGGATCGGCTGATGCACGTCGCCGAGCTCAACCGATTGGGCGCGCGGATTCGGCGGCGGGGAGCCACGGCAGAAGTCGACGGGGTTTCACGGCTATCGGGGGCCACGATCATGGCCTCGGACCTGCGCGCTAGCGCCGCCCTCGTCTTGGCCGGCCTGGCCGCCAAAGGCGAAACCGTAGTTCGCCGGGTTTACCATCTAGATCGCGGCTACGAACGGCTCGAGCACAAGCTGGCCCATTTGGGCGCGCGCATCGTCCGCGAACCGGATGACGAGCGGCTGCCAGTCGCCGAACCGCCGGACAGCGCGCTGGTCGCGCCCGACTACGCCCCGCCACGATAGACCTTCTGCCCCAAGACATTCTTGCGTGAGGTGACCGGCCCCGGGTTGGCGTCGTCGCGCAGAATCGAGGCCATCATCTGGTACTTGGCGTCCAGATCATCAGCATAGTGAACGATCAGGGCCTCGGGTGTCATCGGCGGCTTGGGCGATCCCCATTCGGGCAGTCGCTGGTGCGACACGATCACGTGTTCGAGCCGGAGCAACACCTCCGGGTCGAGGTCGTGCGCCACGGCGGCCTCGCGCACGATGTCGCGGCCTTGCAGGATGTGGCCGATCAACGTGCCTGAGGCGGTGTATTCGGCCCCCTGTGGCTGTTTCTCCAGCTCGCGCAGCTTGCCGATGTCGTGCAAGATCGCGCCCGCGACGACCAGGCTCTTGTCGAGCCGCGGTTGCAGGTCGGGATAGTACTCGTCGTACTTGTCGGCCAGGTAGACGCACGAGCGGGTGACGCTGAGCACGTGCTCCAACCAGCCGCCAACAAACGCGTGATGATTGTGTGTGGCCGCCGGCAGGCTCAAGAGCGCCGCGCGATTCGCCTCCAAAATGTCGACAACCAGGCCGCACAGCGCCTCGTCCTCGATCCGTTCACGGGCCGTGGCGGTCAGTTCGACGAACATGACCTCGGGATCGAATCGCGTTTTCGGCATGCACATTGCCGGCGAAAACCCGTCGGACTTGTCCGACTCGTCCGCCTCGCGAATCTTGCGCAGTTCGAGCTGTGGGCCGTAGTTCGTCTCGCGGTAAACAGCGCGCACTTTGTAGAACGCGCCCGGCTGCCACGCATTACGGCAATCGGCACCCCAGGGCGAATCGTGCCAGATCGGAAAGCTCACCTCGCGGGCATGATCGCGAAAGCCCACTTTGAAGTATGGTTTGCCGTCGCGCGTGGTCAGTTCCTCCTTCGACGTCATCAAGACGAACAAATCGCCCTCTTGACCGTTCGTCATTTCGGATAGCGCGATGATGGCCATGACCTGTTGTACTCCCATTGCGAAACTCCGGCGGCCGCGTGCTCGCGCCAGAGTGCGGGGGTGCCGACACCACCATCTTATCGGAGTCGTGGCGCGGTACAACATCCGCGCTGCGGGGCGCGTGGCCATGCGTGAGATGCGCCGCGCGCGGCCAGACAAGCGATCCGCGCGACTAGCGTGCGTAGCCGTGTGGATGCGACGAGTGCCAGGCCCATGCCGTGCGAATGATCGACTCGACGTCGACGTACTTCGGCTGCCAATTCAGCACGCGGCTGGCCAGCGACGCGTTGGCAATCAACTCGGGCGGGTCGCCCGCGCGGCGTGCGCCGATGCGCTCGGGAATGGCATGACCGGTCACACGGCGGCAGGCGTCGATCACCTCGCGCACGCTGTGGCCGCGCCCGGTGCCCAGGTTCAGCTTCAGGCCGTGGCCCGGCTCGAGATGGTCCAGCGCGCGCACGTGGGCATCGCCCAGGTCGTCGACGTGGACGTAGTCGCGAATGCAGGTTCCGTCCTGGGTTGGGTAGTCGTCGCCGAACAGCGTGATCTCGTCGCGCTGCCCCAACGCGACCTGCAACACGATCGGGATCAAGTGGGTCTCGGGATCGTGGTCTTCGCCGATGTCGCCGCTGGGGCTGGCGCCTGCCGCGTTGAAGTATCGCAATGCCGCATACGCAAGACCGTAGGCGCTCGAATAGTCGGCCAGCGCCTGCTCGATCACCAACTTGCAGAAGCCGTAGGGATTGATGGGCCGCTGCGGCTCGTCCTCGGTGATCGGAATCCGTTCGGGCACGCCGTACGTGGCCGTCGTGCTGGAAAAGACGATGCGGTGCACGTCCGTCTCACGCATCGCCTCGAGCAGATTCAGGCTGGCCACCACGTTGTTCTGGTAGTACTTCGCCGGATCGGCCACTGACTCGCCGACCTGGGCAAATGCCGCGAAGTGCATGACGGCTTCGATATTGTGCGCCGAAAGGACCTCGACCAGTCGCGGCCGGTCCAATAGTTGCCCTTCGATCAGCCGACCATCGGGCACGGCCTGCCGATGGCCATACGACAGGTTGTCGTAGATCCAAACGTCGTGGCCTGCCTCCATGAGCAGACGCACGGCGTGGCTTCCGATATAGCCGGCTCCACCAGTAACAAGCACGTTCATCTTCGGTCTCCAGAGCCGGCGGGCAAACTTTGCGGTGCATGACGATTGTGCCGAATGGATCGACGCCGGCGTCGCCACGACGCGCCCCGCGCCGCCGAAGTGCCGTCACCCCCGGCCAAGCAGCCTCTGTAACATAGGAGACGCCTTCCGCCCGGGCAAATGGATCAAGCGGGCCTTGCCGTTCGGACGAAGTCCCCAGAAGGCACGGATGGATTCGACCGCTACCAAGCCGCGACCGGCCCCGGAATATCGCGGCAGATTCGACTCTCGGACGGTAATACCGGTATGGGTGGACCACGACGCAAATTGCTCAAACCGTCGGCCGTTGCCGGCCGGGCCGTGACCGGGCGATGGATCGAATCGTTCGTCGACTACCTGCGCAGCGAGTGCCACCTGTCGGCCAATACCGTGGCCGCGTACCATCGCGACTTGCGCCGCTTCTATTCGTGGTTGGCCGGCCGCCGCGTTGCGCAGTTGTCGATCCAAGAACTGGCCGACTACGTGGCGTGGCTGAACAAACGGAAACTGGCGCCGGCCAGCGTCGCCCGACACATCGCCTCGCTGCGGGTTTTCTTTCGATACCTTCAGCTCGAGGGCCTGCTTGAAGACAACCTGGCCGAACTGTTGGGCAGCCAGAAACTTTGGGAGCGCGTTCCGCACGTGCTGTCGCCGGCAACCGTGGGCAAGCTGCTCGAAACACCGCGCCCCGGCGAACCGCATTGGCGCCGTGACCGGGCCCTGCTTGAGTTACTCTATGCCACCGGCTGCCGCGCGTCGGAGGTCTCGAACCTGACACTGCAACAAGTGCATCTCGACCAAGGGCACTGCGTCTGCCGCGGCAAGGGCGACAAGGAACGGGTCGTGCCGCTCGGGCGGCGTGCCATCCTGGCCGTGCGCGACTATCTTGCCAAGGAGCGGCCGAAGCTTGTGGCCCACGTGTCGCCCGCGCCCGGTTGGCTGCTGGTGTCGACGCGCGGCAGACGCCTGCGGCGGGAACGAATCTGGGAACTGTTCAAACGATTCGCTGCGCGGGCCGGAATCGCGGCGGAAATGAGCCCGCACACCCTGCGCCATAGCTTTGCAACCCACCTATTGGCCGGCGGCGCGGACTTGCGCCAAGTGCAGGAGATGCTAGGTCATGCAAGCATCGCGACCACGCAGATCTATACACACGTCGACCCGTCGCGGCTCAAAGCGGTCCACAAGCAATTCCACCCGCGCGGGTGAGCGGACGGCGTGTCGCGGATCGGCGCGCAGCGGGCCGTCGCGAAGTGACCGTACCGGAAGAATTACCGCCCACCAGATGAACCCCGATGGCGATCAACCGGGGTTCTTGGGCGGGGCGAATTTGATCTTTTGGATCAGCTTGACGATGTGACCGTCGGGCGTCACGTAGCCGGAGATCGCCGTGATCGCCTGGATCACGTACTGATACTTCAGGTTGTAGTCGCAGTCGAGTTCCGCTTCGGTATTCTCGGCCGCCGAGTTTGGGCCCGCATCGGTGCCCACGATGCTCATCACTTGCTCGTGCAAGTCGCTGAAACTGGCCAACGGTCGATCCGCCATTTGAATGCCGGTCAGGTTACCCTCGGCATCGGCCGTCAGCCGCACCTTGATCGGCAATTGGGCTTCCAAGTCGGGTGTGCCGGCGCCGGGCGCGGGCATGCGAATGTTGAAGTCGCCTTCAACGGCCACAATCTTGAAGCTGAACAGGAAGAAGATCAGCAGCAAGAACACGATGTCGATCATCGGCGTCATCGTGATATCGACGCGATCGGGAACGTTGCTGGCGGTTCGACGGATCTTCATCGCGTCAATTGAGCTCCTCGGGCTGCTCGAGCTCCTGTTTCGCCCGCAGGGCGAATTTCTCGAAGCCTTTGTCCTGGCACATCCGAATCACTTCCTGCACGACGCCCGTCTTGGCGTCTTCGTCGGCTCGCAAGACCACGGTGGCTTCGGAAGCTTTTTGCCCGTTGAGCTCAAGCATCCGAACTTCGGTGGCCAACGGGCGTTCGAGCGCCGGGATCGCGATCGGCTCTCCACTGAAGATCACTTTGTCGTCTTCGGTCAGTTGCAGCACCAAGGGAGAGATCAGCGGTGCTTCGGGCGGCTTGGCCAGTTCGCTGCTGGGGAGCTTGATCCGGGCGTCGATCTCGCCTTCGCCGAAGTTCAACAACACCATGAAGAAGGCGATCAACTGAAACACCATGTCGATCATCGGAGTCATGTCCGGTTCCGGCGACTCGCCCTGGCTCTTGCGTCGGAATTTCATGATCGATGTCTCCAGGTCGGCGTTGGACGCACGCCGCGGAATTCGACGAGTGCGCCCGTTCCGCCCCGCGCCGTTATTGCAGTGGTTTCTTAGCGCCTACGTTTTGGAATCGACTCATCAACCGCTCGCTTTGGATACCCACTTCGAGCACCAGCCGCGAAAGCCGATTGCGAAAAATGCCGAACAGGGCGATCGCCGGAATCGCCAGGCATAGTCCGATCAACGTCGTGATTAGTGCGGTGGAGATTCCGTCGGCCAACTCGGCGGGCTTCGGCTGCGTCGGACTGTCCGCGATCACGCGAAACGAACGCACCATGCCGTTGACCGTGCCCAACAGTCCCACCATCGGACTGACCGTGCCGATCAATGCGATATAGCTCAGCCGCTGTTCGAGCTTCATGCTCTCGTCTTCGCCCACCTCCTGCATTGCTTCGACGGCCTGCGGGTAGCCCTCCTGCAACTTGGCCAATCCGGCCGACAGGACCCGACCCAAAAAGCTCTCGTCGTTGCGGGCCAGTTCATATGCCTCTTGGTATCGTTTTTCGCCCAACAGCACGTCGAAATTGTCGACAAGGTCCGGCGGCACGACGCTGGTCCGGCGAATCGACATCACGTTCATCACGATCAGCGCCACGAAAACGAACGACAGGAACAAGAACGTGACCGTATACGTCACGCCCAACGCCGCGAAGTAGAAGCTCAATGCACTGCGCCGCTGCGGCAGCTCGTCGGTGGCGGTGGTTCCCTGATCGGCCTGTTGCGCCTGAGCCTGGCTGAGCCATGCGCTGCTGGGCAATACGCTGATCGATACCGCGACAACGATCAGGCAGAGCAGGGCCCAGATCCGAAAGCGCTGGCGAGATGGGTACCGCATGAGAGCTCCTTGTGAGATTTGGTCGCCTTCGTCGTTGGCCCTGCGCGACTGGTTTGGTCACGGTTGCACGGTGCCGACTGTTGCAGGCCGGCGCGGCCTGCCACAGTGTAGTGGCTGATCAACATTTCCGCCAAGGCCTGGCCGGCCGCGGGCGAGTTAGTTCTGTGCCCAGGTGCTGTTGGGATACTTCTCCTTGAGCAAGGCCTTGGCTTGGGCCGCGCGATCGGCTTTGTCAACGTCGTTCCAAAGGTCCGCCAGATTGGCCAAAGCCTCGGCGTGCTGATTGGGGAATTGAGAATAGAGCAGGTCCACGTGCAAGAAGGCGATCAGCGCCTCCTTCTTCTTCCCGGCCGCGGTATGGCAATTGCCAAGCACGTTGTACGCGCGGGCGTGCAGCTCCTGATCTTCCGGGTCGGCTTCGGCGATGATCTGTTCAGTCGATGCCACGGCTTCGTCCGTCTTGCCCGTGCCCGCCATGGCCGATGCTTTGCCCAGCAGGGCGGCCAGCTTTTCTCGCTGGGGCAGCTTGTCACTTGACTCAGAGGCCAAGGCTGCGTCGAACTTGGCGATCGCCTCGGGAAACTTCTTCTGGGCAACCAGGGCTCGGCCTGCCAGCACCGCAGCCCGCATCTTGTACTCGGGCCAAGGAGCCGCTGCCAGCCTGTCATAGTACGATTCGGCCTGGCCGGCCCTTCCGACCGCGGCCAGCAGATCGCCGAGCGTGGCGCAAACTTCGAAGTAATGGTAGCTGTCCTTATTCGCTCGCTCGAACGTGACCAATTGACGCCCGGCATCGGCGATCGAACCTTGACCGGCCAGCGCTTGCCGCGCGGCGGCGATCGCCTTGTAAAAACCAACGTCGGCCGCGATCACGCTCCGCTTGACGTCGCGGGTGTTGATCTTGCCGAGCAACTCCAGGGCGTCGTCGTACCGCCCCGTGTCGACCGCAAACCGGGCCTGCGTCAGGTTATTCGGCTCGTCGTCGAACGTGATTGATTCAATCTCGTTAACCGCATGTTCGCGCTTCGTGGCGCCGAGCTCGACCACCACCTGCGTGGGACTGACTTGGGTGACGGTGCCCACCGACTGGTTTCCGGCCTTGAGCTTCACTCGATCCGCGGCCTCAAGCCGTGCCGCGCCGACGATCAATCCAAATGCCAGAAGTAGTACGATTTGCCGTCTTGCCATCGGTTCGCTCTTCAGGATGGGTCTGTTTCCGCAGTGGCCGTCGTGGCCGCGGCGGATTCACGCTGTTGGAATTCTTCGAGGCCGATTTCCTCACCGCCCAACGCCGACTGGATGCGGCGGAGCAATCGGTCGTACTCGGCGCGCGATTCCTCGCCGCCCAACTCGGGCCGCAGCTTGTAAGTCAGCCAGAGATCCTGCTTGGCGGCTTCGAGCACCTTGTCTCGTTTCGGGTTTTTCTGGCCGAGGCCGTACTGAAAACGAGCTTCGGCCATGTTGCGCCGGGCCTTGTGGAAAATCGGCGCAAAACGATCATCGTTCATCGTCATCTTCGACAGTTTGGCCCAGCCCCAGATCGTGTTCCGCCCGTCCCGAGTGGGCGCGCCGCCCAGGATGGCCATGGCGTAACTCTTCGCATTGAGCTGGCCACGGGCTTGATACGTCTCGGCCGCTTGGACCTGAGCAGGCAGAAGACTCGGCTTCTGCTTGAGCACGTCGGTGATGATTTCGATTGATTTATCGAACGCGTTGGCCCGGCGGTGGCATTCGGCCAGCCGCAACCGCACGCCAAGCAAACTCTCGGGCTGCTTTTGAATGTCTGGATTTTTTTCGGCCAGCTCGAGCATGCGACCGTAAGCGTCAGCCGCCTTCTTGAAGTAGTCGGTCGCCTTGCTCGACGTCTTGACTTGTCCGTCGTCAAAGCCTCCGCCCAGGCTGTAATACGTCGCGGCGACCCAATTCAGCGACGCGTAATCCGAGCCGGATTCGCGACTGACGACGCGATCAAGAAAGATCTCGAATGCTTGCGACACCGCCTCGAGCTGGTCGGTCTGGCCACTCTTACGAAGATCCTGTAGGTGCTGTTCCAATTCGCGGCCCAGGCTGACGTAGATCGCGGTCAAATTCTCGGCGGCCTTGGCATCGCCCCCGCCGGCAACAAGTTTCTCGAGGGCATCCATCGCCTCTTCGGCCTTCTCGAGTTGCTGGGGATGCACCGCGATGTACGCCCGCAGCGCCAACTTGTACGACTCGATCGGAAACGAGGGCCGCGCGGCCACCGGATGATTGGCTTTGATCAGAGTCAGGGGGCCGACCTTCTCGTGCTCCAGCCACTTGATCGCGGCGTCCGCCTGGCCCGTATCAACGCAAATTTGCGCCAGCGCGAACACAGCGGCGGCCAGCGTCGCATCGACGTTGCCGGAGGCCTCCATCCGCGTAATGCCGTCCTCCAAGACGCTTTGGGCCTGCTTCTTTAGCGCGTCCAACTCGTCCTGTGGCGGACGTTCGTCCTGCGGAAGATTCGCCCGGCGAAGATAGGCCGACCACAGTGCCTGTCCGGCGCGCAACTCGGCCTGGCCGCGGCGGGGTGAGTCAGCCGACACCTTCTTCAAGTACTCGAGGGCCTGGTCCCACTCGCCCCTCGTGGTGGCAAAGCTGAGCAGTTGCAGCGCGGCTTCGTCGGCTTCGGTCTGACCGGGCCATCGCTCAAAGATCTCCTTGCCGAGTTTTTCGATTCGCGCCGTTTCGAATTGCTTGTCGGCTTTCGTCGAATCGGCATACATCTTGATGTAGGCCGCCAACGCAATCCGCGCACCCTGGCGACCCGCCATCGAATCGGGATAGCGCCGGGCAAGAAACTCGCCCAACACGGCCGCGTCGAACAGGTGGCCGGCATCCCATTCCAAGAAGCAAAGGTAGTAGCGGGCCGAACTGAGTTCCTCTTCGCCGACGTTCGCGTCGGCCAATTGCAGCGCCTGGCGCAGGGCACGCACCGCCTCGGCCGCGCCGGCTCGCTTGCGTCGCGCCAGTGCCTCGCGGTTCTGCTGGTCGCCGTCGCCGGCAAGTGCCTGAAGCTGCTGCTCGGCGTCCTGCATCTGCTCCAAGGCGACCCGAGCCTGTTGGAATGCGGTGGAAAACGTTGGTTTGGAGTCGTCGGCGTCCTTCGACGCCGGAGGGGCCTTCAGCGCGACCAGCATCATTTTGGCCGGTCGCTGGTATTGGCCTGGTCGCTGCGCCACGGGTGCCACGTATTGACGTGCAAAGCCGGCAAGCTTCTTGCGATTGGGGTCGCGCGCCGGCAGCGCGGTGGATTGTGCCTGGTAGGCGACGGCCATCAAGTAGCGAATGGCCAGCGCGTCGGGATCCGTCTGTCCGCGTCCTGCCGCTTGTTCCCACTTCTGACCGCGCTCGATCGCCTCCTGATACTTCTTCTCGTTCTCGGCCGTAAGGCACTCAAGCGCATGGCGTGTGCCCTTGGCGCGCAAAGAACGCGTCTGTTCTGAGTCCGGCAGATCGATCAGCGTGCGAAAACATCCAAGTGCCTTCGTCGTTTCGCCCAATTGCTGGTAGCAACGCCCTTCACGCAAGCGGGCCAACAGCCCGGCGCTTCGCGTGCGGTAGGCCTCGTAGAGCTCGTGATAGCCTTCGGCCGCGGCGCGAAGCAGCTTGTTAGCTTGCCGGCTGCCCGGTTCGTAGCTCTCGGCCAACTCAAAGTCGATGGACGGACGCAAGAGGCGAACCTGGGCCAGGTCGCCAGCCAATCGCTGCTTTAGCTCACGGGTCGCTTCGTCATCCGAGCTGACCAGCTTGGGCAACTTGGCCAGGCGCGCGGTCAAATCGGTTTCAATCTCGTCGAACTTCTCGCGGGCCTCGTCAAACTGCTCGCGCGCAGACGCTAGCTCCGATCTGTCGGCTCCGTCCCGGGCAGCGGCCGCCATCCCCGCACGTGCTCGAACGACGAAAATGTTCGCCAATTGGATGTTGGCGGATCCGATCATCGGATGATCGGGGTGGTCGGCGACAAACTGGCGTAGTAGCTCGGCGGCCCGCTCCAGCCGCGGGTCGTCGGATTGCAAGTCACGCTGGCTGCCGGCGTTCTCCAGAAATGTAACGCCTTTTTCGAACCCGACCTGCTGCCGGATCGGCTCGGCGATACGATCATCTGATTCGATCAATTCCAGGTAGATCAGTGCCTCGTCGAACATGCCGCGCTTGCGGAGCGCTTGCAAGAAGTCGTCGACCGGCTCGATCGCCGCAGCACCGCGGCCAATGCCCAGCGCCACCATAATCATCAGGATGAGCTTCCGCCTCAATGCGTCGTGCATTTCGCGTTTTCCGGGTAGAACGGTCGGATCGCAGAACTGATCGAAGGGGACGGCGTGGCACGTTCCGGGGCGCCACGCGACTGGATCGTCATCCCACCGCTTTCGGCCGGCATCGTACTCGAAGCCCAAATGAATGGCGCCGCGACGGCGACAACGGCCGCCCAGGATGAGCGGACTCCATGAAGCTGATTATAACCTCGAACGACGGCATACAACCGTCGTGGGCGTACGGATTTCGGATGCGGCCGATGCCAAAACCGTTGGATTTGGCTTGACATGCACCTACCGCCACGCGGGCGCAGATCGATGCTCGGACGAACAATGCGGAAAGCGAATCCCGGGGATCGGACGCTGCCGGGATCCTCGATCCGCTACCGCATTCGAGGCCCGTTGCCGGAGCAAAACTTAACGCAGCTTTCGGGCAGCGGTCAGCAATTCGAGAAGCTGCTGAAAGTCGTGGCCCGAGGAGATGCTCGGGTCCAGGCTCTTGGCCAGATCGAGCACGCCGACAACCGGACGCGAGCGGCCCGCGTAGGACGAACCCCGCAGCGCTTCGGCGGCTTTGGCCGTTAGCACGCCCTCCTGAAACCAGGCCGGAGCCGAGAGAAACGACCCGCCCAGTTGATCCCGCAAGATCGGGCGAACGATGCGGGCCGCTTGGCCGGTCGGCGGATGGCGCCACGTCATTTCGACCGACGCGACAAGCCTGCTCGCCGGGATCGTTTGCGTCGGATCGGGCTTGAGCACCACTTCGTACAGCCCAATCGCCGTTTGATCCGGCCCAAGATCGACCTGCACCGGAACCGTTGCCTCGCCGGTCAGCGTGGTGACTTCGTGACCCAGCAAGCGGTAGGAGTGAACCTGTTGAGGATTGAATTTGAGCGTAAGCGAAACGTCGTCGGCGACGATTGCCGGCCACCCAGTCAGCGCGTGGTGCAGCGACTGATAGACCGCTTCGGCCGACGGCGCGGACACGACTCGTCCCCCCGCTTCTTCGGCCAGTTCGTTCCATACCGCGTCGTTCTCGTCAGCGGCCAAGCGAATCACGTGCCACGGAATATTCATTTCCGCCAGACGGCTTAGCTTCTCGACGGCCTGAGGCACGGCGGCCCGATCGAAGTTGCCGCGATCGCCGGTGATCACCACGACCTGACGCGGATCGAGGGTGTCGACGCTGCCGGCGAGCTGACTGACCGTATGAATCGCGCCGACGAGATTGGCCGCACCTTGCTGCTCGGTCAGGGCGTCGGACCGGGCAAGTTGAGCGAGTTCGTCCCGCGTCGCATTCTGGTTGACAACCGTGGCCTGATCCGAGAAGCGCAACAGCGTCACCCGGTCCCCCTCGCCCATACGCTGGGCCAACTTCGCCAGGGCACGCCGCACACCGGCCAAACGGGCATCGAAACGGGTCTGGCCCGAAACGTCGACCGCGACGATCAGCCAATTCGGATGGTGCGGATGGGCATCGTACGATGCGGATTGTACTGCCAGCTCCAGCAGGTGCAGCGGTTCACGGTTTGCGGCGGCTTGCGCTTCCATGGGCGAACGGCTGGCTGCAATGTGCAGCGCCAACCCAGCCTCGGGCGGCTTGGGGAAGGCGTAGTCGTGCGCCGCGATGAAGTCCTCGACGCGAATCTGCTCGGCCGGTGGCAACTCGCCGTTACGAACTGCTTGCAGGGCCGAGTCGAAGCTCGCCGTGTGGAACGAAAATGGCAGGCGGGTCGTTGCCAGATCACGGTGCGCGTCAGGTGCCACAAACGGATGCTCGCCGTTGCGAAGCTGAAACAGCAAGTCGTAGCCGCGGACCATCGGCGGCGCGACGCCCCGGTTGCCGGCCACTTCATACACTTCCAGTTCCGGCAAACGAACCAACTGATCGCCGGAGCCCAAAGCTTCCAGCGTCGTTGGCTGTGTCGGCGGCGCCGCTGTCGGTTCGCTCACGGTGGGCGAGCTGCGGGCTACGTCTTCGGTCGGCAGGGGTGCGACAGGCTGGTCGGCCGACGGCCCCGTTTGGGTCGCCTGCTTGACTTCGCGGCGGGCAAGTTCCGGCGAGGCGGCGGGCGTTGTGGTCGGATTTGGCGACGTCGGTTCAGCAGTGACGGACGCCGGTTGACCGGTCTGGGCTATGCGCGGCGCGGCAGGGCCGAACACCCCGGTAACCACGCCGAAATAACCAATGGCGCCCAAGCCCACTACCAGGAACAATGAGGCGGCCATGGCCACCTGGCGCCACATGGGCGCGGATCGGCGCCGCGGTCGCGCGATGCGTCGAAGACGCACCTGAAGATCAGACGGGATGGCAACGTCGCGCAGCGCATCTTCGACCTGGCTATCGCTGGGTACCTGCGTGGCGGTCGCGCCGGGCGGCCGCGACGGACCGCTTGCGGCCAACCGTTCCGTCAGGTTCGGTGGCAGCGGCACATTGCGCAGCTGTGCGTCAATCCAGTCGTCGAAACTAAACTCGGACATGAGACAACGCTAGGGTCGTAATCTCGGTAGGAATCGTCCAGTGGGTATTGCTTGCGAGGGTGGGTGTCAACCAGCCGTGGATCGCGCCACCACCAGCCAATACTCGCGCAGTCTTTCGCGGGCACGGCTGACACGCGAGAGCACCGTTCCCAACGGCACTCCCAACAAATCGGCTGCCTCTTGATGCGTTAATTCTCCGACGACGACCAGCAACAGCGATTCGCGCAATTCCATTGGAAGGCGGTCCAGCGACTGTTGCATCTCGTCAGTAAACTCGTCGGCCAGAGGGTCGATCCCAGGTGTTTCAACCTCCGGCGTAAAGTCGCCGCCTGCCGGGCCCGGCAACGTCTGCCGGCGCCAACGATCGACAACGCGGCGACGCAATATGGCCGCCAGCCAGGCCCGCTCGCTGCGGCCCGTCTGATAGCCCTTGCGACTCTTCCAAGCCGAACGATAGGTCTCCTGAACAACGTCCTCAGCTTCGTGCCGGTCACCAATCATGCGATAGGCCATCCGGTACAGCGCCGGGCCATGCTCCGCGACGAGGCGGTCAAAAGCAGCCTGAGAAAGTGCCACTTTCCTTCCTCCCTCAGAGCCGTTCTTCGAGGAAGTGCCTGGCTTCGACTCCCTAGAATTCGCCGAGGAAGGCCAGGTTTATTGCAGCCGAGAACCGGCCACGTTCGTCAAAGAAGGGCAAAAAACGGACACATAACAATCAAGCGATATGAGTCCCTTCGCAGTGCTTGTATCCTAAAGCAACTAGGGGGTCCTTACAAGCATCAATATAGGAATAGTTCGTTTAGCAAAGCCTGTTTGGACAACCATTTAGGGCTACCGACCGTTCGGTTGCAATTCGCCCGAGCAGGCTGCCTCCCAACCAGGGTCGGCGAGCAAATTCCAGCGGTTTTCGCGCCAGGTTGCCCCCATTCGGCCCTGCGAATTCTCAAGTTCTTCCACAAGTCGCGCCATTTTTTCCCGAGTCGGCCGTCAATCGAACAGCGGCTGCTGGGCATCGCCGGACTCACCGGGCCGCACGCCCAGGTGCTGGTAGCCGGCGGCCGTGACCTTTCGCCCGCGCGGCGTACGCACGAGCAAACCACTGCGCAACAGGTAGGGCTCAACTTCGTCCTGCAGCGTATCGGCGGCCAGGTTCATCGTATGCGCCACCGCATCCACCCCGACCGGCCCCCCGTGAAACACGCGCACGATCGTCTCCAGGTACTTTCGATCCTGACTGTCGAGCCCCAGTGTGTCGATGCCCTGCATGTCCAAGGCGTCGCGCACCAAGGCGGCGGTTACCTTGCCCTTTGCTTTGCTCGTCGCGTAGTCGCGAACCCACCGCAAGCGGTTGTTTGCCAGTCGCGGAGTCCCGCGGCTGCGTGTTGCCACTTCGCTGGCCGATTCGGCGTCCAACGTCACCTGTAGTTTCCTAGCGTTACGTGTGACGATCTCGGCGAGTTCGTCTAAATCGTAAAAATCCAGGTGTTCGCGGATGTGAAACCGGTCTCGCAGCGGCGCCGAAAGCAGGCCTGCACGAGTGGTTGCGCCGATCAGCGTGAACGGCTTGAGCGTCATATTAATGGTCCGCGCGTTGACCCCTTCGCCCAGCAGGATGTCGATCCGAAAGTCCTCCATCGCCGGATAGAGGAATTCTTCTACCGACTTGGGCAGCCGGTGGATCTCGTCGACGAACAGGATCGACTGCTCCTCGGCATTCGTCAGGTACGGGATCATGTCCTTGGGCGCCTGCAAGACGGCGCCGCTGGCAATCTGTAGCGGCACGCCCAAGTCGCGCGGGATGCAGGTGGCAAACGTTGTCTTGCCCAAACCGGGCGGTCCGTCGAACAGGATATGCCCCAGCGTGTCACCCCGTTTGCGGGCCGAATCGACCGCGATCTCGAGCCGGGCAAACACGTCGCGCTGTCCGACCATCTCGCCCATCGAGCGTGGGCGGAGCATGCGATCGTCTTCGGCGCTTTCGGTCGTGCTGCTAATCACCGGCTCGCGCACGAGCGGGGGCCCTCCGTGGTGGATCTGCGTCGGTGTGCAATATAACGTGGCCGCCCAATGCATGGCAGGGGGATCGGGGCGGTGGTCGTTCGTCGTGGCGACACCAAACTGCGGCCTATCGATCGGCGCAGCGCGTGGCACGGCGCTTGCACAGTCGGGCTGGCCACGTTCCTAGCCCTGACTCTGTTGATAGATGGCCTGGAGCATGGCCTCGACGTCTTTGAACTTCTTCTTTTGCTCCAGGGCGGCGTCGACCAGGCGACGGGCGTCGCGCTCGCTGTGCCCCAGCGACAGCAGCACCTCGAACGTCTCGCCGACCACGTCGGTCTCGACATCGGCCGCCACGGGTTCATCGCGGGCCGCCAGCAACGCGAACTTGGGAACCTTGCGACGCAGTTTCGCCACGATTCGCTCGGCCATTGCCGGCCCGATGCCCGGGAGCGACGAGAGAGTCTTGGCGTCCTGATCTTCGATGGCCGCAGCCACCTCGCGCACCGGGCGGACCATGGCCCGCAACGCCTTCTTCACGCCCACGCCGTCGACCGAACAAAACAGCTCGAAGAACTCGCGCTCGACCTCCGTGAGAAAGCCGATGAGCCGCGGCGTCAGTCGGCCCTGCATCGGATTGCCTTCCAAGTACTCGATCGTGTGCAGGCGGACCGTTTCGCCGACCTTGCCCTGAAGCTGGCGGCGCGAGAATTCGGGGATGAGCACTTCGTACTCGAACGCGTCGACGGCCAGCGTTAGCGCGTCTTCCTTCAACACGGTCAGTTGGCCGGTGATTCGTGTGATCAAGAGTCGGGTCGCGCGGGTTTCGGAGAATCAGAAACGATCGTCAAGCGGGCTTCTGCGCAAGCCGCGTGCGGCGGACGTGCAGATAGTAGTGACATAGGGCCACCGCCAGTGCATCGGCCACGTCGGGCGGGTCGGGCGTTTGGGCCAGGCTCAGCTCGTGGCGAATGGCTTGTTGCATTTGTCGCTTCGGTGCCCGCCCGTCGCCAGTCAAAATGCGCTTGATCTGCGTCGCCGAGTAATGCACGACCTCGATGTTGGCTTGCGCGGCGGCCAGGCAGATCACGCCCCGTGCATGGCCCATTAGGATCGCCGTGCGGGGATGTTTGTAGTGGGAGTAGAGCTGCTCGATCGCCATGGAGGTGGGCTGCAAGCTGGCGATCACGTCGGCCACGCCGGCATGGATTTCGTTGAGCCGTGCCGTCACCGAGCCCTTGGTCTGTCCGCGCACCACGCCCGCCTCGCACAGCCGGATCCCGCCGCCGGCGATTTCCAAGACGCCGTAGCCAGTGATGTTGAGCCCCGGGTCGATGCCCAGGATGCGTGGCGCAGCGGAGCGGCTGCCGGCGGTCATTTCTTGTTCCATTCGGTGCCGCCAGGGCGATCCTCGAGCACGATGCCGATTTCGCCCAACGTGTCGCGAATGTGGTCGGCGGTGGCAAAGTCCTTTTTCGAACGTGCGGCGGCACGCAGTTCGATCATCAGGTCCATCAGCTTGCCGACCAGCTCGTCGCCCCCGCCTCCAGCCGCTTCGGCTGGAGGCGCGCGGAACAACCCGGTGGTGGCTCCCAGCTCGCGCAGCGTCTTGGCGCCCTGGTGTAAGACCGCCAGTTGCGAGGCGTCGGGCTTGTTGGCCTCGAGTTTGTGCTCGTCAACGTACTTGTTGAGCACGCGCACCAGTTCGAACAGGTCAGCCACGGCGCCGCCCGTATTGAAGTCGTCGTCCATGCACTCGAGGAAATGCCGCCGGTGCTCGGCCACGGCGCCCAGCGCTGTGTCGTCGCCCGGATCGAAGTCGCCGTCGGCGCGCCGCTTGGGGTAATCGATCGTGTAGAAGTTCTCGCCGGTGACGCGCTCGTATCGCTTGAAGAATCGGTAAAACTGATCGAGCCCCGTGCCAACCTCTTCAATCCGCGCTTCGCTGAAATCGATGGGCCGGCGATAGTGCGTCGAGAGCAGGAAGAAACGAATCGTCTCCGGCGCGTGGCGCTCGAGCAATTCGGTGAATGCCGCGGCGCCTTTGCTCTTGCCCAGCTTACCGGCCTCTTGGGTCTGCTGGTCGCCGGGGCTGATCTCGCGCGTGTTGCGGCCGCCCACCTTGCCCACTTCGTGTGAGGCCTGCATCAGGCCGTTGTGCATCCAATACTTTGCCTGGGGCTTGCCGTGCGCGCACTCGCTTTGGGCGATTTCGTTTTCGTGATGCGGGAATACCAGGTCGAGCCCGCCTCCGTGAATGTCGAATGTCTCGCCCAGGATGCGCCGCCCCATGGCCGAGCACTCGATGTGCCAGCCGGGCCGGCCTTTGCCCCAGGGGCTGTCCCATGCGGGCTCGCCCGGTTTGGCGCTTTTCCAAAGCGCGAAGTCGGCGGGCGACCGTTTGCGTTCGGCCATTTCGCCCCCTTCGCCCTGCAGTTCCGCGACATCGCGGTTGCTCAGCTTGCCGTACTCGGGATCGCGGCCCACTTCGAAGTAGACGTCTCCGTCCGACTGATAAGCGAAGCCCTTCTCGACGAGCGTCTCGGTGAGCTTGATGATTTCGTCGATGTTGTCGGTCGCTTTTGGAAAATGATCGACCGTGTCGATCCCCATCGTGCTGAGATTCCGCATGTAGTCGGCCGTCATTTCGTCGGCCAGATCCGTCATGCTCATCGCGCGGCGCTGCGACTCGTTGATCAGCTTGTCGTCGACGTCCGTCACGTTGATCACCAGCGTGACGTCGTAACCGCTGTACGTTAGATAGCGTTTCACGGCGTCGAAAATGACCGGGCCGACCATGTGCCCCACGTGGCTCGGCTTGTAGACGGTCGGCCCACACAGATAAATGCCGACCTTTCCAGGCTCGACCGGCTCGAACGGTTCCTTTTCCTTCGACAGCGTGTTGTAGACTCGAATCGACATACGCGAACCG
>ERZ869936.1262-NODE-1262-length-18841-cov-5.929149_pt1 | contig 18841 bp, 14 predicted proteins | sample MGYA00520876_ERZ869936 | MGnify/ENA primary metagenome ERZ869936 (study PRJEB32218, sample SAMN09650985) | biofilter metagenome | isolation source: enrty point of leading RO module | place: Saudi Arabia: Thuwal, RO plant located on Red Sea | collected 2016-02-17 ...
TTCCGGGAGATAAAATCATAATGAAATCTCCTTTGTCATTCGACTGATAACTGCCGACTTCTTCTTGTGTGTTTAAATCTATGACAGAAATAAATCCTATTCCTGCGCTAGCGCCACTTGTGTTTTTTAAACTAGATTTTACAACTGCTTTTCTGGTGTCTTTTTCTACATATTTTACTCTGTAAATATCTTGATATCCATAAGAATCTTCTCTCCAGCGAGCAACGTAAGCATAATCTTCATTTGCGGTAAAACTAATGCTCATGTTGTCACCGGTTGTATTTAGTGGATATCCTAAGTTTTCTGCTTGGCTCCATTCATTGTATTCAGGGTTCCATGTTGACTTAAATAAATCGTAGCCTCCAATACTATTGTGTCCTTGTGATGAAAAATAAAGTGTTTGTCCATCAACAGAAAGGACAGGAAAGTCTTCTTCATATTCGGTGTTGATGGTTTCCGGTAATTTTTGCGATAAACCCCATTTTCCATTAGGCAACTTTCTTGTCATGTAAATGTCTTTACTTCCTTTTTTATCTTTTCGGGCAAAGAAAAGTGTGTTTCCATCAGGAGATAGGGTAGCGGAACTTTCAAAGTCTTTTGAGTTTACACTTTCTTCAAACTTAATTCGTTTATAAAACTTTCCTTTTTTCCAGTCACAGTAGTAGATATCACCGTACTCCGAAATATGGTCGATATAAACGAACATTTGTTGTCCGTCTGAAGTTAACCCTACGCATTGTTCATCTAAAGTAGTGTTTACCATACTTCCTGCATTTTCAGGCACGCCAAATTGACCTGATTGAACGGATGAAATCCAAATGTCTGATGAGTAATATCCGTCAAATTCTATAGCACTCCCTTTATTTTCTTTTCTTCTGGAGGTAAATACAATCATTGATTCGGCTGAATCTATAAAAGGGTTGTACTCCGGATAGTTTGTATTGATTATAGGGCCAAGGTTTTCAAACTCAACTTCAATTGGATTCTTAATAAGTTCTTTCGCATTATTTACCCATGAGATGGATAGGTTGATTTCATCGTCATAATTTCGTTTAGAGATAGATTTATATTTATTAAACTCTTCTTCTGCTTTGTCTAACTTTAATGCATGATGGTAAGCTCTTCCTAACCAATAGTGAGCGTCAGAATTGTCGGGCTCAAGGTCAACGGCTTTTTCTAAATAAGGGATAGCTTTTTTTCTATCCATTTCTATATGCATAATGCTATAACCCGCTCTGTATTGAAATAGGAAAACATCAGGCTGAGTTTTAACTAACTTTGAGTATAAATCTAAGGCAAAAGGGTAGTTGGTGTTTTTAAAATGTTCATCAGCATCTGCAGGATCTTGAGCAGAAATAACCTGAACAAAAAGTGTTGTGAAAAATAATAAAATGGTATGTTTAAAAAATCTCATGAATTACCTATCGCCAAAAATTATACCATTTGCGAATATAACTTAATTTTTTTGTGCTAAAAACTTATCGCATACTTTTATTTATAATGCGAATTTCAACCCTTCTATTTTTACTTCTTCCTTGCGGATTATCTTCTCCTGATGGTAGTGTATTAGGCGCAATTGGTTGTGCTGCTCCATCCCATTTCGTTATAATTCTTTGAGAAACGATTCCGTTTTTAACTAAGTATTTCTGAGCCGAAATGGCTCTGCTTTTTGATAGTTTATTATTATAAGGCTCGTCACCCAATGCATCAGCATGACCTATTACTTCAATTTTTAAATCGGGATATTTTTTAAGGTAGTTAATTACTAAATCAAGCTCACTTTTAGCTGAATCAGTTAAAAAGCTTTTATCAAAGTGAAAGTATATATTATCAATATTCGGATAGTCTTTTGATACATTATTGTCAGCTATTGTCAATGTGTCAATTTCTACGATATGTTTGTGTGTTAAAATTCCTTCATTGTCAATTTCATTATAAATAAATGAGATTTTTTGTTGATCTTCTTTTGAAATATTAGGGATGATTATACTTGAATCTATTTCATTTTGTTGGGGTGATTTAATAAGTGAATGAACCGTTGCAATTTCTTGATACAACTTTCCTGTAGCTGAGTAGATTGGTTTTAATGTTATAAGTTGAAAAACTTCTTGTTGTTTTACGTCTTTTGGTATGGTAAATTCAAGAACGTGATTTTGATAACCTTCTGCGTCTATTTCTATGGAATATTTTTGGTCGGTTTTAATTTCTTTGACATGATATCTGCCGTTTGACGGTGAAGCAACTAATGTTTGGGATTGGTTGTTGCTTGATAACTTTAACGAAGTTCCAACAGGTTTTCCAGATTCGCTATCATAAACTAATCCCTTTAAAGCTAGTAGTTTTGTTTCATCAGATTCTCCAAATTGGTAGATGTCCATATCTCCAATACTTTTTACCCTATTTGAAGCTAAAAAACCGTTTTTTTCATCTTTTGTGGTAATAAAGAAAATATCGTCTGCAGCTGAGTTTATGGGTAGTCCAAGGTTTAAGGGCTCAGAGAATGAGTAGTTTTCTCTAATTTCGGCTTTAAATACATCGTAGTTTCCAATTGATTGATGGCCCTTTGATGAGAAATAGAGTGTTTTTCCATCATTTGAAACAAATGGAGCATCTTCATCTTCAGAAGAGTTTATTTTTTCTCCCAGATTTCTGGGTTCGCTCCCTTCTCCTTCACTTATTTTTTTACTGTAATAGATATCCTTTCCACCGTATCCATCTTTTTTGTCACTACTAAAATAGATGGTATTGCCATCGGGAGAAATGGCAACACTTGGAACATGAGTTTTCTTTTGGTTAATTTGTATAGGTAACTTAACGGGAGTTGTCCATTTATCATTTTCAAATTTAGATTCCCACATTTGGGCATCTTTGTATAAATACAATTTGTTTCCGTCATTAGAATACATTACGGCAGCATCATGAAATTTTGTATTGATAGATTCATAGATATATTTTTCAATATTTTCCTTGTCAACCAAAGTCCAGGTTTCATTTTGATTTGTGGCTACGTAAATGTCTTCATAATATTTAGAGTCATAAGAAATTCTTCCGCCCGTGCTTCCTTTTCTACGTGATGTAAACAACAAAACCTCTCTACTTGGGTTTTTTACCGGAGCGTATTCTGCGTATACAGTATTTATGGATGTTATATTTTTAACTTCTATAGTGCTATTTTCTTTTTGCTGAATCGCATAATTGTTGTTTTCAATTATGCGGGCTATCTCATTTTTTAACTTATTACCTCCAGGGGTGGAAGCTAAGTAGTTTTCAAACGTTTTTAGAGAAAGCGTACTTTCATTAAACTGATGATTGTAGTGGTAGAGTTTTCCTAAATAGTAAAATGTTTCCGGAATGGTATCTTTTTTAAACTTGGTAAGTGATTTTTCAAAAAACGCTATGCCTTCTTCTCTGTTTTTTTGTGAGAAATAGTAAGCTAAACCTGTTTCAAAATAATAGATAGCTTTATCTGAATTTAGTTCGATTAGCTTCTTGTAATTTTCTTTAGATTTATCGTACTGCTCGGCAATTAACTGCTTTTTTGCTTTGCGATAAATTTTCTTTTCGCTTTGGGCTTGTATGTTTGTATTACAAGTTAAAAATAACAGCAAAAGGATAGCCATCAAGCTATCCTTTTGTAAAAGAGGTAATTTTTTTAACGCTATTTTGCCCAAATTTTAACGTATTGGAATTTTTCGTAAAGAAGTCTGTTTTCTTTAAAGTCATTGTTATAATCAGGACCTTGAACCAAACTATTTAAATTCCCAACTTTTATTTGTTGTTCTGTTAAGCCTTTATCCTTTAGAGCTTTTACAAAAATGTCTTTAGCATCGTTAGCTCTTTTAATAGCTAAATCTTTATTGTTGGCATAGGTTCTTGTAGGAACTTTAGAAGCACTTGATTCAATAGTAATGGTTATTTTTCCTTTTGCTTTTACAATTGCTTCGCAGTCTGATAAGAATTTCTTGAATGACTCTTCAGAAGCTCTAATTCCTTTAGCATTGTACTCATAGAATTTTTCGTAATAAGCCTGACTAACATCAACATTTGTGTTATTATTATTCGTGTTATTGTTGGTGTTATTATTATTAGTATTGTTGTTGTTCGTGTTGTTATTATTATTTGTATTGTTGTTATTATTGTTATTTGCAGTTTGATTATCATTAACAACAATGGTTACTTTAGCATTTGAGCATTTTGAGGGTTCGTAAATATCACATATTTCATAAACGAACTCATCTTTTCCTACAAAGTCATTTTTAGGAGTGTAGCTGAAATCACCGTCTTTACCCATAGTAACACTTCCGTTTGCCGGTTTCATTACTAGTTTTGTGTTGACGCTCATTGCATCTCCATCAGGATCTTTGTCATTTTTAGCAACATTTCCTCCAACCGGAGTGTTTTTCATAGTATTAAACTGGTCGGTATTTGCTATAGGTGGATTATTAGGTTCTCCTTTTGGTCTGGTTCCAAAAATGATTGGTTTTAAATTAATTCCTCTATCAATTTCTTGGTAACCTGAACCTTCTGGAACATAAATGTCTTCTTCATAACTGAACGGGTCAGACTCATACAAGAAGTGATAGTCACTGCCCGGAGGAATAATTATAGAAAATCTTCCATCTTTCTTCCTTGGCTTGTATATACCTACAGTTTCACCGGTATTGTTATCTGTTACAACTATTCTAGCGTTTTCAGGTAATTCGTCATATCCAACTACCTCTATTCTTCCAACTAATAATGTTAAATCTTTTTCTTTTTGGCCTGAAAGGTCTAGCATGTAGATATCTTTTTCTCCAAAGCCATCTTCTCTAAATGCCGTGTAATAAGCTCTTTGTCCATCAGGAGTAGTAATGAAAAACACATCATCATCAGTAGTGTTTATCGGATATCCTAAGTTTACGGGTGCGCCCCAGGTTTTTAAATTATCATCCCATTCCGTATAAAAGATATCAAAACCACCTATACTGTTAGGTCCATTGGAACTAAAGTACATGGTTTTACCATCAGGGTGCATGAAAATTCCATCTTCATCAAACTTGGTATTAATTGCATCTCCCATATTTTGAGCTAATGCCCATTGACCATTAGGTAGTTTTTTACAGAAATAAATATCCATACCACCTTTTCCACCTTTTCGGTCACTAGTAAAGTAAATAGTATTTCCATCTAAGGAAATATCAACGTGTGTTTCGTAGGAAGTTTCATTAATATTAGAACCAAGTTTTACGGGTGTGGACCAAATATCACCGTCTAATGTACTCATGTAAAGATTTCCATCACCATTGTCATCTTTGTAAATAAATAAAGTTTGGCCGTCTTTAGATAAATTAATAGTTGCTTCGTGACCGGATGTATTAAGGTTTGGAACCAATTCCGGTTCTCCCCATTGGTTGTTATCTTCTTTATAGGCAACATAAATATCTTCAAAAAAGCCTCCGTCACCATCATCTTTTGTGTAAAGATTAGAGCTGTCTTTTCTTAATCTTCTGGAGGTGAAGAATAAAAGCCGTTCATCTACTGAAATAACCGGAGAATAATCAGGATATTCTGTATTAATTTTACTTCCCAGATTAGTGGCGGTAATTTTAACCGGATTTTTAATTGCTTCTTTAGCGTTGTTACATTGAATTAATCTCATTTGAGCTTCGTCATGTAAATAGTGCTTATCTGTAATAGCTTCTAAAAACTTATTATATTCTGCAATTGCTTCATCAATATTGTTGGTAAGGTGATAAGCCCACCCTAAATAGTAGTGTGCATCCATCGGAGCCTTTTTTTCGTTGTAAGAAAACGGGTCGTAATTTTTAGTTACCCCTTGAGCAGCTTTTACTAAGTAATCTTTGGATAATTTTTTTTGATTAGGTGAGTATAAATAACATATACCCACTTTATAATTAATATTGTAATTTTCAGGGTTGTCTTTTGCTAAACTAAGCCATATAGGTAAAGCTTGTGAGTGAAAATTTTCTTCCATCAGTTGATTTGCTTCCGTAAAACTTTTACGAAATGAATCCTGAGCAAAGGAAGTAATTGCAATAGTTATGGCGAAGAATAACGAAAAGACTTTTTTCATGAGGTTTTTGTTACAATTTCTACAAATATATCTTTTTTCGATAAAATCGCTAGATTTCGCGATTAATGTCCCAATTCTCAAGATATTCAGCAACCTTTTTTACAAAAGAACCACCTAATGCTCCGTCAACTACTCTGTGGTCGTAAGCATGAGAAAGAAACATCATGTGTCTAATACCAATAGTGTCTCCGTATGGAGTTTCAATAACGGCCGGTTTTTTTCTGATTGCGCCTACAGCTAAAATAGCAACTTGTGGTTGGTTGATAATTGGAGTTCCCATAACGTTTCCAAAGGTTCCTACATTGGTTACGGTATATGTTCCTCCTTGAATTTCATCAGGTTGTAATTTATTAGCACGTGCTCTGTTGGCTAAATCATTTACAGATTTTGTTAGTCCAATTAGGTTTTTTTGGTCAGCATCTTTTAATACCGGAACAATTAAATTTCCGCTAGGAAGAGCCGCTGCCATTCCTAAGTTAATGTGTTTTCTTTTAATTATTTTGTCTCCGTCAACAGATACGTTAACCATTGGGTAATCTTTAATGGCCTTTATAACGCATTCAAAAATTAATGGAGTAAAGGTTAATTTTTCGTTTTCTCTTTCCGCAAAAACTTTTTTCATTTTGTTTCGCCACATTACCAAATTCGTAACATCTGCTTCTACGTATGATGTAACGTGAGGTGATACATGCTTGGACATAACCATGTGTTCAGCAATAAGCTTTCTCATTCTGTCCATTTCAATAATCTCGTCACCATCCATTAAGGTTACTTTTGGAGCTTGGTGAGTAGTGCTAACCACTTTTTGACTTTGGGGTGCTGAAGAAGTGGAAATGGCAGAAGCGGTTGAAGAACCGTTTTGGCTTGATGTAACCGTTTTTCCTTTGTTAGGGATATAAGCTAGAATATCTGACTTTGTAACTCTACCGTCTTTTCCGGTACCTTCAATACTTTCTAACTCTTGAATAGAAATTCCTTCTGCTTTTGCAATGCTTCTAACTAATGGTGAGTAGAATTTTCCGGATGATGAAACTCGCTCAATATTTGTTGCTCCTGCTTGGGTATCAACTATTGCTGTAGGTTGTGAAATTGTTTTTGTAGAAGTAGTTTCAACTTTGCTTGGTGAAGTTGAAGTAGGTTTTGGAGTGTTTTCGGCTGCAGCTTCTGTTTCAATAATTGCAATGGCTTGTCCAACTTGAACCACATCACCCTCATTGAATAATTTTTTCTTTAAAACTCCTTCTGTAGTAGAAGGTATTTCAGAATCTACTTTGTCAGTTGCAATTTCAAGTACAGACTCTTCTGCATCAATTTGCTCTCCTTCTTCTTTTAACCATTTAATAATGGTTGCTTCAGCAACACTTTCACCCATTTTGGGCATCATTAATTCTATCTCAGCCATTTATTTTCTTGATTTTTGAACAGTTGCAAAAATAAATTAAAATATCTTTAATGCAATGTTTTTTCTGTAAAAAGTAAGGCGCTAAACGTCTATGAAGTAGAATATTTTTCAACGGAATTACTCCCTATGATAAACTTAGTAGAAAAAGGGGCAATTTTATATTTTATACCTTCAAATTTTATGTTACTCATTAGCTCAATAATTTTTTTAAAATCAAGTTCGTTGGTGCAAAATATAAGCTCTTCAATATTATAAATTTGAATGAGGTCAACCAATTGGTAGAGTTTTCCTGAATATTTATGTAGGATGGTTTCCGATATTTCATTTTTAGGAAATATTGCCTGACAAACTTCTATATCAATGTTAGACTTTTTGTAATGTCCTGTAAGCTGACTTACCTCTATATCATTTCCTACAATAGCAATTCTCTTCTTTTGCTTTAGCTTTAGTTTGTATAATCCAGACATGTGTAGTAGAATTCTGTTTAATGGTACTATGAGAATTGAAAAAGAAATAAAACTTATCACCATTAACCTTGAAAAGCGTAAGTTTTCGGGTAAAAGCGCATAGAGTAAAAGCGTTAAAACAGCAGCGGTAGCAGAAGCTTTAATGATATTAATTAACTTATTTTGTTTGGTGTAATTTCCGTAGGCCCATGAGATTATTAGCCACAACAATGTAAATGCCGGTATAAAAATACTGTACACTTCGGTTGGAAAACCTAAATCGTTTGGAAACTTGATTCCTTCATAGTACTTACAAATACTAAGTGTTCCCAGTCCAATTAAAACTGCATCAAGTAAGGGGAGTGAAATCCTTAACATAAAACGATTTAAAATAGCGATAAATGCTCTCAGGTAAATGGCAAAATAAATTAAACCTGAATACAGGGTCATATTTGTTTTTGAGAAGTGTTTTTTAGCAAAAATTAGCATCGCATTGTAAAAAACAAAAACATAGTTTATACTACTTTTTTTGGTGCTTTCGCCTTTATAGTGAATTATTTTGGTGTCGCTTAAGTAATAGTTTTTATAGCCTGCTTTAATTATCCTGTATGAGAGGTCAATGTCTTCACCATACATAAAAAAGGTTTCGTCAAGAAGACCTGTTTTGTCAAGTACAGTTTTTCGGAGTAGCATAAACGCTCCCGACAGAATTTCAATTTCATGATTTTTATCTTCATTCAAAAATCCCATGTGGTATTTGGAAAATGTTTTCGACTTAGGAAAGAGAGAAGATAGCCCAAATATTTTGTAGAAAGCCACAAGTGGAGTTGGTAAGCCTCTTTTTGATTCAGGAAGGAATTTTCCTTGCCCATCAATCATTTTAACCCCCAGGCCACCTGCGTCAGAATGGTTGTCCATAAAGTCAATACACTTTTTAAATGTATCTTCTTCAACAATTGTATCCGGATTTAACAGTAAAATATATTCACCATTTGCTTTTTGTATATCTTGATTGTTTGCTTTTGAAAAACCTAGATTTTCTTTATTTGCAATTAACTTAATGGAAGGAAATTTTTCGGCAACCATTTCTGCAGAGTTGTCCGCTGAATTATTGTCTACAACAAATACCTCACAAGAAACATCTTTTGTAGCTTTAATAACAGAAAGAAGACAGTGTTCGAGAAAATGACGAACATTATAGTTGACTATAATTATGCTAAGCTTCATTCTATTTGTTTGACAATTGGTAAGGAACTCTATTTAAAATTGATTTTCCAAGGGTTAACTCGTCTGCATATTCTATTTCATCGCCCACCCCAATACCTCTTGCAATGGTAGAGAAATTAAGCTTAAAATCTTTTAGCTTTTTATAAATATAAAATGCTGTGGTATCTCCTTCAATAGTTGTGTTTAACGCTAAAATTATTTCTTCAATTTCATTGTTTTTTATTCGTTCAATCAATTCATTAATTTTTAAATCTTCCGGGCCAATTCCGTCAATAGGTGATATTAAGCTTGATAAAACGTGATATGTTCCTTTGTATTGTGATGTGTTTTCTATGGCAATTACATCTCTAATATCTTCTACAACACAAATTAATTTTTGATTTCTATTTGGGTTAGAACATATTTCGCAAACATCATTATCTGAAAAATTGTAACAACTTTTACAATATTTAATTTCAGTAATCTCTTTTATGCTATCTGCAAAATCTTCTACTTCATTTTTATCTTTTTTAATAAGATGCAGTGCATATCTAAGTGCTGTTTTTTTGCCAACTCCAGGCAGAGAATGAAATTGTTCTGTGAGTTTTTTAAGTTGCTTTGAGGATAAGTGTTCAATCATAATCTAAAATCACATCAAAATTAATTTTATTTTTAAAACCTAAATTCTAAATGTTTTGAATCCTTACATAATTATAGGAGTTTTATTAGCCTATTTTTTTCTGCTTATTTTAATTTCTTACTTAACCTCAAAAGGCTCAGACGATAATGCTACTTTTTTTGTGGGAGGAAACGAGTCTCCATGGTATGTTGTTGCTTTTGGTATGATTGGAGCTTCATTGTCAGGGGTTACATTTATTTCAGTTCCTGGATGGGTGGCTGACAGTCAATTTGCTTATATGCAAATGGTGCTAGGCTACTTAGTGGGGTATTTTGTTATTGCCAATGTACTTATGCCAATGTATTATAGGCTTAAACTGACGTCTATATATACTTACCTGAATGATAGGCTAGGAGTATATTCTTATAAAACCGGAGCATTGTTCTTTCTGCTGAGTCGGTCATTAGGTTCAGCGTTCAGACTTTTTTTAGTCGCAAAAGTATTGCAGATAGCAGTTTTTGATGATATTGGTGTTCCATTTTTTATAACTGTTTCTATCACTATCCTACTAATTTGGCTTTACACTTTTAAAGGCGGTATTAAGACTATAGTTTGGACAGATACTCTCCAAACATTGTTTATGTTAGCTGCAGTAGGAACTACAATAGTTGTTATTTCAAATGATTTAAATTTAAACTTTTCTGAACTTTTTAGTTTGGTGGATAACAGTGAATATTCACAAATTTTCTTTTTTGATGACTTTAATTCAGGTAAGCATTTTGTTAAACAATTTATTGGTGGCGTTTTCATAGCCATAGCTATGACAGGGCTTGACCAGGATATGATGCAAAAAAACTTAAGCTGTAAAAACATAGATGATGCTAAAAAGAATATGTATTCATTTAGTATCGTATTAGTGTTTGTGAATTTCTTCTTCTTGTTTTTAGGAGCTTTACTTTATATCTACTCGAATTCATTACAAATAGAAATTCCGGACGGAGATAGTCTTTACCCAATTTTGGCAACGAAAGGTCATTTAGGTATTGTTTGTGGTGTTTTGTTTATTGTCGGTTTGGTTGCTGCGGCATACTCAAGTGCAGATAGTGCACTTACAGCACTAACCACATCAGTATGTGTAGATTTTCTTGGAATTGATAAAAAAGAAGCTAAAACTCAAACTTCTTTGAGGAAGAAGGTGCATCTATTGGTTTCATTGGGACTTTTAATAATTATTTTAATATTCAATGCAGTTAGTGAGCAAAATGTGATTAAAACCGTTTTAGAGGTTGCCGGGTTTACATACGGTCCTCTTCTTGGTTTATATGCATTTGGACTTTTCACTAAACTTAAAGTAAAAGACATATATGTGCCAATAGTATGTATATTGGCACCGGTTATTTGCTTTGTACTTAAAATGTATTCAGATTATTTGTTTAACGGATATGTATTAAGTTTTGAAATTCTGCCCTTAAATGGGCTACTAACTTTCTTTGGATTGTTGTTAATAAAAGAAACAAAAGTGAATTAATTTTTTACCAAACACTATAAATTTATATTTTTGTTCAACTTAACTAGAAAACATGATTAAAAAAACAATTCAAATTTCGTTTGCTATAGCTAGCTGTTTACTTCTTTTCTCTTGTGGAGGAGAAAATACAACAGATGAGGTTATTGATGTTGATACCACTGCTACTGTTGAAGTAACAGAACCGGAAGTAGAAACATTTTATCAAATACCATCTCCTGATGAAATGTTTGCTTTTATTAAAGAAAGTGGTCTAAAATACAATGCGTCTCTTCTCAACCCTGCAAATAACGCAGCCAATTACACAGACCCTACTGTTCAGTCTATCAATTTTGGTATTTATGCCGCTGATTTAGCTTATACAGCTTCTTTTGAAGAATACCAAAGTTCTATTAAATACTTTGGAATAGTTAATAAAATGGGTGATGATATCGGAATTTCTTCAGCATTTGATAAAGGCATGGTAGATAGAATTCAAGGAAACCTAAATAATGCAGATTCTTTGGTTACTATTACTAATCAGTCTTATTATTCTATTGTATCTTATCTTGAAGAAAGTGAAAGAGGCAAAACTCTTGGACTAATGGCAATGGGTGGATGGATTGAAAGTATGTATATTGTTACACAATCAGTTGCGAAATTTGATGAATCTAGCCCTGCCGTTGAAAGGTTAGCTGACCAAAAATTAACGTATGAAAATCTTTTAGAGTACCTATCTAAGCATGAAGCGGATAATGGAGTTGCAACGGCTATTAGCCAGTTGGAAAAACTTACTGCCGTTTTTGCTAATATTAAGGAAACTGAAGTAGAAGCTCAAAAACCTTCTGGCGGTAAAATGACACTAGGTTCAAAGGGTACTATTACTAAAAGAACCTTTGCCAAAGAACACTTTGAGGAATTAAAGAAAGTTGTTAATTCAATAAGAAGCAGTTACGTTACTGTTGCTTCATAAATAATAAGATTATGATTAAGAAAATTGTTTTATCGTCTATATTTATTGCAGGAGCGTTATTAGTGAATGCTCAGTACTGTAACACTTTTCATAAAAAATATTGTCAACCTGCCGGCAATGAGTTGTTTCAATACAATGCTCAATCAAAAAGCGCATTGTTTGCAATTGGAAAAACTTCTGAGCTAAACATAATTGTTTACGGTGGTCAGGATTACAGAATTTCTCTTTGTACTGACAAAAATTTAGGAGAAAGAGTAGAGTTTAAAATTTATGAAGAGGATAAATCAACTAAGAAAAGAGATTTATTGTATGATAACTCTAAAGATGATTACACTTCAGAAATTGAATTTAGTAATGATTATACCAGAAGGTTAATTATAGAGGTTACTGTTCCTGATGGTTCTTCTGCCGGAAAAGGTAACTCTGTAAAAGATGGCGGAAAGGGTAAATCTTTACAAGGAAGTGATATGGGGTGTTTAGGTGTGCTTGTTGAGCATATGTCAACTCCAAAGCAAGGCTTTTAATTTTTTATACTAGCTAATATTTATGCCCTGCTTGCAGGGCTTTTTTATTTTAAGATGGATTATGTTTCTTTAAAAAATGAGGTTTTATTACCTTCAAAAAAAGTGGTGATTACTGCGCATCAATCTCCTGATGGCGATGCGATAGGTTCGTCATTAGGTTTGTATCACACTCTTAAGGCAAGAGGTTTTGATAATGTAAATGTTATTGTACCTGATGAATTTCCTTCTTTTCTGAGCTGGATGAGGGATAGCGATAAAATTATCCAATTTGATAAAGCTGGTGCTGTTGCCAAAGAATTAATCTCAGAAGCTGATATTGTTTTTAGTTTGGATTACAATGCTCTAAGAAGAGTGGGCGAAATGGGTGAAGAGATAAATAAATCATCAGCTGTAAAAATATTAATTGACCATCACCAGGAGCCGGAAGACTTCGCTAACTTTCAATTAACCAAAACAACAGCTTCTTCTACCGCAGAGTTAATTTATGAGCTTATCGAAAATCTTGAATGGCTGAGTTCAATTAATAAAACTTCAGGGGAATGTATTTATACAGGCTTGTTGACCGATACGGGTTCTTTCCGTTTTCCCTCAACTTCAAAGAGAACACATGAGGTAGTTGCTTCATTAATGGATAAAGGCGTAATTCCATCTGAAGTATATCAAAATGTATTCGATACTTCATCAATAGACCGACTAAGACTTTTAGGTTATACACTTTATGAGAAAATGGAAATTTTACCTGATTATCATGCCGCTATTATTGGGTTGAGTCTTGAAGAGTTAAATAAATATAACTTTCAAAAAGGAGATACGGAAGGCTTTGTTAACTATCCTTTAAGTGTAAAAGGTATTCAGTTTTGTGCATTTGTGAGTGAAAAAGAATCAGGGAAAGTGAGAATATCGTTTCGCTCAAAAGGAGATTTTGATGTAAATAAATTTGCAAGAGCTCATTTTAATGGAGGCGGACATATCAATGCTGCAGGCGGTAGCTCTGATTTATCTGTAGAAGAAACAATACACAAAATAAAAGAGGTTTTGAGTAGTTATAAATAAGATGACAAAAAGACTTAGTTGTATATTTTTATTGATAGTTCTTTTTTTTGGTTGCCAGCCGGAAAAGGAAGTTAAAGAAGTGGATTACTCTCAAATGCAGGAATCGTTATTGGAAAGCAATAAAAATGCTGCTAAGCTTGAAAACGAACAAATTGAACAATACATTAAAAGAAGACAATGGGATGTTGTTTCAACAGGAACAGGTTTAAGGTATTTTGTTTATCAAAACGGAACTGGTGTTCAAGCAAAAGAAGGTAATGTTGTAAGTGTATTTTTTACCATTAGTTTATTGAATGGAAAAATATGTTACACAAATGTTGGAACTGATAAACCCGAACAATTTATTGTCGGACATGATGATGTAGAGAGTGGATTGCATGAAGGAATTCAACACTTAAAAGTGGGAGATAAAGCCATGCTTATTATTCCATCACACCTAGCACATGGCTTGGTAGGTGATTTAAATAAAATCCCTCCTCAATCAACTATTGTTTACGACATAGAGTTAGTAGCTGTTCGATAATGTGCCGTTTAGTTTTTATTTTACTGCTTGCGTTTGTTTTTTCCTGTGATAATGATCATTACAAAACCTATTCTAGTAACTTGAAATATAAACTGCATGCTTTTGGAAATGATGTTGAGCTTCAATATACCGACTATTCAGTCATCAAGTTTTATCCTGATAAAGGAAAGCCATTTACTGAAATTTTAGATTTATCAGTAACATCTCCACTAAATGATTTTTTAAAAACAAGTTACTTAGATGATAGTGTTAGCCTAATTTTAACGGATACAGTTTTATTTGGAAACAATGAGGTTAGGCTTATTATTAAAGTCATAGATATTCTTTCGAAAGAAGAGTTTGATAAGCTTAGGTCGGAAGAAAAAGAAAAATACCTGATTCGAAAGCTTACTAAAAATTATGATTTTAACGACCAGAAATTAAACTGGAAAATTGGTGTGTTAGAATATGAACCTTCAGGAGACACTACAAAGGTGATTTGCGGAAGAGAAATAGCCCTGCGCTATGAAGGAAGCTTAATAGATGGTTTAACTTTCGATTCTAATATGCAAGACACATTACCTTTTGAATTTCCCTTTTGTAGTGATAATCAAGTTTTAATAGGTATTGAGAAAGCAATAGAACAAAAATTCTTGAACGACAAACTAAAAATTATTATACCTTCGCAGCTGGCTTTTGGAAAAAACGGTTCTGTAAATCAAATCGTTCCACCTTATGAGCCGGTTATTTATCAATTAAAAATTACAAATGTTTATGTTCAAAAAAATGAAATCAATTAGCTTATTAGCTATTAGCGCATTAGTTTTAGTTTCTTGTGGTGGCGAACCTCAAAAGTATGAAGGATACACCGATATGGGAAACAATCTTTATGTTAAATATTACTCTCAAAATGCTGAAGGAAGAAAAGTGGCAATGGGTGATAGAGTACAATTAAATTTAGAATACAAAACAACTGGAGATTCTGTTTTATGGACATCAGCCGGAATAGGGCGTCCGTTTTTATTAAACTCTGAAGATAAATTTTACAAGGGGTATATCATGGAAGCTATTTTAGGAATGGCTGAAGGAGATAGCGCTTCACTTATTACTTCTGCCGATTCATTTTATACTTATGTGTTACAGCAACCGTTGCCTCAAGGTTTAGCAGTAGGTAGCGATTTAAAGTTTGACCTAAAAATAGTTCAAACAAGAACTACCGAAGAATTGCAAGCAGAATTTATGAAGAAAGAAGAAGAACAAGCTGTTAAAGAAGATGAAATCATAAAAAAATATTTAGCTGATAATGGTATAACTGCTGAGCCAAGCATAAGCGGTTTATATTACATTGAAGAAGTAAAAGGTAAAGGACCAAAAGCAGAAGCTGGTAAAATGGTTTCTGTTCACTATGAAGGAACTTTACTTGACGGTACTAAATTTGACTCTTCTTATGACAGAGGCGAACCAATTGAGTTTCCGTTAGGAACAGGAAGTGTAATAAAAGGTTGGGATGAAGGTATCAGCAACATGAACGTTGGAACCAAAGCAACTTTAATTATTCCTTCATTCTTAGCATATGGCAACCAACAAAGAGGTCCTGTTATTGCACCTTATTCAATCTTAAAATTTAAGGTTGAATTGGTTGATGTGAAGTAATTTGGTTTAATTGTTGCGAAGAACCGGCAACAAACTATAAATTCAGAACATGAGATATTTAACAATTCTATTAATTTGTTTCCTTCCGTTTGCAGGATTTTCACAAAAAGAAAAGAAAGCAAAAAAGGAAAAAAAATCTAAACAAGTGAGTAAAGTTGGTAAAACCTATACAACCGAATCAGGATTAAAATATACTATTCTTATAGAAGGCGAAGGCGCAAGAGCCAAAGCGGGAGATAAAGTGAAAGTACATTATACCGGACGTTTAACAAATGATACTGTATTTGATAGTTCAGTAGCCAGAAATCAGCCTTTTGAATTTGAATTAGGAGCAGGAAGAGTAATAAAAGGTTGGGATGAAGGTGTTGCGCTAATGAATGTAGGCGACAAAATGACATTTGTAATTCCTGCTGATTTGGGTTACGGTTCACAAGCAGTAGGCAAAATACCGGCTAACTCTACTTTAATTTTTGATGTAGAATTGTTAGCTATTAAAGAGCCTATTAAAAAAACAGATGTTAGCGGAAAAGACACTATTGTTACAGAATCAGGCTTAAAGTATGTAAAGATTACTGAAAATAAATCAGGTCGTCAGGTTCAAAAAGGCGATAAAGTTAAAGTACACTACTCCGGCTTTTTAGTGGACGGAAAAATGTTTGATAGTTCTGTAGAAAAAGGCCAGCCTTTTGATTTAATGATTGGAAAAGGATTGGTTATAAAAGGCTGGGATGAAGGACTAACTTATTTTAGAGAAGGAGAAAAAGGGCAACTTATCATTAAGCCTGAATTAGGGTATGGTGAAAGAGGTTTCCCACCTGTTATTCCTGCTAATTCTACATTAATTTTTGATGTTGAAATTATAAAGACAGAGAAAGGGCCAGAACCCCCAAAACCTTTTGATGTTAGCGGAAAAGATACTATTACTTTACCTTCCGGGTTAAAGTATATTAAGTTAAACGAAACTACCGGAGTTCAACCTATGGCAGGTCAAAATGTTTCTGTTCATTATTCAGGTTATCTTGAGAACGGAGATATGTTTGATAGTTCAGTGGAAAGAAACCAACCATTTTTATTTCCTTTAGGTCAAGGGAGAGTAATAAAAGGCTGGGACGAAGGTATCGCTCAACTTAAAGTAGGTGAAAAGGCTCGTTTAATTATTCCTTCTGAATTAGGATATGGAGCAACTGGAGCAGGCGGAAGAATTCCACCTAACGCTACGCTTATTTTTGATGTAGAGTTAATGGGCGTAAACTAATTGTAACAAAAGTAACACAACATGATAAAAAGCCTTGATACCTTTGTATCGGTTTTCTGTTATCATGTTCATACATGAGATAGTTTTTCATAGTTAGCCCTTCCTAAATCTTAGGAAGGGTTTTTTAGATACCGCATTTAAGGTATTAGTTTACTACTTATTTAGTATTGTTTTAAATAAGAGTGGCATCTACATTTGTCCTGTAAATTTATCAAACCTATTACAATGCACTATAAAAGACTATTATTAATTACCACAGTAGCTATTGTAGCTATTTCATGTAGAAAAGAAGGATGTACAGACCCTGCCGCAGAAAACTATATCAGTAAGGCGAAAAAAGATGATGGAAGTTGTACTTATGCAATACCGGCTCCATCTGGTTATGATATTCCTTCTACTTACACATTTACCAGAGACGGAAGTTCGTCTGTTAACTATCAAGGACAACTGGACAGACTAGATATGTTAGCAGAAATGGTAGTAGAAATGAAAAAAGCAAACACTCTTGGAACTTCAGTGAGCAGTTCGTTACTTAGAAATATGTTTGATAATCAAAACTCTCCATTTACTAATACTAACCTTAATACCTCTACAAAAAACTTATCATCTAAATGTTATTCATTAGATGTGCAAATGTTTTATGATTGGATAGATAGTTTAGGTGTGGCATCAATGGCTTCTGATACTGCGGTGCCCGGAAGAAAAGGAGTTTTAGTTACCGGAAGCGGTGATCCTACAAAAGGATATCTGGTAGATGAAAATGGTTTTGAATATACTCAGGCTATTGAGAAGGGATTAATGGGGGCAGTATTTTATTATCAGGCTATGGAGACCTATTTATCTACCGACCTTTCTACTGATGATAATAATAGTTTAGTTTCAGGAAAAAACTATACCGAAATGGAACATCACTTTGATGAGGCTTTTGGATATTTTGGTGTGCCAATTGATTTTCCAAATGCTACTACTATTGGTAATGCGAGATATCATGGTAAGTATTGTAATGCAAGAAACAATGATGTTGATGGAGACTATGCAGGTATTAACAAGCAAATTATGGATGCTTTCTTAAAAGCAAGAGCAGCCATTGTAGCAAAAAAATACTCTGATAGAGATGCCGCCATCAAAATAGTTCAAGATACATGGGAGCAAGTAATTGGTGCTACTGCTCACGATTACTTACTGAAAGCAAAAGCTGATACAAAACTAACAAGCAGAATGCATCACCTTTCTGAAGGAATTGCTTTTATGATGGCTTTAAAGTATAAGTTTAATGGTGGTAACTCTATGAATCCTCCAATATCTGATTACTCTCATGTACAAATGGCTTTGTCTATTATTGGTCCGGGAGTAAATCTTTATAACCTTACTAATAACGATATTGATACCGCTATAGGTCATTTGTTAATGGCATTTCCCGGTGGACAAGTTAAATAGAATATGAAAAAAACTATAAAGTATACATTTTTGGTTTTAATAGGAGCTGGGCTGATGTCCGGCTTCTCCTGCAAAAAGAAAAAGAAGAAAGATGAGCCTGTTCTAGTAACTTGTGACTATAGTGTTACCAATATGCTAAGCGGGATAGGTAATAACATCATCATTCCTAGGTTTGCTAACTTAACACAAACTAC
>ERZ869936.1263-NODE-1263-length-18835-cov-6.868424_pt1 | contig 18835 bp, 19 predicted proteins | sample MGYA00520876_ERZ869936 | MGnify/ENA primary metagenome ERZ869936 (study PRJEB32218, sample SAMN09650985) | biofilter metagenome | isolation source: enrty point of leading RO module | place: Saudi Arabia: Thuwal, RO plant located on Red Sea | collected 2016-02-17 ...
ACCGCCGTGCTGCTGGAGGACCTCAACAAGGACGCGCCGCCGGAAAGCGAAACCGGGGAGGAATCCGCCGAGGAAGCCCCCGCCGAAGAGCCGGCTCCCGCCGAGTAAGGCTCCGGCCGTGAGCCTGACCCTCTCCGAGCTCGCCCGTCAGGTCGGTGGTGACATCGTCCGGGGCGAGCCTTCTTTTTTGGTGGAAGGCATCGCCGCTCTCGACGAGGCGGGGCCCTCCGAGCTGTCGTTCCTCGGCAACGAGCGCTACCGGCAGCAGTTTCTCGAAACCAGGGCCGGCGCGGTGATCGTGCCGCCCGGGGTCACCGCGGGGCCGGAAGCCACGGCATTGATCGCGGTCGAGAACCCGTCCTTCGCCTTCGGTGTGGCGGTGAAGCACTTCACCGCGGCCCACGCGCGGGTGTTCAAGCCCGGGATCGATCCGCGGGCGATCATCGACGAGAGCGTCGGGCTGGATCCGGAGAAAGTCCGCATCCACGCCGGCGCGGTCGTGATGGCCGGGGCGGTCATCGGCGACGGCACCGAGATCGGCCCCAACGTGGTGATCGGCGAGAGGGTCGTGATCGGCCGCGACTGCCACCTGCACGCGCTCGTCTCGATCCGCGAGCGCTGCCTTTTGGGTGACCGGGTGATTGTTCAACCCGGCGCGGTGATCGGGTCGGACGGTTTCGGCTACGAAACGGTCGAGGGTCGCCACGTGAAGATGGACCAGATCGGCATCGTGGTGCTGGAGGACGACGTCGAGATCGGCGCCAACACGGCCATCGACCGCGCCCGCTTCGGGCGGACAGTGATCGGCGCCGGAAGCAAGATCGACAACCTCGTTCAGATCGCGCACAACGTCCGGATCGGCGGGCACAACCTGATCGTCTCGCAGAGCGGCGTGGCGGGCAGCTCGAAGACCGGGAAGTACGTCGTTTTGGCCGCGCAGGCCGGTGTCGCGGGCCACGTGAAGATCGGCGACCAGGCGACGTTCGCGGCGCGCTCGGGCGCCACCGCCGACATGGAGGGCGGCAAGACCTACGGCGGCTACCCGGCGCAACCGCACATGGACGAGCAGCGCCAGAAGGCCGCCCTGCGGAAGCTGCCGGACCTGATCAAGCGCGTGGGGCGCTTGGAGGGGTAGGTCCGCGAGCCCTCGGCTCGACGCATTCCGCATATCGTGGTAGTTTGCTGGCAAATGAAGATCGTCGAGGCAGTTCCGCGCAAGCATTTCAGGCTCTTCCTCCGGTTCGAGGACGACACTGCGGGCGAAGTCGATTTGTCCGTTCTCGCTGGGCGGGGCGTATTCGCCGCGTGGGACGAGCCGGGCGTTTTTGAGCAGGTGGGCATCACCGAAGCCGGAGCCGTCGAGTGGCCAGGAGAACTGGACCTGTGTCCGGATTCACTCTTTCTCCAACTCACCGGGCAACCGGTGGAGAAGGTCTTTCCAAACGTGCGCGGATTCGCCGGCCATGCCTGAGATCTCCCGCTTCTACGGCATCGTAATCCACCTTTACTATGCCGACCATCCACCACCGCATTTTCATGTGCTCTACGGAGAGAGCAGGGCGACGATCGATATTGAAACCCTCGCCCTGATCGACGGCGAGCTGCCACCCCGGGCGCGTGGGATGGTCAGTGAATGGGCAACCTTGCATAGGGATGAACTTCGCGAAGCGTTCCGGCAGGCCGCTGCGATGCAAATACCCTCGAAGATCGCACCTCTTGCTTGATGGTGAGGATGTAATGAAAGGCTTGCATGGGATCGCCTCTTGCAAACGCTGGTATAACAACTCTGGCGTGCTGAATTGATGAATGGCTCTGCGACGACACTCGAGGGCAGGCGCTCGTATGAGCGAAAGTATCTTTGGCCTACACCGGTCGGATTGTTGCTTTGGGTCGGCTGCATTATTGTTCCGGGGTTTCTGGGAGACCGTGCATTCCTTGCCACTCATGGGTATTTTGAGATCGGGGTCATGATTTCGCTAATAGCATCCGTCGTCTATGCGGTCAGGCTTGGCGGCAAGGGAAAGGGCATAGCCCCTCGATGGGTGTTCTACTTGAACTTCCTTTTTCTCCCACTGGTTCTAGGATCAGGGTTGGTTGCTTGGATCGCTTTCGACCTCTTCAAATAGGCTTCTTGGTCTGGCGGTAATTTCGCCGACTGTTGGTCGGTGGTTGCTACTGGGCCGTTCCCAAAAAGCAAGAAGCCGCCCGGCGGGTCGGGGGACGACCTGCCGGACGGCTTACACACACACGTTGGGGGAAAACGGTGTCCGGTTCCGGATGTTGCTCGGCTCGGTGAGCGTCGCGGGCTCCGGGACTCTGCCCTTTTCGGGGGGACGGGAGGACCCTAACCGCCGACACAAGAGCCCGCAACGGATTTGTAACCTTCGGGCGGCACGCAATCGCGTAGGTCAGCTCTTGTCCGCCTTTTTCGCGGCCTTCTTTGCCGGTCGCGGAGGGAATTCGAAGCCCACCTTGCCGCTCTCCGGATCGAAGGTGAGGAAGGCGTCGAAGGGGCGCTTGGTGCGGTTCGAGATGAAGCCCTTGAGCAGCCCGGTCTTGCCCTCGGCGAGCATCTTGAGCAGCTCGTCCTGCGGGATCTCGCGCTGGAGGATCTTCCGGCCGATGCGGATGCCGTCCGGATCCTTGTCGGTGGTGATGGCGGGAACGAACCACGCCTTGTCGGTGCCATAGACCTTCGCGTCGCGGCCGTCGGCGAGCGTGATGGTGGCGACGACCTGGTCCTCGGTGAGGTCGGACACCGATTCGTCGTCGTCCTTGTCGAAGACGAAGTTGACCTTGAACTTGTCATCGAGCTCGAGGCCGGCCTCGAAGGGTTTGTTGAAGCGCGAGCGGAACCCTTCCAGCGGTCCGACGAACCTGGTGGTGAAGAGCTGCTTCGCCTCGCCCGGCATGAGCTGGCGCCCGGCGATGTATTTCTTCGCGCGGAACTTGCAGTCGGGTTCGCGGCACTCGTAGGTGGCGTCGGTCTGCTTGAGCGCGGGTGCGCCGCAGGCCGGGCAGGGACAGTCCAGGTCGGGAAAGACGCGGCTCTTGAGCTCGGTGGCGAGTCCCTTGGCCTTCTCGACGATCTCGTGGGTGTATTTCTTGATCTCGGCCATGAACTCGTCGCGGGCGAGCTGGCCGTGCTCCATCTGGCGGAGCTTGTACTCCCAGTCGCCGGTCATCTGCGGCGAGGCGAGGCCGTCGATGTCCATCTCGTTGACCAGCCGGATCAGGCGCATGCCGTTGGGCGTGACGTGGAGCGGGGAACGTCCGCCGTCGCCGTCGCGGGCGATGTATTTCTGGCGGATGAGCGTTTCGATGATGGCGGCGCGGGTGGCGGGCGTGCCGAGGCCGCGCTCGGACATGGCCGCGGCGAGTTCCTCGTCGCTGACCAGCTTGCCGGCGCCTTCCATGGCGGAGAGGAGGGTCGATTCGGTGTAGCGCGCGGGCGGCTTGGTCTGCTCCTCGAGCACCTCGACGGTGCGGGTGTCGGCGCTTTCGCCGTCCTCGACGGCGGTCAGCTCGTCCTTGCCGGAGGCGACGCCGGCCTTCTGGCCGTAGACCGCCTTCCAGCCGGCGAAGGTGAGCACGCGGCCTTCGGTCTTGAAGATGTCGGTGGTGTCCGGTTGCTCGATCTTCGTCAGGCGGGTGGTCTGCTCGAAGCGGGCGTTGGGAAAGAAGACGGCGATGAAGCGCTTCACGATCATGTCGAAGAGCTTCTCTTCGGTGTCGCTCAGCTTCACCACGCGGCCCGTCGGGATGATCGCGAAGTGGTCGCTGACCTTCTTCGAGTCGAAGACGCGCTTGGATTTCGAAAGACGCGGACCGTCCTCCTTGTCGCCGTCGAGCACCTGGCGCGCGAACTCCGCGACCGGCAGGTCCGAACTGGCGATGTCGGCGAGCGTCGAGCGGACCGTGCCCATGTAGTCCTCGGGCAGGTAGCGCGAGTCGGTCCGCGGGTAGGTGATCATCTTGTGCTTCTCGTAGAGCGACTGGGCGATGGATAGGGTGCCCTTGGCCGAGAAGGGGGCCTCGCGCTGGAGCGTGGTGAGGTCGTAAAGCTGCGGCGCGATCTGGGTGGACGGCTTCCTGGTCTCCTCGATGATCCCGGGTTTTCCCTCGCAGCGATCCTTGATGGCATCGGCGAGCGCCTTGTCCCAGATCCGCTCGGCGCGGGCGTGCGGCTGCGCAGGGTCGCGTTTGAAATCAGGGTCGATCCACTTGCCGAGGTAGTCGCCGGCGCGGACGCCGAAGGTGCCGTGGACCTCGAAGTAGTCCTCGGGCTTGAAGTCATGGATCTCCTTCTCGCGCTTGGCCAGGATCGCGAGCGTGGGTGTCTGGACGCGGCCGGCGGAGGTGATGTTGAAGCCGCCGTGGCGCGAGCGGAAGCAGGTGAGCGCCCGGGTGGCGTTGAGGCCGACCAGCCAGTCGGACTCCGAGCGGCAGCGGGCGGCGTCGGCGAGCGGCTGCATTTCGTCGTCCGACCGCAGGTGTTCCCAAGCATCGAGGATCGCCTGCCTGGTCATCGACTGCATCCACAGCCGCTTGACCGGCTTGTCGACCTGGCCGATGTCCATGATGTAGCGGAAGATCAGCTCGCCCTCGCGGCCGGCGTCGCAGGCGTTGACGATGAGGTCGATGTCCTTGCGCTTGGCGAGCTTGACGACCTGGCGGAGCCGCGGGGCCGACTGCTCGATGGGATCGAGCTCGAAGCGGTTCGGAATGGCGGGCAGGACGTCGAACTTCCACGGCAGCTTGTTGCCGTTGGGGCCGGTGGGCATGCGCAGCTCGACGAGGTGGCCGACGGCCGAGGTGATGACCGCCTCGTCGTTCTCGAACCAGGAGTCGCGGGCCTTGCCCTTTTTGTCGAACTTCCCGAAGACCGGCGTCAGCGCCTTGCTGAGGTCGGTCATGACGGAGGGTTTCTCGGCGATGATCAGCGTTTTGCCCATGGAAAGTGATCCGGCGGTCGGACGGTGGCGAGGGACTAGACGCCGCGGGGGACGCTTGGCAAGGCGATTCCGGGGCGGGTCGGGCGATCCCCGTAGGGGATGAATTTCTCCGGGTGACGGCCCGGCCCGTCCGATCACGGTGGAATCCGGCCGACCGTCACGCCCGCCAAAAGATTCGCCGCGACCGGAAGTTTTGTATTTTCATCGGGCTCGCGGTGTGCGGGGCTTTGCGGCAACCCACCACCATTCATGAGCCAATTCCCAGAGATCACGAAAGTTCAGTACGAAGGCCCCGATTCGAAGAATCCGTTCGCATTCAAGCACTACAATCCGGACGAGGTCGTCGAGGGCAGGACGATGCGCGAGCACCTCCGCTTCGGTGCCGCCTACTGGCACGTGATGCGCAACGGCCTGTCCGATCCCTTCGGCGGGCCGACCGCGCTGATGCCCTGGGACGACGGCTCGGACAGCGTGGACAACGCCCTCAAGCGGGCGGACGTCTTCTTCGAGTTCCTCGACAAGACCGGCATCGACTTCTGGTGCTTCCACGACCGCGACATCGCGCCGGAGCTGAACGACCTGGCGAAATCGAACGCCGCGCTGGAGAAGGTCACCGAACACCTCGGCGAGCTGCAGCGGCAGAGCGGCAAGAAGCTGCTCTGGGGCACCGCCTGCCTCTTCGCCCATCCGCGCTATGCGCACGGCGCCGGCACTTCGCCGAATGCCGACGTGTTCGCCTACGCCGGCGCCCAGATCAAGGCGGCGATCGACGCCACCCACAAGCTCGGCGGGCTCGGCTACACCTTCTGGGGCGGCCGCGAGGGCTACGGCAGCCTGATCAACACCAACATGAAGCGCGAACTCGACCACCTCGCCGCGCTGCTGCACATGGCGGTCGACTACAAGAAGAAGATCGGCTTCGAGGGTCAGTTCTACATCGAGCCGAAGCCGCAGGAGCCGACCACCCACCAGTACGATTCCGACGCCGCGGCTTGCCTGAACTTCCTGCGCGCCTACGACCTGATGGATCACTTCAAGCTGAACATCGAGACCAACCACGCGACGCTGGCCGGTCACACGATGCAGCACGAGCTGACCGTCGCGATCGATGCCGGCGCGCTCGGTTCGATCGACGCCAACCAGGGCGACACGCTGATCGGCTGGGACACCGACCAGTTCCCGACCGACATCTACGGCACCACCCAGGTGATGCTGAAGGTGCTCGAAATGGGCGGCTTCACCACCGGCGGCCTGAACTTCGACGCCAAGCGCCGCCGCGAGTCGCACGAGCCGATCGACCTGATCCATGCCCACGTCGGTGGCATGGACGCTTTCGCCCGCGGCCTCAAGATCGCGGCCGCGATCCGCGCCGACGGCCGCCTGGCGGACTTCGTCAAGAACCGCTACGCGAGCTGGGACGGCGGCATCGGCGCCAAGGTCGAGGCCGGCGGCACGACGCTCGACGACCTCGCCGCCCACGCACTTTCGGCCGGCGAGCCGACGCTCGAATCGGGCCGCCAGGAAATGCTCGAGAACATCATCAACGAGTTTGTCTGATCACCCGCGAACGGCCCGGCAGCACGGAAGCTCCTCCTACTCGAGCCCGGCGCGGAAGAAGCCGCGAGTTCCGTCGCCCACCACGGGTGCCAGCCAATCGTAGCTGGCGGTCGTGGGGGTGAACCCGTGCAGGCCGGGCAGGGCCGAGAGGTCCGCACCGTATTCGATGCGACTCGGGAGGCCCGCGTTCAGGCGGCCGATGCGGAGACTGGCACGTCCGGCGCTGACTCCGAGGATCTCAATGGTCGGCGTCTCCGGCCCAAACACCGACACGGCGTTGGACGCCGTGCCGGAAGCGTAGATGTGCTTCCCGTCAGGTGAGAGGCTGAATCTCCTCGGCAGGTTGATGCCGTTTGAAAGATAGTCGTAGAAGCCGTCCGCGTCCACGAAGGTGAGCGCCCCGGTCGAGGGATCCCGGGTGAAACCGACCATGGCCGAACTCGCACTGGTGACGAAGACGCGCAAATTGTCGGGGGAGACCACGACATAGGTTTCGTGCTGACTGCGCGCGTTGTAGAGATCGTGCTGGAAGAAGTCGATGGAGCTGAGCCAAGTCAGTTCTCCCGTCCCCTGGTCCCGCGAGAAGATGGCGATCCAGTCGGTGTCCGTGCCCGAGATCTGGATGCCGCCACTCGCGTAAACATGGTTGCCGTCCGGGCTCACGGCGACATCGCTCAGCCAGTGCAGGCCGTCGATCGTGTTCGCGCCCTGGAGCTGGCCCTCGAAATAGGAGGCGGTGAAGCTCAATCCCCCTGTGATGGAATTCCATCCGAATACCGAGATCGCATCGCTTCCGGTGGCGTTGTTGTTCGCTCCGGCGGCGACGTAGACATGCCTTCCGTCCGGGCTCACCGCAACGCTGACTGGCCGGTCCATTCCCGTGACGCCACCGTTTCCGCGGACTCCGGAGTCGCTGTAAGTCAACTGGCCCGTCCCGGGATTGCGCGTGAAGGCGGTGACCGCATCGTCGTGCATCGCGGTGGCGAACAGCGCGGAGCCGTCGGGCGTCATGGCGAGTGAGTTGACCCCGTCCAGCAAGGGCAGGCCGCCACCATTCACGACGACCGATGCAAAGGTCAGCGCGCCGGTCGATGGATTGCGGGAAAGCACACCGATCTTGTCCTCGCTGAACGCCGCCGTGTAGACGTGCAGTCCATCCGGGCTGATGACGAGATCGCGGCTGCCGTAGAGCCCGTCGGCGGTCCCCGGGTCGTTGGTATCGCTGTTGTCGAAGACGGCCTCGACGAAGGTCAGGAGTCCCTCGGTGTCGCGTGAGAACGTGCAAACGGCGTTGTCGGAACTGGTGAGGCTGCCGAGTCCGGCGGCCGTGTAGACGTGCTTGCCGTCCGGGCTGGTGGCGGTTGCGTAGATAAAGTTCAGCCCGTTGATCGTCTGCGGTCCAATCACCTGTTCATCCTGGATGACTTGCAGGTTCCGGATCGCCTGTGACGGGCTCGGTGTCGCGGCACTGAGTAGCAGCGAGGCCGTCGCAAGGGTAGGCGGGAGTCTGACCATTTCATCACGTTGCCGCAAATGCCGGTCGGTTGTCACGGCAAATTGAGCCAAATTCAGACAACGGATCGGCGCCGGGCCGAATGTCGATGCTCCGGATTTCAGAACTCGCACCGGGCGAGGCGGAAGCCGGACCAGGCGAGGCGGAAGCTGTCGCATCCGCCTTTGAAAACACCGGTGCCCGATCTAGACTCCGATCGTGATGATCGAGGGAATCCAATCGCGGATCTGGATCGATCCGGCCCGCTGTCGCGGCCGGCCCTGCATTCGCGGGCATCGCATCTGGGTCGCCATGGTGCTCAATCTGCTCGCGGACGGTCTTTCTTCCGAGGACATGATCGCGCGACACTATCCGCAGCTTGAGCCGACCGACATCCAAGCCTGTATCGCATACGCCTCCGCCATTTCGAGCGAGCGCTTCGCACCCAGTCCTTGAAGGGAGCCCTGTGGATCGTCGAGGACGGCCGCATCCGCATCTTCGAGCCGCCTGGCCGCTGAACTGTCCGTCTGCTGATCGACAAGTTCCTCCGCCAAGGCTCCGGCGGTGGGAGGATGTCGATGTTCCGGAATTCAGTGGCAGCAGCTCGGGAGTTGCTCGGTCTCCTCGGTGGCGGGCACCGGTTCCCGGCCCCAGTCGGGCAGGGTGTCGTGGAGGCGCCAGGCGAGCAGCAGCGCGGTCGCGAGTGCCAGGCCGCGCTGCAGGCGGGCGAGGCGGACCGGGGTGAGCTTGAGCCGCAGCCGGTGGAACTGGTGCTGGGCGAGCCACAGCAGCGGCACCGTGCCGAGGCCGAAGGCGAGCGCCGCCTCGGCGCCGCGGGCGGCCGAGCCGGAGGCCATCAGCGCGATGAAGACGGCGTAGAGCGGTCCGCAGGGGAGGAAGGGCGTGAGCAGCCCCATCGCCGAGGCGCCGCCCACGGAGGAAAGCCTGGTCGCCTTTAGCCGGGCGCGGGCGGTCAGGCGGTTGAGGATCTTCGGTCGCGGAATCTTCTTGTCGAGGCCGCTGGCCAGCAGCAGCAGGGCGAGGACCAGTGCCCAGGGCAGCAGCACGGCGGGCGAGTCGAAGAACCAGTGCAGCGGCTCCTTTCCGATCGCGCCGCAGATCGCTCCGATGACGGCGTAGGACGCCAGCCGTGAGGCATGGTAGAGGCTGGCGGCGGTGAGTCGCTCCGACTCCGACTTCGCCAGCGTGCCGACGCCGCAGGCGATGGGACCGCACATGCCGGCGCAGTGCAGGCTGGTCGCGAGACCGACCGCCAGCGCGCCGAAGGTGGTGGTGACTTCCATGTCGGGAGCTGGAAATCAGGAATCGGTCTGAAGCTCGATCTTCTCCGGGGCGTGCTTGACGGCGATGGTGATGAGCGCGGTCCATGCGCCGATGAGAAGCAGGAAGGCGAGGACGACGTAGATCCACGGGTGCTTTTTCATGGTCATCTTGAGGTTGGGGTTGGGTTGAGGGGACTTGGAAGCCGGAAAATCAGTCCGGGCTGGCGAGCAGTTCGGGATTCGGGCCGAGGAAGGTGATCTTCTGGTCGATGTCGACTCCGCCGGGCTCGGCGGAAACGCGGAGCGTGACGGTGGTCCGGCCGGTGTAGGCATCCGCCGGGGCGATGACGACGAACTGGCGCGTGATCTCGCCCTGTGCCCTGACCTCGAGCTGCTGGTCGCCGCCGCTGAGCAGGAAGCCTTCGGGGGCGTCCGCCAGCGTGACTTGGAAGGTGGCGGGCTGGTTGCGTTTGTTGAGGAAGCGCAGCTCGTAGAAATTGCGCACGCCGGCGGCGTCGGCCTGGAAGGGCATGCCGGCCATGGCGACCTTCTTGAAGGCGGCGTTGTAGGGGCGGGCCTTCTTCGAAGCGGTGAAACCGAAGGCACCCAGCCCGAGCAGGCAGAGGGCGGTGTAGGCGAGGATGCGCGGGCGGATGAAGCGGCGCTTCTTCCGGGCCAGGCCGTTCATCGAATCGTAGCGGACCAGCCCGGTGGGGCGGCCGACCTTCACCATGATCTCGTCGCAGGCGTCGATGCAGGCGGCGCAGCCGATGCATTCCATCTGCAGGCCGTTGCGGATGTCGATGCCGGTGGGGCAGACCGTGACGCAGCGTTTGCAGTCGATGCAGTCGCCCGCCTTCGCCGAGGCTTCGGCGGGCAAGCCCTTCCGCAGGGGGGCACGGGGCTCGCCGCGGACCTCGTCGTAGCCGATGATCACCGTGTCATCGTCGGTCAGCGCGCTCTGGATCCGGCCGTAGGGGCACATGATGATGCAGAACTGCTCGCGGAAGTAGCCGAAGCAGAACCACAGGACGAGGGTGAGGAAGACGACGATGCCGAAGGCGGTGGCATGGGCCAGCGGACCCTGGTCCATGAAGGAGTAGAGCCTTTCGATGGAAACGAAGTAGGAGAGGAAGACGTGCGCGATGAGGGTGGCGCACAGGGCGTAGAGGCCGTGCTTGAGCACCCGCTTGGCGACCTTCGAGGCGGTCCACGGCGCGGCGGCGAGTTGTTTGCGGGCCTGGGCGTCGCCCTCGATCCAGCGCTCGATGCGGCGGTAGATGTGGTCGAGGAACACGGTGTAGGGGCAGGCCCAGCCGCACCAAAGCCGGCCGAGCAGGGCGGTGACGAAGAACAGCGCGAAGCCGAGGCCCGTGATGCAGAAGAACATGACCCACAGGTCCTGCGGCACCAGCGTGAGGCCGAAGAAGTGGAAGCGCCGGTACTCGACGTCGAAGAAGACGGCCGGAGCGCCGTTGACGGGGATCCACGGCAGGGCGACGTAGATGGCGATCAGGACGATTCCGAAGATCCGGCGCCACAGCGTCCACTTGCCCCGCACGTCGGAGGGATGGAGGAAATAGCGCGAGCCGTCCTCGTTGATCGTGGTGACCGAGTCGAGGTTGGGCTTCTTTTTTGAGGCGCCGGCCATGAAGATGGGAGAAATCTGCGCGCGCCATCCGCCCCTCGCTCCGCATGGGCTGTTGAGGACGGGGCGTTTCTTAGCGGAGGATCTGCACAGCGCCGGGGTGGATCGACTTGTCTGCCGAGAGGAGGTCGGTTGAGCAGGCCCTGCGGCCATGGGAAATGGGCCAATCTCCATGGCGGACCAAAAACCAGGGTTGCTTTTGATAACATATATTGATTGTCAGCAAAACCTACTGTAGCAGGATACGCGCAGGTTATCCGCCTATTGGCGTGGTGGGGTCATCATCCGCCGTCTTGTATGCGAAGCGACGCAGGATGTTCTGACCTCTGTAGTGGTCTGCCGGTGTCGCCCCCTGATCCCCAATCCCCTCCCGACCATGAAGACCCGGTCCCGTACCGTTGTTGGATGGATTTTCCTCACCCTCGCGGGTCATGTCTCCGCGGCCGTCGCCGTTTATCAGGACGGTGGAAACGACCCGTTCACGGGCCTCGCCTATTCCGGAGCGGAAGACGCGTTCCTGACGAACCGGAACGACGAGCAGAAGAACCAGAACTTCGGTGCGCGGACTCAGTTCTATGTGCGGGATCACTCGGCGGTTACCGAAAACACCGTGATGCGGTTCGATGTCACTTCGCTGGCTGGTGAGTATGAGACCATCAACTCAGTGGTCTTGCGGGTCTACCTCGGGGCGGTCCCTCCGGACGACGGCACCGTGAGCCTGAGCCTGCTGGTGGCGGCGAACCAGGGCTGGGTCGAGGGGGCGGGGGTGGCTTCGGATGTTTCCAACTACTTCCCCGGGACCGTCACGTGGAACGAGATCCAGCGCGGAACCCAGACTGGCGCGGGCGCCCCGAACGGCAGCGGCGAAGAATGGGCCGGCGGTAACACCGGCGGCGGGGCGGCGGCCGATCAGGATGCCACGGTCGCGACCGTGACGATCAGTGGCACGGAACTCGCAGGTTCGTACATCGATTTTGTCTTCACCGACACGGCGTTCATGAAAAACTGGGTCTCGGGCGACAATCCGGGTTTCGTGCTGACCAGCAATGGGATCGACGCCGGTAGCCTTGTGATCAACAGCTCGGAGGCGGCCGATCAGGGCGTGCGTCCCGAGTTGCGGATCGACTACGATCCGATACCCGAGCCGATTCCAGGCATCCTGGGTGGACTGGCCTGGATGCTGTTGCTGTTCCGTCGCAGGAGGTAGGCGAACCCGCCCGGGACCCCGGCGGGGCTTTTGGGATCCGCAGGGCCCGGCAAGTGTGGGCTCAGCCCGCTTCCTTGGCGGCGCGCAGCCGCTGGAAGATCTGGTCCTTCAGCGCGGCCCGCTCGTACTTGAGCTTCTCGATCTCCTCGTCGGAGATGGGCTGCTGCTCTTCCTCGAGGACGCGGATCTCGTCGTCGAGCTTGTCGTGGCGCGTGACCATCTCGTCGAACTGCGGGTCGGAGGCGCGGAGGGTATCCAGTGCGGCCTGCAGATCGGGGAACTCGTGGGCGATGTCGTGGTGTTCGGATAACATGGGTGTGGTGGGTTGGTTTGCGTTTCGGAGATGGTGTGGGGAAGTCGGGGATCAATCGTGCTCGCGGCGCTTGCGGTCGGCTTCGGCGATGATCTTCGATTCGAGCTCTCCGGGAACTTCCTGATAGTGATCGAAGCGCTCGCTGTGGCGGCCGCGGCCGGCGGTGATCGCGCGGAGCTGGCTCGAGTAGCGGAAAAGTTCGGACTCCGGCACGTGGGCGATCACGACCTCGAAGCGGCCTTCGGTCTCCATGCCGAGCACGTTTCCGCGGCGGCCGGCGAGGTCGGCCATCACGCCGCCGACGGCGTCGGAGGGGGCCTTGATCCGCAGTTCGGCGACCGGTTCCAGCAGCTTCGGCGAGGCCGCGAGGAAGGCCTCGTTGAAGGCCCCCTTGCCGGCGATCTGGAAGGCGATGTCCTTCGAGTCCACCGGGTGCTGCTTGCCGTCGTAGAAGTCGATCTTCACGTCGGTCACCGGGAAGCCGCCGTAGGGGCCCTCGGCGCAGGCGGCCTGGACGCCCTTCTCGACGGAGGGCACGAAGACGCGGTCGACATTGCTGCCGACCAGCGACTGGGTGAAGACGACACCGCCGCCCGGGGCCAGGGGTTCGATCCGCATCCAGACCTCGGCGAACTGGCCGGCGCCACCCGACTGCTTCTTGTGGCGGAACTTCGACTCGGCGCGGCGGGTGATGGTTGCCAGGTAGGCGACGCCGGGTTCGACGAGATCGACCTCGACGTTGAAGCGCCGCTTGAGTTCCTCGACGATGATCTGGAGCTGGATCTCGCCCTGGCCGGAAACGATCGTCTGACCGAGCACCGGGTCGTGGTGGAACTCGAAGGTGGGATCCTGCTCGCGCAGCAGCGAGAGGCCCTCGCCGAGCTTGTTGTGGTCCGCCTGCGAGCGGGCGACCAGCGCCCCGCGCGTGTTGGGCTCGGGGAAGTCGACCACCGGCAGCGTGAGCGGCCGGGAGGCGGCGCTGAGGGTGTCGCCGCAGTGGGTGGTTCGCAGTTTCACGGCCGCGCCGATGTCGCCGGCGTGCAGTGAGGGGGCGGATTGTCGCTCGGCCCCGTTGACCCGGAAGATCTGGCCGATGCGTTCGGTCTCGTTGCGGCTGACGTTGCGGAGTTCGGAGCCCGCGACCACGTCGCCGCTGTAGACGCGGAAGAAGGACAACGTGCCGACGTGAGGCTCGTGCATCGTCTTGAAGACGAAGGCCAGCGGCTGGGAGTCGTCGAGCGAGGCGCGGACCTCGCCGCCATCGGCGTCGTGGGCCTTCACCTTCGCCCGGTCCACCGGGGAGCTGCCGTACTTCGCGATGAAATCCAGCACGCGGGTGACGCCGACATTGGAAGTCGCGGAGGTGGCGAACACGGGGATGACCAGGCCCATCTGGAAGGCCTGGTGGACGTGCCCGCGCAGGCTTTCCTCACTGATGGTGCCTTCCTCGAGGAATTCCTCCAACAGGGTGTCGTCGGACTCGGCGACGAGGTCGATGAGGGTGCGATGGAGTTCGTTGACCCGCGCCTTGAGGTCGCCCTCGGCCGGCTTTTCCTCGAAGGCGGCGCTGCCGTCGCCCGGGAAGGTGATGACCTCGGAGCGCATCACGTCGAGCACCGAGCGGAAGCCCGGGCCCTCGTCGACGGGCAGGGTGAAGGGGATCACCTTCGGCCCGAAGTGCTCCTTCGCCTCCTCGACGATCTGGTCGAAGCGGGTGCGGTCACGGTCGAGCCCGTTGACCACGAGAAAGCGAGGGATGCCGTATTCCTCGGCCGCGGCCCAGACCTCGTCGGCCCCGACCTCCACGCCGTTGACCCCGGAGATCACGACCATCGCGGAATCGGAGACCCGCACCGCGCTGAGCGGCTCGCTGATGAAGTCCGGCGTGCCCGGGCAGTCGATCAGGTTCAGCTCGCGCCCCAGCCACTCGGCGGCGAGCACGCTGGCATGAATGGAGATCTGGTGGTCCTTCTCGTCCTGATGGAAATCCGACGCGGTGCTCCCCTGGGCGATGTCGCCGAGGCGGTCCAGCTTGCCGCAGCACAGCAGCATCGCCTCGCACAGCATGGTTTTTCCAGAAGAAGCCGGTCCGGTGACCGACACGTTGCGAATATCCGGGGCGCGGAAGTCTTTCATGGGTCTGGCGGGTTGCCGGGCAACTGCGGCCCGATGCGTATTCTAACCACACCATCTCGGCTGTTTCCCGCAAAAAGGTCAACCGTCTCCGCCCCAATCGAAGCAGGTGCCGCGACTTTGACAATTGATGCCTAGTCCGCGGGGGACGGAGCACCGGCTTCGGCCGGTTTGGCGGGGGTTCTGTGCCGGGGTTCCGCAGCCGGCGCTCCTGCCGGATCAACTGTAGACCTGCTCGTAGTACTCGTCGGCCATGCGGTCGGAGTCGAAGAAGGGGACGACCTCGCTCATGCTGTTGAGGACGAGCCTGCTCCATTCCTCCGGCCGGTCGTAGTACATCGGCAGGGCCTTCTGCCGCAGGATGTCGAGGATGCCGGTGCGGTCGTGCTCGTCGCGGTCGTGGTCCGAGAGGTCGGGATCGGCCGGCGGGACGATGAAGGAGTTGTGCCCGTCCTTGGCGAACTCGCAGACCCACCCGTCGTAGGTGGAAAGGTTGATCGCGGCGTTCATCGCCGCGGTCATGCCCGAGGTGCCGGAGGCCTCGCGGGTGACGACCGGGTTGTTGAGCCAGATGTCGGCGCCGTATTTCAACTGGCGCGAAAGCTCGAGTTCGTAGCCGACCAGCACCGAGGCGTTGGGGAAATCGCGGGTGAGGCGGACGAGGTGGTTGAAGGTCTCGATCGCGCCGAAGTCGAAGGGATAGGGTTTTCCGGCCCAGATGATCTGGATGGGATGCTGCTCGTCGTTGAGCAGGGCGCGGAAGGCCTTCATGTCGCGGGTGATCAGCTCGGCGCGCTTGTAGCCGGCGAAGCGGCGGGCCCAGACGACGGTGAGCACGTCGGGATCGAACAGCTTGCCGGTCTGGTCGGCGACCACGCGGAAGAGCTGGTCCTTCAGCTCGCGCTTGCGGTCGTGGAGGAATTCGAGGTCGCCGTTGACGCGGGCCCGCTCGAGGCCGCGGTCCTTCCAGTAGCGGGCGTTCTGCGAGTTGGTCACGTGGCCGATCGGGCAGATGCCCTCGTGGTGATCCCACATCTTCCGCGACACCTCGCCGTGGAGCTTGGAGACGCCGTTGGCCTTGTGGCTGAGGCGCAGCGCGGCGAGCGAGTGGTTGAAGACGTTGTCGGCGCCGACGCCGGCGGCCTCGCGGACGAGCTTGTCATCCAGCGAGCCGAAGAAGCCGGCCTTCTTCAGCAGGGCGAAGTCGTGCTTCTCGTTGCCGGCCTCCTCGGGCGTGTGGGTGGTGAAGACGAAGCGCTTGCGGACCTCGTCGGGATCGGTGCCGTGGGTCTCCATCACGCGGAAGGCGGCCGAGAGGGCGTGGGCTTCGTTGAGGTGATAGACCTCGGGATCGACCTCGAGTTCCTCGAGCAGGCGCGCGCCGCCGATGCCGAGCACCATGTACTGGGCGATGCGCCGGCCGGGGTCGGCATCGTAGAGGCGCTGGGTGATCTGGCGGTCGTCGTGGTCGTTCTCCTCGATGTCGGTGGTGAGGAAGAACATCGGCACGGTGCCGAAGACCTCGGAGGGCAGGAATTTCGCGCCGACCCAGACCTTCTTGCCGTAGATCGGGATCTGGAAGCGCATGCCGGTGTCCTGCAGGAAGGCGTACTCCTTGCGGCGGAACTGCACCGCCATTTCGCGGCCCTCGCCGCGGGTCTGGTTGTAGTAGCCGCAGGTCCAGTAGACGCCGATGCCCATCAGGTTCTGCTGCAGCGCGGCGGCGGAGCGCATGTGCGACCCGGCGAGGAAGCCGAGCAGGGGCAGGCCGACGTCGCTGGCGCTCTTGAGGTGATCCCCCGCGCGTACGCCGAGGCCGCCGGAGTAGATCTTGAACGACTGGTCGATGCCGAACTCGCAGCAGAAGTAGACCGCGCTCTTGGCGTATTTCGGATCGATCTCGTAGGGGTGACGGTAAGGGTCGGGAAGGAAGGATTCAGCCATGTTGGTGTTGAGATTTGGAAAAGTCGTGCCCGGAAATGTCCGGTCGCGGGAAAGCGTTGGGGGAAAAGGCGGGTTTGTGAATCGCGAAGATGGGCGAGCCGGCGGATTGCGGCACGTGGGGTGCCAAGACCGCGGGAAAGTGGTGGAGGGTTCCCGGTGGGGGATTTTACTGATCCAGCAGATGCAGGGAGAGCCCTTCGATCCGGTCGAAGTGCCGCCGGTTGCGGGTGAGCAGTGGCAACTCCGCCCGCACGGCCACGGCCGCGATCCACAGGTCGTTCTGCCCGATGGATCGATAGACCTCGGGATGCCCCTCCTGGAGCGCCGAGGCGATCCGGGCATAGACCGGCAAGACGGCGGCGACGTCGTCCACTGCCAGCCCGAGAGCCAGGAAGCGCCCGACCTCCGCCGGGTCATGTCCCGCCCGCGTCGCTCCATGCTGGAATTCGCCGCGCACGACCCACGGGATGCCGAGCGTTCGGTCGGGATGGTCCGACGCAAACTCCAGCGCCCAGGCCTGCCGCCGCCACAGCCCGACGAGAAAGGTGGTGTCCGCGATCAGGTCCATGGATCCTGCTTGGTGGAGGGACGGTCTTCGATCGCCGCTTCCAGCAGTTCGTCGCGCCCGTCCGTGGCGACCCGCCCGGCAGCGAAGCTGGCCATCGACCCGAGGGTGCCCGCCCGGGGCACCACCCGCTTCACCACCGCCGAAAAGGAATCCTTCCCCGGCCGCTTCCAGCTCTTGAGCCGCTCGTAGGCGTCGTCATCCAGCGTGATGGTTTTCATGCACACAATCATGCATGCATGAACAGGAAGATCAAGCTCAGGAAGCCGAGGCATGAAAGGGCTCCGCGTGGGTGGGCCAAGCGCTCGGAAAGAAAACCTCAGGCCCAGTCCTCGACCGTGAGACCGGGCACCCGGCGGAACTCGCGGGTGTTATGGGTGACCAGCACCGCGTCCAGCGCGAGTGCATGGGCGGCGATGAGCATGTCCAGCGGCCCGATGGGCTTGCCGGCCTTCTCGAGCGCAGCCCGGACCTTGCCGTAGTGGTGCACGCAATCGACCGGGTCGAAGGCGAACTGGTCGAAGGGCAGCAGCACCCGCTGGAGGTCCGGACGTTTCCCGTCGGAGCGGCCGCAGGCATGCAGGCCGTATTCCAGCTCGGCGAGGCTGATGGCGGAAAGTCCGACGCTCCGGCCCTCGCCGGCCTCCTCGCGACACCGTTTCCGAATCCGGCGGGCCGAGGCGGCGACGCGCCTCTCCGGCGCGCTCCGCGGGCGGCTGATCGCCGTTCCACGCAGCAGCAGGATGAAAATGTCCGTATCGAGCAGGCGGATCATCCGAGGCCCGCAGTGAAGTCCCTCGTCTGTGGCGTGGTGCGGTCGCGCCGTTCCAGAGCCTCGAAGAAGTCCTCACCGAGTTGGCGGCAGCCATCCTCGAAGGCCTCCCATGGATCCTCTTCACTGATCAGGATGCCCCCGGGCACCCGGGTCAGGCGCACCTCCTTGCCGCTGACCCGGAATTCCTTCGGCAGCCGGATCGCCTGGCTGCGGCCGCTGGCAAAGACCTTGGCAGTGGTGCTCATCAATTGGTATCTACCATTCGGCAGCCAAGAGTCAAGAGCGGGGGGTGCTCTTCGAACGGTCCGTGTGGAGAACCAGAGTATGCCTGGCAGATTATGGAAGGGAGCTGATGTCACTCGGCTCCGGTGAATTGCGCAGCATGATCGCTATTCGCGCGCTCAGCGATTAGTGAGCCGAGTCTTGATGGCAGCTGCCACCTGAGCTTTATTCCCTGTGATCTTGGCGACCTCCGGTAGCTGGGAGCGAATGAATTTCTCAAGATGATGCATAGAGGCCTTAACCTCGATGATTTTCCCTGTATTTGGACTGCGGAGCACAACGGCCCATCCTTCTATTCCGCCATATCCAACGCCTGAAAAATACGCCTTGCTGCCGGTCTTCGAAAATCGAACCACGCTGTATTCTGAGTGGCAAATTTCTCGCTCATCGGACTTTTTGCAGATTCCATAGAACTCAAGTGCAGCATAGCCGTCTCCGACCATAGAGCTCAGCTCAACCTCCACTACTCTTCCGGTAAGTTCCTTTGTAATAGTCGTGGGTTGTGTCACCGCCATTCCATGGATCGAATAACCGTCGTAACTGAAAAGATTGACGTGGGTCACAAGGGCTTCTGCCTCGATCGTCTCGCGGGCGGCACTGACCGATCTCGCTTTCATTGAAACAGCGTCATTCGCAATAAACCGAAGGTTTTCAAGGGCTCTCGCGACATCGTCAGCCGCC
>ERZ869936.1264-NODE-1264-length-18828-cov-5.438609_pt1 | contig 18828 bp, 19 predicted proteins | sample MGYA00520876_ERZ869936 | MGnify/ENA primary metagenome ERZ869936 (study PRJEB32218, sample SAMN09650985) | biofilter metagenome | isolation source: enrty point of leading RO module | place: Saudi Arabia: Thuwal, RO plant located on Red Sea | collected 2016-02-17 ...
GCCCGCCTCGAGATCGATCTGCGGGGGCTGCGGGTCGACGAGATGGAGCTGGAGTTGACGCGGGCGCTGGACCAGGCCGTCCTCGAAGGGCTCTCCCAGCTGCGGATCATCCACGGCAAAGGCACCGGCGCACTCCGCGGACGGGTAGCCGAGATGCTCCAGGACGACGGTCGGGTCCGGGGCTTCCGCATGGGGGCGCCGGGAGAGGGGGGGGCGGGCGTCACCGTCGCCACGTTCACCGCATGATGGGACGGTCCACGTGATTCCTGATGACGTCATCGACGAAGTCCGCGCCCGTGCGGACATCGTGGACATCATCGGAGAGTTCGTACCGCTCAAGAAGGCCGGGAAGGAGTTCAAGGCGTGCTGCCCCTTCCACGACGAGCGCACCCCGAGCTTCTACGTGGTGCCTGACAAGGGCTTCTACAACTGCTTCGGCTGCGGAAAGTCAGGGAGCGTCTTCGACTTCCTCATGGAGCGCCAGGGGATGGACTTCGTCGAGGCCGTGAAGCACGTGGCCGGTCGGGCCGGGGTCGAGGTCCGCGAGACGAAGAGGGCCCGACCCGAGGACGATCCGAATCGCCCCCTCTACGAGATCAACGCGTTCGCACGCCAGTGGTACCGCGACCAGCTCCTCTCCGATGGAGGCCGGGCCGCGCGTGGCTACCTCGAGGGGCGCGGCATCGGTCCCGACGTGGCCGAACGCTTCAGCCTCGGGTACGCCCCCGACGAGTGGCGAGCCCTGCGGGAGGCGGCCCAGAAGCACGGTTTCGACGAAGACCACATGATGTTGCTGGGGCTCCTGAAGAAGACCGAGAAGACGCCCGAGCCGTACGATGGCTACCGTGGCCGGGTGATGTTTCCCATCGAAAGCGTCTCCGGGAAGGTCATCGGCTTCGGCGGTCGCATTCTCGATGGTGAAGGGCCGAAGTACATCAACTCGCCCGAGACGCCCATCTACCACAAGAGCGACAACCTCTACGGGTTGTCGTGGGCGAAGAACGTCATTCGCCGGGAAGAGGTGGCCGTCGTGGTGGAGGGATACATGGACGTGGTGTCGGTGGCCGCGTCCGGAATCGAGAACGTCGTCGCCTTCCTCGGCACCGCCGTCACCGCGGGCCAGGCGAAGCTCCTGAGTCGATACACCACGAAGGTGCTCCTCCTCTTCGACTCGGACGCGGCGGGACTCAAGGCCACCTTCAAGGCCGGCGATCTACTCCTCGAAGCAGGACTGCACCCGGCGGTGGTGACGCTGCCCCCGGGCGAGGATCCGGACACCCTGGTCCAGTCCCAGGGCAGGGAGGCCCTGGAGGAACTCATGGAACAGGCGGTGGACGTCCTCGACCGCAAGCTCCAGATCCTGGAGGAGCGGGACTACTTCTCGTCCATCGAACGGACCCGGTCGGCCGTCGATCGGCTCCTGCCCACCCTGCGTGCGGCCAAGGACCCCATCCTCCGCGACATCTATGTCGATCGTGTGGCAGACCGGACGGGGGTACGCCGTGCCATGCTCGACGCCGAACTGGCGAAGAAGGACGAGGAAGAGGCGAGACGGGCCCGCCTCGGGCCGGGCGCCTCACCGCGGGGGTCGTCTCCTCCGCCGCTTTACGCGGGGCCGGGACTGCGGCCCGCGGTTCCTCCCGGTGGAGCGGAGCTCCAACTCCTCAAGGTCATGGTCCGGAACGAGGAGTGGGTCGAACGCGCCGCGGAGTTGATCTCTCCCGAGGACTTTGACGATCCGCACTACAGGGCCATCTTTGAGGCGCTCCTCGAAACACCGCAGTTGCGCGCTCCGCCGGCGACCATGGACCCCGTGGCACGCCACCGGTTCGATGACATCTTCGCCGATCCGGAAGAGCTCGCGCACGGGTTCGACGTCTTCACGAATTCCGTCAATCGGATTCGCGTGTCGGCACTCGACCGCCGCATTCAGGATCTGCAGAGTCAGATCGAAGCGGCGTCGAGTGACGAACGGAAGCTCGAGCTCATGGCCACGAAGTCGAAGTTGGCCGCGGAGCTTCGAGAGTTGGACCCACGGTACTGGGCATCGGCGGTACGTCGGCGCCCCTGACCTCTACGACCCGAACGACAGAATCGATGACGCAGCAGACCCGCACGGGCTTGAAAGAGCTTCAACGACTCGACATGCGAATCCACTCCGCGCGCCAGCGGATTCGCGACTTCGACCCTCAGTTCGAGGAGGTCGAGGAACCCGCGCTCATCCTCGAGAGCGAGCTCGAGACGAGCCGGAATCGACTCAAGGAGATGAAGGCCGAGGAGCGCCGCCTGGAGCGGGGCACCGAGGAGAAGCGGGAGCGGGTCAAGCGTCTCGACGAGCGCCTGGGCGGCGTGCGGAACCTGCGCGAAGAAGCCGCGGTGAGCGCGGAGCTGGAGATGGTCCGGCGGGCCCTGCAGAACGACGAGCAGGAAGCCATGACGCTCATCGACCAGGTCCGGAAGGGTGAGGAGCGCGTCAGTGAGCTGGAGGCCGCCTTCATGGAGGCCAGCGAGCTCGTGGAGCCCAAGAAGAAGGCCCTTCTCGCCGAGCGGGAGGAGGCCATGAAGGACCTGGACCTTCTCGAGAAGAAGCGGGAGGCGTTCGCCGGCGAGCTCGATCCCGAGGAGCTACGGATCTACGACGCCATCCGCGGCAAGGGCCAGCGCGCTGCCGTCGCCGAGCTCACGGAGGACGGCGCCTGCGGGAACTGCTTCGGCATCGTGCCTCTCCAGCACCAGAACGAGATCCGTCACGGCAACACGCTCATCCGCTGCGAGGCATGCGGCGTGATTCTCGCGGCGCCTGACGAGAACGGGGGCGATGACGACGGTTCCTCCGCGGACGTCTCCGCCGGGAACGCGGGTGCCGAGAGTGCTTCCGACGAGGCCGCTGGCTCCGACGAGGCCGCTGGCTCCGATGAGGACGCGGGCTCCGATGAGGACGCCGCCGCCGTGGGCGCGTCCGACGACAGCGGGGACGACGAGGAAGAGTGAGCCCCACGGGGCAGAGCCGGGTGGTGGCCCGTCTCATGGCCCCGGCCCCCCGCTGGGCGCCTCCCCGTCCAGCCTCCGCGGCCCGGGTGGAGAGGCTCACCGAAGCCCTCGGGCTTCCGTCCTCGGTCTGCACCCTCCTGGTCGCGCGCGGACTCGACGACGTGGAGGCGGCCAAGCGTTTCTTGCGGCCGCGCCTCGACCACCTTCACGACGCCACCCGTCTTGCCGACGGGCCCGTCGCGGCGAGCCGGATCGCGGAAGCCGTTCGCCGGGGAGACACGATCCTCGTGCATGGCGACTACGACGTCGACGGCATCGCCGCCGCCGCGCTTCTGACCCGCTACCTCGAGAGCCGCGGGGCTCGGGTGGTGCCGTTCGTGCCCCACCGGCTTCGCGACGGGTACGACATCTCGTCGGCGGGCCTGTCCGCCGCACGCGACGCGGGTGCCACGCTCATCGTCACGGTGGACTGCGGCACCGTTGCCCACGAGACCATCTCCCGGGCACGCGAGGCGGGCATCGATGTGGTCGTCACCGATCACCACACCGTGGGGGACCGGCTGCCCGACGCCGTGGCGGTGGTGAACCCCCAACGCGCCGACTGCCTCTACCCCGACAAGAACCTGTGCGGGGCCGGGCTGGCGTACCGCGTCGCGGAGCTCGTCGACCGTGAGCTCGGCGCCCGTCCCTCCGAGGCACCGTCCCTCGATCTACCGGAACTCCTCGATTTCGTGGCGCTCGCCACCATCGCCGACCTCGTGCCCCTGGTGGGCGAGAATCGGGTGCTGACCCACTACGGTCTCCGCCGGATGGCGGCGAGCCGCTGGCCGGGCCTGCGGGCTCTCCTCCGCGTCTCCGACGTGGACCCGGCGGGCGTCACGTCGGGACAGGTGGGATTCCGCGTGGCGCCGCGCATCAACGCCGCCGGGCGTGTGGGCGAGTCCGCCGACGCCCTTCGTCTCCTCCTCACCGAGGACGAGTCCGAGGCCGAGGCGCTGGCACACCGCCTCGACACCCTCAACACGGAGCGGCGAGAGGAGGATCGTCGGACGCTGGACGAGGCACTGGAAGATCTGGGTGGCCGATTCGATCCCGAGGTGGACTTCGGCGTCGTCCTCTCCGGCGTCGGCTGGCACCCGGGTGTCATCGGCATCGTCGCCTCGCGGGTGGTGGAGCGGATTCATCGCCCGGTGGTGATGATCGCCCTGGACGGCACCGAGGGGCGGGGGAGTGCCCGCTCCATTCCGGGCTTTCATCTCTACGAGGCGCTGGCCGAGTGCTCCGAGCACCTGAACCGCTTCGGCGGCCATCGACAGGCCGCCGGGATGGACGTGGCGTCGGACCGCGTGGAGGCCTTCCGGGCCGCGTTCAACGACGTGGCGAGGAGCCGACTCGAAGGCGAGGACCTGCGCCCGATGCTCACGCCTGACGCCGACCTGGACCTGGGCGACGCAGATCTGAGCCTCGTCCACTGGCTTTCGTACCTGGGGCCCCATGGAATGGGCAATCCGGGTCCTCTCTTCCGCGCCGTCGGCGTCGAGGTCGAGAACGCCCGGGTGGTCGGCGAGGGGCACCTGAAGGCCACGATGCGACAAGGACCGCATCGACTGGAGAGCATCGGGTTCGGTCTCGCGGAGCGTCACCCGCCCGAGTCCCTGTCGGGCGGGCGGTACGACGCCCTCGTTCGCCTCGAACGGAACGAGTGGAGGGGCAGCGTCAGCGTGCAGGCGAAACTCGTGGACCTCCGCCCCGCGGCCACGTGAGGATCATCGCCGGCCGGTGGAAGGGTCACGGGCTCAAGAGCGTCAAAGGACGCCATGTCCGGCCCACCACCGATCGCGTGAGAGAGTCGTGGTTTTCGGCCCTCGGGGCGGACGTGGTGGATGCTCGGGTCGTCGATCTCTTCGCGGGTTCGGGGGCCCTCGGGCTGGAGGCGGCGAGCCGCGGCGCGTCGTCGGTGGTCCTGGTGGAGAAGGCACGGGGTCCCGCCGGCGTCATTCGCGCCAACATCGAGCGACTGGGCGCCGACGACGTATGCGACGTGGTCGTCGATGACGTCTTCCGCTTCCTGACCCGCTCCGACGACACGTTCGACGTGGCCCTCGCCGATCCGCCGTACGCGTCCGGTGAGGCCGCCCGGCTCGTCGAGCTCTACGTCCGGCGACCGTTTGCGAACCAGCTCTGGTTGGAGCATCCTGTGCGCGAGGATCTCGCCCTCCCCGAGGGGGCTCGCACCCGTCGCTACGGGGACACCGCACTCACCACACTCTGGAGCCCATGAGCCGCTCCCGCCCGGTCGTCGCCCTCTATCCCGGCTCCTTCGACCCCCTCACCGTCGGTCACGAGGACATCGTGCGACGGGGGCTACGCGTCGCGGACCGGATCATCGTAGCCGTGGCCCATACCAGCACCCACGCCAAGAAGGGTCTCTTCGCGGTGGAAGAACGCGTCGAACTCATCCGTGAGGTCTTCGGTGACGAGGAGCGCATCCAGCCGGTGTCGTTCTCGGGCCTTCTGGTGGACTTCGCCCGGGAGCAGGGCGCCCATCTCGTCGTGCGCGGGCTCCGTGCCATCTCGGATTTCGAGTACGAGTTGCAGATGGCGCAGATGAACCAGGAGCTCTGGCCGGAGATCGAGACGATCTTCCTCGTGCCCGACGCCCAGAACTCGTTCATCTCGTCGTCCCTGGTGCGGGAAGTCGCTTCCCTCGGGGGTGACGTGTCCGCCTTCGTCTCTCCCGTGGTCCTCGAAGCGATGCGGCGCAAACTGGCGCGATGCCCCCGGTAGACGGCGACTTCCTCGCGGCCCTAAGGACGCGCGCTGCGGAACGCCCACGCTCGGTGGTCTACCCGGAGGGTGAGGACCCGAGAATCCTCGAGGCGGCGGCGGAGTGCATCCGCCACGACCTGCTCACGCCGGTCCTCCTGGGCGATCCCGAGGTCGTCCGCGACGGCCTGAGCGGCCACGGAGTGGATCCCGACAGGGCTCGCGTGGCGTCGCCATCGGATGAACAGGGTGTCGCGCGTTGCCTGGAGCACGTGAAGGAGCGGCGGGCGGACAAGAACGACCCCGTGGACACCCTCCGATCCATGGCCGCGGATCCCCTCTTCCAGGCGGCCACTCTGGTCGCCCGGGGCGACGTCGACGGAATGGTGGCGGGGTGCGTCCGGACCACGGCGGCCGTGGTTCGGTCCGGACTCATCTGTGTGGGGCTGGCACCCGGGGTCTCCACCCTCAGCTCGTCGTTCTACATGGTGTTCGCGCCGGATCACCCGGCTGGAGCGCGGGTGCTGACCTTCACGGATGCCGGTGTCGTTCCCCATCCATCTCCCGAGCAGTTGGCCGACATCGCCTGCGCGGCGGTGACCGCGAGGGAGCGGATCGTGGGAGACGAGCCCCGGGTTGCCTTCCTGTCGTACTCCACCAAGGGCTCCGCCGACGGGCCCGCCGTGGCGCCGGTTCGCGAGGCCTTGGAGGCCTTCCGTGGTCGTGTGCCGGGGGTGGGCGCCGAGGGGGGGCTGGGGGCCGACGCTGCGCTGGGCCCCGGCGGCGCCGCCAGGAAGGCGCCGGGATCTCCCGTCGCAGGAGGGGCGAACGTCCTCGTCTTCCCCGACCTCACGGCCGCCAACATCGCCTACAAGCTCGTCCAGTACCTGGGCGGCGCGGTCGCCCTGGGTCCTGTTCTGCAGGGTCTGGCACGCCCTCTCAACGACCTGTCGCGAGGCGCGACGAGCGAAGACATCGTGGCGGTCTCGTGCATCACGGCCCTCCAGGCGGGTTGAGGGGCCCACGGCGCCGACACCCCGGCGATCATTGCCCGTTCATTTGGTTCCTTTTTACTATTGTAGGCGTCGATGGAGGCATTCCGAGTCGACGTTCTCTTCTTCTGTCCAGGCGAGACATCCCCAGCTCAAACGCGAGGAGCGTTCATGAGTTTCGAGGTATCGAAGAGCGACGGCGTGACCCTCATCGAAGTGGAAGGTCAACTCATCGTCGGGAACCGGCAGGAACTCAAGCAACAGGTCCTCGAGCAGTTGGAAGACGGTGATCGGAAGTTCGTCATCGACTTTGCCGAGACGGGGTACATCGACTCGTCAGGCCTCGGCGTCCTGGTGAGTCTCTCCAAGAAGATCCGCGAGCAGGGAGGGGAGCTCCGGCTGTCCAGCCTCAACGAGGATCTGCGCACGCTGTTCGAGTTGACCAAACTCGACACGCTCTTCCGGATCGCCGACGACAAAGAGCAGGCCCTCGAGGGGTTTTGACCCTGTGATTCCCCTGAACGACCCGCTCGATCGGGATCTCGTTCTGGAGATCCCCACGGACATCCAGTCCATCGAAGGCGCGGTCGACTACGTCATGTCGCACTGCATCTCGTGCGTGGAACAGGCCCGGCGACTCAATCTGAACTTCCGCGTCGGCCTCACCGAAGCGCTGTCCAACGCCATGCTCTACGGCAACGGACGTGACCCGTCGAAGAACGTCGTGGTTGAGGTCGGTGTCCACGAGGGAGCGCTTCGCGCGAAGATCCGCGATCAGGGCGTGGGCTTCGACCCGGACACGGTGCCGGATCCCACGCTGCCGGAGAATCTGGCCCGGCCCTGCGGCCGTGGGCTCTTCCTCATGAGAGAGCTCCTCGACGAAGTGTCGTACAACGAGCAGGGTAACGAGGTGACCCTCGTCCTGAGACTCGATTCCGCCGTTACTCTCGAAGGCGGCGCCCAGGCTTGAGCAGTCCGGACCGGCTGGCCCTGGGGGCTCTGCCGGAACCGGTGATCGACACCCTCGAGGAGTTCGAGGACGCGTTCGGCGCCGTGGTGCGGATCACCCTTCCCGCCACCGAGCCCGGCGCCGCCGACGAAGTGCTCTATCAGACCGAGGGAGCGGACCACGACCCCTCCCAGGGCGACCCCGTGACCACCACGGTCGTCCCTCATCTGGGCCCGGAGCTCCTGCTCCAGGTGCTTTCGGCGGAGAAGGCCCCGACCGATGCAGTATCCAAGGCGCTCACGCCGGCCATCAGTCAGGGCTTCGAGGCGACCCGGGAGATCCAGTTCTTCACCTACGAGCTGTCCGAGCGCTTCGAGGAGATCAACCTCCTGTATTCCATCAGCGAGACCCTCGGATCCACGCTGGACATGGACAGCGGAGCCGCCACCATCCTGGCCGAGGTCCGTGACGTCATGGGTGCCAAGAGAGGCTCCCTGTGGGTTCACGAGCCCAGGGTCGGGGTCCTCCAGCTCGCCGCCGAGGTGGGAGACGATGGACGCTCCGAAGCCCTGTCTCCCGACGACCCCGACACCATCACCTCCATGGTCTTCCGGGAAGGAAGGTCCATCATCGCGTCGCGCCAGGTGCCGGCGGCCGAGCGCGAGGGCGGCGAGACCGCCGACTCCTTCCTCTCGGTCCCCATCCGCTACTCCCCGGCCGTGGGCGGGTCCCGGACGGTGGGGGTCATCAACCTCATCGGGCGACAGGACGGCGGTCGGTTCAGCGCGGCCAACCAGAAGCTCCTGGCCGCCATCGCCTCGCAGATCGGCGCGGCCATCGAGAACCACCGCCTCGTCCAGGAAAGCCTGTCCAAGGAGCGGATGGCCCGTGAGATGGAGCTGGCCCACGATCTCCAGATGAAGCTCCTGCCGGATGCGGAGAAGTTCGAGGGCGCCGATGCGGCCGGGCGGGTCGAGCCCACCGAGTTGGTGGGGGGCGACTTCTACCAGCTCTTCGAGCTACCCGGGGGCCGGGTGGGGGTGATGCTGGGTGACGTCTCCCTCCACGGGTTCCCGTCCGCCCTAATCATGACGCTCACCATGAGCGCTGCCGGGATCTACGCCCGGGAAGCCGAGTCGCCTGCCGCCGTACTGAGGAAGCTCGACGATGCCCTCAGCGACGAGCTGGCGTCCACCGAGATGTTCCTGACCGTCTTCTACGGGGTCATCGACCCGGTGGCCGGCATCCTCACGTACGCCAACGCCGGGCATCCCCACGCCTTCGCAGTGCGAAGCGACGGTACCACCGAGCGACTCACGGCCACGGACCCGCCGGTGGGCTTCGCCGGCCCCGACTCGTACGACGAGAGCGCCGTGGCGTGGACCAGCGGGGACGACCTGCTGCTGCTCTTCACCGACGGGCTCCCCGACACATTGGCGACACGCGGGCTCAAGAACGGCGAGACGCAGATCCTCGAGGTCGCCGTTCGCAACCGCTTCCAGTCCCCGTCCGAGATCATCGACGAGCTCTTCGAGCTGTCGTCGGATGCGAGCTGGTCGTCCCTGGCAGACGATCGGACCGCCCTCGTCGTTCGGGGCTGAACCGTCTTGCGGCATCGGGCCAAGCGGTCCCTGGGCCAGAACTTCCTCGTCGACGCCAACCTCCAGCACAAGATCGTCGACGCCGTCGGCGCTGGAGCCGCCGACGAGGTCCTGGAGATCGGACCGGGGAAGGGGGCCCTTACGCGGCACATGGCGGGCGAGGTGCGGCGACTCGTGCTCGTCGAACTCGACGATGTCCTCGCCGGACAGCTGAAGGACCGGTACGCCGGGCACGCCGGGGTCGATGTGATCCATGGGGACGTGCTCGAGGTGGACCTCGCGTCCCTCCTCGAGGCGCCCGGCGCGGCGCGCGTCGTGGGCAACATTCCCTACAACATCACGACGCCCATCATCTTCCGGCTCCTCGAACGCCCTCGGCCCGCCTCCATCGTGCTCATGGTCCAGGACGAGGTCGCCCAGCGGGTGGTGGCGCCCGTGGGCTCCAAGGCCTACGGCTCCCTCTCGGTGGGGGTCCGGTCGGTGGCGTCGGTGGAGCGGCTCTTCAAGGTGGGGCGGGGTGCGTTCCGTCCGGTGCCGGGTGTGGACTCAGCGGTCATCCGGATCACCCCCTTTCGTCCCGAGCGCCTCGACGAAGACGAGGAGGCGGGGCTGCGCCGCCTGGTCCGGGCCGCGTTTCAATGGCGGCGCAAGCAGCTCCAGAAGATCCTCAGGGATCATCCCGATCTGGGCTTCGGGCCGGCGGCCCTCGAGCGCGCCATCGAGGCGGCGGGTGTCACGTTGACCGATCGGCCCGAGCGGGTGGACCCGGAGGGCTTCGTCGCCATGGCGAGGAGCCTCCTCGGGTAGCACGGCCGCGTTGCCCGACGCGTACGCCGCTCCTAGATTTGTGACGATTTTCACAAGCCGACGCATTCGGCTGTCGAGCCGCTCCATTCCTGACTTTTCGGCGCCTTCGTGACGAGGAAGATCCCCCAGAGCACGGTTCGGAGACTCTCCCACTACCTCCGATCTCTCGAAGGATTCACGGACGAGGGCGGCACGGTCTCCAGCGAGGAACTCGCGGCGCGCGGGCAAACGACCGCCGCACAGGTCCGCAAGGACCTTTCCCATTTCGGATCCTTCGGAAAGCGGGGCCTCGGCTATCGGGTCGACGAACTGAGGTCCAGGCTACGCCGAATCCTCGGGATCGACCGATCGTGGAGGGTGGCGCTGGTGGGTGCGGGTCGCATCGGTCGTGCCCTGTTCGAGTATCCGGACTTCCGGTCCCGCGGATACGACTGCGTCGCGATCTTCGACGCAGACCCCGCCAAGGTCGGCAAGAAGTGGGGCTCGCAGACCATCCGGGACGCCGCGACGCTGGAGGAGGCGATGAAGGAGCTCGGCGTCGAGCTCGTGATCCTCGCGGTCCCCGCCGACGCGGCCCACGATGTCGCCGCGCGGGCTGTGGAGGTGGGTGTGAAGGGCATCCTCAACTTCGCCCCCATTCGCCTCAACGTTCCCCCGCGGATTCCCGTGCAGGACGTCAACCTGGTCATGGAGTTGGAGGCGCTGTCCTTCGCCATTTCGCAGGCCGAGGACGCGGGTTGAGCGACGCCTCGCTCGTCCGGACGGCAGCTGACCTGCTCGCGGACGGGCCGGCGCACACCCTCGATCTCGCCCGCGACGTCCTGGGGCTGACGGGTCATCCCGGTGCCGCGTCGGCGGCCGTCTTCCACCTGCTGGGCACCGATCCCCGCTTCCAGGTGGACGGCGAGGGCGTTTGGTCGCTGGACCCACACCGGATCCCTCTGGGCGCCCGCCTCGATACGGTCCCTTTCGCCGTCGTGGACGTGGAGACCACCGGCGGCGCCCACTGGAGGGGCCATCGCATCATCGACGTTTCCATCGTCGTGGTGCACGGCGGGCAGATCGTCGAGGAGTACGAGACCCTCGTCCATCCGGGTCGGGCGGTACCGCCCATGATCACCGCGCTCACGGGAATCACCACGGACATGATCCACGGTGCTCCGTACTTCGAGCACGTCGCCGACGAGATCGCCGAGCGCCTGCGCGGGCGAGTCTTCGTGGCCCACAACGCCACCTTCGACTGGGGCTTCGTCTCGGCGGAGCTCGTGCGTGCCGGCGTCGAGGTCCCGGATGTACCCCGGGTCTGCACCGTGCGGATGTGCCGCCGTTTGGTCCCTCGGCTCCGGCGCCGTAACCTGGACGTCGTGAGTCGCCACTTCGGTGTGTCCATCCATGCGCGCCACCGCGCCCACGGCGATGCCCTGGCCACGGCGCGGGTCCTCCTTCGCCTTCTGGACGAGGCGGCGGGGCGGGGCATCGAGGACCTTGCCACGCTCCAGTGGTACCTGAAGCGGCGACGCCAACGAAAGGAGTTCGATCCCGCCCAGTACTCGCTGGACCTGCCGGGGCACGAACCGCGACGACGGAGGCGATGACCACCATGCACGAGGGACTCCCGCTCAGCCGCTCCACCACCGTGGGCTCCATTCGCATCCACGGGATCGAGGCCGGTGTTCAGCAGCTCGACGGGGGCGCCATGTTCGGCGTCGTGCCCAAGCCTCTCTGGGAGCGTCGCATCCCGGCCGACCCTCGAAACCGGATTCCCCTCGCGCTCCCGTGTCTCCTGGTTGAGGCCCCCAATGCCCTCCTCCTCATCGATACCAGTGCAGGCAACAAGGACGACGACAAGTTCGGCGACATCTACGGGATCTCGAATCGGGGCGAGCCCACGCGCCTGGAAGACGGAATCCGAGACGCCGGCTTCGATCCATCGGACATCGACATCGTCCTAAGCACCCACCTCCACTTCGATCACGCCGGAGGCAACACCTGGCGGGATCACAACGGCGAGATTCGACCGGCGTTCCCCGACGCCCGGTACGTGGTCCAGAGGGGAGAGCTCGAGTTCGCACACAGCCAGAACGAGCGCATCCGGGCCAGCTATCTCCTGGAGAACTTCGACCCGGTCACCGAGGCGGATCTCTGGGATCTGGTCGAGGGCGAGGCGCAGATCACCGAGGGTGTTCGCGTGCTGCCCACTCCGGGCCACACCCCGTACCACCAGTCGGTTCTAGTTCAAAGCGACGGGGACACGGCGTGCTACCTCGCCGACGTGTGCCCGACATCCGCCCACCTCCCGCTGCCCTGGATCATGGGATACGACCTCGAGCCGCTGGTTACGCTGGAGTCGAAACGCAGTCTGTGGCGCCGCGCGTACGAAGAGGATTGGCTCCTCGTCTTCGAGCACGACCCGCGGGTCCCGTGGGGGCGTCTGGATCCCGACACCCATCGGACGCAGCTACGCGAGGAGTAGCGCGCCAGAGGTGGGTGACCCACGACCCGCGTCCCTCCATCGGTCCAAATCCTCCTCGGTTCTGCTTATCTTTACCGGCTGATCATCGTACCGAACCGAGGTGTTTTCATACATGAGTGACCCCGCCACCACCGCCGTCATCCTCAAGGGCGGCGCGCGCACACCCATCGGCCGTTTCCTGGGAGGCCTCAGCGGCTTCTCCGCCCCTGACCTCGGTGCCATCGCGGTTCGCGCCGCCACCGATCGGTCGGGCATCGACGTATCCGATGTCGACGAAGTCATCATGGGCAACGTCGTCACGGCCGGAGCCGGCCAGGCCCCCGCACGCCAGGCGGCGGTGAACGGTGGAATCCCCGCCACGGTACCGGCCCTCACGGTCAACAAGGTCTGCGGGTCGGGGCTCAAGGCCGTCATGTTGGCTGCTCAGGCCATCCGGGCCGGTGACGCACGCCTCGTCGTGGCGGGTGGCATGGAGTCGATGTCGTCGGTCCCGTACTACGTGCGCGGCATGCGTGGTGGGGTGAAGTTCGGGAACCAGACCATGGAGGACGGACTCATCCACGACGGTCTGTGGTGCTCCTTCGGCGCGTGCCACATGGGCGGTCACGCGGAGTACACCGCTGCCAAGGCGGAGGTGAGCCGTGAAGATGCCGACGCCTTCTCCCTCCGGTCGCACCAGAAGGCGGTGTCGGCCATGGAGGAGGGGAGGTTCCGCGACGAGATCGTCCCCGTGGAGGTGAAGACGCGCCGTGGTGTCACCGTCGTCGATGCCGACGAGAGCCCCCGCGCCGACACCTCCTTGGAGGCCCTCGGCAAGCTTCGTCCGGCCTTCGTCCGTGACGCGCCCGAAGACGTCGAGACTCACGTCGTCACGGCCGGGAACGCTCCCGGTCTCAACGACGGCGCGGCCTCCGTGGTGGTGGCCTCCCTCGAGTACGCCCAGGCCCACGGCCTCGAGATCGACGCCACCATTTCCGCCTACGCGTCCGGCGCCACCGAGCCCCAGGATCTCTTCTTCGCCCCCATCGAGGCCGTCCGCGGCGTGATGAAGAAGGAAGGGAAGTCCATCGGGGACTACGACCTCTTCGAAGTCAACGAGGCTTTCGCCGTGCAGGCCATCGCCGACATGCGCGCCCTCGACATGGACGAGGAGCGCGTCAACGTGAACGGCGGCGCCGTGGCTCTCGGGCACCCCATCGGCGCGTCCGGCACGCGCATCCTCGTCACGCTGCTCAACGCCATGGAGCACCGTGGGGCGAGCACCGGGCTGGCGACCCTCTGCCTCGGCGGCGGCAACGCCGTGGCCCTGTCCGTCGAAAAGGTCTGAATCCACTCAGGGAGAGATGACATGAGCACGTTCTCGGAGACCATGCGCACCCTCGCCGTCCAGGAGGTCGTCGAAGACCGTCGAGCCCGATCGGCTCTCGGTGTGGTCGCGTTCGCCGTCGCGACCGCCCTGTCGGCGCAGGTGGCGGTGTGGCTGCCCTGGACGGCGGTTCCCGTGACGCTCCAGCCGCTCTTCGTCATCCTCGCGGGCGCCTTGCTCGGACCGCGCCTCGGAGCCCTGTCCATGGGCGCGTACGTCGTGGTCGGTGCCATGGGCGCGCCGGTCTTCGCCAGCGGCGGTGCGGGCCTGCCATGGCTTCTCGGGCCCACGGGCGGCTATCTCCTGGCGGCCCCTCTGGCGGCGTTCGTGGCCGGGGCGGTGGCGGGGCGCCAAGGTGACCTGCGCCTGATCGTCGGTCTCGTGCTGGGCGTGGCCACCATGTACCTCGGCGGCGTAGCCCAGCTGGCCGCGTTGACGGGGCAGGGCCTGGAGGCGGCCATCGCCGCAGGTGTCGTGCCCTTCGTCGTCGGCGACCTGACGAAGATCGGATTGGCCTTCTTCGTCGTGCGTTCGGCGAGGTGGGCGCGGTCGAAGCGTTCCTGATCCCGGACCGGCTTCTAGCTCCTTGGGGGTTTTGACCGGGTCGGACGGTCGGGTGCGACTCGGCTGGAGGCTTCTGGCCTTCGTCCTCATCACCGCGGCGCTGGGCATCGTCTTCGCTGCGTTCACGCCTGGAGGCCTCACCGCCGGCGCTCTGGCGTTGCTGGTGGGATCGACGGTGGCGGGGTGGTGCATGCTCGCTCTCGACGGGAGGCAGCCGGCGGCACTCGGCTTCCATCCGTCTCCCTCCGCCGTGGTGGAGTTGGCCAAAGGCACCGCTCTCGGGGTCGCCATCGGTCTCGCCGTGGTGGCGGTCATGGCGCTCCTCGGAGGAGTGGCGTGGACCGGGCAGGAAGGATCCGCGGTTGCGTGGGTACGGGGAGCGGCCGGGGCGTTGGGCTTCCTCCTCATCCCTGCGGCGGCGGAAGAAGCACTGCTTCGGGGGTATCCGCTGCAGGCGTTGGGGGAGGTGTGGGGTGCCCTCGTGGCGGTGGTGGTGACCTCGGTGGTGTTCGGGTTGCTCCACCTTGCCAACCCCGGGGTGAGCGTCCTTTCCGTGGCGAACATCGCCGTGGCGGGACTTCTCCTCGGGGTGATCTACGTGCGCACCCTGAGCCTGTGGTGGGCCACGGGTGCCCACCTGGGTTGGAACTGGGCGCACGGATACCTGGTGGACGTGCCTGTGAGCGGGCTGGAGATCATCGACGCCCCTCTGTACGAGGGGGTCACCTCCGGACCGGCGTGGTTGGGAGGAGGGGGCTTCGGCCCCGAGGGCAGCATCGTGAGCACCGTCGTGGTGCTGGCGGCAACGGCGGCCCTCTGGTGGGGACCCTGGCTTCGGCCGGGTCGAGCGGCGTTGAAGGCCGAGCCGCTCATGATGACGGACGAATCGAACTTGAAGGCCGTGGAGGCATAGATCGGATGAACATCGAGACCATCGCGGTGGTGGGTGGTGGGACCATGGGCAACGGGATCGCCCATGTCGCCGCTCAGCACGGCAAGACCGTGAGGCTGGTGGACCTCTCCGACGAGGTCCTGGACAAGGCGATGGCCACCATCGCCAAGAACCTGGACCGCCAGGTGAAGAAGGAGATCATCGACCAGGAAGCCCGGGACGCCACGTTGGCCCGAATCGAGACGCTCAACGGCCTCGAGGAAGGAGCCGACGGCGCCGACCTGGTGGTGGAGGCGGTCCCCGAGAAGGCGGAGTTGAAGTACTCCATCTTCCAGACGCTCGACGCCGCTGCCGGTCCCGACACCATCCTCGCCTCCAACACCTCGTCCATCTCCATCACCGAGATCGCGGCCCGCACGTCACGGCCGGACCGGGTCATCGGCATGCACTTCATGAATCCCGTGCCGGTCATGAAGCTGGTGGAGGTCATCCGCGGGCTGGCCACGAGCGACGAAACGACAAAGGCGGTGGTCGACCTCTCCGAAGCACTGAGCAAGACTCCGGTGGAGGTCAACGACTTCCCGGGCTTCGTGTCGAACCGCGTGTTGATGCCCATGATCAACGAGGCGGTCTTCGCCCTCATGGAGGGCGTCGCCGAGGTCGAGGCCATCGACACGGTCATGAAGCTCGGCATGAACCACCCCATGGGCCCCCTGGGCCTGGCCGACCTCATCGGTCTGGACACCTGCCTGAGCATCCTCGAGGTCCTGCACCGGGAGTTGGGCGACGACCGCTACCGGCCCTGCCCCCTCCTTCGCAAGTACGTCGCCGCCGGCTGGCTCGGTCGGAAGTCGGGGCGCGGCTTCTACCGGTACGACGCATGATGACCGACGAGCAGCGCGAGCTTCAGGCCCTCGCCCGGGACTTCGCCGAGGCCGAACTGCGGCCCAAGACCGCCGAGTGGGACGAGCGGCGGGAGCTGGACGAGGACGTCTTCGAGAAGCTCGCCGAGTCGGGCTTCCTCGGGATGCTCGTCCCCGAGGAGTACGGCGGTCTGGCCTTCGACCTCTCCACCTACCTCTTGGTCCTCGAAGAGATCGCCTGGGGGGACGCGGCGGTGGCGCTTTCGGTCGCCATCCACAACGGCCCCGTGGCGGGACTCATCGCTCGCCACGGAACGGCGGACCAGAAGGAAGCGTGGCTACCGAAGCTGGCGTCGGGGGAGGTCCTCGGCGCCTTCGCTCTTTCCGAGCCCGATGCCGGCTCCGATGCGTCGTCCATCACGTCGACGGCGTCCGTGGACGGACAGGGGTGGGTGCTCCGGGGCGAGAAGCGGTGGGTCACCAACGGAGCGCGGGCCGGTCTGGTGGCGGTCTTCGCACGCACGGGAGAGGACGCCCTCGGACTCTTCCTCGTGGAGCCGTCCTCGGACGGGTACGAGGTCGGTGACCGGGAGACGACGCTGGGCATGAGGGCCTCGCAGACCGTGTCCGTTCAGCTGAACGGAGTCCGGGTGGGCGCCGACGCCCTCGTCGGGGAGGCCGGCGCCGGCCTGGGATACGCCCTCGAAGCCCTCGATCTCGGCCGCATCGGCGTGGCCGCGCAGGCTACCGGAGTCGGACGGGCGGCTCTCGAACACGCGACCCGCTACGCCCTGGAGCGCCAGCAGTTCGGGACGCCCATCGCGCGGTTCGGAGCGCTCCAGGCCAAACTCGCCGATGCCGCTCAGCGGCTCGCCGGCGGGCGCTCCCTCACCCACGAAGCGGCGGAGGCGTGGGAAGCCACCCGCAACGGGACGCCGAGAACGGGCCTGAACGGCGTGACGGCCCGGGCCGCTATGGCCAAGCTCGCGGCGTCCGAGGCTGCGAGCTTCACCGCCGACGAGGCGATCCAGATCTACGGAGGCTACGGCTACATGAGGCATTATCCGGTGGAGAAGCTCCTCCGGGACGCCAAGGGCGCCGAGATCTACGAAGGTACCAACGAAATCATGAGACGAGTCATCGCCGGCGAGATCCTCCGGGACGCCGGTGATCGCTAAACCATAGAGAGGAAGCGAATGGAAATGTTCGGCCTGATGTCCGAGGGTGGTCACGAGCAGCTCGTATTCTGGAACGATCCGGATCTGGGCTACCGTGGCATCATCGCCATCCACGACACCACCATGGGTCCGGCGCTCGGAGGGACGAGGTTCTGGAACTACGACTCCGACGAGGAAGCCATCGTCGACGCGTTGCGCCTCTCCCGGGGCATGACGTACAAGGCCGCCATCACCGGGCTGAACCTGGGCGGCGGCAAGTCGGTGATCTGGGGCGACAACCGGACCATCGACCGCGAGATGATCTTCCGCGCCCACGGTCGTGCCGTGGAGTCGCTGGGCGGTCGCTACATCACCGCCGAGGACGTAGGGACGTCGCCCGACGACATGGAGTTCGTCTCCATGGAGACGGAGCACGTCGTGGGCCTCATCGGTCGTTCCGGGGACCCCTCGCCCGTGACCGCCTACGGTGTCTACCGGGGGATCAAGGCATCGGCCAAAGCGCGCTGGGGAAGCGATTCACTGGCGGGCAAGCACGTGGTCGTCCAGGGCGTCGGCCACGTGGGGTACTACCTGTGCGAAGACCTGGCCGCCGAGAACGCCACCCTCACCGTCACCGACATCGACGACGACCGGATCCAGCGCGTCGTGGACGACTTCGGTGCCGAGCGGGTGTCCGCCGACGACGTGTACGACGTGGACGCCGACATCTTCGCGCCCTGTGCACTGGGCGCCGTGGTGAACGACGACACCATCGATCGCTTCAAGTTCGACATCATCGCCGGTGCCGCGAACAACCAGCTGGCCAAGGGATCCGTGCATGGCCCCGCGCTGAAGCAGCGCGGCCTCCTGTACGCTCCGGACTACGTCATCAATGCCGGTGGTCTCATCAACGTGTATGGTGAGATCAACGAATGGACGGCGGAGCGGAGCAAGCGCAAAGCCGGCGACATCTACAACACCCTCCTGCGCATTTTCGAGCTGGCCGAGTCCGAGGACATCTCGACGCACGTCGCCGCCAACCGGCAGGCGGAGCGCCGCATCCAGGAGGCACGCCACCTTCAGCGGACCTGGTGACATGGCCGAGACTCTGGAGCACCTGAAGCAGACCGACCCGGACGTCTACGACTCCATTATTTCCGAGGCGAAACGACAGGCCGACGGCCTGGAGCTCATCGCGTCGGAGAACTTCGTGTCCCGGGCGGTTCTGGAAGCCATGGGGTCGGTGATGACGAACAAGTACGCCGAGGGGCTTCCCGGGAAGCGCTACTACGGGGGGTGCGAGTTCGTCGACATCGCCGAAGAAAAGGCCAGGGAACGGGCCAAGGCCCTCTTCGGCGCCGACCACGCCAACGTCCAGGCCCACTCGGGCGCCCAGGCCAACATGGC
>ERZ869936.1265-NODE-1265-length-18783-cov-5.315196_pt1 | contig 18783 bp, 11 predicted proteins | sample MGYA00520876_ERZ869936 | MGnify/ENA primary metagenome ERZ869936 (study PRJEB32218, sample SAMN09650985) | biofilter metagenome | isolation source: enrty point of leading RO module | place: Saudi Arabia: Thuwal, RO plant located on Red Sea | collected 2016-02-17 ...
CCCGTTGGGGAGCGACGTCCAGCCGAAGAACTCGTCACCGGCGACGGAGCCGGCGAGGAGCACCGTGCCCTGGTACCCGATGTCTTCTCCGTCGAACCTCGCCTCGAGGCGCCCGGTTTCGGCGACGGCCTCGACCGACATGAGATCGATGACCGCGCCATCGAACCGCGTCGTCGGCCCGCCGGCGATCTCGATCTGGCCCTGGAGGCGGTTCATGGGCCCTTCCAGGGTGAGGATGGCGTCGAAGCCCCACTCGTCGTTGGAGGCGATGCGCCAGGTGCCCCGCGGATCGATCTGGGTCGGGCGCGTGACGCCGTAGACACGACCCTGGACCCACACGTCCCGGACCTCGGCCTGCTCGGTGAAGAGGTCGCCGTCCGACACGACCAGGTTGGCGATCTTGCCCCGCTCGATGGTGCCGTGGCTCCTCGAGAGCCCCAGCCATCCGGCCGGCGTCGTCGTCAACGCGGCGAGGGCCGCGTCGGCGGACAGGCCACGGGCGACGGCGGTGCGGAGGTTCGGCAGGAAGTCACCGATGGACGAGATCCCGTCCGCCGTGATGGCGAAGGGGACGCCCGCCTGGGCGAGCTGAGCCGGCGAGGTCGGCGCGAGGTACCAGTGACGTAGCTCCTGGAGCGTCACGTTCAGCGCCGCCTCCGGATCGGTCACGTCCGGAGCGTCGGGGAAGTCCAGCGGAACGATGAGGGGATCGTTCTGGCCCCGAAGTACGTCGATGATGCGGTACTCCTGCCCGCTCCCCCGGTACCACGCCTGCACTCCGAACTCCGACGCGATGTCGCGGGCCCGGAGGTACTCCTCTTCGCTGCTCGTCTCGAAGACCACCGGCTGACCACCCTGCACCACCGGCTCGAGGGCGCCCAGCGCCTCACTCGTCTCCGGCGGAAGGAAGGCGCGGCCGCTGGATTCGTACGCGTCCCACGCCCGGATGTACCAGTCGGCGTCCATGAAGGTCTGCTTCATGAGGGCGGCGGTGCCCATGGTGGAGTTGGGGTACGATCCGCCGAGCTGGAACGACCGCTGGAACCCTATGGCCTGGACCACGTCGGGTACGAGCACGCGGTCGCGCACTCCTGCGTCGCCGAGGTTCACCACGGACCCGGTGCCGCGGAAGATGCCCTGACCCGGCACGGCGAGGGCGGTCCCGAACCCCTGCGACCGGAGAGCGGCCCGGCGGGTCGCGTCATCCTGGAGGTTGGCCGTCGTGCTGTACCACGCTCGCACCTGCGGATTCCAGTGCGTCGGACCGACGTCTCCACCCTCCGGCACCGCGTCCATGCCCAGGTCGGCGTGGGCGTCGATGAAGCCCGCGTAGACCGTGTGACCGCTCAGGTCCCAGACCCGCGCGCCAGCCGGCGGCTGCCCGCCCCGTGACACGTCCTGAATCAGGCCGTTGCGGATGACGATGGTCGCGTTGTCCATGACCGGACCGGGAGCCGTGACGGCGCGGGCGTTCACCAGAGCGTGATAGCCCGTGCCGTTGTCCCGCATGCCGTCGACGGGCTGCGTGCGCCTGGCTTGCTGGGCGTCCGCGCTGCTGGCGAGCAGGAGCGCGAGGGCCGTCCCGGAGAGGAGGAGGCGGTGGAGCCGTGGTCTCATGCCGAAAGACCTCCAGTTGAATGAAGCACCCGACGCCGACCTTCGGCGCGGTACGCTCATGGTTCGAGTCGAGCGTGGAAGAATAGGGGCCGGCCATCGGGCCCGCCACTGCACTCCAAGGACATCCGAGGGGCCGGAAGTGTTCGAATTCGGCCTTCCCCCGGCGGCCGATGGCCAGGTCGCGCGGTCGCCCTCCGTCGCCCCTACGCGAAAGGGCGCGAGAGCCATGTTTCAAGGCTCCCGCGCCCTCTACCGTGACAATGCCTTACGACGCGTCAAGCGTCGGGTAGTCGACGTACCCTTCGGGCCCGGGCGTGTAGAACGTCGTCGGGTCGGGCTCGTTGAGGTCCGCATCCTTCCGGAAGCGCTCCACCAGGTCCGGGTTGGCCAGGAAGGGCCGTCCGAAGGCGACGAGGTCGCCCCGCTCCGCGGCCAGGTCCTCGTTGGCGGTATCGAAGTCGTAGCCGCCCGACAGGATGTACGCTCCGTCGAAGAGCTCCCGCATGCGATCCTGGATCTTCCGGGGCACCTCAGGCGCGCCCATGGACGTGTGGTCGACGATGTGGATGTAGGCGATGCCGATCCGGTTCAGGCCCTCGACGAGTGCCTCATACGTCTCGTCGATGGAGTCGTAATGGGGCATCTCGTTGAAGACGCCATAGGGCGAGAGGCGGATCCCCACCTTGTCGGCACCGATGGCGTCGGCCACGGCCCGGGCCACCTCGATGGGAAAGCGGATCCGGTTCTCCACAGACCCTCCCCACTCGTCTTCGCGACGGTTGGTGCCTGGATGGATGAACTGCTGAATGAGGTAGCCGTTGGCCCCGTGGATCTCGACTCCGTCGAAGCCGGCGGCGACGGCGTTGCGCGCCGCCGTGACGTACTCGTCCACCGCGTGCTTCACGTCGTCTGCGGACATGGCCTCCGGCTCGGGAATCTCGAGTTCGCCTTCCCCGTCCACCCACATCTTGGTGGTCTCGAGGGCCACGGCCGAAGGCGCCACCGGCTGGGCACCTTCCGGCAGGTTCCCGGGATGGGTGACCCGGCCGGTGTGCATGAGCTGCAGGAAGATCCGACTGCCCTCGGCGTGGACCGCTTCGGTCACCGCCCGCCATCCCTCCACTTGGTCGTCGTTGAAGATGCCGGGGATGCGTGGGTAGCCCAGACCGTTGGGTGAGGGAGACGTCCCCTCCGTGATGATGAGACCGGCGCCCGTCCGCTGGCGGTAGTACCGGACGAGGAGGTCGTTGGGGACGTTACCGATGGCGCGGGACCGCGTCATGGGCGACATGACGAACCGGTTCTTCACCTCGAGGCCAGCGAGGTCGATGGGCTCGAGGAGTTCGGCGGCTGCAACAGCTGTGTTGGACATGGGACCCTCTCATTTATCAGTCGATCATTGACTAGTCATGCATTCTCCTAGGAGAGTACCCAGAATGCGCGTGAGGTTCCGTAGCGGACTCTGTGGTTAGCGGCCCGGCTCTCTCGCCCACTGGGCGCCGCCGGGCACGCCTGCCGGTACGTCGGGCTGTCGGTCCTGCCAATAGAATGCAGGGAGGGACCGCTCTTCGGGCCAGACGGTGTTCAGCGTGGCGGCTTCCCAGAGCCGACCGCTCTTCATGACGTGGGAGACGTCCCGACTGTTGCGCAGGTCCTCGAGGGGGTCGGAGTCGAGGATGACCAGATCGGCCAACTTTCCGGGTTCGATGCTGCCGATGTCCCCACCGAAGCCGATGGCCTCGGCCCCGAGGATCGTTCCGTCCCGTAGCTGCTCGTGATTGTCCATCCCCGCGGCCGCCACGGCCCAGAGCTCCCGATGCCCTCCGATGCCGTGGAGCTGGCCGTGCCCTCCGACCCCGATGCGTCCGCCGGCTTCGACGAGATCGCGGAGGAAGGCGGCGTGCTTGTAGAACACGTGCTCCTCCCACCGGAACCACCCTTCCCCCCGGGTCCGGCGCGCGCCTTTCGCTTCGAGCTCGTTGTACGGCGTCCAGGTGGCGAGGAGCTCGTCGTTGAAGATGTCCTCGGTGGCGTAGAAGTACTCCTCCGCCCACGGACCCCCGTAGGACACGAGCAGGGTCGGCGTGTACGTCGTCTGCGTCGTGCGGTACAGCTCGACGATGTCGCCGAAGAGGGGTGCGATGGGCAGGGAGTGCTCTAGACCCGGGTAGCCGTCGATGGTGTGGGTGAGGTTGAGCTTGAAGTCGAGACCGCCCTCGGTGGTGGGCATGAGCTCCAGCTCCCGGGCGGCCTGGATCAGCCACTGCCGCTGCTGACGGTCGCCCGACATGTACATCTTGAAGGTCGTGAGCGCGTAGTAGTCCTTGTAGCGCTGCAGGACGTCCCGCGCCTCGTCGAGGGACCGGATGTTCTCGCCGCTGAACACGCCCGGACCGGTGTGGTAGATGCGCGGACCCACCATCTCCCCGGCCTCGACCATGTCGTGGTAGGTGAGGATGTCGGTGCTCGCGGTCTGGACGTCCTGGGTGGTGGTGACGCCGAAGGCGAGGTTCGTGAGGTACTGCCACACCTGGGTGTGGTGCACGTCCGTCAGGAGCCACTGGGTGTGGTAGTGCGTGTCCACGTACCCCGGCACCACGACCTTTCCGCTCACGTCGATCTCCCGGGCCCCGGACGGGATGTCCACGCTGCCGCGACCGCCCACCGCCACGATGCGGTCGTCGGTGACCACGATGTCGGCATTCTCGATGATCTCGTCGCCGTTCATGGTGATGGCGCGCCCGCCCCGCAGGACCACCGTGCCCCGCGGAATGTCCCGGGTGTACTCCACTTCGATTCGATACTCGTCGGGCTCGTACCCGGCGTCGTCATCCTCGTCGGACGCTTCGTCCTCCTCGTCCTCCGCGTCCTCGTCCTCGGCGGCATCGGCGGCCTCCAGCGAGTCGCGCACGGCCTCGGCACGGTCGAGGTCGTAGACGAAATGGGCGTTGCCCAGCGACCACCGCACCCGCCGCCCGTTGGACTCCCACGCCGGGAACTCGCCGCCCACGTCGTCGGTGAGGCGGGTGGCGGGAAACGAAGGGCTCGAGACCGACACGGTGGGGGCGTCTCCGCCGACCATGGGAACGGTGACCACCCACAGGTCCATGCCGATCTGGGCGAGGGCCTGATCGCCGGCGGGGGCCATGGTGATCTCGTTGGCCGGACCGGGCTCGCCCCCGGCCACGGGCTGCTCTCCTCTCACAATGAGGTGGCTCTTCTCGTCGGTACCGTCCCAGCGGAAGGAGACGAGGCCTCGCTGCCGGTGGGACGCGTAGATCCGGTCTCCGTCGGAGGGGACGAAGTGGAGACCCGACCGACCATCCTGTGGGGCGACGGTGGTCAGCGCGCCCCCGGTGGACGGGACCCACACGATCTCTGTGCCGAGCCCCCCGCCGAAGCTCCCCAGCGACTCCTGGACGTCCCGGGCGGCCGCGCGGATGGAGACGATGCGAGAGCCGTCGGGTGACCACTCGGCCTCCCGGAAATAGCTCGCCACCGGGGTGAGCCGGGCCAGGTCGTCGCCGTCGGGATCGACGGCCCAGAGGTGTCCGCCGGCCGCGTCGTCCCAGCTCACGAACGCCAGCCTACGACCATCCGGCGACCACGACGGCTGGTGCGCGCCCGCACCGTCCAGATCCACGATCCGCTCCGGCGTCCCGCCGGGGAAGTCCATGACGTACAGGTCGCCTACGGCGGTGAAGGCCAGCCGGCCACCATCGGGGGACGGCACCGCGTCGCGGATCTGCCGGGCGGTGAACGTCCGGGACGCCTCCACGTCGTACTCGAAGGCCAACCGGGGGCCCAGCGGCAGCTCGACGGGCGCCTGGAAGGGGATCTCCGTCTGGCCGCTCCCGTCGACGGCCACGCGCCAGATACGGCCGCCGTAGGAGATCACCACGTCCCGTGAGTCGGGGGTGAAGGTGAAGCCGGGAAGCGCGTCGATGGACGCCACAGACTCCATGTCGTCCCGTTGGATGGGGTACGCCAGCCAGCGCTCCTCACCCGTGGCGATGTCGCGGATACGGAGACCCGTGTCGCCGTTGGAGCGACTCCCGTAGGCGAGCCAGCGGCCATCGGGGGAGAGCGCCGGACGGATGGCCGAGCCCACCCGGTCCGTCATCCTCTGCGCCACGCCGGTGTCCCGGTCGTAGCGCATGACCTGGTAGATGGGCATGGCGTTGTTGTACTGGTGCCGACCCTGGCGCTGGGCATACCACACGTACCGGGCGTCAGGCCCGAAGGCCGGGCCCGTCATGAACGTGCCTTCGTCCTCGTGCATGCGGACGCCCGAGCCGCCGTCGGTGTGGATGAGCCAGAGACCGCTCACGTTCCGCCCCGACTTGGGCACCACCAGGTAGTCGCCGTCGGGCGACCACTCGGGGGACAGGACGTCGGCGCCCCGCCCTCGCGTGACCTGGGTCGTGTCCCCCGTGGCGAGATCCAACGTCCAAACCTGCTCCCTGCCCGAGCGGTCCGAGACGAACACCACGCGTCCGCCGTCCGGCGAGAAGCGGGGCTGGACGTCCACGGCCATGCCCGACGTCAATCGCGTCGCCGTCCCTCCGGATACCGGCAGGGTGTAGAGATCGCCGAGGAGGTCGAACACCAGGGTCTCGCCGTCGGGGCTGATGTCCAGCGACATCCAACTCCCTTCGGTGGCATCGAACACCAGCTCACGGCCGGGCTCCAGTGGAAGTCCCGAGCGTTCGCGGTCCTCGGCTTCCTGGCTGTCCTCCTGAGCCAGGAGGGGGGCGGCACCCGCCACGGAGGCGAGGAGTGCGGCCATGGACGTGAAGGCGAGACGAGAGAAGGGGGCAAGTGAGCCCCCGGGGCGGCGTGGTGTCATGATGATGGCCTCGGCGGCTTCAGGCGGGACTCGGTGTCGTGGAGTGGCTCGACCTGGTCAGGCGGAGGTCGGCTTCTTCGCCACCAGCTCGATCTCGACTCGGGCGTTCATGGGCAGCGCCGCCACGCCGACGGTGGTCCGGGCTGGAGGGGGGCGCTCGAAGCGGGTGGCGTACGCCTCGTTCATCTCCGCGAAGTCGTCCATGTCGGTGAGGTAGACGTTCACCTTGACCACGTCGTCGGAGGTCAGACCCCCGTCGGCCAGAACGGCGAAGAGATTGTCGAAACACTGGTGCGTCTGCTCCCCCACCCCGCCCTCCTTGAGGCGTCCCGTCTCGGGATCGATGGGGGTCTGGCCGGAACAGAAGACGTGGGTCCCGTCGTCGACGGCGTGGGAGTAGGGACCGATAGCGGAGGCCGTCGGGCTGGAAAGCGCCTTCCTCGGCATCTACTTGATGATGGCCATGGGAAGGAGCACGACGTAGCCCAGGACCAGCAGAAGCGGAGCCGCGGTGATGGAGCCCTGGGCGAGGAGCCAATAGCCCAGGGTCAGTACGGCGATCCCGGCGACGCCCAGGAGGGCGTTGACCTTGGTGAACTTCAATGCCGCGGGGGCGTCGTTCTTCGTCGTCTTGGCCATGGCAGAAGCCTACCCGCCCCCGTGGAGACGGTCAATCCGGGAGGTACTTCTTCAGCTCCTTGGCGGAGATGTCGAGGAGCCGCGCCGCCTCCGCGGCGTCGTCGTCGGTCCGGTCGAGAACCAGCCGGACATGACGCCGGATGGCCGCGTCGAGGGTCAGGTCCCGGGGCCCCGGCTGGGACGATCCCTCCAGGATGAGGTGATCCTCCCCGATGACCGTGCCTCGCGCCACGATGGCCGCGCGCATGAGGGCGTTCTCCAGCTCCCGGACGTTGCCAGGCCAGTCGTACGCCATGAGCCGTTCCACGGCATCGTCGGAGATCCGTCGCACGTCTTTGCCCGTCTCCTCCCGGATCCTGCCGAGCAGCGCCGTGGCGATGGCCTCGATGTCTCCGCGACGGTCGCGGAGGGGCGGCACGTGGATCTCCACGACCTTGAGCCGGAAGTAGAGGTCCTCGCGGAAGCGCTCCTTCTCGATGAGCTCCTGGATGGGCTGGTGCGTCGCCGCGATGACGCGGGCCTCGGTCTTACGCGGCTCTTCCCCGCCCACCGGGTAGAAGCGGCGCTCCTGCAGGACGCGGAGGAGCTTGGTCTGGAAGTCGGGACTCGTGTCGCCGATCTCGTCGAGGAAGATCGTCCCCTTCTTCGCCAACTCGAAGTAGCCCTTCCGCGCTCCGGTGGCGCCGGTGAACGCTCCCTTCACGTGGCCGAAGAGCTCGCTCTCCAGCAACGTGTCGGTGAGGGCCGTGCAGTTGACGGCGATGAAGGGTTCCTGGGCGGCGTCGGAGTTCTCGTGGATGCCGCGCGCGATGACCTCCTTGCCCGTACCCGTCTCCCCGCGAATGAGCACCGTGGCGCGGTTCCGGGCCAGGACCCCGATGGTCTTGTAGATGTCGATCATCTTCGGGTCGCTGCCCACGAGCCGGCTCCGGGGGAGCGCCGCCACCTCGTCGGGGACCTCGGTGGTCTCGACGAGCTCGCGCTCCTTGAAGCAGCGGTCGGCCAGAGCCTGCACCGCCTTGGGGTCCACCGGCTTCACCAGGAAGTCGAAGGCACCCGACTTCATGGCGGTCACCGCCGTTTCCATGTCGTCGTGGGCGGTCATGACCACCACCTCCACGTCGTCCATGGTGCCCCGGATCTTCTCCAGGAGCTCGAGGCCCGTCATGCCCGACATCCGGACATCGGTGACGATCATGCCGGGGTCGAACGCCTTCACGCGGGAGAGGGCCTTCTCGGCGCTCTCGGCGGTCTCGACGTCGTAGCCGGCGTGGGTGAGACGGGTCTGGAGGACTTCCAGACCGTCGGTGTCGTCGTCGACGACTAGGATCCGTGGACTCGACTGTTCGCTCATGGTGGGCCTGGTACCCCCGACTCCTCGCTCGTATCCCAATAGGCGGGCGTATCGGGCACTTCCTCGGCGCGGAGCCGCGCCAGCTTCTCCCGATTCCGACCCTGTCGACCGCGAACCATGAAGAGCAAGACGAGTGCCAGCAAGAGCCAGAAGACTGCGGAGTGGCTCAGCATGAGAAGCCAGCCGTAGCGCTGACGCACGTGTCGCTTCCAGTCGGTCTCGAATTGACCGGTGGTCAGGCCGAACGTCTCGCGGAAGGCACCCTCGAAGGAACGCGTCTCTCGCCACCGGTCGAGAAAGAGCTCCAGGCCCCGCTCCCCGCCCGACTCGAGGAGGTAGGTGACGGCACTGGCCGAGAGCAGATACGCGGTGCGCGCCTCCTCCCGGGCGGTGGGCCACCCGAGGGCGAGGGAGTCCATGGCCGGCGCTCGACCCATGGCGATGAGAACGCGCAAGCGCCAGGCCCCCATGGCGTCGAATCCGCCCGAGGCCCACTGGGCGTATCCCTCGTTGAACCACCGGGGGATCCGCAGATCGCCCAGTCGCTGGTGAAGGCCCAGATGGGCCCACTCGTGGCGCAGCGTCCGAAGCCCCTCCCCGTCCACCACCCGCACCCCTTCCCCGGTGGGCATGACCAGCATGTTCAGGGCGGGAATGGCCACACCGGCCCGCCACTCGGGCACCGCCCCTCCGATGGCTTCATCGAAGGCCACCGGCGTATGGGCGAGGACGGCGTGCACGCCGTCGGGAAGCCCTGGCGGAAGTCCGGGCAGGCCCGGTTGCTCGTCCAGCAGTTCGCCGACACGCCGGGCCACCAACGAGTCCCGGGGGGCGTAGTACACGATGGCGCGCTCGCTCCGGACCGACGAGTACGGCTCGCCGTCCAGGGTGTCCGGTAGGGGGCGTTGCTGCACGGACGGCTGCGGGACCTGCTGGGGGACGGTCCCGGATGGCTGGGCCGGAACCCACGCGCCGACCACGAGAAGAGCGAAGACCAGCGGGGCGCGTCGACGCGCGGTCACCCTCACTCGCCCTGAAGCATCTCCAGGTTCGCCTGGACGGCCTGGTTGTTGGGATTCAGATCCAGCGCCCGACGCCAGAGGAGGACGGCGACGTCGCGATCGTTGCCCTGGTACGCCAGCGTTCCCAGGCGGAGGTAGACGTCGTCACCGAGCCTGGGCGAGAGCTTCACCGCCTTCTCGTACTGGGCCCGTGCACCCTCCTGATCGCCATGTGCGTACGCGTGGTCCCCGAGATTCTTGTGGGCCTGGGGGAGCGGCGGATTGGTCTGGGTAGCCCGCTTGTAGAGGGCCGCCGCGGCCTCGACTTCACCGCGTCGCTCCAGGACCTGACCCGTATTCACGAGGATGGGTCCGGCGTCGGGATAGTGGCCCAGCCCCTCGCGCCCCACCGCTACGGCGTAGTCCAGGTCGCCGCTCACGCCTGCGGCCAGGACGGTGTACGCGTAGTACTGGGGCGAGGGCTTCTTCACCGACGGCGACGTCCGGTACAGTCGCAGGGCGTCCAGCGCCTTGGGCGTGTCGCCACGCTTGATGTGGATGATGGCCCTCGCCAGGTGGACCGCGGCATCCGTTGGCTTGGTCACCAGAGCCTCGTCCAGCGCCGCCAGCGCATCATCGTACCGGCCGAGAAGCTCCAGCGTGAGGGCCGTGTTGCGGTGGACCGAGTAGTTGTTGCCCGCCCCCGGCGGCATGGAGCCGAAGTGGTTCAGCGCCTCCTCGAGGCGGCCACGCCGGAACGCGATGAGGCCCATCATGAAGTTCGCCCGAGCCTGGGTCGGCTCCACCTGCAGAGCCTGTTCGAACTCCCGACCCGCGTCTTCCAGCATGCCCGACCGATAGAATGCGATGCCCACGTTGAGGTGCTGCTGCAGGGCCTCGTCGCCGCCGGTCTCCTCGGTGGTGCTCCGCTCTCCGGCCCGGGACACGAAGCCCGCCTGAATGAGGCCGTACAGCGCCTTGCCCGTCTCGAACTCCACCAGACCGGCTTCGTCCATGATCTCGTGAACGGTGCGCACGCCGTCGATGAAGGGTAGGACCTTCTTCTGCTCCTTGGTGAGGTCCACGTCGTCGTCGGACTCGTCGGGGTGCTTGTCGAGCTGGAAGACGATGTCGAAGGACGGGATCTTCTTCTCGACCTGGCTCCATTCGTCCACCCGACGGGCTCCCTCCATGAGGAGGGCTTCCGGTGGGAGGCTCACCAGGTAGATGCCGTCTTCGTCGGGCATCTGGTCGGTGTCGAAGTGGAACGAGCCCTGATTCCAGGCGAAGAGGTGGTAGACCGCCTCCTCGATCTGGACCTGGATGTAGCGCTGGAGGACCTCTTCGGAGATGGCCTCGATCTCCACCAGGATCTCCCCGAGCTTCTTGCCTTTGGCCTCCGCCTGCTTCTCGACGGCGGTGGAGAGGTCCTTTCGCGTGATGGCGTGGTTCCGGACCAAAAGCTCCCCGAGGCGGTCCTTCCGGTTCAGGACCGACGCGTAGATGACGCGCCCCTTCTCGAAGTAGATGTACCCGAAGTTCGAGCGGTCGGTGATGCTGAGGCAGCCCGTCTTGCCGCCCATTCCGAGGAGCTGGCAGATGTCTGCCAGGCTGACGTCCTGCAGTGCGCCTTCAATGGCCATCAGTCGAGCTCCTCGATGAGGAGTTCCTCGAAGCGCGGCCAGTGGATCACCGCGTTCTCAGGTCCCGGGAACCAGGTGCCGCCCTTCTGGGTCGCGGCCTCGATGGCCACGGGCTGGGGTCGCGAACCCTTGCCGCCACCGTCGTCGTCATCGTCATCGTCGAGGTCGGGGACGAAGATGGCGTCCTCCGACCCTCCCGCCGCCGCTTCCTCGGTCTCGACGAAGGTGAGGGGAACGGAGGCTCCTTCCGCGAGCTCGAGAACCAGCCCGCCTTCGAACCGGGAGCGGAGCCGATCGTCGATCTCCGCGATGGACGCCGGAGCGCGATCGGCGACGAACATCATCCGCGCCCCCCGACGGCGCAGCGCCTCGAAGAGGTGGAAGAACTCGTCCTGAGCCCGTTCCGTCTCCACCAGGTCCTGGATGCCGTAGATGAGGAGCAGATCGACGGTCCACCACCGTTCCCTCCACGCCCCGGCCACGCCCTCGCCCAATGCCCGGATGAAGTCCGAGGCGAAGTCGGACACGGAGGCCACCGCCATGGTGAGGTCCGGGTACGCCTCCTGGTACGTCCGGCCTACGGCGCCCAGCAGGGTCTTGGCCACGCCCTCGTCCGACGACCAGACGAAGAGCGGGTTGTACTCGGGCTTCTCGGCCCCCACCAGCTGCGCCGCGGCCTTCAGCGCGATGGTCTCGAAGCCGTCCAGGTCGTGGAGCTGATCCCCGTCGGAGATGCGCAGGAACGGCCTCTGCCGCTCGCGAACCGACGTGAGCAGGGCCTCGGCCTCCTCCAACCGCTCGGGGTCTTCCAGAACGCCCTGGGCGGCCTCGGGCCACGGGTTGCCCAGGCGGTTGAGCTCGTTGTCGATCTCGTGGAGGCGGTGAATGTCGGCCTTGAACTGCTCGATGGCCTTCTCCCATCCCGACGGCGCGTTCGTATTGTCGAGAAGGGACTCGAGGCGGAGGGTCGAGAAGCCACGGCGATCGGCGGTCTCGATGGCCTCGCGCAGAGCCTTTCGCCACGGCTCCTCCTTTTCCTCCACGACGCTTTCCACCGTGGAGGTGAGCTCGGAGAGGAAGGAGCCGAACTCGTCGGACCCGCTGCTGAGCGCCGCCGCCTCGTCCTGCTTCTCGAGAAGAGCCGCAACCTCGTCGATGGTGACCCGACGCTCCTCCAGGTCCTGGGTGGCGAAGATCTTGTTGAGGACGCCGCCGAGCTCGCGAACGTTCTTGAGCGGGGCCTTGGCCACGGCCTCGGCCACGCCGGGTTCCAGCGTCTGTCCGCGTTCCTCTGCCTTCTTGTTGATGATGGCCACGCGGGTCTCGTACTCGGGCGCTCCGAGGTCGACGATGAGGCCCCCGGAGAACCGTGAAAGGAGACGCGCGTCGAGACCGTTGATGTCCGCCGGCGGCCGGTCGCTGGCCAGAACGATCTGGCCGCCGGACGACGTCAGCTGGTCCAGCGTCTTGAGGAGCATCTCTTGGGCCTCGGGCTGGCCCGTGAGGAACTGGACATCGTCCAGGAGGAGGATCTCCAGGTCGCCGTACGTGCCCCGCTCGCCCTCGCCGGACTGGAGGCCGGCTTCCAGGCGGTCGAGGTACTCCTCCAGGGCCATGTACTCCACCAGGTCCGACTCGGCGCGGTGAGCGATGGCCGTGAGGATGTGCGTCTTGCCGAGCCCCGGCTTGGAGTAGAGGAAGGGCGGGTTGTAGCTCGTCCCGGGGGACTCTGCAGCACGCCGCGCCGCGGCCGACGCCAAACGGTTGGCGGGGCCTACGACGAAGGACTCGAAAGTGAGTTTCGGATCGAGTTCGGACATGGAGCTACGAACGCGTTCGACGGGGGGAGCCGCGGCCTGCGGCTCCCGACGAGCCGCTAAGTATCGGGTTCCCGAGGCGATTAAAAAAGGGCACGATCACGATTCGTCACCCCTGCCGCGCCCAGGCGGCGACGGCCGCGAGATCCGCGGGGAGCGGGGCCTCGAACTCCATTCGCTCCGACGACACCGGATGCTCGAACGCCAGCTTCGTAGCGTGCAGGAACTGGCGCCCGATGCGGCGGGCGAGTTCGTCCACCCACCGCCTCGTCGGCCCTCCCAGGCCTCGCTCCCACCCCACTCCGTAGGTCTCGTCGCCCACCACAGGATGACCGATGTGGGCGAGGTGGACACGAATCTGGTGGGTACGCCCGGTCTTCAGCGCCACGTCCACCAGGTCGGCGCGGAGCCACCGCTCGCGGACCTTCAGGCGGGTGTGCGCCGATCGGCCGCCCTCCACCACCGCCATCCGCTTCCGGTTGTTGGGATCCCGACCGATGGGTGCGTCGATGGCCAGCGTGTCCTCGGCCAGGTGTCCCCAACAGGCCGCCTGGTACAGGCGCTTGATGCGGCGGGCTCGAAGGGCGTCGGCCAGACTTCGATGGGCGGCGTCGGTCTTGGCCACCACGAGAAGACCCGACGTGTCGCGATCCAGGCGGTGGACGATGCCCGGGCGCGCTCGCCCGCCGACACCGGACAGGTCGGGTACGTGCCACAGAAGGGCATTCACAAGAGTGCCCGAGCGATGCCCCGGGGCCGGGTGCACCACCATGCCCGACGCCTTGTTGACCACGAGCAGGTGGTCGTCTTCGAAGACGATGTCCAGTGGCAGGTCCTCGGCCTCGATGGTCACGGCCTGGGCAGGGGGGACCTGCACGCGGACCACCGACTCCGGCGCCAGCTCCTCCGACTTCTTCGCCTCCCGACCGTCGACGGTCACCTTCCCGGCCGCCACGAGCTTCTGCACCCGGGTGCGGGAGAGCTCGAGGCGGTCGGAAACGAAGACGTCCAGCCGGTCCGCACCGTCGGGACCGACCACGAGCTCGTGCACCGTGTCCGTCGTCACCCCGCCGATGGGCGCAGCCCGATGGTGGCCGGAGTGCCGTCGATGTCCACTTCGCGCACGTGGGGTAGCTCACCGTCGGACACCCCCTCGACCACGTCGACCTCGACGGCCAGGACTTCTCCGCCGATGAAGTCCCTGTGTGCCACGGCGGCAGACCGGATCTCGTCGGATCCACCCACCCGCAGCTCGATGCGATCCGTGATCTCCAGGCCTGCGTCGCGACGCAGCCGCTGGATCCGGTTCACGAGCTCGCGGGCCACCCCTTCGGCCTTCAGTTCGGCGTCGAGCTCGGGGTCGAGAGCGACGGTGTAGGCTCCCTCACCCTTTACGGCCAGTCCGCCGGACGCCTCCTGGATGACGTCCAGGTCGTCGGCCCCCAGGGCGTGCTCCTCGCCGTCCAGCTCCACCGTGAGCGTGCCGGTCTCCTGATAGCCGCGCAGATCGTCTTCGGACAGTCCGCGGATGCGATTGGCCACGTCGTTGGTCTGCTTCCCGAAGCGGCTGCCCAGGGCTCGGTAGTTGGGCTTGGCCGTGAGGCTCACGAGCCCCTCGGAGGTGGTGAGGAAGCCGACCTCCTTCACGTTCAGCTCGTCGCGCACCACGTCGAGCATCCCGTCGGACAGCGTACGTCCTCCGGGGAGCACCGCGCGGACCTTCCGTAGGGGCTGACGCACGCGGATCTGAACGTCCTCGCGGGCAGCACGCCCCAGGGAAACCAGCGTCCGTACCGCGTCCATGTCCGCCTCCAGGTCCTCGCCGGCGAGGATCTCTTCGCGCATGGCCCCTTCCAGGGTCGTGGGGAAGCGCTGCAGGTGTGCGCTCTCACCCGTCAGAGCGCGGTGGAGCCAGTCGGCGGAGAAGGGCGTGCACGGTGCCGCCAGCAGCGTGACCTGTCGCAGCGCCTCATGAAGGGTGCGGAAGGCGGCCTTCTGGTCGGCGGCATCGTCCGAATTCCAGAAGCGGGCCCGATTCCGGCGTACGTACCAGTTGGAGAGGTCCTCCACCACAAAGTCACCGAGGGCGCGATACGCCCGAGTCAGGTCGTACCCGTCGAGGGCGGCGCCCACCTGCCCCACCACCGTGTCCAGGCGCGCCAGCAGCCAGCGGTCCAGAAGCGGACGGTCCGCCGGTGACGGATCGGCGTCGCTGGGGCTCCACCCTTCGACGGAGGCATAGAGGGTGAAGAAGCGGTAGGTGTTGAACAGCGTATCGAAGAACTTCCGCGCGGCCTCCGAGACCCCTTCCGGGTCGTATCGCTTGGGCAGCCACGGGTTGGACGACGTGATGAAGTACCACCGCACCGCGTCGGCCCCGTGCTCTCCGACGGCGTCCCACGGATTGACGATGTTGCCCTTCGACTTGGACATCTTCTGGCCCTCGGAGTCGAGGACCAGATCGTTCACGAGGCAGCTCTTGAAGGAGGGCCCCCGGCCGAGCATGGTCGAGATGGCCAGGAGCGAATAGAACCAGCCCCGTGTCTGGTCGAGACCCTCGCAGATGAAATCGGCGGGAAAGTGGTCCTCGAACTCGGCCTCGTGCTCGAAGGGGTAGTGCCACTGGGCGTACGGCATGGCCCCCGAGTCGAACCAGACATCGATGACCTCGGGCGTCCGGCGCATGGTCCCGTCGCACTCGGCGCACCCCCACGTGACCTCGTCGATGAAGGGTCGGTGGGGATCGAAGTCGTCGGCCAACTCGCCGGCGTGTTCGGCCAGCTCGGCGAAGGATCCGATCCAACGCATGTGATCCGGGTCGGCGTCGCAGACCCATACCGGGAGCGGCGTGCCCCAGTAGCGGTCGCGGGACAACGCCCAATCGATGTTGCCACGGAGCCACTCCCCGAAGCGCTTCTCCCCCACCTCCGGTGGGTGCCAGGAGATCTGCGCGTTGTTGGCAAGGAGCTGGTCCCGGAGGGTCGACGTCGCGGCGAACCACGAGTCGATGGCCACGTAGAGGAGGGGCGAGTCGCAGCGCCAGCAGTGGGGATAGCTATGCTCCACCCGGTCGATCTCGAAGAGCAGCGAGCGCGACTTCAGCTCCTCCACCAGAACGGGGTCCGCATCTTTGACGAACATCCCCCCCACCCCCTCGATGCCCTCCACGAAGCGACCGGCGTCGTCGATGGGGTTGAGCATGGGAAGCCCGTGCCGCTGTCCGGCGAGGTAGTCGTCGGCTCCGAAGGCCGGGGCCATATGCACGATGCCCGTCCCGTCATCGGCGCTGACGAAATCTTCCGCCACCACCGTCCATCCGTTCTGGGGATCGTCGGGCGCCGGGACGAGGTCCAGGGGTCGCCGGTAGTGCCATCCCACCATGTCGCTGCCCTGGAGGTGGCCGACGATCTCGGCGTCCTCACCGAAGATGGCCTCGGCGCGGCCCTCGGCTACGATGTAGCGACGACCGTCGCGGGCGACCTCCACGTAGCCCAGCCCGGGGTGGACCGCGAGCCCCGTATTGGAGGGCACGGTCCACGGGGTGGTCGTCCACGCGAGGATCGCCCTTCCATGCTCATCGGGCGTCCCGTCGGCGTCGACGACCTCGCATACGAAGGTCAGCGACGGGTCCCAGACGTCGCGGTAGCCCTGCGCCACCTCGTGGGAGGACAGGGCCGTACCGCACCGGGGGCAGTACGGCACACTCTTGTGTCCCCGGTAGAGCAGGCCCTTGTCGGCAATGGTCTTGAGGATGGCCCACACCGACTCGACGTACGTCGAGTGGAAGGTGACGTACGGGCGCCAGTACTCGAGCCAGTACCCGATCCGCTCGCTGAGCTCCTCCCACTCCTCCTTGTAGGTGAAGACCGAGTCCTTGCACGCCTGGTTGAACTCGGCGATTCCGAGGGCTTCGATCTCGGGCTTGCCGCTGATGCCGAGCTTCTTCTCGGCTTCGATCTCCACCGGGAGTCCGTGGGTGTCCCAACCCGCGATGCGGGTCACGCTGTGACCCGTCATGGCACGGTGCCGGCACACCAGGTCCTTGAGGGTCCGGCTGAGGATGTGATGGAGGCCCGGCCGCCCGTTGGCGGTGGGAGGGCCTTCGTAGAAGACGAAGCGCGGCTCGTCGGCGTTCTGCTCCAGCGTCTGGCGGAAGAGGTCCTCGTCGCGCCAACGACGAAGGGACTCCTCCTCCACCTCGAGGAGGCTGCCTGGCAGCTCGGGGTATGTCATGGGGATGTGTCGAGGCTGTTCTAGATTCGGCTCACGACCCGCTCGATGAGCCGGGTCAGGTGGGGTTCGGCCGCGCCGGCGGCCGCGATGATCGCGGAGACGTCGACGGGCTCGAGAGCGTCGGGAAGGCAGGAGGCCGTAATGATGCTGAGGCCCAGCACACGCATGCTCATGTGCCGGGCGACGATCACCTCCGGAACCGTGGACATACCCACCACGTCGGCGCCGAGGCTCCGGAGCATCCGGTACTCGGCGCGGGTTTCGAGCTGCGGGCCCGGCACCGCGACGTACACACCGCGGTTCAAGCGCATCCCGAGTTCCAGGGCGGCCTCCATGGCCAACGCCTGGAGCCCGAGGTCGTACGGCTCGGACATGTCCGGAAAGCGGGGCCCGAAATCATCGGCGTTGGGCCCGATGAGGGGGCTGTCGCCGAGGAGATTGATGTGGTCGTCGATGAGCACGAGCTCGCCGACCTCCCACAACGGATTCATCCCTCCCGACACATTGGACACGACCAGCGTCTCCGCGCCGAGGCGCTTCAGAACCCGGATGGGGAAGGTCACTTCCTGAAGCGTGTATCCCTCGTACCGGTGGAAGCGACCCTGCATGACGACAACGGGCGTGCCCCCCAGGGTGCCCAGGACGAGTCGGCCCGAGTGGCTCTCCACCGTGGGCACCGGGAATCCCGGGAGTCCCTCGTAGGGGATCGTCTCCTCGACGTCGATCATCTCGGCGAGGGCGCCCAGACCGGTTCCGAGGACGATGCCCACCGCGGGCACGTTGGCGGTGCGTGATCGGACGACGCCGACGCTCTCGTCCACACGCTGGTTCAGATCGTGGCTCATGCGTGGTCGGCGTCAGCCCTTCTTGCCCTTCTTGTCCCGGTCGAAGAGAGCCAGGCGATCCTCGGGACGACGGGCATCGTCGTCCACGGGCTTCTGGTTCGCCGGGGGAGGAGAGATCTCCTCGGGCACCGGTGGATGCACTTCGTCGATCCCCGCCTCGGCCAACACCGTCTCCAGATCCGGCACCTCGGGGAAGTCGGGGCGTGAGCCATCGGTGCCCTCGCGCCGGCTGCCCGCCATGAGCTCGAGCTCCAGGGACGACGGACCGTCGTCGGCCGTCATCGAAGGGGCCTCCTCGACCAGAGCGTCCTCCGGTGACTCCGGCTGGAGATCGGCGACATCGACCGCGGGTGCGGAGGTACTCGAAGGCGTGCCGGCGTCCCGATCGGCGAGGGGGTCGGCCGTTGCATCGATGCGCTGCGAAGTGGCTTGGTGGCGAGGGGCGTCCTCCGCACCGTCGTCGGCACCTCCCGCCTCGTGTCCCACCGCTTCGGCGTGCTCCGTCGCATCTTCGACTGCCGGAGCGGGAGCGTCACCGAGCTCGGGCAGCAATGACGAGACCGAGGCGGCGCCCCCCCAGGACTCGATGTCGGGGCTCCCGGAGTCGAGGTCCACCGTTTCGGCGTCCATCGTCCGGGACGGCTCGCCTGCACCGACGTCGCCGTCGTGCGGCACCTGCCCGCCATCGGCCTGTCCGTCATCGGCTCGTCCGTCATCGGCCGACGCCGCTTCCCCGGCCGCCGCCACGGCGGTCCTCGTGCACAAGGCGCGCTGGTTCGCCACGC
>ERZ869936.1266-NODE-1266-length-18768-cov-17.568161_pt1 | contig 18768 bp, 9 predicted proteins | sample MGYA00520876_ERZ869936 | MGnify/ENA primary metagenome ERZ869936 (study PRJEB32218, sample SAMN09650985) | biofilter metagenome | isolation source: enrty point of leading RO module | place: Saudi Arabia: Thuwal, RO plant located on Red Sea | collected 2016-02-17 ...
GGCGACAGCGTGAACCATCCGCAGTCGGTCTATCAGATGAACACCGGCAGCATCCTTACCGGCCGGCCGTCCGTCGGCAGTTGGGTCAGCTACGGACTCGGCTCGGAGAACCGGAATCTCCCCGCATTCGTCGTTTTGCCCGACCCCCGGGGCGGCCTCAAAGGCGGACCGCCCGCTTGGGGCAGCGGCTATCTCCCGGCGACCTACCAGGGCACGACCGTCCGCCCCGGCCCCAACCCGATTCTGCATCTCTCGCCGGCCGGTGAAACGGACCCGACGAGGCAGCGCCGCATCCTCGATTTCATTCGTCGCGAAAACGAGCAGCATCAGCAGGCGAGGGACGACGATCAAACGCTCGCGGCCCGCATCAAGTCGTACGAACTCGCCTTTCGCATGCAGGCGGAAGCGCCCGATGTCGTTGATCTCACCCAGGAAACAGCAGAGACCCACCGCCTGTACGGAATCGGCGACGAGCAAACTGATGACTTCGGCGCCCGCTGCCTGCTGGCCCGCCGGCTCGTCGAGCGCGGCGTCCGCTTTGTTCAGCTCTACTCGGGCGACACCAACGGCTGGGACGCCCACAAGGACGTCGCCTCCAACCACGCCGAACATTGCCGCAAGACCGACCAGCCGGTCGCCGCGCTGCTCACCGATCTCCGCCGACGCGGACTGCTCGATGAGACGCTCGTCATCTGGGGCGGCGAATTCGGGCGGATGCCGATGAGCGAACAGGGAACCGGCCGCGACCATAACCCGTGGGGCTATACCGTCTGGCTGGCGGGCGGGGGTCTCAAGTCAGGGATCGCCTACGGCGCCACCGATGCGATTGGACTTCGCGCCCAGGAGAACCCCGTGCACGTGCACGATCTCCACGCCACCATCCTCCACCTGCTCGGTCTTGACCACGAAGCGCTGACGTTCTTCCACAACGGACGCGACGACCGGCTCACCGACGTCGCAGGCCGAGTCGTGCACGAGATTCTCTCATAAATCCGCCCGCTCCCACCGCGCACCGTCACAGATTTCGCCGCACGTTATTCGACGTGCGAGATTGCATGCGCTGTGATGATATGGGCAAAATGTCTCATTCCGGGTATATTCGAATTTTGCCCGACTTATCGAGCCGGGCCTGCGTTCAATGGGCCGTCCGTCTGACTGCGGCAGCGACCATGTTCCCGCTTCAGTCATACGGACCTGCTGCCGCGTCGGGTTAAGCAATTGATGGGTGGTGGTGTGAAGCTGAGAACCGGATCGGTCAGCATCACGGGAAATTTCCGTGAAAACAACGAAGACCGCTGCCATGTCGACCCGCAGGGGCGGTTCGTCCTCGTCGCTGACGGCATGGGCGGACAATCCGCGGGGGAGAAGGCCAGCGAACTCGCGATCGAACTGGTCTCCGCGCGCCTCGCCCAGTCAATCGACTTCGACAAGGCCGCTCCCGAAGCCGTCTCCAAGGCCCTCGATGCGGCCGTCGCTCACGCCAACACGGAGATCATGGCCCTCGGTGAAATCGAGCCCTCCTACCATAACATGGGCACGACGATCACCTTCCTGCTGCACGTCGACGACCGGTTATACGCCGGCGGCGTCGGCGACAGTCGGACCTACCTGCTCCGGGACGGCAAGCTGGAGCAACTCACCAAGGACCACTCCCTCACGCAGGCCCTGGTTGACGCCGGCACCATCTCCTCCGAAGAAGCCGCCAATCATCGTTATCGCAACGTCCTCTGGCGTTACCTCGGCACCAAAGAGGGCAATACGTCGGTCGACCCGAAGGTGATCGACCCTCAACCGGGAGACCGGTTCCTGCTTTGCTCCGACGGCGTCTCGGACGGCGTCGACGCGGACAGCCTCGCCACGCTGCTCACCTCGACGGACGACCCGCAACAGGTCGCCGAAGAGATCGTCAAAGCCGCCCAGGCCGGCGGCTCGCGCGACAACATCACCGCTGTCGTCGTGTTCGTCGACTGACGGTCGACTTTCCGACCTCGCGCGTAAACGTTGCCGATACGCAGCGCCGACGCAGACCCGGCGCATTCCCGCCTGCTGCCCGCCGACAACCGGCGCGGCCCACGAAACTCGATGTACGCGGCAACCGGTCAGCCGCTAGACTTTATTCATGCCGCCCTGCCGGCTGCCGAAGTTCGGCGAACCGGGAGCAGGAGGAACCAGGCGGCGGAGGCGAAATGGCATTGAGATTGGTCTTGAGAGGAGAGTCGTTGATGAAGTTCCGTTTCAGCGCAGTTGCGACATTGTTGGTCTGTCTCTTTCCGTTCGGAGGGAACATCGCCCAGGCCCAGGAAGCCGAGCAACCCTCGAAGTTCCAACAGGCGATCAAGGGGCTGACCCGGCAGGACAGCGACGGCAAGGAGATGTGGACGCTCTATCACAACGACCAGAAACTCCTCGTCGAACTCGACGCCAACGACCTCAACCAGGAGTACATCATCCTCACGTCGATCGCCCGCGGCATCGGCAGCGGCATGGTCATCGGCGGGATGAGCTGGGGCTTCGGCGACGAAGTCATCTGGAAGTTCCGCAAGTCGGGCGAAAAGATCTACGTCCTGCGCCGCAACGTGCGGTTCCGCGCCGCTCCCAAGAGCCCCGAAGCGAGCGCCGTCGAACTCGCCTATTCCGACAGCGTCCTCTACGCGCTCCCCATCGTGGGCAAGTCTCCCAAAGGCGCCGACCTCGTCGACATGACCCGCATCTTCATGAGCGACGACCAGAAGATCGGCCAGGCGATCGGCCTCGGTTTCTCGTTCGCCGCCGACCGGTCCACCTGGGCGAAGGTCTCCGCCTTCCCCGGCAACGCCCAGTTGCAGCTCAACGCCGTCTATTCCGGTCCCGGAAATCTGGAAAAGGTTCCCGATTCGCGCGGCGTGCAGGTCAACGTGCACTACAGCATCAGCACGTTGCCCGCACTGGGATCGTACAAGCCCCGCCCCGCCGACGACCGCATCGGCCATTTCCTCACCGTGCTCAAAGACTTCTCGGACCAGGACGACCCCGAACATTTCGTCCGCTTCGTCAACCGCTGGCAGCTTGAAAAGCGCGACCCCGGCATCGACCTGTCTCCGCCGAAGGAACCGATCGTCTTCTACATCGAGAAGACGGTTCCGGTGTTTCTCCGGCCGACGGTCGAAGCCGGCATTCTCGAATGGAACAAGGCGTTCGAGAAGATCGGGTTTTCGAACGCGATTCGCGTCGAGCACGAAGAGGACGTCGAGGCCAAGTACAACATCGACATCGATCCGGAAGACGTGCGTTACAACTTCTTTCGGTGGATCACGTCGGAGGCCGGCTTCGCCATGGGGCCGTCCCGCGTCGATCCCCGCACCGGACAGATTCTCGACGCCGACATCATCTTCGACGCCGGCTTCCTCGACTCGTGGAAGCAGGAATACGAAACCCTGACCGAACAGGAAGCGCGCTTGCTTCTTCCCAACCGCTCGCTCCTGTCCGAGCAGTCGTCCGCGATGGAAGCAGGAGCCCCCTTCAATCTCACCGCTCACTGCGGCTACGGACACGAGATGCAGCGGCACATCGCCTTCGCGGGCGCGGTCCTCTCCTTGCGCGGCCTGACCTCCGCCGAAGGCGAACTTCCCCTCAAGCTCGTCCACGAAGGCATCAAGGAAGTCGTGATGCACGAAGTCGGCCACACGCTCGGTCTCCGCCACAACTTCAAGGCCAGCACGTGGAAATCGATGGAAGAACTCAACGATGCGGAGAAGTCCCGGCAGGAGGGCACCGTCGCCAGCGTGATGGACTACTCACCGGCCAACATCGCTCCCAAGGCTGAAGAGCAGGGGCTCTACTACACGCAGACGATCGGCCCCTACGACTACTGGGCGATCGAGTACGCCTACAAACCGATCGAGGGCGACGAAAAAGCCGAACTCGCAAAGATCGCCGCCCGCTCCGGCGAACCGGGACTCGATTACGCAACCGACGAGGACGTCGAAGACACAGACCCCGATCCCTACGCCAACACGTTCGATCTGGCGAAGGATCCGCTGGCGTTCATCCGTCGCCAGATGCAGCACACCGAAGAACTCATTCCGCTCGTTGTCGAGAAATCGGTCGAAGAGGGCGAAGGATACCAGCGGGCGCGGCAGGCCTTCGGGCTGCTGGTCAGTGAATACTGGCGCGCCGCGTTGCTCGCCTCGCGCTTTCCGGGAGGCGTCGCCGTCCACCGCGACCACAAAGGAGCCGAGGACGCCCGCCCGCCGCTCGAAATCGTCGATCCGGCCGTCCAGCGGGAAGCCATGCAACTGGTCGTCGCCTCCGCCTTTGCATCGCCCGAATACGACGGGGCGCTGCTGAACCACCTGGCTGCGACGAACTGGAATCACTGGGGGCTGCAGCCGTCGTCCCGCACCGACTACCCGGTGCACCGCGTCGTTGAATTGTTCCAGTCGCTGATGCTCACGCAACTCATGAACCCGGCTACCTTCGAGCGGATTCTCGACAACGAATACAAGACACCGACCGAGCAGGACGCCTATACGCTCGCCGAGCATCTCGACGCGCTCGTCAGCGGCGTGTTCACCGAGTGGCAGGCCGAAAATCCCGCCGGCGAGCACACCAACCGCCAGCCCTACATCAACAGCATGCGCCGCAACCTGCAGCGTAATACGTTGAAGCGGCTGGCGATCCTGGTCACGGGAACAGCCGCCGTGCCGGCCGACGCCCGCACCCTCGCGCGGATGCACCTGTCCCAACTGAATGAGGGGATCGACCGCACTCTCGCCGCCGAGGGCCTCACGCTCGACGATTACAGCCGGGCCCACCTCGTCGATTGCCGCGAGAGAATCCAGCAGGCGCTCAACGCCGAGTTAAGGGTGAATTCGGTCAATTAGCCGTGCGTCTGAGCGTCCAATCCGCGGAGACAGATATGCCGCGCCGCTGCGTCGAATGGCTGCTTGCTCTCTCTCTGGCAGTGGCGACCGGAGTCTGCGGGCCAACCCCGCCGCTCGCTCCCGCTCAAGACGCGCCGCTCTCTCCCGACGAGCAGCGCGCCCGCAAGGCGCTCGACCGGTTCGTCGAGATTCTGGAATCGAATCCCCGCTTCGGCGTCGCGCTCGACCGCGTCTACGGGCATCACGTCGAGCGCGGCACGATCGACGACCTCACGCAAAGCTACCGTGATCGCATCGCCGCAGACTCCGCAGACGGAACCGCCTGGATGGTGCTCGGGCTGATCGAGTTTCATCGCGGCCGCGATGCGGAAGCCGTCGAGGCGTTTCGCGAAGCGGAACGGCATCGTGCCGACGACCCGCTCGCGTCGTACTATCTCGGCCGGGCGCTGCTCCTCGTCGGTCAGACCGATGCGGCTGTCGAGGCGTTCGAGCGAGCCATCGAACGCGCACCCCAACGCGCCGACCTGCTCGAGATCTGTCAGGCCCTGGGTCGGGTCCATCAGCGAGCCCACCGCAACGAAGAGGCCCTGGCCGTCTGGAACCGCCTCGAGGAAACGTTTCCCGACGACCTTCGCGTGCAGGAACAGATCGCCCGCACGCTGGCTGAAGAGGGAGAGCATGCAGGCGCATTGACCCGCTACGAGAAGCTGGCACAGCAATCGGACGACCGGTATGAGAAGGTTCAGTACTCTCTGCGGGCCGACGAAATGCGGCTCAAGCTGGGACAAACCGAGGCGGCTGTCGATGACATGGAACAACTGCTGGCCGACCTTCGGCCGGAAAGCTGGCTCTATCGCGACGTCCGTCAGCGGATCGAAGAAGTCTTTCTGCGGACCGACGACTATGCCGGACTGGCGGAGTACTACGAGCGCTGGCTCGAGCAGCACCCCGACGACATCGACGCCATGACGCGGCTCGGCGAAGCGCTCGCCGTCCAGGGCCGAATGCCCGAAGCCCAGGAATGGTACGCCCGCGCCATCGAGCGGGCGCCCTCCAACGTCACGTTGCGGCTCGCCTATATCGAACAGCTTGCGGCCGAACAAAAGTACGCCGAGGCGGTCGAGCAGTACGAACAACTCGAAGAGATCGACCCCCGCAACCCCGACCATATTGCCGAATGGGGACGACTGATCGTCGAGGACCGTTCTCTGGACGAAGCCGACCGACATGCGCGGGCGTCTGAAGTCTGGAAGAAGCTGCTCGAGGCCCACTCCGACGACCCGGTGATCGTGACCCAGGTCGCCGATCTCCATCGCCACGCCGAACTGAACGACGAGGCGATCGAGCTCTATCAACGCGCAATCGAACTCGCGCCCGATGACCCGCAGTATCGCGAGTATCTCGGCGAGTTCTTTCATCGTCTCAAGCGGCCGGAAGACGCGCAGGCGACCTGGCAGGCGATCGTCGCCGGCGACAACCGGACGACGCGCAATCTTGTGCGGCTGGCGGAGGTCTATTTCGGATTCGGCTACACCGCAAAGGGCATCGAGACCATGCGCGAGGCGTGTGAACTCGATCCCGAATTCGGCGATCACCTCCGCTTCGCCGAGATGCTCCGCGAAGAGGGACAGGTCGACGAGGCGCTCTCCCGTCTCGCGATCGCCGCCCCCCTCGCCGAGTCGCCCGACGAACGGCAGACCGTCCTCGGCGAGCAGATTCAATGCTACCAGGCGTCCGGCCGCCTGTCGGAACAGATCGACGCGCTCGCAGCGGAGATCGACGGCAGCGACGCCCCCTCGGCGGAACAGTGGCAAACACTCGCTCTTTACTACGAAGCCGACCGCAACCTCGAAGCCGCCACCGCCGCCATCCGTCAGGCGCTCGACGTCGATTCGGACCTGATCGCCGTCTGGACGACGGCCGCGCGGATCTTTGAAGCCTCGGGACAACTCGGGGACGCGGCCGACGCCAATGCCCGGCTGACAGAACTCGATCGCCGCTACCGCACGGAATATCTGACCGAAATCGCCCGCCTCCGAATCCGGCTGGGGCAGTCCGACGAGGCGATCCAAGCTGCCGACGACCTCATCGCGGCGGCGCCCGGCAACCCGGAGCATTACCAGTTTTACGCCGACGTCTGCTTCCAACTCGGCCGGCCGGACGAGGGTCTTGAGGCGCTTCGCCGCTCGGTCGCCGTCAACCCGGCCGACGAAGCCGCACTCCTGTCCCTGGCCGGTGCGCTGGCCGATCAGTTCCGCACCGATGAAGCGATCGACCTGTACTGGCGGGCCTTCGAGCAGAGCCCCGATCTCGACGGTCAGATTTCCATCGTCACGCGGCTGGCCAACCTCTACCTCCGCACGAACCACTTCGACAGGCTCGTCACGCGGCTGGAAACGATGGCCCGCAATTTCGATCGTCAGCGCGACATGGCGATCTGCCTCGCCAACGCGCACGCCGCGGCGGGCGATCTCGGCAGCGCCCGCATCACGCTGGAAGCCCTCATCACCGAGGACTCCCGCGACGTCCAGCTTCTCTCACAACTCGTCCGCCTCTCGGAACTCGAAGAGGACTACGAGACCGCCGTCCGCTACCAGAGGCGGATCAACGAACTGGCCCCCGGTTCGGAAGGCGCCCTGCGGCTGGCGAACCTGCTCATGAACACCGGCGAAGTGGATGAAGCCGAAATCGTCTGGATGCGCATCGCCGAAGAGGCCACCGAACCGCACCGAGTCTACCAGTCGATCGACCGGCTGCTCCAGGGAGGAAAGTACGAAGTCGCGCAGTCGATGATCGAACGCCTCCTGGCCGACAACCCCCGCGACTGGGAAGCGCTCATCCGCTCGGCGATGGCGCTCTGGTATCTCGATGAGCGCGCCGCCGCCGCTGAGGCCTGCCGCGCACTGCTTGAAGTCAACGAGGCCGACGACGCGCCGAATGCCCTCATCGCGCACAAGCTCAAACAAGAACAGAGCTCCGGTGCCCGCACGGCCAGCCTGCGGTCGAACCAGTATCCCGAAGTGTTTCTCCGCACGTCGGCCGTCTACGAAGTCCAACAGGCCATCGGGATGAGCGAGCAAGTGATCGGCTTCAGCTCCCAGCGAGCAACCTGGTCCCCGCAATCGTTCGGCCAGGCCCGCATCGGCGCGCTGACGATCCTGTTTATGCAAGCACGAGAGCAGGAGGGGCTGGACGAGTTGACCGCGCCTTACCGTCAGGCAGCGCACGCAAACAGTGCATCGGGGCGTGACCTGTGGGACTGGTACTATCTGCTGAGCGTCCAACAGTACATAGGCGACGACAATCACGATCTCCGCGCCGACATGTATGCAACCGTCCGGCGCCTCTCACAAGGCCTCGATCCGGACGCCTGCCTCATTTTTCTGCAAATGGCATCCAACCGCTCCTATTTCGCTGCCAGCCCCCCGGCCGTCGGCGATCCCGCTGCTGACGGCGTTCCCCAGCCGGAGGCACTCAACGACGAGCAATTGGACCATCTCAAGCGGTGTTTCGACATCGTCCGCTCCTCCAGCGACGAATGGACGAACTTCCCGGTCCTGCATCTGCTGCAGACGATTGTTCAGGAGTTGAATCTCGCAGGGAAAACCGAGGAAGCCGACGCCTACTACGAAGAAGTCATCAACAACGTCACCACTGAGTCCGATCTTCAGGCGGGAATTCAACTCGCCCTGCAGCGCAGGGAATACGAACGGGCTCTGGAATTCGCGTTGAGGCTGGAACAGCGACAAGTCGCGTCCGGCTCACGAAGGCAGCAGAATCCCCAAAACTACGGCGAGGACGTGCTGTATTTCCTCGCTCAACTCATGGCCGCCCACGCCGCCGAGGACCGCCCTGCCGACGTCCTGCCGGTTCTCGACGCGAGCCTCGACATCCTCCGCGACCGGCTGGTCAATCGCCCTCCGTCGAGATCGCCAGCGGCAACTGCCCGGAGTCAGGGGCGGATTGAGATTTCGATCCCGATCACCAGTGTCACCTTCTCCGGCGACCCACCGGCGGCCCACTTCGACAGCAACCGCTACGTGCAACTCGAATACCCCCAGCCGAACGAGTTCTTCGATTACGGTGGACTCATCGCGCTCCGCAACGCCTACGAGATCTACAACGAGAAAGACATTCTCATCCGTCTGGTCAACCACTTGCAGCAGACCGCGGAAGACGGCGACTCGGGAGCGGCCCTCTTCGCCCGTTTGGCGCTCGTCTACATCTACTGGTGGCACGACCTGAAGCAGGACGCCGCCGACCAGATGGAAGACGTGGTTGCCGCAGAACCCGGCAACCTCCCGCTCCGGCTCGAACTCGCGCTGATGCTCCAGCACCAGGGAGAGACGGAGCGCGCGCTCGAGGTGATTGACGAGGTCGATCCGCTCAATCACGAGTTGCTGCTGCAACGCGAAATGATGGCCCTGCAGTTTGCGACCGCCACCGGCAATCGCGAGCGGTCCCGCTCCGCCGGCGAACGGCTGTTCGGCCTCAGGCTGACCACCGAAGTGCAGTTGCAGCTCGCCGATTATCTCCACCAGGCCGGCATGCACGACCTGGCTGAAGGTCTGCTCGCAAGGGCCCGCAGCCGAGCCGGCAATCGCACCTCCAGCCTGCTCTCCCTCCTCCAGCACTACCAGTCTCAGGGAGACACCGAGACATCCATCGAAATCGCCTTCCAGATTCTCCGCCGCTCGAGCTCCCGTTCGGACGACGACGGCGCCCGCCAGATGGCGGTGGCAGTCCTCGCGCAATCCGGCCGGCTGGACGCTCTGATTACCCGCACAAAGGAGCAGCTTGAGAGATCATCCAACTCGCTCACACTGCACCAGACCCTCGCCGAGTACTATCGCGCCGCCGGCGACAACGAGAACCTCGCGACGATCCTGAAAGACATCGCTGCCCTGCGTCCCGAAGACGCCAGGCTGCAGTTCGACACCGCGGGCGAACTGATCGCGGTCGACGCGGCCGACGCCGCCTGCGATCTCTATCTCGCCGCTCTCAAGGTAGAGCCGGCGTTGCTCGCCTACGACTACCGCAGCATCCAGAACGCGTTTGTGAACGCCGGGCGAACCGCCGATCTCGTCGAGTTCTTCAGGGAAGTCGATCTCACCAGGATCGGCCAGTACCACTACGTCATGGAACTCATCACCGCGCTCCTTGAAGACGACAAGTCGCGCCCACAGGGACTCGAACTCTTCGCGCGGGCCTGGGAATCGTTCCCCGATTCGCGCCAGGACTTCCTCGACAACATCAGTCAGGATGCCGTGTGGCAACTTTCCGTCATGTACGACTACGCGAGCGATGCGGTCATACCTGAGGTCGATGTCGCCTCCGAAAACCCCTGGTACGGGACTCAGAATTCGAGCATCCTGCAGCGGCTCATGCAGTCAGCCGCGGCCCAGGAACGGTTCGACGAACTCATTGAACAGGTCGCCGCGCGCCAGACGGAGCAGCCCGACTGGCACGGCGGAGCCGCCGTCCTGGCCGTCATCGAGGCCCACAAGGGCGACGTGGACGCCGCAGCGACGCGCGTCGAAGACCTGATGGACAGTCTCGCAGAAAAGATTCCGCTTGCCACGCGCTATCAGGTCGGAATGCTGCTCAAACCGTACGATGAACTCACGCAGCCGTTGATTCGCTGGTACGAGGAAGGGATGCACGAGTATGAGCCGACGAATTGGAGTTGGGGTTCCGGCCCGAAACACGAACTGGCCGACCTGTACCTCAAGGCAGACCGCCGGATCGACGCCCGCGCCGTGTGGCTCGAACTCTGGCGGACGCAGGATTTGAGTGCCTACTACCAACATAACGCCGGCTACGCGGTCTACGCGAAGATCTCAAACGCAATGGAACTCGGTCAGCGGCTGACGAACGCCAGGTTCCCCGTCGACGCCCTCCGCATCTTCGACGAGGCCGAACCCGACGCCGCCGAGATCAACAGTCTGACGCAATTCGTCAGCGGCCAGTATCTCGACCAGTTCAAAGACGCGCAAAGAAAGGCCGCCGCTGCAATCGACGCCGAAGCACTCAGCGAAGCGCTCACTCTCTGGTTGACGCCCGACAGCGACCCGCAGGCCGCCGCGGAAGCAGACTCGGAAACCGGCGACGGGTCTCCCCCCGCCGACTCGATCAGCGCCCACGGGATCGATCTGCTGCTGACCGTCACTCCCGGTTCGGTGCGCGAAGCGCGCGTCTCGAGCATCTTTGAAAAGACGATGTCAACGCTCGCCCAGGACGAATCGAACTTCGACCAGATCCGGCAGAAGCTCGCCGCCGTCCGCAAGCAGCAACCGCGCGACGTGTCGCTTGCCATCCTCGCCGCCCTCGCGGCATTCATCGACGCCGACGACACCGAAGCGCAACAGGCCCGGGTGCGGGAACTCGTCCGTCTCGTCGAAGAGACTCCGCTCACGCCGCTCGAATCAACCGACCCGCAAACAGCCTCCACCGAATCGAGCGAATGGCTGGGACTCTGGCTCGTCGCGCGCGTCGCCTACGAACAGGAATCGACGCGATCCGCTGCGAAATCCCTCGCCGAGCGGGCCCTCGAGGCCGCCCGCGGGCAACCGGATGAGAAGTGGACCCTCGCCATGCTCCGCGAGCAGGCCGAAACGGCGCTCGACGTGGGAGACCGGCAACTCGCCGAGCAACGATTCCTCGAAATGCTCGAAATCGTGCTGTCCCCCGCCGTCGCCGCGAGCGAAACGCCCCGGCCGAAAAACAAGTTCTCCCGCCGGCCCACCCAGCAGACGATCCGGGGAGGCGGATTCTTCTGAACCGCTCGCCGGCACGGAACTTCGCCGTTTCCGCCGGTTCGAGGCGCTCGATGCAGTTTGGCCGGTTTCATCCAATCTTCAAGAGGACTGGTTGACCTTCCCGACATCCCCCGCCATAATGAGCCGTTGACTTGCAATCGAGTGGTCGCAACTACGCCCGGAGGAGTGATCGAGAAGGTTTTCGCACGCAATTCTGCAGTACGCCGATTCTCGATGGCATTGTGAAGTAACCGGGCGGGAAGGCACATTCGAGAGGACGCGGCCAGCCGTTCATTTCCAGGCCGCGTAAGTCTCCAAGCCTCAACATTTCCACAGCCCTGAAACCTCAGCAACGCAGGTGTGTTGCGCACACTCTTCGCAATCCGCGAAAGCGTGCGGTCTCCGTCTGAAGCAAAGGTTTTTGGTTTTGACCGACACTCTTCCGCACAACGCGGATTCGAACAACGGACGCAAGCCGCATCAGGATGTCCGGCCCGCGGCCTCTCCCCACGAAAGCGAGGACAAGATGATTACCCCCGTCGCGGCGCCCCCCCGCGCGTCGCATCGTGAGTCCCGGTTCCCGGAACTCTCCCGGCGGCTCGAGAAGGACCTCGTACAGGTCTTCAAGCTGCTCGCTGACGAAACCCGGCTGAAGATCCTCCTCTACCTCACGCGCGAGGGGGAGTTGAACGTCACCGCCCTCTGCGACCGGCTGCACCAGAGCCAGCCGGCCGTCAGCCATCACCTGGCGCTGCTCCGCGACGCCCGCTTGATTGAGCCCCGCCGGGACGGAAAGCACAATTTCTATTCCGTGCAGAAGTCGCACTTCCATCACCTCATTCACCAGCTCTTCGAAAGCATGTCGGACAACGGCGACCACCCCGTCCGCATCGACGACCTGGTCATTACGCAGGAGAGTTAGAGCAAATTGCTCTACCATGTGTCCGCGTCGAGCGGTTTTTTTGGACTGTAGAACCCGAGATTCCGCGAGACAGGACGTCAACACTCATTCGCAAAGCGCCCTCAGCGAACTCCTCGCCCGGCCTCCCGCGAATTACGATCTTCGCTGAAACCCGGTTTCCCAGAGAAACCGGGTTTCTTCACGCGCCGCTCCACGCCCCGGTTTCCAACCCGCTCATTCGTCCGCCGGTCGCCTTTTTTTCACGCTTTCGGTCTGATAAAACCGACCCATCGGGAAACCCGGTTTTCACGGAGAACCGGGTTTCTTCTCCATCTGGACCACACCACGCGCCTCAACTTGCTCATGTCACGTCCCGCAAAGCTTGCGCTCGCCGACGGAACCGTCTACACGGGGACGGCCTTCGGGGCTGACGGCGAGACGTTCGGCGAAGTCGTCTTCAACACGAGCATGTCCGGCTATCAGGAGATCCTCACCGATCCCTCCTACAACGGGCAGATCGTCACGATGACCTTCCCGCTCATCGGCAATTACGGCGTCAACGACGAAGACGTCGAAAGCGGCGGGCTCGCCATCAAGGGCTTTGTCGTTCGCGAACTCTGCCGGGAGCCGAGCAACTTCCGCTCGAACCGCTCGCTCGACGGTTACCTTCAAGACAACAAAATCATCGGCCTGGAAGGCATTGACACCCGAGCCCTCGTCCGCCGCATCCGCGTGCACGGCGCGATGACCGGCGTGCTCTCCACCGTCGATCTGGACGATGCATCGCTCATCGCAAAGGCGCAGTCCGCTCCGTCGCTCGTCGGCCGCGACCTGGTCGACGAGGTGACGCCCGGCGAGTCCGCGGAATGGACGCAGTCGCTCGGAGAATTCGTCCATCACCCGTCGACTCCCGCCGCCTGGGACGGGCAGAAAGGCGGCGATTCTCCGCATGTCGTCGCCATCGACTACGGCATGAAATGGAACATTCCCCGCCACCTCCGCGACATGGGCTGCCGCGTGACCATTGTTCCCGGCAGCAGTTCGGCCGATGAGGTGCTCGCCCACAACCCCGACGGCGTGTTCCTCTCCAACGGCCCCGGTGATCCCGAACCGCTCACCTACGCCATCGAAACGATCCAGAATCTCATCGGCAGGAAACCGGTCTTCGGCATCTGCCTCGGCCAGCAACTGCTCGGACTGGCGCTCGGCGGACGGACCTTCAAACTCAAGTTCGGCCACCGCGGCGCCAATCAGCCGGTGCTCAACAAACAGACCGGCGAAGTCGAGATCACCAGCCAGAATCACGGCTTCGCCGTCGACGCCGATTCCCTCCCCGATGACGTCGAAGTGACGCACATCAATCTCAACGACCAGACGGTCGAAGGCATCCGCCACCGAACGTACCCGGTCTTCGGCGTCCAGTACCATCCCGAAGCCTCCGCCGGCCCGCACGACAGCCACTACCTCTTCGGAGAATTCCGCCGCATGATGGCCGGCGAAGTGCATTGTCGGTAGTCTCCCCCTGCAGAGAAATCGCCAACCACTTCGTATCCGCGCACGGAATACCCATCCCCCAACGGGTTGCCGTTTCGCAAGAGTCTTGCCAGTTCCCATCCCTTACCAACCACCCACGCCCCACTATCAACCCATGGCCACCGAACGCACACTCATCCTCTTCAAACCCGACGCCGTCCAGCGCAGGCTTTGCGGACGTTTGCTCTCACGCATCGAAGAGCGCGGCTTCAAGATCGTCGGTCTCAAGATGCTCGATGTCACGACCGAACTCGCGCGCGAGCACTACGCCGAGCACGTGGAGAAGCCGTTTTATCCGCTCCTTGAAGAGTTCATCACCGCCGCACCCGTGGTCGCCCTGGTTGTGGAAGGACCGGAGGCCATCCGCGTGATGCGGGACATGATGGGGTCCACGAACGGACGCGACGCCGCTCCCGGAACGATCCGCGGCGACTACGGCGTCTCACGCCAGATGAACCTCATCCACGGCAGCGACGGCCCCGAAGCGGCCCAGCGTGAAATCTCCATCTACTTCCGCGACGAAGAGATCTGCGCCTACGAACCAACCCTCGGCCACTGGGTCTGCGCCGACGACGAAAGATAGCGCCGTTTAATCGCGACCCACACGGGAGCGCTCATTGGCGCTGCCAGCGTTCCAAGCGCGAAAGAAGAACCTCCCGTCGAAAGCACCTTCCCATGCCGGCTGACGACATCGTCCGCATCGCTCTCATCCAGCGGCCCGCCGGCCTCGATCCGCAGGCCAATCTCGATGCGACGCTCGCCGATCTCCGCGCCGCGGCGTCCCAGGGAGGTCAGATCCTCTGCACGCAGGAACTCTTTCGCTCGCAATACTTCTGCCAGAGCGAAAACCACGCCCACTTCGATCTGGCCGAACCGATCCCGGGGCCCACAACCGAAGCCCTCTCCGCCCTCGCCCGCGAACACGGCGTGGTCATTGTCGGTTCGCTCTTCGAACGCCGCGCTCCGGGGCTGTACCACAACACCGCCGTCGTCATCGACGCCGGCGGCGACCTGCTGGGCCGCTACCGCAAGATGCACATCCCCGACGACCCGCTCTTCTACGAGAAATTCTACTTCACGCCCGGCGACCTCGGTTTTCGCACGTTCGATACGAAGTTCGGCCGCATCGGCGTGTTGATCTGCTGGGACCAGTGGTATCCCGAAGCGGCCCGCGCCACGGCCCTGCAGGGCGCAGAGATCCTGCTCTATCCCACCGCCATCGGATGGCATCCCGCCGAGAAATCGCAGTTCGGGCAGGCGCAGCACTCCTCCTGGGAAACCATGCAGCGCAGCCATGCCATCGCCAACGGCGTCTTCGTCGCAGCCCCCAACCGCGTCGGCCACGAGGGAGACCCGGAGGGAGGAATCGAGTTCTGGGGCCAGAGTTTCATTTGCGACCCGGCCGGAACGGTCTTGAAACGGGGCGGCAGCGATCACGCTGAGATCATCCTCGCCGACTGCGACTTCTCGATGATCGACGCCCACCGCACCCACTGGCCCTTCCTCCGAGACCGCCGCATCGACGCCTACGAGGGTCTCTCACAGCGATACCTCGATTAGAGCAAATTGCTCTACCATGTGTCCGCGTCGAGCGGTGTTCGGACTGTCGAGGACGAGAGTCCGCGAGACAGATCGCCAACACTGACTTGCAAAGCGCTATAACGAGCCCCAACCCACAACCTGATCCCTGGGGATCGCATCCGCGACGGAAGCACAAGCCTACCCAATGGACAGTTCGACACCGCGCGCAGAGAACAAGTCCGCCATGACCATCGAGAGACGCACGAACGCTGTCGTCTACGGACATCTCTCGATCCCCGATGGAGTGACTCTCCGAGAGGATCGAATGGAACGCGGATGCCCACGGATTGGACCGATTTTCCCTGATTGTTTCCTTGGGTGTCGACGCCATGCGCTCTTGGATCAATGCAGTCTCGGCGCTGCCGCCTCTTGAGGAATACCCCCTAATCCGTGCTGATCCGCCGAATCCGCGAAAATCTGTGTCCTATTCGAGGATCCCTTGGGCCTGGTTTCCCGGGGCCGGGCCGTAGCCGAGTTGGGTGTAGCTGACAGCACACGAACGTCGCCTGACCCCCTCCGTGCCTCAGTGCCTCCGTGGTAAAAACCGATGCCTCATCAACCCCCTCTCCCCACCTCGCTCGGCTATCGCATGCCGGCCGAATGGGAGCCGCACGAAGCCACCTGGCTCTCCTGGCCGCATAACGAACAGACCTGGCCGGGCGCCTTCGAGCCGATTCCTGATCTCTTTGCACAGATCACCGCCGTCCTCACCGAATCCGAACTCGTCCGCATCAACGTCGCCGACGCGGAGAGGGCGGAAGACGTCTCGCAACTTCTTAAGCGCGGCGGCGTCCATCCCGATGCGGTCCGCTTTCACTTCAACCCGACCAACGACGCCTGGGTCCGCGATCACGGTCCGATCTACATCGTGCGAGAGGACACCGCCGCCGATTCCCCGCGGGCGATCCTCGACTGGCATTACAACGCCTGGGGCGGCAAATATCCGCCCTACGATCTCGACAACGCCGTCCCCTCCCGCATCGCTGAGGAATCGGGCGAACCCCGCTTTGAGCCGGGAATGGTCCTCGAAGGCGGCTCCATCGACGTCAACGGCCGCGGCGCATTGCTGACGACCGAATCCTGCCTGCTCAATCCCAACCGCAATCCCGATCTTTCGCGGGACCAGATCGAGCAAGCGCTCAAAGACAACCTCGGCGTCACGCACATCCTCTGGCTGGGCGACGGCATCGCCGGCGACGACACCGACGGCCACGTCGACGACCTCACGCGTTTCGTTTCGCCCGACACGGTCGTCACCGTCGTCGAGGAAGACCCACAGGACGAGAACTACCAGCCACTGCAGGAGAACCTCGCCCGCCTTAAGTCGATGACCGATCAGGACGGCAAACCGCTCCGAGTCGTCACCCTGCCGATGCCGCGAGCGATCTACTTCGACGACCGCCGCCTCCCCGCCAGCTACGCCAACTTCTACATCGCCAACCGCCGCGTCCTCGTCCCGGTCTTCGGCGACAAGCACGACCAGCCGGCCCTGGAGACGTTGCAGACGCTCTTCCCCGACCGTCTCGTCGTCGGCATCGACTGCACCCCCCTCGTCTGGGGCCTCGGCGCCATCCACTGCGCCACCCAGCAGCAACCGGCCGTCTGAATCGAACGCCGGCCCGCATCAGGCGGCGAGCGGCCGGCATCAGCCGGCCGATGCGCTGGAGCGATCAACCCGCAGCGGAAGCTGTGAAACGTGCCTCCCCACGTCCGGACTCAGCCCTCTCTGCGTCTCCGCGCCTCTGCGAGACCCAACCCCCGGCGCAACCATGCCCGAAACACAGAGGCCCCCGAATCTGCACCACTCAATGGCAGACCCGCCCCGTGCGCACCCCGTGCGGCTCCCCTGTCTTTCGCAGCTCTTCAATGACCGCAACAGTCGTCCGCATCCTCCAAATAGTAAAGACTTCAAAGACTTGCCAATTCTCCCCGCAAAATCGCCCCTCAACTCTACGGACGAGCGCTCGCCCCAAACGGTTCTCCCAGCCGCAGTTCAGTCCCCGCGCACCCCCACGTCAGGCATGCCGGCAACGAGTTATCGCGCTTTGCAAAACCAGCGTTGGCGATCTGTCTCGCGGATTCTCGTCCTCGACAGTCCAAACTCCGCTCGACGCGGACACATGGTAGAGCAATTTGCTCTAACCGTCCCCGAGCGCTCTTCATCCGAGTATGACCGCCTGCGAGGAACTTCACCGGGCTGGGGCCCCGTTCCACCGCCTGATAAGCTGATCGAATACCAATCCCGCATGGGCTTCATCTCAACCAACTGCTGAAGTCGATCCCGAATGAATCGCCTTTACTCACTCGTCTGCATTCTGATCGCTCCCGCAGCCGCGAGCGCCGACGAGCCGCCGCGATCCCTCGATCCGCGGATCAAGATCGAACTCTTCGCCGAGCAGCCACAGGTCCGCACGCCCACCGGCGTCGACGTCGACCGTCAGGGCCGCGTCTGGGTCATCGAGAGCAACACGCACTTCCGACCCGACGACTACGACGGTCACCCCAGCGACCGGTTGCTCATCATGACCGACACCGACGGTGACGGCCGCGCTGACGAGGTAAAGACCTTCGCCGACGGCTTCACCCACGCCATGAGCGTCGCCGTCCGCCCGGTGTGGATGGATCGGGTGCTGGTCGAGAGTCGAGAGACGAGCATCGAGAGCGATCGGAGATCCGAGGAATCACCCTCGACCCTGGATTCTCGTCCCTCGCCCCAAGTCTTCCTCGCCACCCGCCGCGAAATCCTTCTCCTCGAAGACACCGACGGCGACGACCAGTGCGACCGGCAGACCGTTCTCGTCCGGCTGGAAACCGAAGGCGACTACCCCCACAACGGACTCGCCGGCTTCGCCTTCGACGCCCTCGGCTGGATGTACTTCGGATTCGGAGAAAACCTCGGCGCGCCGTATCGGCTTGAAAGCAGAGAGTTCAGAGCCGAGAGCCAAGAGAAAGACGGCGAATCGGGCGATGACGCGGATACCGACTCCACTCCTGGCTCTCCCCTCTCAGCTCGCCCCGCTTCCCTCTCCGGCGGTGGGGAAGGGGGCAACCTGTACCGGATGCGGCCTGACGGAACGCAGCTCTCGCATTGGGCGACCGGGTTCTGGAATCCGCACGCCTCGTGCGTCGACGC
>ERZ869936.1267-NODE-1267-length-18708-cov-32.228221_pt1 | contig 18708 bp, 15 predicted proteins | sample MGYA00520876_ERZ869936 | MGnify/ENA primary metagenome ERZ869936 (study PRJEB32218, sample SAMN09650985) | biofilter metagenome | isolation source: enrty point of leading RO module | place: Saudi Arabia: Thuwal, RO plant located on Red Sea | collected 2016-02-17...
CCCTTCTTGTGACGCCCCTTCTTGTGACGCCCCTTCTTGTGACGCACGGAGCAAGCGAACTCTCGAAGGTCAACCTGTCGCAATCGAAAGCGGAAACCCACGCGGACAACCAATCGTCGCCGCCAACCGACGAACTACCCAACGAGCGAGAATCAGCCAAATGAGTCCCGATACCGCCATCGACCTCGGCCGCGAAGCCATCGTGACCATGCTCAAGATCAGCGCCCCGGTGCTCATTGCCGGGATGGCGGTCGGTTTGTTGATCGGACTGCTGCAGGCCCTCACGCAGATCCAGGAACAGACGATTTCCTTCGTTCCCAAGATCATCGCCATGGTCCTCGTGCTTAGTTTCACGTTGCCGTGGCTCATCGAAGAAATGGTTCGCTACTCGCAGGAGCTGATCAGCCACATTCCCGACAACCTCTAGGATCGGGGCGTGCCGACGGGGCAGCGGCACGTCTCGGTCCCTGAGGTCGCGGTCATTTCCCGTCGAACGGATGGCCCGACATGGCCGCTCTCTTACAACTCCAGCTCGATAAGATCCTCATCTTCACGCTCGTGCTCACCCGCATGAGTGGCCTGGTTCTCTCGGCGCCGGTGTTCGGCACGCGCGATGTGCCGCTGAACGTGCGGGCCCTGTTCGCGTTCGCGATGGCGGCCCTCGTCGCGCCGACGCAATGGCACCTCCCCTTGGAAGAACCCGCCGGAACGCTCCATTTCCTCATCTTCGTCGGCGCCGAGTTGCTGATCGGACTGACGCTCGGTCTGGGGATCACGATCCTCTTTTCGGGATTGCAGGTGGCCGGCACGATGATCGGCCGCGTCGGCGGCCTGGCGCTCTCCAACGTCTTCGACCCCACGCTGCGCGGCGAGGTCTCGCTGCACTCTCAGCTCCTGAACTACGTAACCTTGGCCGTGTTCGTGGCCATTGGCGGACATCGCATGCTGGTGGCGGCCACGCTCGACACCTTCTCGGCACTGCCACCTGGCAGCGGCCTGATTCCGGTCGGGCTGGGCGAGATGGCTACCGAACTGGTCGCGCAGAGCTTTGCGCTGGGACTCCGAGCGTCCGCCCCGATCGTCACCGCGCTGCTGCTTTCCACGCTGGTGCTGGGCATCATCAGCCGCACGCTGCCTCAGTTGAATATCCTGGCCGTTGGATTCGGGCTGAACTCGATGATGACGATGCTCACGATGGCGGTCACGATCGCGGCCATCGCCTATCTGTTTCAAAACCAGGTCGAGCATGTCCTCGACATGATGGGAGCGGCCATCGCCGGAGCGACGCAGCGCGTCGCCAGCGGGCTGGGACCTTAATCATCCGCACGACCAAAGCAAGCGGCCGCGCCGTTGGGCCACGGAGCTCGCACGACGGCACCTGACATCGCGAGCGCCCTCACCTCGTCCTCCCCGTTAATCCTCCTCGAGTCGCATGGCAGAACAAAGCGGCGAACGCACGCAAGACGCGACCCCGCACCGCCGGAAACAGGCCCGCGAACAAGGCCAGGTGGCCCGCTCGCAGGATCTCGGTTCGGCCGTCCTGCTGGTATGCGGCATCGGCGCGATCATGATGCTGGGCCCGATGCTGGCCAGCCCCATGGTCGCGCTGATGCGCGATCAACTCGGCGGCGAGGCCTGGCTGGTCATGGATCACGACATGGCGGTTCACCAGTGGTGGCGCATCTTGGCCATTGTTTCCTGGGCTCTGCTACCGCTCTTGGGACTGTTCGCTTTGTTGGCGTTCCTCTCACAGCTCTTTCAAGTCGGCTTCCTCTTCCTGCCCGACAAGGTGGCACCCGATCTGAGTCGGATCAATGTGCTGTCGGGCTTCCGCCGACTCTTCTCGGTCACCAGCGCGGCCCGACTCGGCTTTGGTGTCTTCAAGGTACTCATCGTGGGGACGGTGGCGGGCGTCAGCGTTTACCTCGATAGCGAGCGGATCATGGAGATGATCGCGCTCGAGCTACCCCAGCTGACCCTCGAGTTGATCGACATCCTGCTGTGGACGGCGCTGAAGGTCGGCGCCGCGCTCTTGATTCTCGCCCTGTTGGACTACGCCTTCCAACGCTGGAAGCTGGAAGAAGACATCAAGATGACCACCCAAGAGGTTCGCGAGGAAATGAAAAACCTGCAGGGCGATCCGCAGGTGGCCGCGCGGCGGCGGGCCGTGCAGCGACAGCTCGTGCTCAACCGGCTGGCTTCGGCGGTACCCCAGGCGGACGTCGTCGTCACAAACCCGACCGAGTTGGCCGTGGCGATCAAGTACGATGCGGAGTCGATGTTGGCTCCGGTTGTCGTCGCCAAGGGTGCCGGACTGATCGCCCAGCGAATTCGTCGCCTGGCACTCGAACATGGCATTCCGATTATGGAACGCAAGCCGCTGGCCCAGGCGCTCTATCGCGAAGTCGACGTCAATCACCCCGTGCCCAGCCAGCAGTTTGCCGCGGTGGCCGAGGTGCTGGCCTACGTCTACCAGCTGCAAGGCAAGACTCTACCGACTCCGCCCCCGGCGGCCTAGTCACTGACTGCCAAGCGCTCAAGCCAGCGGCGCTATGGCCCCGACTCGACGGCCGCCTCGTCATCGACCGCCGAACCCGCTGTCGGCATCGGCTCGTAGCCATAGCGTTGCATGAAGGGGCCGAGTCGTTGTTCGATTTCGGCGAGTCGCGCGTCGTCGAGCTGAAACACGTTCGTGCGATATTCCTTCAGACCGGCCACGTGCTCTTCGAAGTGGGGTCGAGCCGCGTCGTATTCTCCCAGTTCGAGCTCGTCGTAGACCCGCTGCAACTGGCCCAACGGGTCTTGGGCCAGGTCCTCGTAGCGCACTTCGCAAAGCGAGCCGCTGGGAACTTTGTCGCGATCGCGCTGATAGGCGGCGTCCATGCGCTCGAAGCAGGTGAAGACATACTCTTCCAAGCCTTCGTGACGAGCCAGTTGCAAGGCCTGCGATTCGTAGAGTGACTTCCACAGTCGCACCGTCGAAGGGAAGACCGACCGCGGGTCGCGGGCCATATAGATGAACTTCGCGCCGGGGAACATCTCGGCGAGCACGGCCAGTCGGCCGGTGTGCGTGGGCGACTTGAGCACGATTCGCCGCGAATCGCGAATCTGTACCCGGCAAAGGAATTCCTGCAGCGCTGCCTTCCAAGCTTCGAGATCGGCCGCCGACACGCCCTCGAAGTCGAGATAGTCGCAGGCGACCGGGGGATGATTCGGAAAGGCCATCGTCAAGTAGGGCGACGGCACTCCCATATTCATCAGCGCGAATTCATCCTCCTGCGGTCGTTGAAAGCCGGCGGCCATGTTGTCCATGGGTCGCTGCGAGGGAAGGAAAAACCCGAGATACTTGGAAATGAAGTCGCCGCAGTGCAGGAACTGATTCGGCAACATGCAGTCAATGGTCCGCGGAAAACCATGACGCGGGTCGAGCACCAACAGTTCGTGCAAGAAGGTGGTGCCGCTGCGCCAGTGCCCGACGATGAAGATCGGCGGCTGCGTGACCTGCGCCTCGCGCAGTTCGCGTCGATACCAGGCATTTTCCCAGTGACGGGCGAACGAGTTCACCGCGGCAAACGTCGAAGCTCCGAACGCCAAACCCCAGCGGGCCGGATGGATCCGAAAGCGATTGCGAGCCAACAACGACCACCACGTCGACGAACACATGCCGTGCCAGAATCGCGGCGAATACCAATGAAAGACGTTCGGCTTCGCTTCCTTAGTCGGTGTCGATTCGCTCGCGGAAGTCATCACGGGACGGCAGTGGGGAGTAGAGAGCAGGGCGGCAAGGAACGAGCGAAGGACTCATCGTAGCGGCTGTTTCCGCCGGGGGGCAACCGTGGCATCTGCTTGACACCCGAATTGGCCGCAATCTACCATGACGCACCCGCTCCTCTTGGTCGACCTCCCACGTGCCGCCATGTCCGCGCGCTCCCGCCAAGCCTCATTCGACGGGTTTTCGGATTCCCCCGAGGAGGACATCGCCGCCGCGAAGGAGCCATCGAAAGCGGGCTCACAGCAAGTCTCGGCACAGGGAAGAAACCGGCCGAGTCGCGATCCAAAGCGCCAGAGTCGCGATCCAAAGCAATCCTCGACGGATGACGGCGATGCCAATGAGCTCGCGGGCAAGACCGTCTACGTCGTTGATTCGCACTCGTTGATCTTTCAGGTCTTTCACGCCCTGCCGGAGATGACGAGTCCCCGCGGTGAGCCGGTCTCCGCCATTTTCGGATTCGTACGCGACATCTTCTATCTGCTGGAGAGCAAGCACCCCGACTATCTGATCTGCGCTTACGACCTGCCGGGCGAGACGTTCCGACACGCGATCTATCCCAAGTACAAGGCGGACCGCGGCGAAATGCCGGACGAGCTACGGCCGCAGATTCCCGCCATCGCCGAGGTGATGACCGCGCTCGGCGTGCCGGTGATCAGCTATCCCGATCACGAAGCGGACGACGTTCTCGCCACCATCGCCCGTCAATGCGCCGCGGCCGGTGCCAACTGCCTCTTGGTCACCGGCGACAAGGATTGCCGACAACTGATCAGCGATCGCGTTCAGATCTACAACGTGCGCAAAGATTTCGTCTACGGCGCGGCCGAGCTCGCTGCTGACTGGGGAATTCGACCCGATCAGGTGGTCGATTTTCAGGCCCTCGTGGGCGACTCGGTCGACAACATCCCGGGCGTGCCGCTGATCGGACCGAAGATCGCCGGCGAGCTGATCCAGAAGTACGGCGACCTGGACACGATCTTTGCCCATGTCGACGAGGTGGCCGGCAAGAAGCGCCAACAGAACCTCCGCGAGAATCGCGACGTGGCCCTGATGTGTCGGGAACTGGTGCGGCTTATGCCCGACCTGCCGTTGGAGGTTGACTGGTCGGCCGCCCGCGTCGGCGGCATCGATGCGTCGGCGGCGCTCGAGCTGTTCACGCAGTTCGGCTTTCACAGCTTGGGCGATCGTCTGGCGGCGCTCGACACCGGCGCCGCGCCGGCAAACTGGCAGGCCGACTATCGCGCCGTGACGAAGCAGCGCGATCTCGACGCCCTGATCAAGCGTGTGCGCAAGGCGGGCTGCATGTCCTTCGACCTGGAGACCCGCTGCACGATTCCGCACGGCTCGGCAACGTGGCCACGCTGGGCGGATATCGTCGGATACGCCGTGGCCGTGGCCGAGGGTGAAGCTTACTACATTCCGGTTCATCTTCCGCCGGACGAATCGTGTCTCGACGCCGACGACGTCCGCGAGGCACTCCGCCCGCTGCTCGAAGATGCGTCGCTGACCAAGCTCGGACAGAACTTGAAGTACGAGCAAGTCGTGCTCCGCACCGCCGGTGTCGAACTGGCGGGCGTCGACTTCGACACGATGTTGGCCAGCTACTTGCTCGAGGCGGGCGAGCGCAGCCACAGCCTCGACGAACTGGCCAAGCGCTATCTGAACCACACGAACACCAAGATCAGCGAACTCATCGGGACGGGCAAGAACCAGAAATCGATGGACGAGGTGCCGCTAGCCGACATCACCGCCTACGCCGGCGAGGACGCCGACGTCCCGCTCCGGCTCAAGCCTCTGTTGGACGACAAGCTTCGCGAGGCCGAGCTCGTCGACCTGTTTCGCGAGCTCGAGATGCCTCTGATTGAGGTGCTCGCGGAACTCGAGTTCAACGGCATCCGCGTCGACATCGCGCGCCTTGCCGAGCTCAGCGCCGTGTACGGTGAGCGGATTGACGCGCTGGAGGCGGAGATCTACGAACTGGCAGGACATCCTTTCAACATTGCCTCACCCAAGCAGTTGGCCCAGGTGCTGTTCCAAGAGCAGGGACTGCCGGTGATCAAGAAGACGAAGACGGGAGCCAGCACCGACGCGGGCGTGCTCGAACAGCTCGCCCGCGAACATCCGTTGCCGGCCAAGATCATCGAGTATCGTCAGTTCGCAAAACTGAAGAGCACCTACGTCGACGCGCTGCCGAACATGGTGCATCCCGATACGGGGCGGGTACACACCTCGCTCAATCAGGTCGTCGCCGCCACCGGTCGACTCAGTTCAAACGATCCCAATCTGCAGAACATTCCCGTGCGCAGCGAGCGCGGTCGCGAGATTCGCTCGGCGTTTCTGCCCGGCTACGACGGCTGGAAGCTGCTGGCGGCCGACTACTCGCAAATCGAGCTCCGCGTGTTGGCTCATTTCTCGGGCGACGAGGTCTTAATCGAGGCCTTTGCCCGCGACGAGGACATTCATGCCCTGGTGGCCAGCCAGATCCACGACGTCCCGCTCGACGAGGTCAGCTCCGATCAGCGTCGTAGCGCCAAAGCGGTCAACTTTGGCGTGATCTACGGCCAAAGCCCCTTCGGCCTGGCCAAAGCGCTGGACATCGATCAGGACGAGGCGGCCGCGTTCATCGACGCCTACTTCGCTCGTTACCCGCGCGTCGACGAGTTTCTCCGCGAGGTGCTCGATCGATGTCGGGCGGACGGTTACGTGAAGACGATTTCCGGACGGCGGCGACAAGTTACCGGCATTCGCGCCGACACCAGCGGCCGGCAACGCACCTTGCCCGAGCGAACCGCGATCAATACCGTGATTCAGGGTTCGGCAGCCGACCTGATCAAACGGGCCATGATCACGCTCTACCGGCGTCTTCGTGACGACCAGCTCGACTCACGTATGCTGCTGCAGGTGCACGATGAGTTGATCTTCGAAGTGCCGCCGCACGAACTCGACGCCATGCAGCAGATCGTGCCTGAAGAGATGGGCGCCGCAGGCGAGCTGATCGTGCCGCTGAAGGTCGACGTCAGCGTCGGCGACAATTGGGCCGAACTGTAACCAGACGACGGTAGCGAGAAGCCGAGATGAAGGTGATCGGACTCCTGGGCGGCGTGGCCAGCGGCAAGAGTTTTGTCGCGGAGTGCTTCCGTGAACTCGGGGCCGCGACGCTCGATGGCGACCAGCTCGGCCACGAGGTACTTCGCCTGGCGGAGGTCAAAGCGGCGGCACGACAGCGCTGGGGCGAGCGCATTTTCGGGGCGGATGGCGAGATCGATCGCGGCCGGCTTTCGCGGGTCGTCTTCCCGGCTGGCGAATCTGCCAGCGATGAACTAGACTATCTGGAGTCGCTCACCCACGACCGCATTGGGCAGCGTCTGGCCGCGGAGATCGATGAGTTGCGAGCCACGGGCAAGACACCGGCCGTTGTCATCGACGCGGCACTGCTGCTGAAGGCGGGCTGGGATCACCTCTGCGACGAAGTGATCTTCGTCGACGTGCCGGAAGGGAAACGGCGTCGCCGTGCCGAGCATCGCGGCTGGCAGGAGGGCGAATTCGCACGCCGCGAGCAGGCACAGCTTCCGCTGGCAGCAAAACGCCAGCGGGCCTCTGCGGTCGTCGACAACGGCGGCAGCCGCGAGGCGACGCGGCAGCAGGTGCAAAGCTACTGGGCGAATCGCGTACTAGGCGGCGAAACCTGAAAAAAAGCAAATCCACTTGAATTCCCGGAATGATTGGGGCAGGATGTAGGGGAATGGAATCGGAACCACGTCACCTCGGTCGCGTGGCAACAGGGAAGTTGGCGAGCCTCCTCTTTCAATTCCCCGCCGTAGGCTTCGCCCCTTTTTGATGCAGCCATTCCAGCGCCCATCGCGCGCACGATACGCGTCCGTTTTCAATTCGTTTCTTCCTTCGTCTGTCGGCAAATTGGCAACCTTCCGTCGGCGCCCTCCGTGCGCTGACAATCAACTCACGTCGAGTGGGAGCATTTCGTCATGGCGCAGACCAAATCGTCCAAGTTCAAGGCCAGGGTGGGCAGTCAACCTGGCCGACCGGCCATCACCGGTTCGGTGTTGACGAACGACACCGCGGAAACGACCGGAGATGAGCCCCTGTCTCTGGCGGAGGAAATCGCCGCCGAGGCGGATCGAATCGGCGACGAGCCGTCCGATCGCTACGAGCAAATCAAGCAGGGCGACATTCACATCGCCGAACTGCAGCGGATGACCATGCCGCAGCTCCTCGACCAGGCACGGGCCGAGAACCTCACCGACCTGAACGGCCTGAAGAAGCAGGACCTGATCTTCAAGATCCTCAAGGAGCGGGTCAAACTCAACGGGCTGATGTACGGAGAGGGGACGCTGGAGATCCTGCCCGACGGCTTCGGGTTCCTGCGGAGTCCCGACTACCACTACCTCTCGTGCCCCGACGACATCTATGTCTCGCCCAGTCAGATTCGCCGATTCGGTCTGCGGACGGGAGTAACCGTCTCCGGCCAGATTCGTCCGCCCAAGGAAAACGAACGCTACTTCGCCCTGTTGCGTGTCGAGGCGATCAATTACGAGGACCCCGCCAAGCTGGCCGACACGGTCTGCTTCGACGACCTGACGCCGCTGCACCCCGACCAACGCATCGTCTTTGAAACCACCGCCGATCAGACAGAAATGCGGGTCGTCGACCTCATCGCCCCGGTCGGCTTTGGCCAGCGCGGACTGATCGTCAGTCCGCCCCGCGCGGGCAAGACGATCCTGCTGCAGAAGATGGCCCAGGCGGTGCTCGACAACTATCCCGACTGCTACGTCATCATGCTGCTGATCGACGAGCGTCCCGAGGAAGTCACCGACATGGAGCGTCAGGTGAAGCGGAGCAACTGCGAGGTGATCAGCAGTACCTTCGACGAGCCGGCCGCCCGCCACGTGCAGGTTTCGGAAATGGTGTTGGAGAAGGCCAAGCAGATGGTCGAGTTTGGTCGCGACGTAGTGATCTTTCTCGACTCGATCACGCGGCTGGCCCGCGCGTGGAACTCGGAGTGCCCCAATAGCGGCAAGATACTCTCCGGCGGTATCGATGCCAACGCCATGCAGCGACCCAAACGATTCTTCGGCTCGGCCCGCAAGGTCGAGGAGGGGGGCTCGCTGACCATTTTGGCCACCGCGCTCATCGACACCGGCAGCAAGATGGACGAGGTTATCTTCGAAGAGTTCAAGGGCACCGGCAATCTGGAGGTCGTGCTCGATCGCCGGCTGGTCGATAAGCGCATTTGGCCCGCCATCGACATCAACGCCAGCGGCACCCGTCGCGAAGAAATGATCATGGATCCGGAGGAGCATCGGCGGGTTTGCATCTTGCGCCGCGTGCTCAGCGAAATGAACGGCCCCGACGCGATGGAATTGCTAATCAACCGCCTCGGCAAGACACAAAACAACGCCGAATTCCTTATGAGCATGAAGTCGTAACCCCCGCGGTGAATCGCGTTGCGACATTCCTGGGCCCAGCCGGTCACGCCAATCTGTCAACAACATGCCACACGTACACGAAGGATCGCAAACAGCGGGCAACGGCCAGTTCGCAATCGTGGTGGCCCGCTACAACGAGTCGATCACCAACGGCTTGCTCAGCGGCGCCCTCTCCACGCTGACGGCCGCAGGCGTCGAGGACGAGAAGATCGACGTCGTGTGGGTACCGGGCGCCTTCGAGATTCCCCTGATTGCCCACAAAATTGCCTGCACCGGCGATTACGCCGCGGTGCTCTGCCTGGGAGCCGTGATCCGGGGAGCAACGACCCACGACCAGCACATCAATCGTGCGGTCAGCCTGGGGATTGTCGAATCGTCGCTTTCTTCCGGGGTGCCGGTGCTGTTCGGTGTTCTTACTTGCGACTCTCTGGAGCAGGCCCTCGAGCGCAGCGGCGAAGGCGAACACAACAAGGGAGCCGAATGTGCCCGCTCGGCACTGGAAATGGCCAGCCTGCTTGAGAAGCTCGCGCCGAAAAACGAATAAGCATCGCTTGGGGCAACCCGGCTCCAGATCGGACGCACCACGCGGTCTCGCCTTTTGCACGCTTGTGGTAGAATAGGGCTGTCTTCGGGTTGCACAAACTTTGGGGCTGGCGCGCCGGCATTTGCGCGTTGACCAGTGCCCCACCACGCCGAGTAAATGCATGTCACGACGCAGCCGTTCGCGCGAGTTCGCCTTGCAGATTCTCTACCAGGACGACGTCAATCCTGGTGAAGATCTCGTCGTCGCCGAACCGTATCTGCGATCGCGATTGAACAAGGACGATCTCTTGGAATTCTCGCTCTCGCTGGTCTCCGGCGTCCGGCGAAATCGCGAGGAGCTAGACGAGTTGCTCAATCGCGTGGCAGAGAACTGGACGTTGCAGCGGATGGCGGTCACCGATCGCAACGTGCTGCGGATCGGGGCCTACGAGATTCTCTACACCACCACGCCGGTGCGCGTCGTCTTGAACGAGGCGGTCGAACTGGCCAAACGCTTCGGCAGCCGCCAAAGCGCCCAATTCGTCAACGGGGTTCTCGACCGCGTGCTCAGCGAGTGCGGTCGTCAGGAGTAAGGTTCTCTGACGGTGGGCGTCGGGCCGGCCAGCTCGGCGGACGAGCCCGCCTTGGTGCCGCACCCCGGCTGGCGATATCATGGCCTGCCGACGTGCGGCGACGTGTGCCGCGCCGTTTCCTTTCCGCAACCCCCAGGCATCGAGCAACGACATGGGTCTCTTCGACAAGCTCAAGAAAGGGCTGGCCAAGACCACCCAGCTGCTGAAGACAGACGTCCGCGACATCTTCAAGTCGGAAGGGCGACTGGTCGACGACGAACTGCTGGACGAACTGCTCGAACTGTTGGTCAAGACCGACATGGGCATCCAATCGGCCCAGCAGGTCGTTTCCCGCGTGCGTACAGAACGGCGTGGCCGGGTCGTCCAGATGGACGACATTCTGGCCGACTTCAAGGAAGAACTACGCTCGCTGCTGGCCCAGCCCGAAGAGCCGATCCGCTTCGCCGCGTCGGGACCGACCGTGATCATGGTGGCCGGCGTGAACGGCACCGGCAAGACAACGTCCATCGCCAAGCTGGCACACATGTTTACCGCCGAAGGCAAGAAGGTCGTGCTGGGGGCGGCCGACACCTTTCGCGCGGCGGCGGTCAACCAGCTCACGATTTGGGCAGAGCGGCTGGGCGTCGAAATCGTCACGGGCGAAGCGGGCAGCGATCCGGCCAGCGTCGCGCACCGGGCGGTCGCCACGGCACTCGAACAGGGTGCGGACGTCTGCATCGTCGACACCGCCGGCCGGCTGCAAACCCAGCAAAACCTGATGAAGGAGCTGACGAAGATCCATCGCGTGATCCGCAATCAAATCCCCGAGGCCCCCCACGAAGCCCTCTTGGTGCTCGATGCCACGACCGGCCAGAACGGCATCAGTCAGGCGTCCCATTTCACCGAGGCGATCGATTGCACGGGGATCGTGCTGGCCAAGCTCGATGGCACGGCCAAGGGAGGCGTCGTCGTGGCCATTCGGCAAACGGTCGGACTGCCGGTGAAGTACATCGGCCTCGGCGAGAAGCCGGAAGATCTGGCCCTGTTCGTGCCCGACGAATTCGTCGAGGCCCTCTTCGAAGAAGTCGCCTGAGGCGGCGGGCCAGCGCCCCGATTGCGCTCTTTCCCGGCCGCCGCTCGCGGCTCCGTACGACCGGCATAACCGTCAAGGTTTAACGCGCGGATCGCGCTTCTGCCGGCAAGACCTGCGGGAATTTCCAGGAGTTCGGCCGGTGACAGCCGCTCGGAGTGGTGCGAGTGGTCGCCCGCGCGAACCGCTTTTTTCGCCCTCGCGAGGGCAGCCGTTACGTTCGGCGTGGTAAGCCTTCAGTAACCGGCAAAGCTTACCAACATAGGTCCCGAGTCAACGGCAAAACCGCCACCGCTAGATCATTCGGTGTGAACTTCGCTGACGGCGACGTCGATACGAAAGTTGTGAAGACACACTGACTCGTTCAGTGAAACAATTGCGCCCTCAATACACATGTCTTTGCCCAGTAGGCGGGTTTGACCGTCTGTTCGTGACGGAGCACACAACCCTTTTTTCGCCCGAAGAACGGAGTACGGGACCATGAAAGTGTCGCACTTGGCGATCGCCATCGCCTTCTATGCTGCTTGCAGCACCGGCAACGCGGTTGCCGAAGATTTCAACTACTACGGTACGGACGCTGAAGTTACCCGTACGGTCAGCACCGCCGGTGACTGTGGCTGCGAAACCAGCTGCGGTTGTGCCACGGACTGCTGCAACGGCTGCGGTTGTCCCGACATCGATTGCGGCGATCCGTGGTCGCTGCAGAACCACCTGAACCCCTGCGGTAACTGCTACGGCATTAACTGGGGCGGCTGGATTCAAGTCGGTGGGACGGCCAACGATCAGGGTCTCAAGGACCTGCAAGGCAACTCGCCGATCAGCTTCAACCACTCCTCGACCGACGTGATGGTCAACCAGGCGTGGCTGTGGGCCGGCCGCGAAGCCGATACCGGTGGATGTGGCTTCGACTGGGGTTTCCGCGTCGATTACGTCTTCGGTTACGACGGTAACGACACCCAGGCCTTCGGCGGCAACGACTGGGACACCACCTGGGTCCACTCGGCCGACGCCGCGGGCTTCCCCATCTACTCCTCGGCCCTGCCGCAAGCCTACTTCGAGGTTGGCTACAACGACTGGATCATCAAGCTGGGTCACTTCTTCACGATCATCGGGTACGAATCCGTTCCCGCCCCGGATAACTTCTTCTACTCCCGAGCTTACACGATGCTCTACGGCGAGCCGTTCACCCACACGGGCGTGCTGGCCAGCTACGCCTACAGCGATCGGGTCAACATTCACGGTGGCTACACCACCGGTTGGGACGCTGCTGACGACAACGACAACGACGCCCACACCTTCCTCGGTGGGTTCGACTGGACGAGCTGCAGCGGCGACACGACCTTTGCCTGGATGATCAACGCCGGTGACTGGGGTGACGGAATCACCTTCGATCGCGGCGGGACGGCCACCACGGGTGACATCTACATCCAGAGCCTCGTGCTCACGCACCGGGTGACCTGCGACCTGACCTACATCATTCAGTCGGATTACGGTGCCAACGATCTCGGTACCAACACCAACGAGTGGTACGGCGTCAACCAGTACCTCCTCTACGACATCAACTGCTGCTGGGCGGCTGGTCTCCGCTTCGAGTGGTTCCGCGACGACGCCGGCGTGCGAGTGCCGACGTTGGCCGGAAGCACCGGCGACGACTACTATGCCGTCACGGGTGGTTTGAACTGGAAGCCCCACACCAACTTCGTGGTGCGTCCGGAACTCCGCTACGACTGGGTCAACGGTGGTGGTACGCCCTTTGCCTTGGGCACCGAGGACGACCTGTTGACCGGTGCGGTCGACCTGATCGTGCTGTTCTAGGAACTGAAGAAACCCTCGAATCCCCGCGGGGCCTCGGCCCCGCCGATTCGCCCCTCCTCGTGCCGTCGGTGTCCGTCCGGATGCCGGCGGCACTTTTTTTGCGCCCTCGGTAATGTTGCCCTCGTGGGCTTGCGATCTCGGCACTCAACACCCGTCATCCTGGGCCACGGGTGGCCATCGGCCGGCGATTGAGCCCCGCCCCCTAGCGCGGCGAGCCCCGCCGCGGCAGCGGTCGTCAGCCGCAACCCTCCGCCGGGTCTCTGGCGACCTACTGGTCCGGCTCCCTCATTCTGCCGGGACGGGGTACGGAACTGCACAAAGGCGCGACGAGCCCTGCCTGCTTGCGCGGCACGGGCGTCGCTGGTCCGGCCGTGCCGTGGGATTCTCTCGCGCTCCGCAAGTGGCGCAACACCTTGTGGTCCAAGCCGCTAGGTGACTTCGGCGAGGCGTCGCATCCGTCTCGCGCCGCAGCTTGGCACGGTGCTTGCTTTCCCTCGCTCGCAACGCGCGACTGTGCCGCGTGTTCCCACCTGAGCGACGGTAACGGTTCGATGGCCGAACGGCGGTCAAACGGCAAGGAAGCATCGGAGCGGGCCGGTCGCAGACAAACGCGTGGTTTGTCTCCTTCCTGACCAGGCATGAGGTGCACTATGAACTACCGAGACTTGCGATTTGAGAGTTGGACGTGGTTGGCAATCGCCGCCAGCCTGCTGCTGTGCGTGACCCTGCTGCCCGCGGGTACGGTTTGGGCCGACGACGAGCCGGCAGCCGCCGCCGAAGAGCCCGCGGCCGAGGAAACGGCAGCGGAAGAAGAAGCGGCTCCCCTGACGGCCGAGGACGTCCGCTTTGAGGCCACGATCTTGTGGACCTGCCTGGCCGCTTTTCTCGTCTTCTTTATGCAGGCCGGCTTCGCCATGGTCGAGACCGGTTTCACCCGCGCCAAGAGCGCCTGCAACATCCTGATGAAGAACCTGATGGACTTCTCCGTCGGGACGCTCGCCTTCTGGATGGTTGGTTTTGGGCTGATGTTTGGAGCAACCACAACGGGTTGGTATGGAACCAGCAACTTCTTCTTCGATGCCGGCGACGACCAATTCAATTGGGCGTTCTTGTTGTTCCAAACCGTCTTCTGCGCGACGGCAGCTACGATCGTCAGCGGAGCGATGGCGGAACGTACGAAGTTCGAAGGCTATCTGCTCTACTCGATTGGCATCTGTGTGCTTGTCTATCCGGTCTTCGGCAAGTGGGCCTGGGGCAGCCTTTTGCCGGGCACCGAGGGCGGCGGCTGGCTCGAAGGGATGGAGTTCTACGACTTCGCCGGTTCGACGGTCGTTCACTCGGTCGGTGGCTGGGCTGCCTTGGCCGGGGCGCTCGTGATTGGTCCTCGCCTGGGCAAGTACACGGCCGACGGCAAGTCGATACCGATTCCCGGTCATAGCATTCCGCTCGGTGCCTTGGGTGTCTTCATCCTCTGGCTGGGCTGGTTCGGCTTCAACGCCGGCAGCACGACTGCGGTCGATGGCGGCAGCTTTGCCTACCTCTGTGTCACCACGAACGTCGCCGCGGCTGGCGGTGCGGTCGTGGCCATGCTCGCCTCCTGGGCATTGTTCAAGAAACCGGACACTTCCTTTGCACTCAACGGAGCACTGGCCGGACTCGTTTCGATTACGGCCGGTTGCCCGGTGATGTCGGTCGGCGGTGCGATCATTGCCGGTGGCATCGGTGGCCTCATCTGCGTCCTCGCGGTCGTCATGTTCGACCGGCTCAGGATCGACGATCCTGTCGGTGCGATCTCGGTGCATGGCGTCTGCGGTGCCTGGGGCACCCTCGCCGTGGGACTCTTCGCAACCGTTACCCCGAACAACGGCGCCGACGGCGTGATCGGCCTGTTCTACGGCGGTGGTGCAGGCGTCTTGGGCACGCAGCTCGTCGGAGTCGCGGCCGCCTTCGCCTGGACGTTCCCGGTGAGCTTGGTGCTCTTCCTGGCGATCAAGTACACGGTTGGACTTCGTGTCAGCCCCGAAGAGGAGCACTCCGGACTCGACGTCTCCGAGCACGGCATGCAAGCCTATCCGAGCGGTTTGTTCGGGGAGTTGTCGGGCGGAACCCCGGCTCCCGTCGGCATGAGCCCGGTCAACGAACCCGAAATGGCCGGCGTCTAGTCGGCAACGAAGTTGAAGAAACTCCGACTCTTGCCTGGGTCGGAAGGATGCCCCACTGGCCCGAGCAGGTGTACCGCCTAGCCTGCTCGGGTCGGGGTGTCCCTTTCTTAATCCGCATCAAGGCGGACCGATTCAACGCCAGCCGCCGGACTCGCTCCGGCGGCTCTTTCCTTGCCGGGATGCGGCCTCTTCTTGGCCGAGCGGCGGACGAAATTCTGGGCCGCCGCGCCGCCCTTGCTGCGCATTTGCCGAGCCGATACCATCAACCCACGTCGACCCGGCAAGGGTCCTTTTCGGCCCCGGCTGGGCCCGTGCTTGTAGCGGAACTCGAGCGGCGGCGAGAACGCAACCACCGTGAAACTGCCACCATGAAACTGATCGTTGCCATCATCCAGCCCAACAAGCTGGAAGCGGTTAAAGAGGCCCTGACCGACGTCGAGGTCTTCCGGCTCACCGTGATGGACGTCCAAGGCTTTGGACGTCAGAAGGGGCACACCGAGGTCTATCGGGGTCACGAATTCTCGGTAAATCTGCTCCGCAAGGTGCGGCTGGAAATCGGCGTCAACGAAGAATTCGTCGAGCCCACGATCGACGCCATCATTCGCGGCGGCAAGACGGGCGAGAAGGGCGAGATCGGCGACGGCAAGATCTTCGTACTGCCGATGGACGACTGTATCCGCATCCGCACCGGCGAGCGGGGCGAAGAGGCCATTTAGGCCCGCCCGCGCGTGCCCGACACCGTCGACCGGGGCACGGTCTCTTTCACTGCTGCCCTAGGCGTCGAGAATGCCTTTGCGCTGGGGCATATAGCGGCAGAGCAAGATGCCGCCGAAGTAGAGCACGGTCAGCGGCACCATCATCGCGATCATGCTGGTCGGGTCGGCGGGGGTCAGCACCATCGAGATCACGGCAATCACCAACACCGCGATCCGCCAGCGGGAAAGGTACACGGCAATCGTGAACACGCCGATCCGCTCGAGGAACAGCATCACCAGCGGCAATTGAAAGCCCAGGCCGAAGGCCAAGGGCAGCATCAGGGCGAAGGAAAGCCATTCGCTGATCCGCGGTTCCACGGCGATGTTGAGCCATGCGTTCCAACCAAAGAAGAAGTCGAGGATGAATGGGAACACGACCAGGAAACAGAACAGGGCCCCGCCCACAAACAGCGCGATGCTGAACGGCAAGAAGACATGGACGTATTGCTTTTCGTGGGGATAGAGGCCCGCCGCCACAAACAGCCACAACTCCCGAAAGATCAGCGGACTGGCCAGCACGAAGCCGGCCAGGATCGAGGCCTTCAGCCAGAGCGTAAAGGCCTCGGAGACGTTGAACGCGGCGGGATCGATGCGTCGATCTTTCGACATCGGGGCCCAGAGCGTGATCGGCACCAGGTCGTCGATGTCGGGAAGGGGATACGGCTTGGCTTCCGGCTCGCCGTTGGCGGTCCCGGCGGCTTTCTCCTGCGAAGCAGCTTCGTTTTCTGCCGAGTCGGTCCCGCCCTCGGGCGAGGCAGATTCGTCCGGGGGCGACTCCGTTTCAGCTTCCGGCCTTGTGTCTTGCTCGGGCCCCGTTCCTGCTTCCGACGCGGGAGCAGGGCTTGCCGAAACGGCCTGCCGCAGGACCTCGGGATCGACGAGATATTCCGCAGCCAATAGATCTCGGGCGACTAATCGCTTCGAGAGTTGCTCGACCTGATCTTTCTCGGGCTTGCTTTCTCCGTCGAGCCGCAGGAGCAGCTCCTCGGCGGCCGCCGTCGAGTAGTGCACCTTGATCGCATCGACGAGCGGGTCTTTGATAAACGCGACAACCCAGTTACCCAGGGCAAACCCTACCAACGTCCCGGCGAACAGCCACAACAGGGCCTTCACCAGCGCCCGGCGCAGCTCTTCGAGGTGCTCGCCGAACGTCATCGTGCTTTCTTGAAACAGATCGTCGTCGGGATATTGCGACATACGCACTCCGGTTCAAAAAAGCGACAGGCAGCCGCGGCGACAGGCGCGGGCCAACGGGCGCGAAGCACCGTCGGCGGGCGGGGCAGGGGGGCAGGACGAATCCTTCGCTTCGATAATAGCAACGCCCCCTTACCGCCACAACTCGCACGCGCGGGCGACCGTCAACGACCGATTCGAGGCCATAGGCGCCGCTCCAACAGCGATCCGCCGCCATCGGGTCACACCCTTCAGACATACCGCCCGGACGACTGCCAGACGCCAAGGCCGCCGGCTTCGAAACGGAAAGCGACCCATTCCGCCATTGCACACCGGCCGGCAAGTTCGCATCATAGCGACATGTCTGAACTCTATCCGCTTCGCTTCACGCCGATCTTCCGCCGCTACCTGTGGGGTGGTCGACGCCTGGAAACTTCGCTCGGCAAGACGCTCGGCCCCGGCCACGATTACGCCGAGAGCTGGGAGATCGTCGACCACGGCGAAGACCAGAGTATCGTGGTCGCCGGTCCGCTTGCCGGAACCGCGCTCGCCACGCTGGTTGCCGAGCAAGGAGACGCCCTGTTTGGTCGTCACGCCACGCCGCCCCGTTTTCCGCTGCTTTGGAAGTTCCTCGACGCTCAGAAGGACCTCTCGGTTCAGGTCCACCCCAACGACGAGCAGGCTGCGCGACTCGATCCGCCTGACTTGGGCAAGACGGAGGCCTGGGTCATCGTGGATGCCGAGCCGGGTAGCTGCCTCTATGCGGGACTCAAGTCGGGCGTCGATCGCGAGTCGCTCGCCGCCCATCTGGCGGCCGGAACGACCGACGCCTGTCTGCATCGCTGGGAACCGAAAGTGGGAGATTGCATCCTCATCGAGGCCGGCACGGCCCACGCGATCGGTGCGGGACTGCTCGTCGCGGAAATTCAACAGTCGAGCGACACGACCTTCCGCCTCTTCGACTGGAATCGCCTCGGCACCGACGGCAAGCCCCGTCAACTGCACCTCGAAGAGGGGCTCGCCGTGATCGATTTCGAGCGGGTCGATATCGGGCCACAGTCGCCGCAACCAACCGAGCGACCGCATGTCGAACGACTGGTGAGCTGCGACAAGTTCGTGCTCGATCGCTGGCACCTTTCCGCACCTGCCGCGGGCCCCGGCGACGACCGCTGCCATATCCTCAGCGTCGTAGAAGGGGCTCTCGAAGTGGACGGGGACCCCGCCGGCCAGCCGCTGCGCCGGGGCGATACGATGCTGCTACCGGCCTGCTGTGCGGATGCCGAGTTGCGACCGCTCGAGTCGACCGTCCTTCTCGACGCCTACTTGCCGTAGCGGCGCTGCGCGTCTTACTTCTCCGCATCTTGCGGTTTCACAGGGCAACAGCGGCTATCGGTCGGGAATGCTAG